>Ga0307405_10000227_pt1 | contig 20295 bp, 12 predicted proteins | sample 322Cmetagenome_2_FD_203311 | JGI IMG/M metagenome (GOLD analysis project Ga0307405, IMG submission 203311) | Maize rhizosphere microbial communities from greenhouse at UC Davis, California, United States - 322HYB-C-1 | ecosystem: Host-associated > Plants > Roots > Rhizosphere > Soil | place...
TAGATCGGATGATCCACATGGCGTCCGTTGTAGAACCCCCCGAACTCGATCGTCGTGCGGGTCAGCCGCAGCGTCGTCTTGTTGGCGACACGAATCGAATCGACGTTGCGCTGCTGATCCTGCTTGATCCAGACCGGGTTGGCGGAGCGGGGTGAGGTCAGCGCTTCTGTTTTGGAGACTTCGCCCGGAATGCGTTGGTTGGTGGTCGCCGCATAGACGTAGAAGCGGGTCTCCAGGTCGGGCGAGAAGCGATAGCCGATATTGAGGTTGCCGCGGATAGCATCGCCCTCGCTATGTTCGCGATAGCCGTCGATCCGCTGCGCCGAAACGGTGGCAAAATAGTCGAGCGCGCCGGACGTGCCGCCGCTACTGGCCTGGCCTTTGAAGTAGCCGAAGCTGCCCGCGTCGATCCGCGCCACTAGCGGCGATGCATCGCGCCCGATGGGCGTGACGAGGTTGATCGCTCCGCCCAGCGCGTTCGACCCATAGCGCAGCGCGTTGGCGCCTTTGTAAATCTCGACGTAGCGATAGGCGCTCGGGTCGATTTCGGAGAAGTCGAGCAGGCCGTCGGAGGTATTGAGCGGTATGCCGTCGATATACATCGAGATGCCGCGCGTGCCGTAGGCCCGCGACAGCCCTGAACCGCGGACGGAGACGCGCGCGTCGTCGCCCATGCGGGGCTGGACGATGACGCCGGGCACATATTCCAGGATGTCCTTGATATGCTTGACCGGCGTGTTCTCGAACGCGGCATCGGAGACTATATCGACCGCACCCGGCGTCCGCTCGATGGCGGCTTCGGCCTCGCTGACATCGGGTGTGCCGGTCACGATGATGGTGTGGTCCCCCGCGCGATCGGCTTCGGCAGCGGTCTCCGCATGGGCGGGCAGGGCGCAGGCGAGCAGCGAGCCCGCCAGCGCAGGGCGTGAAATGGTCATGGTGTGCTCCCCGCGGACGTTCAGGCGCTTACGAGCCGCTCGAGCTTGTCGAGCGAGGTCTCGGCGCTTTCGTGATGATCGATGATCGACTGGAGCTTGCCCTCGCGGTCCATCAGGAACACCGAGGCCGTGTGATCGACGGTATAGCCGCCGCCCTCCGTCGGCACTTTCTCGTAGAAAGCATGATAGGCGCCGACGATCGCGTCGATCTGAGCCTTCGTGCCGGTGAGCCCCAGGATCGGGGTGTCGAACAGCGCGACGTAGCGGCCGATGTCCTCCGGCGTGTCGGATTCCGGGTCGACCGAGACGAACACGATCTCGAACCCGTCGCCATCCTCACCCATTCGCTCGCGCAGTTGGGCGAGCCGGGCGAGGGTGGTCGGGCACACGTCGGGGCAGCGGGTGAAGCCGAAAAAGATGGCGAACGGCTTGCCGGCAAGTGCCTCGTGGGTGACGGTAGAGCCGTCAGGCGCGGTAAGAGTGAATGGGCCGCCGACCGCATCGGCATACGTTGCCGCTTCGGGTGGCTGCTCGCTCCGATACAGAAGAGCGTAGAGCGCTGCGCCTGCTGCCAGGAGGACGAGGACCCAGAGGATCATACGCATGACCCTGAGACGGCTTGAGCCGCGATCGGTGGGTGCGGGGTCAGCCATGGTGCGCCTCCCCGGGTCCGGCGGCGCCGATGGGCTGGACCGCGAGCTCGACCTCGATGCGGCCGGCTTTCTCGAACTCCAGCGTCAGCGGCACTGCGTCGCCGCGGGCGAGGGGGCGCTGCAGGTCCATCAGCATGATGTGATAGCCGCCCGGCTCGAGCGTCACCGTCCGGCCTGCGGGGATCTCCAGGCCCTCCGTGAGCTGGCGCATGCGCATGACGCCGCCGGTCATGTCGACCGCGTGGATGTGGACGTCGCCCGCAATGGAGGCCGTGCCGCCAATCAGGCGGTCGGGTGCGCTGCCCGGATTGACGATCGTCAGGAAGGCACCGCCGGCGTCCTGGCCGGGCGCGGTCTCGCGCGACCATGCGCGCTCCACGGTGATGCGGCTGGCAGTCGCCTCGGTGGCGGCATCCGCGTCGGACGCTGGACCGCAGGCGGACAGGGGAAGGGCGAGAGCGAGCGCGGCAGCGAGGGCTTTCACCATGCGGCGAGGTCCGGCGGCAATGGCCGCCTTCGGCTGCCTCTGAGGACAGCGCAGGATAACAGTCATGTTCGATTACTCCGACAGCCCGGCGCGCGGGCGCGCAGCCGGGAGATTGGCCAAGATCAGATCAGATCGTCAGGCCGCTGCCGGAGGGCCGCGCAGAGGCGGCAGAAGGTAGCGAAAACGCGCGAGTGGTGCGGCGCGAACTGGCGCGAGGCCGAGTACGAGGATGAACGCGAATGCCGCGACGAGCAGGATGGGATCGGCTCCGCCGAGCGCCGCCGTGGAGAGGCCGGTGAAGGCGCAGTGATCGGCCTTGGCGGCGTCGCTCGAATGGTCGGCGCCCTTTTCGGCGTTCACCGGCATGGCGAGTGCGATCGACTCGACCTCGCCCGCGCTCCCGGTGCAGACGGTCACCGTCAGCACCTTGTCGGGCGTGCTGGAGACCATCATGCCGGCGGGGATCGCCGCCCTGATGAGGCATGCCAGCACCAGCAGCACGATCGCCAGATGGCGATGCCTGCGAATCGAGGCGCGCAACTGCGTCATCGGGCGCACGCCATAAGCATCACAGCCCTCTCTGTCACCGGCGCGCGCCCGTCCACCATTCCAGAATGGCGGCGGTGAGGGGATTGGCCGGGTCGGTGAGCAGTTTTGCCGTCAGCGCCAGGCACATGACGATTAGCAGCGGCCGCACCGCCCTGCCTCCGAAGCGCAGGGCGCTGTGCGCACCGACGTAACCACCCGCAACGCTTGCGACCGCCATCGCCAGGCCGGGTACGATCAGAACCTCCCCGGCCGCGAGGAGCACGGTCAGGCTGGCAAGGTTGCTCGCGAAGTTGAGCAGCTTGGTATGGGCGATCGCGTTGACGGTGCCGAGGCCGAACACGGCGATAAGCGCAGTGGTCAGGAACGAGCCGGTGCCGGGACCGAAGAAGCCATCGTAGAATCCGATCACCAGCGCCACCGCGAGCAGCAGGATCGGCCGCGCGCGCCCGTGCCGGTCCTCGTCGCTCAGGCTGGGCTTGAGCGAGTAGTAGATGACCATGGCGATCAGAAGCACCGGGATCAGGCCGGAGAGAAATTCCGGATCGATGCGCGTTAGAACGAAGGCTCCGCCAACCGAGCCCACGAAGGCAGCGATCGCCGGGCCGCCGAACCGCTTCAGATCGATGCGGCCCTTGCGCGCGAATGTGATGACGGCGGTCGCCACCCCGAACGTGCTTTGCAGCTTGTTCGTCCCCAGCGCCGCCGCCGGTGACGCTCCGGCCGCGAGAAGCGCGGGAAGCGTCAGCAATCCGCCGCCGCCCGCCATGGCATCGATTGCGCCGGCCACGAAGGCGACCGCCATCAGGAAGGCGACGAGTTCGAAAGTGAGCTCCATCCGCCGGCCCATAGGCTCGCTGCCGGATAGGGCAATGGCCCGGTGTCACCGGCGGTGCATTTCGGATGGGAGCGGCGGCGCGCCGCGCTCGCCCGCGCGGAAAGGTGCTATTCCTCCACGGGTGCCTGCGCGGCGCCGTCGTCCCGTTCGAACCCGCCCCCAAGTGCGACGAACAGCGTGGCGCGGTTCTGCAGCCAGGCGCGGCGGGTGGCGAGAAGCTGCTGCTGCGCGCTGAACAGATTGCGCTCCGCATCAAGTACTTCGAGATAGTCGGCGACTCCCTCCCGATAGCGCAGGCGGGCGATGCGGGCGATCTTCTCCTGCGCTGCGAGCGCGCGTTCGAGCGTCTCGACCTGCTCGGCGAGATAGCGCCGCCCGGCGAGCGCATCGGCCACTTCGCGGAAGGCGGTCTGGACCGTGCGATCGTAGTTGGCGACCTGCTCCACTTCCAGCGCGCGGGCGAGATCGAGATCGGCCTCACGCGCCCCCCAGTCGAAGATCGGCAGGCTGATGGTCGGGCCGAAGCTCCAGCCGAGCCCATCGGAATCGAACAGGCTGCCGAGGCTGTCGGAGCTGAAGCCCGCGTTGCCGGTGAGCGAGATCGTCGGGAAGAACGCTGCCCGCGCCGCGCCGATGTTGGCGCGTGCCGCGCGAAGCTGCTCCTCCGCGGCGATGATGTCGGGTCGGGCGAGCAGGAGATCCGACGGCAGCCCCGCAGCAAGTCGCCGTTCGTCGGCCTGTGCGGCGAGGGTGAGGCCCTGGGGCAGACCCTGCGGCACCGCTCCGCCGACGAGCACCGCAAGCTGGTTGCGAAGCTGTGCGAGCGCGAGCCGCTCGGCCGCGAGCTGCTGCTCGGCCTGCGTCAGCAGCGTTTCCGCCTGCCGGTAGGGCAGGGCAGAGGTCACGCCGGAATCGAGCCGGAGGCGCGCGATCCGCAGGCCCTCGCGGCGGGATTGCGCGGTCGCCTCTGCCAGTGCGACTTGTTCTTCGGTCTCGACGATCTCGAAGTAGGTGTTAGCGGTATCGGCGATCAGCGAGAGATAGAACGCGCGCTGAGCGGCGATGGTGGAGAGATACTCGGCGCGTGCCGCTTCGCTCAGGTTCGCGATACGGCCCCAGAAATCGAGTTCGAAGGCGCTGATGCCGACGCCGACCTGAAAGCGGTTGTACGTCACCGAACCGGGCGCCTCGCTACCCCCTTCGCCGCCACCCCCGCCGAGCGCGGGATTGCCCGCGAGCGACTGGCGCGTGCGCGTGCCGCTGGCGTCCGCGACCACCGTGGGCAGCCTGCGGCTGTCCTGGATGCGGTAGCGGGCGCGGGCCTGCTCGATCCGCGCGGTCGCGGCGACGAGGTCGCGGTTGTTCTCCAACGCGCTTGCGATCAGGCCCTCGAGCCGCGGGTCGAGGAACCAGTCGCGGTAGGAAAGCTGCGAAGCGACGACCGTGCCGTCGGGCCGCAGCTCGCCGTCGTAGGCGGGCGCGACCGACAATTCGGGCCGGCTGTGCTCGGGTGCGAAGTTGGCGCAGCCCGCGAGTGCGGTCGAGAGCGCGGCCAGAACGATCAGACGTTTCATCGTGCGGGCTCCTCCCCGGTCGGCGGGACCGGCGATTCCTCGAGATGGCCGGCGGCCACCGGCTGCTTGCGGCTGATGTTCCGCCTGACGAGCAGGTAGAGCATCGGGATCAGGAAGATGCCGAACACGGTCGCGGCGATCATGCCGCCCATCACGCCCGTGCCCACCGCGGCGCGGCTGGCCGCGCCGGCGCCGCTCGCGAGCACCAGCGGCACCATGCCCATGGTGAAAGCGAGCGAAGTCATGATGATCGGACGCAGGCGCAGGCGTGCGGCGGCCTTGACGGCATCGATGCGCCGCTTGCCGAGTTCCTCCTCCTCGATTGCGAATTCGACGATCAGGATCGCGTTCTTTGCGGCAAGGCCGATGATGGTGATCAGTCCGACGTTGAAATAGACGTCGGCCGAAAGCCCGCGCAGCATCGTGAACAAGACCGCCCCGAGCACACCGGTCGGCACGATCAGCAGCACGGCCAGCGGTACTGCCCAGCTCTCGTAGAGCGCGGCGAGCACCAGGAAGACGACCACGACCGAGAGGCCGAGCAGCAGGCCGATCTGACCGCCGGCCTGCTTCTCCTCGAACGAGATGCCGGTCCATTCGTAACCGATGCCCTGCGGAAGCTGGCCGGCGAGCCGCTCCATTTCCTCGAGCGCGGCGCCCGAGGACTCGCCCGGCGCTGCCATGCCCGAGAGGGTCATGGCCGGATAACCATTGTAACGCGAGAGGCTGGCGGGCGCCGCCGACCAATCGACCTCCGCGAAGGCACTGAACGGCACGAGCTCGCCCTGCTGGTTGGGGATGCGGAGGGACAACACGTCCTCAGGCTGCATGCGGTAGGGCGCGTCGGCCTGCACCAGCACCTGCAGCACGCGCCCGTCGCGGTTGAAGTCGTTGGCATAGGCGGAGCCGAAGGTGATCGACAGCGCCGCGTTCACGTCCTGCAGCGAGAGGCCGAGCGCGCGAGCCTTCACCCGGTCGATATCGACCGCGAGTTGGGGGCTCGGGCCCTGGTCCTCGGGCATCAGGTTGGCGATCAGCGGGCTTTGCGAGGCCATGCCGAGCAACTGATCGCGCGCTGCGACCAGAGCCTCACGGCCGAGGCCGCCCCGGTCCTGCAGCTTGAGCGTGAAGCCGCTCGCCGTGCCCAGCGACTGGATCGCGGGCGGCTGGATGACGAAGGCGGTCGCCCCGTCGATCTGCATGAACTGGCCCATCGCCTGCTGGAGCATCGATTCGGCGCTGCTCTCGTCGGCGGTGCGTTCCTCCCACGGCTTGAACGAAGCGAACATGATCGCGTTGTTCTGGCCCTGGCCGAAGAAGCTGAAGCCGCGGACTGCCACGAGGCTTTCGACCTCCTCCTGATCCAGCCAGTACTGGGTGATTGGGTCCAGCGCCTCGTCGGCGCGTTCCTGCGTTGCACCCGGGGGCGCCTGGACGGCCGTGATCAGGAAGCCCTGGTCCTCGGTTGGAAGGAAGGCGGTGGGAAGCCGGAAGAAGAGCAGCGCGGTGACGGCGGTCAGTGCGAGGAAGACCGCGAAACCGCGCATCGGACGCGACAGGATCTTGTCGTTGGCACGCGCGTACTTGCGGGTCATTTCCGCAAACCAGCGGTTGAAGCGGGCGAAGAAGCGCGTGAACCAGGCCCGTGCACGCGCGACCCATCCGCGCCAGCCTGGCTGCGCCTGCGCAGCCTCCATCTCCGCCTGTGCTTCGGCGTCGGGTTCCTCGTCGTGGCCATGCATGGGTTTGAGGAACGTGGCGCAAAGCGCCGGCGTCAGCGATAGCGCGAGGAACGCCGAGAAGAAGATCGAGATGGCCAGCGTGACCGAGAACTGGCGATAGATCCCACCGGTCGAGCCGGGGAAGAACGCCATGGGGACGAACACCGCGATCAGCACCAGGGTGATGCCGATGATCGCGCCGGTGATCTGGCCCATAGCCTTGCGGGTGGCCTGCAGCGGCGGGAGACCTTCCTCGCGCATGATGCGCTCGACGTTTTCGATGACGACGATCGCGTCGTCGACGAGGATGCCGATGGCCAGCACCATGCCGAACAGCGACAGCACGTTGATCGAAAAGCCCAGCAGCCACAGGCCCAGGCACGCGCCGGCCAGTGCGATCGGCACCACCAGCGTCGGGATCAGCGTCGCGCGCCAGTTCTGCAGGAACAGGAACATGACCAGGAAGACGAGGATCATCGCCTCGACCAGCGTCTTGACCACTTCCTCGATCGACGCTTCGACGAACGGTGTCGTGTCGTAGGGGATCGACCAGGTCACGTCGCCCGGCAGCGTAGGCGCAATCTGCGCCAAGCGCTCCTTAACCCCTTCGGCTGCTTCGAGCGCGTTGGCGCCGGTGGCGAGCTGGATTGCCATGCCGGTCATCGGCTGATCGTTGAGCTCGGTCGAGAAGGCATAAGTCTGCGCGCCGAGCTCCACCCGGGCGACTTCGCCCAGCCTGACCACGGCGGCGCCGGTGTTGGCGCGCAGGATGATGTCTTCGAACTCCTCGACCGTCGTGAAGCGACCCTCGGTCGAGATGTTGGCGGTGATCTGCTGCCCGTCGACGAGCGGCTGAACGCCGATTGCGCCGCCCGCCGTCTGGGCGTTCTGCTCCTGGATCGCGGCGAGAACGGCGCTGGGCGAGAGATTGTACGAAGCGAGCGCGTCGGGATCGAGCCAGATGCGCATCGCATAGGGCGAGCCGAACAGCATGACGTCGCCCACGCCCGGCACGCGGCGCAGTTCGTCGACCACCTGGTTGGTGGCGATGTTGCCGAGGTCGGTGCTCGAAAGCGTGCCGCTCTCGGAGGTGAGCGCGACGATCATCAGGAAGCCGGCGTTGGCCTGACGAACCGTGATGCCTTGTCGGCGGACTTCCTCGGGCAGACGCGCCTCAACCGTGCTCAGGCGGTTCTGAACCTCGGTCTGCGCGATGTCGATGTCGGTGCCCGCCTCGAAGGTCAGTGTAATGCTCGCCGTGCCGTTCGACTGGCTCGACGAGGACATGTACAGGAAGCCCTCTACGCCGTTGAGCTGCTGCTCGATCACCTGCGTGACGTTGTTCTCGAGCGTCGCAGCATCGGCGCCGGGATAAGTGACGTTGATGGTCAGCGAGGGCGGCGCGACCTCGGGATATTGCTCGACCGGCAGCGCGCGCAGCGCCATCACCCCGGCGAGCAGGATGCCGAGTGCCACGACCCAGGCGAAAATGGGCCGGTTGATGAAGAATTGTGCCATGGTTCAGCGCGCCTCGCCGGCGGTCGCCGCCTTGTTGTCCGCAGGCGAGGCCTTGGCGGCAGGGGCCTTGCGGCCGGTCGGCGTTTCGATGCGCGTCACCGGCGCGCCCGGGCGAATCTTCTGCAGGTTGCTGATGATCACCACATCGCCAGCCTTGAGGCCGCTCTCGACGATCCAGCGCCCGTCGACCATCGCGCCGAGCTTCACGGGGCGCAGCGCGGCCTGGCCCTTCTCGTCGATCACGAAGACCGATCCGCCATCTTCGCCAAGCGTCACCGCGCGCTGCGGCACGGCGATACCCTGGCTGACCTGGCCGGCGAAGATCTGCGCACGGACGAACTCGCCCGGAAGCAGCAGACCCGACGGATTTGCAAATTCGGCGCGCAGCTCGACGGTGCCGGTCTGCTGGTCGACCGAGAAGCCGCGGAAATCGATATGGCCGAGGATCGGATATTCGGTGCCGTCGCTGAACGTCAGGCGGACCTCGACGCGATCGTTCTCGTCGAGCTCGATCTCGCCCGCCGCGACCGCGCGGCGCAGCGCAAGCACTTCGCTCGCCGATTGGGCGAAGCTGACGTAGACCGGCGAGATCTGCTCGATCCGCGCCATCAGCGTGCCTTCGGGCTGGCTGACCAGCGCGCCTTCGGTCACCTGTGCGCGGCCGGCGCGGCCCGCGATCGGCGCGCGCACGGTGGTGTAGCCGAGCTGGAGCGACGAGGCTTCGAGCTGGGCGCGGATTTGCGCGACATTGGCTGCCGCCTCGCGTGAGGCCGCGAGTGCGGCGTCGTATTCCTGACGGCTGATCGCGTCCTCGGCCACGAGGGGGCGGTAGCGTTCGACCACCGCCTTGGCATTGGCGGCAGTGGCGCGTGCGCGCTCCAGGCTCGCCTGCGTCTGGGCATAGGCGGCGCGCAGCTCGCGCGGGTCGATGCGGAACAGCGGCTGGCCGGCTGAGACGTTGGTGCCTTCCTCGTAAAGCCGCTCCTGCACGATCCCGGTCACGCGGGCGCGCACTTCGGCCACGCGCACGGGCTCGACCCGGCCCGGCAATTCGATGACGTTGGGGATCGCCTGGTTCGCGACCGTGATGGCCTTCACGGGAACCGCCTGTGGCGCCGGCGGTTGCTCGCTACCGGAACAGGCAGCAAGCAGGAGGCTGGCGAACATACCGGTGAGGATGCGCTTCATCGATGGACTTTCGGGCAGAAATTGTGCAGGTGCGAAGGTGTAATATCTATTACACGATTGTCAGGCAAGCCATTATCGTAGAGCCCCGCATTATGACCGACGAATTCGAATGCGACCGGCTCGATCGCCGTCGGCGCGCGATCACGGACGCAGCGCGCGCCCTGTTCATCGAACAAGGTTTCGAACGTACGACACTCGGTCAAATTGTCGAGCGAGCGGGCGGTTCCCTCGCGACGATCTACAAGCTGTTCGGCAACAAGGAAGGGCTGCTCGACGCCGTCGTGTTCGAGAAGGCGGCCTCGGGCGAAAACCTGATCCGCGAGATCACGCAATGCGGCGCCAGCCCTGCCGATACGCTCCGCCGGCTGGCGGCGGTGCTTTACGAACGCTTCCTCGATCCCGACGACGTGGCACTCGTCCGCATCGTCATCGCGCGCAGCATCGACGACGCCGATTTCGCGCGCCGTTTCTTCGAAAGCACGGCCATGCACACGCGCCGCGCGCTGGAGCGCACATTCGCGCAATGGGAGGCGCAGGGCGTGCGGCTGTACGGCTCGCCCGACATGCTGGCGGAAGTGTTCCTCGGCCTGATGGTCAGCGACATGCAGACCGACGCGATCAGCCATGGCGTCGTCGCACGCCCGTCTGCCGAAAGGATTGCCGCCCGCATCGAATTCTTTCTGCGGGGTGCTGGCCTCGCCTGACAGGCGCAGCCGCCGGCGGCATGCCGGGGCTGCGCCGCGTGCGTTACGCCGGACGGCGGGCGAAGATTCCGAAACCGGCGATGATCGCATAGCAGATCGCGGGCAGGATCAGCGCCGCGGCTAGGCTCGTCGCGTCGGCCAGAGCGCCGTAGAGCGCCGGGATCACCGCGCCGCCTGCAATGGCGACGTTGATGATCCCCGAACCGTCCGCCGCGCGTGCACCGAGCTTTTCGCAGGCGAGGGTGAAGATCGTCGGGAACATGATCGAGTTCATCAGTCCGACGGCGAGCAGCGAATAACCCGAAACGGTACCGGTCGTGCTCATCGAAATCGCGATCAGCGCGATCGCGCCCCCGGCAAAAGTGGTCAGTAGCAGGCCGGGGTTGATCACGCGCAGCAGTCCCGAGCCGATGAAACGGCCGATCAGCGCACCGAGCCAGTAAACCGAGATCAGCTTGCCCGCTTCCTGCTCCGGCAGGGCGAGCACGTCCGCCTGCATGAGGTAATTGACGATGAAGCTGCCGATCGCGACTTCCGCGCCGACGTAGAGGAAGATGCATGCTGCGCCGTAGCCGAAGCGCGGGCGCTTCAGCAGCGCGAGACCTTCGGCGAGGCTGGTCTGCTCGTGCCGCTCGCCTTTCAGACGGTTGCGGAACAGCCAGACGACGAAGGCAACGACCGCGATCGCCGCGGCAAGTCCGAGGTAGCCGTCGACGATCGCCTGCGATTCGGCCTGCCGATACGCGATGAGCTCCGCGCCCGAGAGCTCGGCTGCGGTCACGGTCGCAAGGCTGCCGAGGATCAGGATCGATCCGAAGTAGGGGAATATCGTGGTGCCCACCGAATTGAAGCCCTGCGCGAAAGTCAGCCGACTATGCGCCGTCCTGGCCGGGCCGAGCAGGCTGATCAGCGGATTGGCGACGATCTGCACCAGCACCACGCCTGTCGCGAGCACGAAGTAGGCGACGAGGAAGAATGCGAAGACCGCCGACTGGCTCGCGGGGATGAACAGCAGGCAGCCAGCGATCATCGTGACCAGCCCGGCGACCGCGCCGCGCATGTAGCCGATCTTCTTAATCAGCTTGGCGCCGGGGATGCCGACCACGGCATAAGCGATGAAGAACCAGACCTGCACCAGCGAGGCTTCGAAATAGCTGAGCGTGAACAACTCCTTCAGCTTCGGGATGATCACGTCGTTGAGCGATGTGATCCCGCCGAAGATGAAGAACAGGCCGAAGACGAAGTATTGCAGGCCGGGCGCGTCGACGTTCTGCCCGTCGCCCTCCACCGGATTCGGATCGGCGCTCGACGAGACTTCCGGTGCGATTGCCATACCTTGCATTCCTCCCAATCGGTCGCCGTGCCCGAACCGCCTACACATTCATAATCGGTTGCACGGCCGATTCTTTTCCATCGCAACTCATCCCCGGAAACCGCACCGCGTCAATTTGCATACGTAGGCGCGTGTTGCGGGGGCAATCAGTGGTGATGGAGCCCCGCTGCCGCCTCCGCATCATGCCGGCCCTTCGCGACCGCAGACAACGGGTCGTAGACCGCGGGACCATCCGTGTCCTTGTACTGCGCGCGCAAGCCTACCAGCTTGCGCTTGAGACCTGCGATCACTTCCTGCATCGACGGATCGTCTATCCTGTTGTGCATCTCGCCGGGGTCGGTCTCCAGGTCATAGAACTCCCACGCGTTGATATCGCCGTAGAAGCGCATCAGCTTGTAGCGGTCGGTGCGCACGCCATAGTGCGCGCGGACCGAGTGGAAGCCCGGATATTCGTAATAGTGGTAGTAGATGTCCTCGCGCCAGTCCGCGGGCGCCTCGCCGTCGTCGACCACTGCGCGCAGCGAGCGGCCCTGGATCGTGTCGCGCATCGGCAACCCGGCGAAGTCGAGGAAGGTCGGCGCGTAATCGACGTTCTGCACCGGCGCTTCCACTCGTGTCCCCGGCGCAATGTGGCCTGGGTACTGCATCACCAGCGGCGTGCGCAGCGACTCCTCGTACATGAAGCGCTTGTCGAACCAGCCGTGCTCGCCGAGATAGAACCCCTGATCGGATGTGTAGACGACGATCGTGTTCTCATCGAGCCCTGTCCGCTCCAGCCAGTCGAGCACGCGTCCGACGCTCTCGTCGACGGCGCTGACGGTCGCGAGATACTGATTCATGTAGCGCTGGTACTTCCACAGCGCGAGGTCGCGGCCGTGGGGATCGGCTTCGTTCATGGCGTCGTTGTTCGACTGCAGCCGCGCATCCCACGCGGCGCGCTGCTCAGGCGTCATGCGAGCGAAATCGTCAGGCCAGCGGTCGAAGCGCAGTTCGCTCGACCCCGCCTCCTCGGTCATGTGAAGGTCGTGGCCTTCGTACATGTCCTCGTAGATGTTCATTTCCTGCGCCGCGGCGGCGGGGCGGCCGTCGTAATGGTCGAAGTAATTGGTCGGCACCGGGAATTCGGTGCCCAGGTACTTCTGCAGGTGCCGGATAGCGGGCATGAAGTTGCGGTGCGGCGCCTTGTGGTGGATCAGGATCGCGAACGGCTTGTCGGGATCGCGCTCCTCCTCCAGCCACTCGAGGCTGTAATCGGTGACGAGGTCGGTCGCATAACCCTCGACCACGCTGCGCCCTTCGGGCGTGATGATGTCGGGGTTGTAGTACTTGCCCTGATCGTCGAGCACCTTCCAGGTGCCGAAGCCTGCGCCTTCGGGCGAATAGTTGAGGTGCCACTTGCCGAACAGCGCGGTCTGATACCCCTGCTGGCCCAGCGCCCGCGGCCAGTTCCACATCGAGTTGTCGAACTTCTGACCGTTCTTGGTGAAGCCGTGCATGTGGCTGAACCGGCCGGTCAGCATGGTTGCGCGGCTCGGGCCGCACAGCGAGTTCGTGACATAGCTGTTGAGGAAGATCGCGCCGTTCTGCGCGATTCGGTCGATGTTCGGGGTCGGCGCCAACCGGCCGATCTCGCCGCCATAGGCGGACACCGCCTGATAGGCGTGATCGTCGGACATGATGAACACGATGTTCGGCCTCTGCCGTTCGTCCTGCGGTGTCGCCGAAGGTGCTGCCGTATGGCGCGGGGCATCCTCGGGCAGTGTGGTGCAGGCGGGCAGCGCCAGCGTGCAGAGTGCAGCGGCGAGAGCGATCCGGGATCGACCCATCGTTCCTACTCCGTGATCGTGAAGGTGACCGGAGTGCTCGCCTTCGCGCCGGAGGAGGGCGCGATCCAAAGCTGGAACTCGCCCGGCTCCCACCCGTGGCTCATGTCGGCACGGGTGAAGGCGAGATCCTCGGGCCGCAGCGTGAAGCTGACCGTGCGCGCCTCGCCCGGCTGGAGCATGATCTTCTCGAAGCCCTCGAGCTCCTGCACCGGCCGCGTCACCGAACCTACGAGGTCGCGGACATAGAGCTGCACGACTTCCTCACCGGCGCGGCTGCCCGTGTTGGTGATCGTTGCGCTAGCGGTGATCGACCCGTCCGGCCCCATCGAGGCGGCCGAGAGCGTGACCGGCGAATAGCCGAACGTCGTGTAGCTGAGGCCGTAACCGAAGCGATAGAGAGGGTCGTTGGGCGTGTTGAGATAGCGCGAGACGTACTTCGCGCCCGGTGCGCCGAGCTCGATCGGACGGCCGGTGTTCTTCATGTCGTAGTGGATCGGCGACTGGCCGACCGTGCGGGGGAAAGTCACCGGCAGTTTGCCCGACGGGTTGTAGTCGCCGAACAGTACGTCAGCGACCGCATGGCCGCCCTGTGTGCCCGGATACCAGGCGTGCAGGATCGCCGGCACGTTTTCGTCCGCCCAGGTGATCGTGTTCGGCCGCCCGCTCAGCACGACCAGCACCACCGGCTTGCCGGTCGCGACCAGTTTCTCGAGCAGGACCCGCTGGTTGCCGGGCAGGTCGAGCGAGGTGCGGCTGGCGGCCTCGCCGGTCATGTCCCATCGCTCGCCCATGGCAGCGATTATGACATCGGACTTCTCGGCCAGCGCGAGGGCTTCGGCGAAACCATCGGTCTTGCCCTCGTCCTCGAAAGCATAGCTCGCGCCCTTGGCGTATTCGACGGTCACGCCGTCGCCTGCGCGCGCTTGCAGCCCTTCGAGGATGGTGACCGGACGGGTCTGGCGGTCGCCGGCGGCCGACCAACTGCCGATCATGTCGGTCTTGCTGTCGCCAAGGGGGCCGATCAGTGCGATCGATTTCGCCTGCGCGGTGAGGGGCAGGACGCCGCCCTCGTTCTTCAGCAGGACCATGGACTTGCGCGCCACGTCGCGCGCGGCCTCCAGGAACTCGGGCTTGTAGAGCGTGGCTTTCTGCCGGGCCTCATCGGAATAGCGGTAGGGATCCTCGAACAAGCCAAGGCGGTACTTCATCTCCAGGATGCTGCGAACGGCCTGGTCGATACGCGCCATGTCGACACGGCCTTCCTCGACCGATCTGGCGAGGTTTTCCATGTAGACCGCACCCTGCATGTCCATATCGACGCCAGCGTTGATCGCCTGTTCGCCGGCCTGGGCGAGGTCCTTGGAATAGCCGTGCGGGACCATCTCGTTGATCGACGTGTAATCGGTTACGACGAAGCCGTCGAAGCCCCACTTGTGGCGCAGGACGTCGGTGAGAAGGTACTTGCTGCCGCTTGCCGGGACGCCGTCGTACTCGTTGAACGAGGTCATGAAGGTCGCGACGCCTTCATCGAGCGCGGCCTTGAACGGCGGCAGGTAGACGTCGCGCAAGGTGCGCTCGGAGATGTCGACCGTGTGGTAGTCGCGGCCCGCCTGCGCCGCGCCGTAGGCGGCGAAGTGCTTGGCGGTCGCGAGAATGGTGTCGACCGCGCCGAGATCGTCCCCCTGATAGCCGCGTACGCGCGCCCGCGCGATCGCGCTGCCGAGGAACACGTCCTCGCCCGCGCCTTCGGAAATGCGGCCCCAACGCGCGTCGCGCGCGATGTCGACCATTGGCGAGAACGTCCAATGGAGCCCCTCGGCGGAGGCTTCCTGCGCGGAAACGCGGGCGGATTTCTCGATCGCCTCAAGGTCCCAGCTTGCGGCTTCGCCCAGCGAAATCGGGAAGATCGTGCGATGTCCGTGGATCACGTCATAGCCGAACAGCAGGGGGATCCCCAGCCGCGTTCCCTCGACCGCCATCTGCTGCAGCTCGCGCGTGTACTTGGCGGTGTAGGCGTTGAAGATCGAGCCGACCCGGCCGGCCGCGATGTCCTGCTTATAGCCTTCGCGCATGGTAGGGCCGGTCGACTCCCAGTCGCTCGTCAGCAAGGTGAGCTGACCGACTTTCTCCTGCAGCGTCATCTTCGCGATGAGCTCGTCGAGGAACGCATCCATCGCGGGATCGGGGCGTGCCCATTCGGGCTCTGCCTGCGTGATCGGCACGGCGGTCGTGGGCGCGGTTGGTGCGGCCGGCTGAGCCTGCGCCGTTGCGCACCCGGCGAGCGCCATCGCAGCGGCGCCGGCGAGCAGGATTCGGGCTGTCTTGATCATGTCTATCTCCCCGCACCCGTCCGCCTTTTTAACCGCGGAAGGGTTCTGAACGAATACCGGAATCGGCGTGTGGCGGAGGCTATACAGGCGATATGAAACCGGTTACAAGACCCTTCATGTTTTGATTCGGCAGGGCCCCGCCGAGGGGTTCCGCCGTGTGTGAAAGCCTTTCGGATCGCGCTGAGAATGCGGCCGACCACGGGGAGAAATTCATGTCGCATATCCAATCCCACACCGTTCGCGCCAACCCCCGCTTCGCCCGCAAGCTGGCCGCAGCGCTCGCTCTCGGCGTTGCCGGCGGTGCGCTATCGCTCGCCATGGTCGCACCGGCGCATGCGCAGGAATCGACCGCCTCTCTGCGTGGTCGGATCACCGGCGTGGAAGGTGTAACGCAGGTCGTCGCGATCGAGGTCAACACCGGCATCAGTCGGATGTCCACCGTCAGCGCCGATGGCGGCTACCAGTTCGCTTCGCTGCGTCCCGGCACTTACCGCCTCGAAATCACGACGGCCGACGGCGTGCGGCAAACCGACGAGTTCACGCTTCGGGTCGCGCAGAACGCGGTGCTCGATTTCGATCTCGCCGCGCCGCAGGCCGCGCCAGCGGATGCCGCCGAGGCGCCTCCGGCTTCGGGCGGCGAGGAAATCCTCGTCACGGCCGGCCGCATCCGCACGATGGAGGGCGGCGAAGTCGGCGTGAACATCACCCAGCGCCTGATCGAGCAGCTTCCGCAGAACAATCGCAACTTTCTGGCCTTCGCCGATCTCGCGCCGGGCGTGATGTTCGTGACGGGCGCGAACGGTCAGTCGCGCCTGCAGGGCGGTGCGCAGGATAGCAGTACGGTCAACGTCTTCATCGATGGTGTGGGGCAGAAGGACTACGTCCTCAAGAACGGCATCACCGGTCAGGATTCCTCGCCCGGCAACCCTTTCCCCCAGCTCGCGATCGGCGAGTACCGCGTGATCAGCTCCAACTACAAGGCGGAGTTCGATCAGGTGAGCTCGGTCGCGATCACCGCAGTCACCAAATCGGGCACTAACGAATTCCACGGCGAAGGCTTTTTCGACTTCACCAACCAGGACCTGCGCGATCCGACCCCGTCGGAGCTGTACGAAGACGATGGCGTGAAGGTCGAGACGAAGGACATGCAGTTCGGCGGATCACTGGGTGGTCCGATCATCGAGGACATCATGCACTTCTTCGTCGCCTACGAAGGCAAGCGCATCCAGCGGCCGGTGGACATCACCCCCGGCCTTGGGCGGGAACCGAGCTTCTTCCCAGAGGAATATCGAGACGCCTTCGGGACTACCAACGAAACCTTCAATGAGAACCTGTACTTCGGCAAGATCGATATCTCTCCGAGTGATTCCGACCTTGTCGAGTTCTCAGTGAAGTATCGTGACGAGACGGGCGAAAATGTCGCGGGAGGTATCAACTCCCTTTCAAGGCGGAGTCTCGTCAATACCGAGGAGTTGCGGGGCACCGCACGGTGGGAGCATAGCGCGGACACGTGGGTCAACGACCTCAAGCTCACTTATGAAGATGTGAAATGGGCGCCGACGCCAGCGCTTTTCGAGCCGTCGTTCCTCTTCGCTTATGCTGCACCGCGAGCGGAAGACCCCACTGAAACGGAGCGTGGCAACCTGCTCCACGTCGGAGGTAGCTCCAACTACCAGAACAAGGGGCAGAAGGGCTGGGGCATCCAGAACGACTTTACCTACACCGGCTTCGATCGGCACACGATCAAGGCTGGCATAAAGGCGAAGTGGGTAACGCTGAACTCACTTCAGCGAAACAACCTGAATCGACCTACACTTACAACGTCGCGTTCAATCCCGGCGGCGGCACATTCAACGACGTGATCCCCTATCGCGTCCAGTTCGGATACGAGAGCGGCTTCGGTGAATCGCAGATTGAATCCGATAACTTCCAGTTCGGCGTCTACATTCAGGACGACTGGGAGGTCACGGACCGTCTGACGCTCAACCTCGGCATCCGCTGGGATTACGAGAAGACGCCGGCGTACCTCGACTTCGCCCACGATCAGGACGTGGTCGATCTCGTGACGGGCCAGACGCTCGACCCTGTTACGGGCGAGCCGCTCTATCCGAACCTGGCGAACGCCAACTACGACATCAACGATTACATCTCGACCGGTAACGAGCGCGAGCCGTTCATGGGTGCGTTCCAGCCGCGCGTTGGGTTCAGCTACGAACTCGACGACGAGGCACGGTTCGTGCTGTTCGGCGGCTACGGCCGTTCTTACGATCGGAACCAGTTCGACTTCCTCCAGCAGGAAATCAGCGTCGGTTCGTTCACCACGCGGACGTTCAACTTCGACACAGGCGATCCGCTCAACGATTGCGACCCCTCGCCGACCTGCGTCCCGTGGGACCCGATCTACCTGACGCCCGAAGGGCTGGCGCAGCTCGCCGGAAGCACTCCGGGCGGCGGCAGTGAGCTTCGCTTCATCAACAACGATCTGAAGATGCCTTATTCGGATCAGTTCAGCCTGGGTCTGCGCACGCGCTTCGATCAGGTCGAACTTGAAGCCGGTTACACCCACGTCGAGAGCAAGGACGGATTCGTCTTCCTGCTCGGCAACCGCCGGCCCGACGGTTCCTACTTCCAGCCGAACCCGGAGCCGGGCGACACGCCGGAAACGCCATGGGGCTTCAGCCCTCCGGGTTACGGCAATCTGATCCTCGGCGACAACGGGCTCGAGACTAGTTCGGACTCGGCCTACCTCAAGTTCACAAAGAACTACTCGCCGTCCTCGCCCTGGAGCCTCACGGCGACCTACACTTACACCGAGGCGGAGGAGAACCGGCAGTACGGTGAGGTCTTCTCGCTCGATTATCCATCGATCGATGACTACCCCGTCCTGACTTCGTCGGGCGTTCCGCGCCACCGCTTCGTTGCCGCCGGTAGCGTCGATCTGCCGTTCGAGGCTGCGCTTTCGGCGAAGTTCACGCTGGAGTCGCCGCGTTATATGAAGGCGTTCCGCAATCTCTCCGATCCGTTCGAACGTACCATCGTCGGCATCTGGCAGGACGGCAACGGCGATCGCTGGGGCCGGCGCCAGATGGACCTGGCGTTCACGAAGTACGTCCCACTAGGCTTCCTGAGCGACGAGTCGCGGCTCCGCTTCCGGGTCGACATCATCAACCTGTTCAACGATCGGAACTACACCAACTTCAACAACAATCCGGCCGATGATACGCGCACCGACACTTCGCCTACCATCTACGGCGAGCGGACGGGCTTCGGCGTTGGGGGCAATCCGCCCCGCACGATCAAGTTCTCCGCCGGCTTCTCGTTCTGATCGCCGACACTGTTCGGGCGCCCGGTCATTCCCCTCCTCCTCCCTTGACCGGGCGTCCATCCTGCTTTTGGGAGTTATGATGTCCTTCCGTTTCGGGTCGCTTGCGCTGCCGCTTCTGGCGTTGGCAGCGTGCACGTCTACAGCCACCACGCGGCCTCCTGCAGCGGCGGGCGGGAATTCGGCTGCGGCGCTGCCTCAGCTCACGCAGGCGGAGTTCGCCGAGCAGCTCTCGCGGCACACGTTCGACTACTTCTGGCAGACCACGGACACCGAGCGCTGCCTTGCGCCCGACCGCTGGCCGAGCAATCCCTTCTCCTCGATCGCGGCGACCGGGTTCGCGCTGACGGCCTACGGCATCGGCGCCGAGCGCGGCTATGTCACGCGCGAGGAGGCGGCGCAGCGCACCCGCGACTGCCTGGACTTTTACTGGAACGCGCCGCAGGGGCCTGAGGTTTCGGGCAAGGCCGGGTACAAGGGCTTCTTCTACCACTTCCTCACCAACGAGGACGGCACGCGTCGCGGCAAGACCGAGCTGTCGACCGTCGATACCTCGCTGCTGCTAGGCGGCGTGCTGTTCGCGCAGAGCTACTTCGACCGCGACACAGCGGTGGAATCGGAAATCCGCGATCTCGCGGAGAAGATTTACCGCCGCGTCGACTGGACCTTCGCCCAGCGTGAGAACAGCGAGATTCCCTCCGCCAACGGCGGTAGCGGCAAGGCCATTGTAATGGGCTGGTATCCCGAGCGCGGCGAGGACGGCGACTTCGGGACCCACGACTGGGTCGGCTACAACGAAGGGATGTTGGTCTATATCCTCGCCGCCGGCTCGCCGACGCATCCGATCGGCAAGGACGCCTGGGACACCGGCTGGGCGGCCAATCTGGAGAAGGACTGGGGCACTTACTACGGCTACGAGCATCTGCAGTTCGAGCCGATGTTCGGGCACCAGTACAGCCACGTCTGGGTCGATTTCCGCGGTATCCAGGACGAATTCATGCGCGGGAAGGGGATCGACTACTTCGAGAACAGCCGCCGCGCGACTCTGAGCCAGCGTGCTTACGGCGCCGACAATCCGAACGACTGGATCGGCTATTCGGCCGATATCTGGGGCTGGACGGCATCCGACGGGCCGACCGGCGCTGCGAACGGGCGGGCCATCAACGGCAAGGAACGCGAGTTCTTGGGCTACGCCGCGCGCGGCGTCAGCACGGAGCGCGTAGTCGACGATGGGACCGTCGTACCGACGGCAGCGGGCGGCTCGGTCCCCTTCGCGCCGGAGGTCACGATCGACGCGCTGATGAACATGCGCGAGGC
>Ga0307405_10000228_pt1 | contig 20264 bp, 20 predicted proteins | sample 322Cmetagenome_2_FD_203311 | JGI IMG/M metagenome (GOLD analysis project Ga0307405, IMG submission 203311) | Maize rhizosphere microbial communities from greenhouse at UC Davis, California, United States - 322HYB-C-1 | ecosystem: Host-associated > Plants > Roots > Rhizosphere > Soil | place...
TGCCGCGCCTGTGGAGTCGAAGGTGCCGTTGATGCGTGTCCAGCGTGGCTCCGTTGCAATATCCGCCTGTGGAGAGAGCGCCTCCTGGATACCCACTGCGCGGTATTCCCCACGGATGATGTCCGCGATTTTCTTGGTGGTGGCCGGATCACCGATGGCCCCCAGACCGATGGGGTCCGGGAAGGGGGTGAAGTCTGCGCTGGCAACGGTCTGGCCCTCGGTCACGCTAAAGCCGTTTCGGGGATCCGTGCTGATTTTCAGTGGGATGCCGAACGGTTGCGCCTCGGCCAGGGCCTGAAGGTCATTGTGCTCCTGGGCGAGCTTGCCGGCGCCCACACTCAACCTGGAGATGTAGGTGGTGATGTGAGCCCCGGAGAGGAGGGCCTCGAACGCCTGCCGGTTGTAGGTACCGGTTCCGGTGAGCGAGGAGTGAATCAGCTGGCCGGCCTTCTGGGCCAGGTTGAGCCGGGCCGTGAGGTCCGTGGCCCGTTGCGCCGGGCTGAGGCGCCAGTCTTCGTACGGCGTCAGGTCGCCGCTGCCGTCAAGGTCACGAAACTCCAGACCGTCCACCTTGATGATGTGGGCACTGCGTGCAGCCAAAACCGGGGCGGGGCGGTCAGATGCTTCCCCGGTCTTGGCTTCCTGCGCAGACACCGCCGGAAGGGCGGAACCTGCCATGAGCATCGAAGCCGCGAGCCCCGCCGTCATAACCTTGAGGGCCAACCTTTTGTCGGCCCGTCGAACCCCGCGAGGACGTTGCCCCGACTTACTGGCTCTACCTTTTGTCATCAACAATGTTCTTTCTATTAGCGGGATGTTCCGGGGACACCGAAGCCTGCGGCCTCCCCTCAAGTGACGTTGTTTAGTCCTCTGCGGTGAAAAACTTCCAGGCCATCCTGCCGTGCGCCATTGCGGCAGAGGCCCGCATAGATGACGTCAAGGTAATGGTCTCGGCGATTTCCTCCCGGGTAGCGCCGTGTGTCTTGGCACCTTTGCTATGGGCTTCGATGCACCAGGCGCATTGCGTGGTCAGGGCGATGGCCAAAGCCATCAGCTCTTTGAACTTCAGCGGGATCTCACCTTGGGGGTCGAAGGTGGCCTGGTGCATCTCGAGGAAGGCCTTATTGGCTGCTGGCGCTCCCTGGCGCGTTAGTCGGTCGAATTTGCGGTCCGAAGGGTGGTGGTAATGCTCAACCAATTCCTGTGTCATCTGAAAGACAACTTTCTTTTCAATTTTCAGCAAAGGCTTGCCTGGTACGGCGTCGTTCCCCAGTTCTCTGCGGACCGGCATCGAGGTTCTTCTGCATTTGCAGCTGGGAAGCCAGGCTGTATTCGGGGACGGTCGGAGCGTTTGTGTAGCTGGAGAGGGTTGTTGTTTTTGTTGTCTTACCTGCTTCCGGCCATCAGGTTTACAGCGACATCGACGATCATGTCCTCCTGGCCCCCGACGTATCCCGCGTTTCCAACTTCCTGCAGAATCTTCCAAGCCGGCACGCCGTAGCGTTCCGCGGCGCGTTCGGCGTGGATGAGGAAGGAGGAGTAGACCCCTGCATACCCCTGCATGATGGAAGCCCGATCCATGACGGGCATCCGGGTAATGATGGGCTTGACGATGTCTTCAGCTGCAGCCATAAGGCCCTGGACATCCACGCCGGTCACTATTCCCAGGCGGTCAAAGGCAGCGGCGAGCACTTCGGTGGGAGAGTTGCCCGCTCCGGCACCGAGGGCGACGAGGGTGCCGTCGATTTGCTTGGCACCGGCTCGCACCGCAAACACCGAATTGGCAACACCGAAACTCATGTTCTGATGCCCGTGGAAGCCTACCTGTGCGTCATCACCCAACTCGGCGACGAGCGCGGAAACGCGGTCGGCGACATCCTCAAGGATCAGCGCTCCTGCCGAGTCGACGACGTAGACGCACTGGCAGCCGGCGTCCGTCATGATACGTGCCTGCTTGGCCAGGTCCTCGGGTCCGACCCGGTGCGAGAGCATCAGAAAGCCTACGGTCTCCATACCCAGCTTCCGGGCATGGGCGAAGTGCTGCATGGAAATGTCGGCCTCGGTACAGTGTGTGGCGATACGTGCGACGGTGGCACCGGAATCGTGAGCCCTGTTCAGGTCGTGGATGGTGCCAAGGCCCGGAAGCATGAGCACGGCGATCTTGGCATGCCTGGCTTCGTCCACGGCAGCCTTGATCAGGTCCAGTTCCGGAGTTAGGGAAAAGCCGTAGTTGAAGGATGAGCCGCCGAGGCCGTCGCCGTGGGAAACCTCAATGACCTCCACGCGGGCATCGTCCAGCGCCCGGACTATGCTGCGTACGTGGCGTTCGGTGAACCGGTGGCTCATCGCGTGCGAGCCGTCGCGCAGGGTGGTATCTGTCAAACGGACATTGAAGCTGGTGTCCAGTGAGTGAGTCATGACTGGCTCCTAATGGTTTCGACGCCGGCAGTGACCAGCTCAGAGCTGTCCATCTTCTCGGCGAGCAGGTCTGCGGTGCGGGTCGCAGCCGCCGTGATGATGTCCAAATTGCCGGCGTACTCGGGCAGGTAGTCCGCCGCTCCCTTGACCTGGACCCAGACACCGACGCGGCCGGCGCCGTTCCAGTCTTCGCGTGCAGTCTCAAACTGCGGTTCAACCCGTAGTTCGTAGCCGGGAACGTATTCGCGGATCCTACCGACTGCCTCATCGATTGCCTCGCGGATCCGCTCCCGGGTGTCCCCGGGTTCGGCGGCCGCGGCCGGTATTGAGCAGTAGATCGTGTTGCGCATGATCATTGGAGGTTCGACTGGATTGATGATGATGATGGCTTTACCGCGCTTGGCACCACCAACAACCTGGAGTGCCTCGGCGGTGGTTTCGGTGAATTCATCCACGTTGGCCCGGGTCCCTGGGCCGGCGGACTTGGAGGCGATAGAAGCAACGATTTCCGCGTAATCCACCGGAACGACGGAAGAGATCGCCGCCACGATGGGCGTCGTGGCCTGACCGGCGCAGGTAATCATGTTCACGTTCATGGTGTCGTTGAGGGACTCCAGATTGACCACGGGGGCAACGTACGGACCTACCGCGGCCGGGGTCAGATCAATCGCGCGGATGCCGGCTTCACGATACTTGGGTGCGTTGGCTGCGTGGGCTTTGGCGGAAGTGCATTCGAACACGAAGTCCGGCTTCTCCTCCCGAGCAAGCAACCAATCGACGCCCTCGGCGGAGACGGTGACGCCCAGACGTGATGCGCGGGCCAGGCCGTCTGAATTCGGGTCGATGCCGATCATGTACTTGACTTCGACGTTCTTCGAGCGGCGCATGATCTTGAACATCAAGTCGGTGCCGATGTTGCCGGAGCCGATGATCGCGGCAGTCTTCTTAGCCATCTGAGTTCCTTTGATTGTTTTCGGCTGCACGTGCCGCCGGGCTAAATAAAGTGGATGGTCAGGGACCCGAGGTCCCCAAAATCAGCTGTTGCGCTGCTGTCCGCCACGACCGGAAGAGCCTTCGTAAAAGATCCCGGAAGGATGAGCTGGCCGGCGGCCAAGGCCACCCCTTGTTCTCCGAGGACGTTGGCCAACCAAACTAACGCTTCGATGGGATCACCCATCACAGCCTTGCCAGTGCCGGTCTCGGCCGGATGGTTATCAATGCGCAGCACGCATTCGACCTCAGTCAGCCGGTCTAACGGGACATCCAAGGGGCTCTGTCCCACGGCGATGGCTCCACAGGAGGCGTTGTCCGCCACTGTGTCCACTAAACGGATGTCCCAGTCCGAAATCCGGGAATCGATGATCTCGATCGCGGGGTAGACCGCCCCGATCGCGGCTGCAGCTTGCTGGTAGGTTACGCCCGGACCCTGCAGCGAGTTCTTGAGCATGAACCCGAACTCGGGCTCGACCTTCGGGGCGATAAAGCCATCCGTAGGGATCCGCGCGCCATCGTGGTGGATCATGTCTTCGAAAAAGAACCCGAAATCCGGGGCATCGACGCGGAGCTGGGCCTGCATGGCCAGAGAGGTCAACCCAACCTTCCTGCCGGCAAGTACCCGGCCGGTACTAAGGTGCCGACGCAGCTGGGCCTCCTGGACCTCATAGGCGTCCTGAACGGTCATGGCAGTGACCCGGTCCCGCAGCGGTGCCACGGGTACGCGCGTTTGGCCGGCAGTCATGAGTTCCTCGGCGAACCCCTTCAGGATGTCTTCACGGGAAGGGGTGTGAGTGGTCTGCATTTCATTGCTCCCATCTGTGCTGAAATCCCGCCGTGCACCTCTCCCGAATTTGGCGAAGGTGGGTACCGGCAGGTTGCGTGTAATTGGGTAGGACTGATTGTGGAAACGCGAGTGTCGGGCTTTCGATAAAAAAGCCTGTAATCGGTTCAGAGCGGGAAGCCCGGGTGCCCTTATGGAGATCCTGGACCAGTTCCCAGCTGTGAAAAAACGCGCAAGGAACCGGGACTTTGTCAGTGCTTCAAGCAGCGCCGGCGTCTGGGTGGAATCACATCCCGCCCGTGCCCGCTAGCTTTCGCGTTCTTATGTGAGTACCGGTGTGCTGGGTAAGGGTGTCTGTTCGCGGGTTTTGTCCAGTTCCCTGTCCCACTGAGCGGCTTCTTTACCCTCGTCCCTCAGGACTGACTTGCGCACTTTCCCGTTCTCTGTGCGCGGCAGAGTATCGCGGACCAGCATGAAGCGGGGGATGGCGTACTTTGCGAGCCGCGGTTCACAGAATTCTGTGATTTCGCTGAAATCTACCGGGCCTTTGGGAACAATGGCCGCCATGACCTCGTCTTCGCCGAGTTCGGAGTCCACGGCGTACACTGCTACTTCGCTGATGGAGGGGTGCTCAAGCAGGACTTGTTCGACCTCGGCGGAGGAGATGTTCTCGCCCCTGCGCCGGATGACGTCTTTGATCCTGTCGACGAAGCGCAGCCATCCGTCGGGCTCTATCACGACGCGGTCGCCGGTGTGGAACCATAGGTCTTTCCATGCCTGCACGGTAGCTTCGGGCATCTGGTAGTAGCCGGTTGCGAATGCGTGAGGCTGGTCGCTGCGCAGCAGCAGTTCGCCGGGTTCACCCGCCGGGACTTCCAGGCCGTATTCATCCACTACGCGGGCGGTGAAACCGGGCTGGATCTTTCCCATGTAGCCAGGACGCTGCTCCGATCTGCTTGCAGCCACGATTGAATTCGTTTCGGTGGCGCCGTAGCCGTCTATGAGCGTCACTCCGAAACGGTCCCGGAAGTCTTTCAGCAATCCAGCGGGGGTTGCAGGGGCCAAAGCAGCGGTGATGGCGTGAGTTCGGTCCCCGGGGGCAGGAGGTTTACTGGCAAGGATACTGACCATGGCGCCGAGCAGGTAGGTGAACGTTGCTCCCGCTTCCTGGGCGTCTGACCAGAAACGTGAGGCGGAGAAGCGCGGTCCAAGTACATATTCGGCTCCGCTGACGAGCGCCTGGGTGAATGCGTTGAGGGCGTTCGTGTGGAAGAGCGGCAGGCAGGTGTATAGGACGTCAAGATCTGTGATTTCAAGCTGTTGACTTACGTTTGTCCCCCACCAGTAGAACTGTCCGTGAGGGCATTGGACGCCCTTTGATACGCCGGTCGTGCCGGAGGTGTACAGGATTGCTGCGGTGTCGCCGGGACCAACGTGGGCGGGTTCCGCTTCGGTAGTTGAGGTGGGCAGGACAGAAACCGGATAGCCGGTTTCGACAGGGACGTCGGCCTCCTCGACGACCCATATCTGGCGCAGCTCCGGAAGCTGGGGAAGGCGGTTTACATGCTCCAGCAGGGGGATCTCGGTGATGAGAAGGGATGACTTGGAGTTAGAGAGGATGTGATGGAGCTGCTCTCCGCGGGCGGCGGTATTGATTGGAACGGCGACGGCTCCAATCCAGGCACAGCCGAGGATGAAGTCAAGCAGTTCGATCCGGTTGGCCGACATCAAGGCAACGTGATCGCCTGCGCGGATTCCGTGCTTGAGCAAGACATCGCCAGCGCGTGCAACCGCTTGAACCATCTGTTGTCCGTTGCGGCGGATGGAAGCGCAGCGCAGGAGGGGCGTGGTGGGTGCTTCCTGTGCCCTTTTGAGCAACATGCCGGACACAGTCATTGCGCCGGGTCCTGGATTGGTAGTGGCGAATTCTCTCATGATTTTCCTAAAGTTCCGTTCCGTGTAGAGGCACAAATGCAGCCACTTCGGTATCGTCGCTCGGATCATTGGTCAGCCTGATCCGGTCACCGGCATCGGCAGTTCCACCAATGATGCGGGCGATGAAGTAGACGTCGCCTGGGAAGGTGACTGTGGCTATTTGAAAGCCATTGGAGAGGCGGGTGGTTGTCTCAACTACTCCTGTGTCGGCCTTGTCGTTCGCGAAGTCGGTCCCATGGCAGTGGCAGCAGACGAGTCGGGCCGGGAAATATGAGGCCGAGCATTTTGTGCAGGTCTGGATGAGTGCGCTCATTGGGCGGCCTCCAGCACTGTCAGGTTGGCGCAGGAGCCGTGACGATACAGCACCATGCCGTATCCGCTGACTGCCGCAGTCTTTGCCTGCACTTGTCGGTCTCCTGCCTGCCCGCGCAATTGCTGCACCGCTTCGACGAGACCGTGCATGCCACCTGCTGATCCTGCCTGGCCAGCGGAGAGCTGGCCGCCGGAGGTGTTGATAGCCAGAGCCCGGGAATGAATTTGGGTATCAATGAATTCTGCGATGTCTGCACCGTCGGCGAGGACGCCGATGTCCATCAACTGCGCCACCACCATGGCCGGGTAGTCGTCATACACGCTAATGACGTCGATATCTTCCGGTGAGACACCTGCCCGCTCCCAGGCCAAAGGTGCACACTTCCGCAGGCCGGTCTGGAGGCCGTCCCCGACCTGGTTGTCGGCGTTGTAGGACGCGGTGACTGAGAGTATCTTGGCCTTCCGCTTCCCGTCTGCTCTCTCGTCAGCGACGACGACAACCGCGTCGGCACCCGTGACCGGCGGAACGCAGTCGAACCGGCCCAAGGGGTCGGCAACCATGGGTGCACCAAGATAGTTATCCAGGGTTAGCGGAGTACGGTAGACCGCTCCCGGATTCCCTGCTGCCCACTGGCGTTGGGCCACGGCGATCCGGCCGTAATCCTCACGCACCAAGCCGTACTTTTCCATTTGCCGGCTTGTTAACATGGCAAACAGTGCGTTAGGACCGGCCAGGGGCAACGGCGTGAGGTGGTTCTCCGTGGCGCTGTTGTACTTGGCCACCAGCTTGGCGAAGGCTGCGTTGTCCATCAGGTCGCCCGCCGCGACCACGATCACGGAGGCGTCGCCGGCCGTAATCGCGTGGACTGCGTGCTGAAGCATGTTTCCGGCACTGGCACCGCCGTTGGTGTCCTGCATAAGCCAGGACAGCTCAAATCCCATCTTCCAGGCCAGGTCTATTGCGTGGTCGGGATCCAGGGTGAAGCTCGAGACGGCGAAGCCGTCGACGTCACCCGGTGTGAGCCCTGCATCTTTGAGGGCACGGCCGATTGCGTCAGCGATGGTGCGTGATGTGGTGGTTCCCGCTTGAGGATGTCGCGTATAGGGTGACTCGCCGGCGCCGATGATGGAAACTGCCATGACTGATTTGCTTTCTCTTTCAGTGTTGTTGTCCGCCGTCAGTGGCAGGAACTGCAAGTGCGTTCCTGCCACTGACGGATGTGCACCTGAAGCTTCTAGTGCTGCGCCGCTTTGAGGGCAGAGACACCCGTCTGCTCATCCGTTGGCGAGGTGTGGTGCCGGCCCAGGTTCTTGGAGAAGGCCAGCGCCGTCAGGGTAATCACGGCCAGTCCAATGGCGTATAGCGATACGGGCGTTGAGCTGTCGTAGGTGAGCAGCAGCGCGGTGGCAATGAAGGGTGCCAGTCCTCCTGCAAATACTGCGGCAAGCTCATGGCCCAACGCCATGCCGGAGTAGCGGACTTCCGGGCTGAACAGCTCGTGGAAAAATGCCGGCTGAGCCCCGATCATTGCTGCGTGGCAGATTCCGTTACCGATGAAGTAGGCCAGGATGATCAGGGCCGATGAGTTTGAATCGATGAGCCAGAAGAATGGGAATGCCATGAGTGCCAAAGCCGAGGCTCCGAAAGCATAAACCTTTCGCCGGCCGATTTTGTCTGACAAGTGTCCAAAAAAGACGATAGTGCAAAAGGCGAACAGCATGGAAAGCATCACACCCAGGAGTAGTGTTCCTCTTTCGACTCCGACGTGCACGCCGTAAACCAGGGAAAATGACAGCAACAGGTAGGAGCCGCCGTTTTCCGCCACCCTCAGGCCCATTGCGACCAAGATTTCCTTGGGATGAGTCCGCAGCGCCGCCAAAACCGGCACGGATGCCCGTTCGCCGGTCTTTTTCACCTGCTCGAACTCTTTCGTCTCCGGCAAGCGGAACCTGATGTACATGCCGACACCAAAGAGCAGCACGCTCAGGAGGAAGGGCAGACGCCAGCCCCAGGCCATGAACTGATCCTCCGGGAGCAGTTGGGCCAGGTAGAACGCTGCCGAAGCGAGGACAAATCCGAGGGTGACGCCTCCCTGGCTGAACGCAGAGAACAGGCCCCGGCGCTGATCGGAGGAGTTTTCGCTGATGATCAGAACTCCGCCGCCCCATTCGCCGCCGGCAGCGATGCCTTGAAGCACCCGCAAGATGACCAGCAGGATCGGTGCCCAAATTCCTACCTGTTGGTAGGTGGGGAGGAGCCCCATGAGGAAGGTGGCGATACCCATGATGCTCAGGGTCAGGACCAAGGCGGATTTTCGGCTGACTCGGTCACCGATGTGACCGAAGAGAATACCTCCCAAGGGGCGGGCCGCGAAGCCGACCGCGAACCCGACAAAGGCACCCAACGTTCCCACGAGGGGATCAGTATCGGCCGGGAAGAAAAGTTTCCCGAATACGATGGCCGCAGCTGTTGCATATAGGAAGAAGTCGTACCATTCCAGGGAGTTCCCGACGAGGGAAGCTATGACGTAACGTCTGATTCCTGGACTTTTGGCGCGGGTAGCGCCAGGTGCTTGCTGTGACATGAGCGTCTCCTGATGGGAAAGGGGTTTTCGGTGAGGATCCACGACAGTGGGGATCGTGCCGATGTGATATCAGCTGGCGGCCTTTTTTTCCGCCAGCATGGTGACTCCGGAATCAATTCCGAGAAATTGTTGGGCATTGCCGCCCAGCATCTGCCGCTGTTGTTCGTTCGTAAGGAATTCCGCTTGCCTAATGAGGTTTCCGGCTGGGCGTTCGCCCAAGGGGTACGGGAAGTCTGAACCAAGCATGATGTGTTCGCTGCCCATTACGTCCACAAGGAGCCGCAATGAGGCGTGGTTGAAAACCGCAGAATCTACACTGAACCGGTTCAGATAGTGTGACGGGGGAAACTCGGATGTTGCGATGAGGTCGGGCCGCTGGTGCCAGGCATTGTCCATGCGGCCGACCCAGTAAGGGAAGGACCCGCCGCCGTGGGCGAAGCACAGGCGCAGATGTGGGGGGAGTCTGTCGAAGCCGCCGCCCAGAATGAGGGAGAGAATCGAAAGGTGTGTTTCCCCGGGCATGCCCACTAGCCAGCGGGCCATCCAGCGCTCCAAACGTGGTGAGCTGGGCATGTCCCAGGGATGCACAAAGACGGCTGCATTACGGTCCGCGCAGTGCTGAAGGAATGCGATGATGCCTTCGTCATCGAGGTCGCGGTCCCCCACGTGGTTGCCGATCTCAACCCCGACGTGTCCGTTTTCCAGGCACCGGTCGAGTTCCCTGCAGGCTGCGTCTGTGTCCTGTAACGGGACCTGGCAGAACGGGATCAGGCGTTGAGGCGCTGGAGCACAAACCTCGAGGGCGAGGTCATTGAAGATGCGGCTGACCTTCATGGCCTCCGTGGTTTCACGGGCGTAGGAGAAGAACAGTGGGGTGGGTGAGACTACCTGCACGTCGACGCCGTCAACATCCATTGCAGCCAGCCGCTCTTCGGCGGCCCACGCAGCGGCCCGGAGCGGACGGTACTCGGTGGAGCCAAGCATAAGCATGGCCTCCCGCTCCGAATCGCTGCGTAGCCAGGGCCAGGGGCCGCTGCCGCCGGTTTCCCTCTCGAGATCCGGCCAGCCCTTGGGCACGTAGTGGGTATGGATGTCTATGGTTGCTTGAACGGTGCGCACGTGTTCTTTTCCTCGTGTCTTGTCGAGCCCGGAGGTCAGCCCCGGCCGGGGTGAACGGAACCGCAGTGGCTGCAGGTGCGGGCGGCGGCGTCACTGGCGTAGAACTGCTCGAATACCGGCGGCAGATCAGCGACGATGTCCCGGACCTGAAGTTCGACCTCGTGTACGAGGTTTGAGCACTCGAGGCAGTACCACTGGAATTTCTCGGTCGTACCTTCCTCGCGGATCCGTTCAATGACGATGCCGATCGAGCCGGCCTCCGGGCGCTGGGGCGAGTGCGGGATGTTCCCGGAGAGCAGCCACATTTCGCCCTCGCGGATATCGACCCGCTTCACGCCTTCGTCGGTAACGATGTTGACGTGCATGTTGCCTTTGACCTGGTAAAACCATTCTTCGTAAGGATCAACATGAAAGTCGGTGCGCTGGTTGGGGCCGCCCACGACCTGCACGATGAAGTCGTCGACCTGGGTCCACATGGCCTTGTTGTTTACCGGCGGCTTCAGTGAGGCCTCATTCTCGGCCAGCCATTGCTGGAAGTTGAAGACGGGCAGGACATTCGTCTTGTTCTTGCTTTCGGTCATTGCCTTGCTCCTTGTTACTCCGGTTGTGGTGATGATGGTGGTCAGTGTTGCCGCTTATGTGCCACGGCTTGAATTTCAATCAGAAGGTGGGGGTGGGGCAACTGATGAACTGCGACGGTAGTGCGGGCGGGACCGTTTTCGTCGAAGTACCGTGCGTACACTTCGTTGTAGCCGCCGAAGTCATTCATGTTGACCAGGAAGGCGGTGACCTGGATGAGGTCGTCGAGGGACGCACCGACGTTGCGCAGGATTTCGCCGATGTTCTCGATGACCGCCTCGGTCTGCGCGCGGATGTCCAGGTTTGTTGTGCCCAGTTCGTCCGCTTCGACCCCCGCGAAGGTGTTATCCGGGCGCCTGCTGCTGGTTCCAGACACGTAGATAAAGTCCCCTGCGACCTTGACGTGCGGAAAGCGGCCCCGGGGCTTTGCCAGGTGCTCAATGAGCCTGGCGCCGCTCATGCTGCAGCTCCGGCTGTCTCCAGTTCGACAGTGCCGATACCGGCGACAATCGCCGTGATCGTGTGTCCAGGCTCCAGCGCGACCGCGGCTGTCGCCGCGCCCGCCAGAAGCACCGCGCCGGCGGGCAGTCCTGACCCGTAGCGCGAGTTCATGCGTGCGAACGCTTTGAGTGCATTCATGGGATCGCCGAGGATCGCAGAAGTGTTTCCCGTTTCGGTGATTGTTCCGTCGACAAGCAGGGTTACGGCGCGGCCGGCAAGATCGTCCGTGAATTCGGACCATTCCCCCAGCACGTAGCGGCTTGCAGAGGTATTGTCCGCGACGACGTCGGCAAGGCTGAAGGAAAAGTCCCGGTAGCGGGAATCGATGATCTCGAGTGCGGGAGCGACAGCGTCAACGCTGGCAATGATCTGCTCCTCCGATGCCCCTGCTGGGATAGCCTGGCCGAAGCGGAAGGCGACCTCGGGTTCGATGCGCGGGTGAACGAGCCCTTCAAGGGCGAGAGCGGAACCTCCCTCCACGTGCATGCCGGCCGTCAGGAATCCGACGATAACTTCATGCACGCCCATTTGCGCCATTTTCGCCTCGCTGGTGAAACCGAGTTTGGCACCGGCAACGCTTTCTCCCCGGCCTAGGCGAAGCGCGAGCAGTTCGGACTGTACCTGGTAGGCCTGCTCAAGAGAGAGCATGTCGCCGAATTGGGCGATGGCGTTGCCCTCCCGCTCAGCCTGATCGAGCTGGCGGGCGATCGCCGTGGCGTCGAGGGTGGTTGACTGTGTAGCGGTCATTAGGATCAGGCCTCGCTTAGATTCACGCACACGTTTGTGGGCTCGGTGTAGAAATGCAGGGAGTGAGTGCCGCCCTCGCGGCCAATGCCGGACAGCCCGACGCCCCCGAAAGGGGAGCGAAGGTCACGCAGGAACCACGTGTTGACCCAGGTGATGCCCGTATTCATACGTCCGGCTACGCGGTGACCACGGTCCAGATCGCTGGTCCAGACGGAGGCCGCCAGTCCGTACTTTGTATCGTTGGCCAGGCGTATAGCTTCTTCCTCATCGTCAAAGGGGATAAGGCCAGCGACGGGACCGAAAATTTCTTCACGCATGACGGGCGCGTCGTGGCTCAGTCCGGTCCACAACGTCGGTTCGATCCAGGCGCCGCCGCTGAGTTCCTGACCGAGGTTCGGGATGCCGCCGCCTACGATTGCGTCCCCGCCCTGCTGTTGTGCCCGTTCGAGGTATGAAAGCACTTTTTGCCGGTGGTTCAGTGAAATAAGCGGACCAGTCGTGGTGCGGGCGTCCCGTGGCCGGCCAAGCGTCAGGCCCTTGGCACGTTCGGCGAGCCCGTGGACCACTTCATCAAAAATGGGGCGCTGGATGTACACACGTTCGGTGCAAAGGCACACCTGGCCGGTGTTAGTGAAAATAGATCGGGTGAGTCCGTCTATGGCGCGTTCGATATTGGTGTCGGCGAAGACGAGTGCAGCGTTCTTGCCCCCGAGTTCAAAGGATACGGGGCGTACGTTGGCTGCGGCGGCATGCATGATGGCCGAACCGGTCGATGATTCTCCTGTGAAAGTGATTCCATCAATGCCCTCATGCGTGGTGAGGAATTCTCCAGCCGAGTTCGGCCCGAAGCCGTGGACCAGGTTGAACACGCCGTCGGGCACGCCCGCCTCGGCCATGATTTCCGCGAGGACCGTGGCCGAAGAGGGTGTTTCCTCCGATGGCTTCACGATGACGACGTTCCCGCATGCGATTGCCGGGGCAACCTTCCATGTCAGCAACAGCAGCGGCAGGTTCCAGGGAACCACCACGGCAACGACACCCAGTGGCCGGCGAAGCGCATAGTTGAGAGCCCGGCGCCCGTCCGGCAGTTCTGTCAGATAGGAGTCGAGGCCCTCGGCGGAAATGATGTCGGCGAACGCCCGAAAATTGGCGGCCGCACGAGCGACGTCGAGGTCCCGGGCTAGAGCCTCCGGTTTGCCGGTGTCCGCAATTTCCGCGGCCAGCAGGTCATCAAAACGTGCCTCGATACGGTCGGCGATGCGGCGGAGCAGCGCTGCCCGCTCGTTGACGGTTGAGCGGCCCCATTGGCCCTGCAGGGCATCGCGGCCTGCCTTCACTGCCATGTCGATAGTGCCGCGGTCGGCTTCGGCAACGTAGGAGACCACGCTGCCGTCCACCGGGCTGATTTTTTCGAACGTGGCAGCGGTCGCGTCAATGAAGGCTCCGCCGACGAAGTTACGCAGGGTAGGAATCGTCATAGTCCGTGCTTCTCCCGGGTTGTCGATGTGGGTTACATCACCAGTGTGGCGGTCGAGCTCATGTCAGTCGAATGCTTATTCTTGCGTCAGCTATGCCCTTATGGGCATATCATCGTGGCATGGACATCAGATCGCTCCTGAACGGGCCACTCAAAATTCGCCATCTTGTTTTGGTTCTGACAATCGCAGAACAGGGCAGCATCGTCAGCGCCGCGAGGCACCTCTACGTCACCCAGCCAGTGATCAGTAGGGGGCTGCGCGAAGTTGAAGAGGCCCTGGGAGCACCGCTTTTCGAAAGAGGGGCTCGTGGTGTCCGTCCCACACCCTATGCCGAAGTTTTCATCGACCATGCCCGAGCTGTCGTGGGACACCTCAAGCAGGCGACACAGCACATAGCCGAGCTTGCGGACGCAACTGCTGGGTCCGTTACGCTCGGCACCTACGTTGCGGGCGGAAACCTGCTGGTACCCAGAGCAATTGCGCTGCTCAAACAGCAACGCCCGCATGTGAACATCCATGTCCACGAGGCAACCCCCGACCGGCTAATCAACGGACTAGTCACTGGTGAAATTGATGTGGTTGTAGGACGGCTTACGGCGCAGCACGGCGAGCCCGAGTTGCGGCAAGCTGCTCTTTACCACGAGCCCATAGAGGTAGTTGCGCGGGTAGGACACCCTGTTCTTGACCTCGGCCCCACGACTCTGGCCGACCTGCGGAATTACCCGTGGGTCATGCCTATCGCGCAGACCGCGCTACGCGGAGAGCTCGAGCGCGCTTTCACTCGTGACGGTCTCCAACTGCCCGAACAGCAGGTGGACTGTTCCTCGACGCTGACTCTTCGTGCCATCGTGGCGGAAACCGACTTTCTCGCTCTTCAACCGCACACCATCGGAGCCGCCGATCCACTGCTGCGCATCGTTAATGCAAGGATCAAGGGCATCGGACAGACTGTCGGCGTGACAACCTTGCCGGACAGACTGCCGAGCCCCGCCGTGGCGCTGATGCTGCAATGCATAGAGCAGGTGGCCACCGACATCCGCAAGACACTTCCTGCTGCTATCCGCAAACACACGGGCCCCCGGGGCGGAGCAGGTATGCCCTAATGGGAACCTAGGGCGCCCAAATAGGCATTAGCCATATCGGTCCCCGGCAAGGAAGCATTGATCAAAACCTTGCGGCAAACCGCCCTACCGATAATTCGAGGTAAGTATCCAGATGCGTGTATTTGAGAAAGTAGCCGAAACGCTTATTGGCCTTGGCGTTCGCCAGGTCTTCGGCGTCGTTGGCAGCGGCAACTATGACATCACCAAAACCCTTGTTGAGCGCGGGGCGACCTACGTCGCAGCACGCCATGAGGGCGGCGCAGCTTCTATGGCTGATGCCTTCGCACGAATCGGTGACTCCGTTCCTGCCATCTCACTGCACCAGGGCTGCGGCCTCACCAACGCAATAACAGGCATAGCAGAGGCCGCAAAATCGGGTTCTCCCATGCTGATTCTCACAGCCGAGGTTGCCGCTTCGGCAATCCACTCAAACTTCCGTATTGATCAGGACCGCCTGGTCGAATCGGTAGGGGCTGTCAGCTTCCGCATCACCCGCGAAACCGCGGCCCGCGATATTGCCCTTGCTTACCGGACAGCCGTGACACGGCGCGTCCCTGTGCTGGTCAATCTCCCCCTCGACGTGCAGGCTGCGGAGACCACTGAACAGTTTCTGCCATCCCTGCCCGGTCTAACCGCACTCAGTCCCTCGGTGGCGCCCACAGCTGGGGACGTCACCCGCTTGGCTGACCTTATCGAGCAGTCCGAACGCCCCGTTGTCATCGCCGGCCGGGGCGGTCGCACCGCCGGTCCGGAATTGCGGGAACTCGCGAGAGAGGCTGGGGCTCTGTTGGCCACCTCCGCCGTCGCCCGGGGGCTATTCAACGATGACCCCTTTTACCTGGATATCTCCGGCGGCTTCAGTACACCCTTGGCGGCACGCAGCATCCAGGGCGCCGACCTGATCATCTCGTTCGGCTCCGCACTGAACATGTGGACCATGCGCCATGGCACGCTCATTGGTCCCGAAGCCACCGTGGTACAGGTCGATGTAGATCCGCTGGCACCTGGAAAGCACCGTCCCATCAACTTTGGCGTACTCGGTGATTCCGCTGCCACGGCGGCTGCGGTGACGGAGGAGCTGCGCAAGCGTGGTCTGTCGCGGGTTGGTTACCGCACAGAAGACGTGGCAGCCGCCATCAAGCGCGAGGGCCGCTGGCAGGACGTTCCGTACGAAGATCTCGGTGACAACCAGCGCATAGACCCCCGTACGCTGACCATCGCCCTGGACCGTATGCTCGATAAGGAGCGCGTGGTGGCAGTGGATTCGGGTAACTTCCTCGGCTACCCCAGCGCTTTCCTCGATATCCCCGACGAAAACGGACTCGTCTTCAGCCAAGCTTTCCAGTGCGTCGGCCTCGGCCTAGCCAGCGCTATTGGCGCCGCCTACGCTCAGCCGGACCGTCTCCCGGTTCTTGGTACCGGTGACGGAGGCGCCCTGATGGCGTCGGCCGAAATGGAGTCGGTCGTCCGCCTGGGCATTCCGCTCGTAGTTATCGTCTACAACGACTCCGCCTACGGGGCCGAAGTCCACCACTTCGGTGAAAGCGACCACGCGCTGGGTCTCATCACGTTCCCCGACACTGACTTTGCGGCCATCGCCCGGGGGTACGGCTTCGCCGCCGTCACCGTCAGGACACCCGAAGACCTCGATCCGGTCCGCCACTGGCTCGCTGGACCTCGTGACACCCCACTGCTGATCGACGCGAAGACCGTCGGCTTTGCCTCATGGTGGCTTGAGGAAGCGTTCAAAGGCCACTAGGAAGGCCCAAAAAACCGCTGTAACACATGAATCCGGCATGCATCAGAGAACGAGGGGCAAGAACGACCATGACCGAGACAGCACCGACCACAGGAGCTGGTACGCTTGCCGGCCTGCTCGAAGGCCTGGCACAGGGACACATCCAGGTCATCGACCTCACCACACCGCTGACGCCGGAGACTCCCGCATTGCGCCTGCCCGAACCGCTGACAAATGTGATCGATCTCAGCCTCGAAGAGGTTGCCGCCTACGATGAACGCGGCCCCATGTGGGCTCACAACAACATCCATGTCGGAGAGCATTTCGGCACGCACGTAGATGCCCCGATTCACTGGATCAGCGGTCGGGCAGGCCGGGATGTATCCCAACTGCCCGTTGAAAGGCTTGTCGGGCCCGCCGTCGTGATCGATCTAAGCTCCGAAGTCGCCGCCGACCCGGACTTCCTGCTCGAGATCCACCATCTTGAAGCGTGGGAGGCCGCCCATGGCAAGCTCCCTAAGGGTGCATGGCTGCTTTACCGCACGGGCTGGGATCAGTATGGGCACGACGAAGCTCGCTTCCTCAATGCAGATGAAACAGGGTCACACACCCCTGGCGTCTCATCGGATTGCGCGCGCTGGCTGGCTGAAAAGACTCAAATCGCAGGGTTTGGTGTCGAGACCGTTGGCATTGATGCCGGGGCAGGATTCGGTCTCGTACCGCCGTTCCCAATGCATCACTTCCTCCTTGGGAACGACAAGTACGGCGTAACGTCGCTGAAAAACGTCAACCGGCTTCCGGCCACCGGCGCGTTCATCGTCGTCACCCCGTTGCCCATCGTAGGAGGTACAGCTAGCCCAGCACGCGTACTGGCCTTTGTCGAGGCAGCCCGGGTATAGCTCCGAAAACCACCGAAAGCACCCGTTAGGGCTTAGAAGGACGGGTTGGATACATACATCCCAGCATTCTGGAGGAGGCGCGGCAGAATGAGGCGCACGGCACAGTCCATCAGTTGCCTTGGATCTATGACAACGCTGACGTGGTGGCCTCACATCGCGGGCACACCTCACGTTGTCCAAAAAACAGGGAGACCATTTTGGCGAGCGAAACAACTTCACCTCCCAACGACAAACGCGCCACGACGCCCTATGCCGCTACTACGTTCGGCTTTAACTCAAGACAGAATCCCTCCACACCGATTTCTGCCGCCTGCGCCTCCACATCTCTGCTCCGGACCGCAGCAAGAACACTTGAGGAACCCACAACGGGTGATAGGGCTTCAGGACCTGGCTCGGGCCTGCCGTTAGGCTCTGCGTGACACTACGACGAGCGGCCAAGTACCCGATGAAGGAATGGAGCCTACTGATTGGCGCCCCCGTCGAGATAACGAGATGGGGCACCCTGGTCCGTGCCGGCATTGTGGAAGACGCAATGCCAGACTCCAGTGTTCTCTGGGTAGCCGCAGATGGCATACAAGGACGTGAGCTATTTTCGGCAGCTGATAACTACAAGGTGTGGATTGAACCGCGTCTACTCGATGGGAACATGCGCTACCGGATGACCGACGAACAACTACACCGGCAGTTTCACAAACGGGACTAGATTCGACTCCAGGAAATGCGCCAAATGAAACGCCGATGGCGGATTTCCGTCAGACTTGCTGCCCGTGACAGGGATGTTCGTGACGGCGACGGCACCCCCCAACTCCGAAAATCAGCCAGCACTTCTCAATATTGAGTCCCGCAGGTTGGGCAACTGCGGGATTGAAGGGCCCTGAAGCTCAGTAGATGCGGGCAGCTCCTGGTCGAGTGCCTGCGGAGGTGTTGCCAGCGGCCGGGAAAGAAGCGACGAGAGTTCTTCGGGGAGTAAAGCCTGTTCCCAGGACAAGGCCGGTGATGGTCCGTCCCGAGGCCCTAGAGACATGTACCTGGGTCAGGGCTGCCTCATTGACCCTCTGCCAATTAGCGCTGCCCGGTTCGCCGAAGAGCTCTCCCAGCTTCGAAAAGTCCACATTATCTAGACCAGATCTCACGGTCACATAAACACCAGAAAGGATTACAGCCCGTGCCACCAACAATGAAGCTGCAATTATGGGAACTGCGAGCCGAGTTCGCTCTGCGCCTCGCCACACTCTACGGAAACGAAGTACCAGCGTATAACACGCTTGTCGACGTCTCCCATGAAGTCAACGAGGACTTTATCCGCGCAAACGGCCACGACGCGGAGAGGTTCGGCAGCATTTCACGTGTCACAGCTGAACGGCACGGGGTTCGGTATGTATCCTGTCGGGTTCTATGACCTCCGTGATGCTTCAACGAGCTCGGTTCCGGTTGTCTCCACAGCGTTCAGGCCCATCGGCGCCGACGAACTGGCGAAGAACCCGTTCCGTGTGTTCACTTCCATGCTGGCCCATGACGACCGCCGGTTCTTCGACGAGGAAACGGAAAAGCAACTCGAAGCCTTCATCGGAGCGCGCATCCTGTTCAGCGTCGAACTACTTCAGCTTGCTGATAAGGCAAGCGCTCAGCAGGAGCTCGAGGAGGTAGAAGCGTTCCGGCTCCTGGATCTGGCCACGGCCGCCTTCGAGCTTTCTACCGAACCGGTAGACCACGACTGGTACTTCAAGCTCGAACGAATCTCCGCTGTCGCCGCCGATATCGGAGGAGTTCCTTCCACCCACATTAATCACCTCACCCCGCGAGTCTTGGACATAGACGATCTTTATGCACGGATGGAGGCCCGGGGAATTGCCATGATCGACGAGATTCAGGGGCCACCGAAATGGGAGGGGCCCGACGTGTTGCTGCGGCAAACCTCTTTCCGTGCGCTGACCGAGGAACGGCTGTTCCGGCACCCAGGCAGTGAAGTTCGTCCTGGTTCACTTCGAGTCCGGTTTGGTGAGGTGGAGCAACGCGGCATTGCACTGACGGAGCGCGGCAGGGGCCTCTACGACCGGATGGTGGCGGAGGTCGACAACTGGCTGGCCGCCTCCCCCGATGGAACTACCCGCGTCGAAATAGCCAAACAAGTCTGGCGGCAGCACCTGCCTGACACAGAAACGGGACTGGCCGTTCAGGGACTGGCCTACTTCACCTTCCGAGTACCCGAGGAAACGCTGGCCCCGGAGAAGGACAGCGCTTCGTTGGAGGAACTTATCTAGGCGGGGGCCTTGATTGCGGAACCGATCGTCTACGAGGATTTCCTCCCGCGTTCGGCTGCAGGAATCTTCCAATCTAATCTGACTGACGATGGCAAACGCGATGACGAGCAGTTGGGGACCCCTTACGACATTTTTCGGCTGTCGGAGGTCCTCGGCCGCAGGATTCATGACCCGAATGAACTGTACAAAGCGCAACAGACTGCCTCGATCGCGGCCGCTGAACAGGCCCTCGGGCTCTCCATCACGAATCTACCCTTCTAGGTATGTCAATCGAAAGGCAACATGCCCACGGGTTTGACGATGCCGCGCAAGGCTGGCGCGTCCTCGGTCTGCATACTGCCGAACCCAATGCCCGCGACCGGGTGCGGCGCCTCGAGGAACTCCGACAGCGATACAACTGGCGCGGAGGCCTTGCTGCTCAGATCCAATACCCCCGTCGCCAGTCGGCGTCATCAGCGGCTAACGAGCAGGTCCGGGCGCCCGACGAATCCATCTGCCTCAACAGCCAGTAAAAGCAGCATCGGAAGAAGGCCTAAAGGCACCTCCCGGAATTGCGACGTGCAGGTCAAAGGCTGTCAGAGCTGTTCGAAAGCTCGGTGCCTAGATAATTCCGCCGTCCCGTCCCATCCACGCCGGATGGTCCCGATATTCCTTTTGAAGCAGACCCTCACCATCGCCATGGAAGCCGATAATGGATATTCGGTCAGGTAGCCATCGGGTCTAGGAGGGTCCGATACGCACTGGCCCCCAAACGTCGGCGTCCGACTAGGGCGAGATTCCGTTTTACTGACAGCCGCACCATGGTGTTTCAG
>Ga0307405_10000229_pt1 | contig 20187 bp, 20 predicted proteins | sample 322Cmetagenome_2_FD_203311 | JGI IMG/M metagenome (GOLD analysis project Ga0307405, IMG submission 203311) | Maize rhizosphere microbial communities from greenhouse at UC Davis, California, United States - 322HYB-C-1 | ecosystem: Host-associated > Plants > Roots > Rhizosphere > Soil | place...
GCCGCCGACGCCGGGCTGCATCATCAGCGCCGCCATCGGCTTGCCGACGATGTTGCTGCGCCCGAGGACGACGCACTCGGCGCCGCGCGTCTCGACTCCGCTCCGCACGAGCAGCTCCTGCACGCCCACCGGCGTGCACGGGGCGAAGCCGTCCCGCTCACCGATCAGCAGCTTGCCGACGTTGACGGGGTGGAAGCCGTCCACGTCCTTGTCGGGACGGATGCGGCGGATGACCGCCTCGGCCCGGATGTGCCGCGGCAGCGGCATCTGCACGAGGATGCCGTGCACGGCCGCGTCATCATTAAGGCGGTCCACCTCGCCCAGCAGCTCGCCCTCCGCGGTCGAGGCGGGCAGCCGGATGGTCACCGAGTGCATCCCCGCCTCCTCACAGGCGCGCCCCTTCGACCGCACGTAGACGGCGCTCGCCGGGTCGTCGCCGACGAGGACGACCGCAAGGCCCGGCCGCACGCCGGCCCCGACGAGCTCGCGCACCTCGGCGGCGATCTCGTCGCGGATCGCCCGGCCGATGGCGGTGCCGTCGATCAGCCCCGCGCCGCCCGAGCGGGTCGCGGCCGCCTCAGCGGGCAAAGTCCACCGCCCGCGTCTCGCGAATCACGACGACCTTGATCTGCCCGGGGTACTGGAGCTCGGCCTCGATGCGGCGCGCGATCTCGTCGGTGAGCGACGTCATGCGCGTGTCGTCCACGTCGTCCGGCAGCACGATGACGCGCACCTCGCGGCCGGCCTGGATCGCGAACACCTTCTCGACCCCGCGGTAGCTCGACGCGATTTTCTCGAGCCCCTCGAGCCGCTTGACGTAGGTCTCGAACGCCTCACGGCGCGCGCCCGGCCGCGACCCGGAGATCGCGTCGGCGGCCTGAACGAGCACCGAGATCTCGCTTTCGTGGGGCACGTCGTCGTGGTGCGCGGCGATGCAGTTCACGACGATGGGATTCTCCCCGTACTTGGTCGCGACCTCGACGCCGAGCTGGACGTGCGTGCCCTCGTGCTCGTGCGTCAGCACCTTGCCGACGTCGTGGAGGAACGCGCCGCGCTTGGCGAGGGTGACGTCGAGCCCGAGCTCGGCGGCCATGATGCCGGCCAGCCAGGCGACCTCTTTGGAATGCTGGAGAATGTTCTGGCCGTAGCTCGTGCGCCACTTCATGCGCCCGACGAGCTTGAGGAGCTCGGGGTGGAGCCCGTGGACGCCCGTCTCGTAGGCCGCCTGCTCGCCCGTCTCGAGGATCGCCGTCTCGACCTCGCGCTTGGACTTGTTGACGACCTCCTCGATGCGCCCGGGGTGGATGCGCCCGTCGCTCACCAGCTTCTCGAGCGACAGGCGGGCGACCTCGCGCCGCACGGGGTCGAAGCAGGAGACGACGACGGTGTCGGGGGTGTCGTCGATGATGACGTCCACCCCCGTCGCGAGCTCGAAGGCGCGGATGTTCCGGCCCTCGCGGCCGATGATGCGCCCCTTCATCTCGTCGTTCGGAAGCGAGACGGCCGAGACGGTGGACTCGGCCGTGTGCTCGGCGGCGATGCGCTGGATGGCGAGGGCGACGATCTTCTTGGCCTCCCGCTCGGCGTTCCGCCTCGCCGCCTCGCGGATCTCACGGACGCGGTTGGCCGCCTCCGCCTGCGCCTCCTCCTCCATCCGCTGTACGAGCTCGTTGCGGGCATCCATCGCGGACATGCCGGCGAGCGCCTCGAGCCGACGTCGTTCCTCGCCCACCATTCGATCCAGCTCCGCCTGTCGGTCGGCGACGAGCTTCTCCTTGCGCCCGAGCTCCGTCGCCCGTCGCCCGAGCTCCTTGTCGCGCTGCTCGAGCGCGTCCACCCGGCGGTCGAGGGCGACCTCGCGCTCCTGCACGCGGCGGTCCTCGCGGTCTATCTCCTCGCGCCGCTGGCGCGCCTCGGCCTCCCAGCCCTCGCGCGCCTTCATCAGCTCTTCCTTGCCAGACAGGACCGCGCTCTTGCGCAGCCCGTCGGCCTCTCGCTCGGCGTCGGCGACGATGCGTCGCGACAGCTCCTCGGCGGTCTGCTTCGCGGCCGCCTGCTCGGCCAGCGCCAGGGAACGGCCCGCTCGGCGTCCGAACACGAACGCGGCCGCGGCGGCGACTACGGCGAGCACGCCCAGAAGGGCGATCGTCGCGCTCTGACTCATGGTGATCTATGCTCCAGCGCGGCGCAGCCGCCACGCGACGAGGAAAACCACGACGGCGCCCGTCGCTCGCTCGAACCAGCCTGCGCAACTCGGCCTCACACCGGCGGCGAATCCCGCAGGGCACGAGGTGGAGCGCGCTAACTACAACTGGCGATTGAAGCTACGGGACGGCCGAGGTACTCGGGGAAAGTACGTGTCGGGGAATCGAAAGGCAACGCCCGACGCCGGCCGCCGCGAACCGCCGGACGCGACGCGCGTTAGCGCGAGCCGTCGGCCAGACTGCCCGCCGAGTCGCCGTCTGCACCGGCGGGGACGTGTCGCTTGGCGGGAGGGAGCCAGCGGCGCACCTCCCCGCTCAGCGACTCGATCGCGCCGCCCAGCTCCGTGCAGGCGGCGCGCTCGTTGAACAGCTCGTCGGTGATCTTCATCGCCGCGAGGATGGCGGCGCGGTGCGGGTCCACGACGAGCGACGCGCTGTTCGTGATCTGCCGGATGGTGCGGTCCACGTACTCGGCGACGGCGCGCGTGTGCTCGGGGGGCGCGTCGCTGCGGATGAGGTGCTCCTCGCCGACGATCGTGACCTTGACGACGTGCCGCTTGGAGCTCATCGGTCTCCCCCGTTCGCCTGTTGCTGTCTCAGAAAGCGCACCCGGTCGAGCACCTGCCGAGTGCGGGTCGTGGCGACCTCGAGCCGCCGCCGCAGCTCGTCGTTCTCCACCTCGAGCTCGGCGACCCGCGGGTGTGGCGGGGCGCCGTCGGCGCGCGCGGCGGCGGCCGCTTCGGCCTGGGCGCGGGCGTCGCGCTCCTGCTCCATCGTCTTGAGCCGCGCCTCGGCCTGCAGGGCCCGGCGGCGGAAGGCCGAGAGCTCCTCGCCCAGGTGGCGGACGAGCTGCTCGAGCTCGACGAACGCTGCCCCGACCGATGACGAGTCAGACGCGGAGGACAACACCGAGCTCACTTTCCAGGGTCCGGAGCAGCTTCTCGCGACGCGCCTCGACTTCCTTGTCGCGTAGAGTGCGGTCGGGATGGCGGAACGTCAACTGCCACGTCACGGCCCTCGTGCCCGCCGGTAGGCCGGGACCGCGGTAGTCGGCGCGAACCTCGATCCGCTCGAGAATGTCGCCGCCGCTCGCCCGCATGACGCGCTCGACGTCGGCCGCCGCGACGGCCGCCGGGAGGAGCAGGGTGAGGTCGCGGAGCACTGCCGGCGTCGAGGGGATCGGCTGGTAGCGCGGCAGGCGCGCCCCCCGCGGCGCCTCGATTCCGCCGGCCGGCTCGACGTAGGCATTCTCGCCCGGCGGCGCCACGGCGCCGGCCTCCATGCGCCCGAGGGTCAGCTCGACGCCGAAGGCGGGCGCCGCCCACACCGGGGCGTCCAGCGAGAGGCGCCGGACCTCGCCGAGCGTCTCGCCGTCGGCGACGACGTGCCAGAGCGGCTCGCCGCCGGAGACCGGCCGGAGCTCCACCGCCGCCGACGGATAGGCGGCCCCGGCCAGCCGCTCGGCAAGCGCCTTGGCGTCCCACTCGTCCACGTCGGCCGGCTCCCTGCCCTCGTCCGTGAAGTGCAGGGGGCGCGACGGGCCGAGGACGAGGGCGGCAGCGCGGAACTCCTCGGTCGGCAGCGCGCCCGCAGCGTCGGGCGCGAAGACGGCGCCGACCTCGAACAGGCGAATGACCCTTCGCATGCGCGCGAGGTTGTATTCGGCGCGCCCGGCGAGCGTCTCGAGCACGCTGCGCCGGAGGTGCGCCTCGCTCTCGGCGAGCGGGTTGCGCACCCGCACGTGGGTCTCGTCGGCGCCGGCGACGAAGGGCATGGCGCGCGTCTCGTAGAGACCGGCGGCGACCATGGCGGCGCGCACGCGGTCGGCGGCGACGGAGAGCGGGGCGTCGGCGATGCGACCGGGCCGGTAGGGCCGCAGCTCGTCGGGGATGCGGTCGTAGCCGCGCAGCCGCGCCACCTCCTCGGCGAGATCGGCCTCCCCCCGCACGTCGGAGCGCCAGGACGGGATGGCAACGGAGAGCGCGTCGCCGTCGCCCGCCGCGACCCCGAAGCCGACGGGCCCGAGTAGCTGCGCGATCTCCTCAGGAGGGACGGGGACGCCGAGCAGTCGTGCGACGCGCGACGGGCGCAGGCGGAGCGTGGCCGGTGCGGAGGGCTGGGCGCGTACGTCCACGACGCCCCCCGCGCGCTCGCCGCCGGCGACGGCGAGCACGACCTGCGTGAGCCGCTCGAGGGCGAACGTCGCGAGCTCGGCGTCCACGCCGCGCTCGAAGCGGTAGCTCGCGTCGGTGGAGAGTCCGAGACGGCGGCGGGTGGCGCGGGTGCGGCGGGGGTCGAATCGCGCCGATTCGAGAAAGATGTCCGTCGTCTCCGGCCCGACCTCGCTCGTCGCGCCGCCCATCACGCCGGCGACCGCTTGCGCGCGGTCGCCGTCGGCGATGACGGTCATCTCCGAATCGAGCGTCCGCGTGACTCCGTCGAGCGTCGTGATGGTCTCGCGCGGGCGGGCGCGGCGGACGACGATACGGCCCCCGCCGAGTTTGGCGGCGTCGAAGGCGTGCAGCGGCTGTCCCAGCTCGTGCATGACGTAGTTCGTGGCGTCCACGACGTTGTTGATCGAGCGCCCGCCGACCGCCTCGACTCGCGCGACGAGCCACGCGGGGCTGGGACCGACGCCCACGCCGCGCACGAGCTGTCCGGCGTAGCGCGGCGCGCCCTCGGAGTCCTCGACCTCCACCTCTATTCGCGCCACCGTGCGCGCCGACAGCGGGGCAACGCCGCCGTCGCCGGCCGGGATCTCCGGCAGACGCAGCGGGAGTCCGGTGGTGGCCGCGATCTCCCGCGCCAGGCCGACGTGGGAGAGCAGGTCGGGGCGGTTGGGAAGCACGTCCACGACGAGCCGCGTGTCGCCGACCGGGACGGCCGTGAGGAACGGCGTGCCAGGCACCGCGGCGACGTCCAGCTCCATGATTCCGTCGTGGTCCTCGCCGAGCCCCAGCTCGCGCGCCGAGCAGAGCATCCCGTTCGAGGTCTCGCCGCGGATCTTGCGCCGCTCGATCTTGAGACCGTTCGGCATCGTCGTCCCCGTGGCGGCGAACGGATAGAGCTTTCCGGCCTGCACGTTCGACGCACCGCAGACGACGTCGAGGAGCTCGCCGCCGCCGGCGTCCACCTTGGTCACCCAGAGGTGCTCCGAGTTCGGGTGGCGCTTCGCCTCGGCGACGCGCGCGACGACGATCGGCGCCAGGTCGGCGCGCAGCGCCACCAGATCGTCCACCGTCGCGACGCGACTCGTGAGGAGATCGCGCAGCTCGGCGGGCGTCAGGTCGAACGGAACGAAGGCCTTCAGCCAGTCGTACGAGGCGTTCATGTCTTGGTGGTGACGGACGTGGCGGTACGCGGTCGGCGGTCGGGCGGCGGGGTTCGCCGCCGACTAGCCGGCGAGCTGCGCGAGGAATCGGACGTCCGAGTCGTAGAGCAGGCGGATGTCCGGCACGCCGTAGCGCAACATCGCGATGCGCGCCGGTCCCATGCCGAACGCCCACCCCGTGAAGCGCTCGCCGTCCACGCCGGCCGCATCGAGCACCGCGGGGTGCACCATGCCCGAGCCGAGGATCTCCATCCACCCCGTGCCCTTGCACCCCGAACAACCCGCACCACCGCACAGCCGGCACTGCACGTCCATCTCGGCTGACGGCTCGGTGAACGGGAAGTAGCTCGGGCGGAAGCGCGTCTTCGTGGCGCCGAAAAAGAGCGTGGCGAAGCGCGTCAGCGTCGCCTTGAGGTCCACGAAGCCGATCCCCTCGTCCACGGCGAGCCCCTCGACCTGGGCGAACATGGGGGCGTGCGACGGGTCGAAGAAGTCGCGACGGTAGACGTTGCCGGGGACGAGGACGCGCACCGGCGGCGCGTGGCGCTGGAGCGTACGGATCTGGACCGGCGAGGTGTGCGTGCGCAGTAACACGTCGTCGCCCAGGTAGAGCGTGTCGTGCATGTCCATGGCCGGGTGGTCCGCCGGGAAGTTGAGTGCCCGGAAGTTGTACCACTCCGTCTCGGCCTCCGGCCCGACCGCGATCGAGAAGCCGAGCTCGCGGAAGATCTGCGTGATCTCGTCCATCACCACCGTCACCGGGTGGCGGCCGCCGACCCACTGCCGGCGCGCCGGCATCGTGCGGTCCACGTCGCCCGCAGTGTCGCCGTCCGAGGCGCGCCGCCGCTCGAAGTCCTCGACCGCCGCGGCGAGTGCCCCCTTGAGCGCGTTGAACGCCGCGCCCGCGGCGCGCCGGTCGGCGGCGTCGAGCGTGCGGAGCGCGGCCTGCAACGCGGCGAGGCGCTCGTCTTTGAGCAGGTTGAGCGCACCCTTGGCGGCGTCGAGCCGCGTGGACTCGTCGAGCGACGCGAGCAGCTCGCGCCCCTCGCGCTCGAGCCGCGCGCACTCGTCGAGGTACTCGGTGATGGTCACTTCTCGGAGCTGAAAGGCGAGAGTAGAAAGCGGGGACCGCGCGAATCTCGCGCCGCCGCGTCGCCCCGCGAACGCGACGCGGCGGCAGTAGCGAATAGTCGCACTGCCGCCGCGGAGGTTCAATCCACCGGGCTCTCGCCTCTCGACTGTCGGATACTACCGTGGCCGCGGGTTGAGAAGCCCGCAGCCGAGAGCCGCGTCGCCTACGCCGCCTTGCCGAGCGCGGCGCGGACCTGGTCGGCGATCGCGGCGAAGGCCTGCGGGTCGCGCACGGCGAGGTCGGCGAGGACCTTCCGGTCGATCTCGATCCCGGCCTTCTTGAGGCCGTTGATGAAGACGCTGTAGCTCATCTCGTGCTGATGGGCCGCGGCGTTGATGCGCATGATCCAGAGACGGCGGAAGTCCCGCTTCTTGTTCTTGCGGTCGCGGTACGCGTAGCGCCAGCCGCGCTCGACCGTCTCCTTCGCCGCCTTCCACAGCTTGCTCCGGCCGCCGTAGGCGCCGCGAGCGGCCTTCATGATCTTGTTCTTGCGCTTCAGGCGCGCGACGTTCGATCGGACGCGAGGCATCTATCGGCTCCTTAGGCCTGGATGAGGCGCTTGATGTTCTTCGCTTCCCCGTTCGTCGCGACCGTGGTCGCGCGGCGCAGGTTGCGCTTCCGCTTGGAGGACTTCTTGGTGAGGATGTGGCTCTTGAACGCCTTCAGGCGGCGGACCTTGCCCGACGCCGTCACCGTGAAGCGCTTCTTCGCACCCTTGTGCGTCTTCATCTTCGGCATTGCACGCTCTCGCTGAGACTCGCTGGAATTGCTCGGCCCGACGCCAGACTACTTCGGCGTCAGGATCATGGTCATGGACTTCCCTTCCATCTTCGCGTCGCTCTCGACCTTGGCGATGTCGGCGAGCTCCTGCCCGACCCGGTCCACCACGGCCCGCCCGATCTCGGGGTGCGCGATCTGACGCCCGCGGAACATGAGCGTCACCTTCACCTTGTTGCCCTCCTCGAGGAAGCGGCGCGCGTGGCGCGTCTTGGTCTCGAAGTCGTGATCCTCGATGCCCGGACGGTACTTGACCTCCTTGAGCTGGATCACGTGCTGCTTCTTCTTTGCGATGCGCGCCTGCTTGGCCTGCTCGAACTTGAACTTGCCGTAGTCCATGATGCGGACGACCGGCGGGCGGGCCATCGGCGCCACTTCGACCAGGTCGAGCCCCTGCTCTTGCGCGGCGGCGAGCGCGGCGTCGACTTCCATGATGCCCATCTGGCTGCCGTCGGGCGCGATCACGCGGAGCGGGCTGATGCGGATCTGCCGGTTCACGCGGACGCGCTTTGTCGGGTCCTGAATAGGTCGTGCTCCTCGAAGAAGGGAAACAAGAAACGCGGCCTCCGACCTGGAGTCCGCGCGCACGCACGCGCCCACCCGTCGCGCGGGGGCGCGTTCAGCTCATGAACTCCTGCAGCACGCCCTGACCAATCATCAGGGGCCGGAGGGTGGGGCCCGCCTCGCGGGGCCCGCTTACCGTGTTGTGTGGACGAAACTTAGGCCCGCCCGACGGGGGCGTCAAGGGCGCCCGCCGCGAGCCCGTAGGCCTTCCCGTCGTGGACTATCCGCCCCCACGCCACGGTCGCGTCGTGCTCGAAGACGCCGAGCCACTGCTCGGCCACGGCGCGCGCCAGCAGCGCCCGCTTCGACTCGAGCGTGACGAGCGGCTCGACGTCGTACCCCATGATCCACGCCAGGGGGAGGTGGGCGGCCGTCGGGACCAGGTCGGCGAAGTAGCAGGCGCGCTCTCCGCCGCCGTCGAGCAGGACGCTCTGGTGGTGGGGCGTGTGGCCGGGCGTGGGGAACACGCGGACGCCGGGCACGATCTCCCGCTCGCCGTCCACGAGGTCGTAGCGCCCGGCCTCGTGTATCGGCACGAAGTTGTGCGGGAAGTAGCTCGCCGCCGTACGCTCGTTGGGGTGCGTGGCCCAGTGGTACTCGCCCGCCTGCACCACGTAGCGCGCGTTCGGGAAGGCGATCCGTACGGCGCCACCGGCGTCGCGGAAGGTATTGCCGCCGGCGTGGTCGAAGTGCAGGTGCGAGTTGACGACGAGCGCGACGTCCTCCGGGCTGAAACCTGCCGCGCGGATCCCGGCCTCGAGCCGCGTCGGCTCGCCGGCGTTCTCGATTCCGTAGACGTCGTAGAACTTCGGGTCCTCCTTGTTCCCGGCGCCACTATCGATCAGCACGAGCCCGACGTCGTGCTCGACGAGCAGGCAGCGCATTCCCATCTGGATGCGATTGCGCTCGTCGGCCTTGATGCGCCGCTCCCAGAGCGGTTTCGGGACGACGCCGAACATCGCGCCGCCGTCGAGCTTGACGCCGCCGGCCTGGATGGCGTGGACGACGAAGTGGCCGATCCTCCGCCGCTCGTGCAGTGGCTCGGGGGCGCTCACGCGGTCGTGTCCCGATCCACCGGCAGCGGAAGCGCCGAGCGCTTCTTGCGGCGGCGGGAGGCGGTGCCGCCGTTGAGCAGGGCGTCGAGGTCGCCCCAGGTCACGATCCCGCGGTCGGCGGCGTCGCGGAAGAGCCGCAGCATGCAGTGCGCGGTGGCGACCGCGTCGCCGGCCGCGCTGTGCCGCCACGGTCGATCGCGCCCGTGACGGCGCTCGAAGTAGTCGCGTGCGAACTCGTCGGCCCCGTAGTGGTCGGCGACGAAGCCGAGCGAGCGGCTGCGGAGCTGGGGCAGCAGCTTGCGGGCGAGGCGCACGGTGCACAGCCGCGGCCCGTCGAGCTGCTGACCGCTCGCGCGCGCCACCTCGGCCGTCACGAAGCGCCAGTCGAAGTTGACGTTGTGGGCGACGAAGACGTGGCCGGTCACCGCCTCGAGGATGCGCGGGCAGATGTCGCGGAAGGGCTGCTTGCCGCGAACCATCTCCATCGTGATCCCGGTCAGCTTCATGATCATCGGCGGGATGGGGCGCTGCGGATTCACCAGCGTCTCGTAGACGTCGCGCACCTCGCCGTCGCGCACGACGACCGCGGCGATCTCGGTGATCCGGTGGCCGGCGTGCGGACTCCCGCCCGTCGTCTCGACGTCCACCACGACGTACGACAGCGAGTGGAGCGAGGCGTCGGGCGCCGGGCCGGCCGCCGGGGCGAGCGGAGCGAGCGACCTCGACGCCGGGGCCGGCGGTGCGACGCGCGGCGCCGCTCCCCGCGCCCGCTGCTCGGCGCCCGCCGCGGCGCGCTGGGCGCGCCACTCGTCGAACGTCGGCACGCGCGCCAGCGGCGAGACCGCGGGCGATGGCTCTTCGACCCGCGACGGATCCGGCTGCGCGGCGAGCCGCCACCGCCCGTCGGCGCAGCGCGCGAACTCGGTGCGGCCCGCGAAGATCTGCTCGACCATCCGCTCGGCGACCGCCGGCGGCGTGCCCGGCTGCTGGACGACGTGGCGCACCAGCGTCACGGAGTCGGTCGGGCCGCCGGCGAGGAAGTCGCGCGCCCGCTCGGCGAGCAGCGTGTCCTCGGGGCGGGTCTGTATGCCGTGAGAGGCCATCAACGGTTCAGCGGATCGTCGGATGCGTGGGCGACCGGAGCGGGCTCCGTCCGCGGCCGGCGTGGAGGACAAGATACCCTGGATCAGTCCCAGGGGTCGTCGCGGGTCACCGGGCAGGTCATGCAGCGCGGGCCGCCCCCGCCCCGTACGAGCTCGCTTCCCTCGAAGGTGAGCACCGCTCGCTCGTCGTCGGCGATCGCCTGCGCCCCGCTCAGAAAGTCTGCCGAGCGGACGATGCGGAAGCCCGACCGCTCCATCTCGCGCAGCGTCGCCTCGTTGCGGGCGTAGGAGGTGACGAGGCCGGGCCGCATCGCGGCGAAGTTGCACGCCGAAGACCACTGCTCGCGCTCCTGCATGATCCGCCGATCGCCGCCGCAGAAGATCGGCTCGAGCGGCAGGTCGCAGGCCCGCAGCGCGGTGAAGACATTCGGCATCTCCTTCATCTGGGGCTGCCCCTTCCGCCAGAGCAGGATGGGGAGACGCTCGGGGCCGACGAAGTGCGGCGGGTAGACGACGCACAGCTCGCGGTCCACCTGCGTGAAGATCATGTCGAGGTGGATCGCCGTGTTCTCGGTCGGCATCACGACGACGATCACGTTGCGGATCGTGGTCCGCTCGAAGAGCACCGTGGCGATGTGGTCGATCGCCGCCGGGCTCGAGCGCTCGCTGAAGCCGATCACGATCGTGTCGTGCCGTAGCGGGTGGACGTCGCCGCCCTCGATCGTGTGGTTGAGCCGACGCTCGAGCGAGCCGTCGTAGACGAGGCCGGCGTTGGCGAGCAGCGGGTGGTAGAGGAAGAGCGCCTTGAGGATCAGCTCCTCGGTCCACCGGATCCCGTAGCGCATCGAGCCGATCATGACGTGGTCGATGATCGCCATCGCCACGTCGCGCGTGAAGAAGAGGTTGGGGACCGGCGGAAGGGTGTAGCCCGACTCGTTGAGGGTGCGCGCCAGCGGCCCGGGGTCCTCCTCGCGTCCCTCGATGAGCAGCTTGACCAGCTCGGCGTCGGGCAGCTCGGTGAGCTCGCGGGCCAACGGCTCCGACGCCACGATGTCCATCGTCTCGCGGCAGAGGAGGTCCCGCACCTCGCGGTTGGCGACGACCTCGGTGAGGAGGTCGGCAACGTAGTGGACGCGGGCGAACCGTTCGAGGATCGCGACGAAGCGCCGGTGCTCGGTGCGCGCCGTGGCGACGTCTATGATGTCGTCATAGAGGTAGTCCTCGCGCGTGCTCGGGGTGACGGCGAGGAGCTCGGGCCCCGGCGTGTGGACGAGGACCACGCGGAGGGCGCCGATCTCGGAGCTGACGTGGACGGGCATGGCGCCCAAGATAACCGAGCCCGCAGCGGTCGGAGAGCCCCGCGCGGGCGGGCGCGGTCTGTTCAACGCCGGCGGGCGCCAGTAACTTGTGAAGAAATTCACAAGGCCCTCGACCCCGTGAAGCGCATCTCCGATTCGGCCGTCCGACGCCTCTCGATCTACCTCCGCTTTCTCGAGGAGTTCGAGAGTCGCGGGCTCACCACCGTCTCGAGCGACGAGCTCGCCAAGCGCGGCGGGACGACCTCGGCCCAGGTGCGCAAGGACCTCTCGTTCTTCGGCTCCTTCGGCAAGCGGGGGCTCGGCTATTCGGTCCCCGAGCTGCTGTCGCGCCTGCGCGAGATCATGGGGCTTGGGCGCGAGTGGCGTGTCTACATCATCGGCGCCGGGAAGATCGGCGCGGCGCTGGCCCAGTACCGCGGCTTCCGGCAGCGCGGGTTCAACGTCGTCGCGCTCTACGACAACAGCCCGGCGCTCATCGGCACGACGCGGGACGGGCTCATGGTGCGCGACGTCGCGCATCTCGAGCGCGACGCGGCGCGCGAGCGCCCGCAGATCGCGGTGCTCACCATCCCGGCCGACGAGGCACAGCGCGTGGTGGACCGGCTTCTCGCCGTCGGCGTGCGCGGGATCCTCAACTTCGCCCCCGCTCAGCTCCACGTGCCGCCCGACGTCTCGCTCAAGAACGTCAACATGGCGATGGAGCTCGAGAGTCTCTCCTACTCGCTGACCAACGGCTGAGCGGGGCCCTCGCCGGCCGACGGTCGCATCCGCCCGGCGGCGGCGGCCAGTCGCGCGAAATCGTTAGGCGCCAGCGTCTCCGGGCGCGCGTCGGGGTCCACGCCGGCCTCGGCGAGCGCGGCCTCGGCCGCCTCAGGCCCGACGCCGCCGATCGTCCGCAGCACGCGGCGCATCTGCTTCCGGCGCAGCGCGAACGCCGCCTGCACGAAGGCGCGCACGCGCTCCTCGTCCTCCGGCGCGACGACGGGCGACGCGAGCGGGGTGACGCGCACGACCGCCGACTCCACCTTGGGCGGCGGCGAGAACGCCCCCGCCGGCACGCGGAAGAGCACCTCGACGCCGGCGACCGACTGGACGTTCACCGACAGCGCGCCGTACGTCTTGGAGCCCGGCGGCGCCGCCATGCGCTCGGCTACCTCCAGCTGCACCAGGTACACCGCGCGCTCCGGGCGCGGGCGCCGCAGGGCGTGGAAGAGGATCGGCGTCGTGATGTAGTACGGGACGTTGCCGGCGAGGACGAACCGGTCGGTCCCGGCGAGCTCGGCGAGGTCGCTCGCCAGCACGTCTTGCTCGACGATGCGCACCCGCGGCCGGCCGGCGTAGCGCTCGCGCAGGAGGGCGGCGAGCGCGCGATCTATCTCCACGGCGACGACGCGGCCGGCACGGTCGGCGAGCAGGTCGGTGAGCGCGCCGCGCCCGGGGCCGATCTCGAGCACGGTGTCCGCCGGCGTCAGCTCGAGCGAGTCGGCGATCCGCTCGAGGATGCGGCGGTCGGCGAGGAAGTGCTGGCCGAGGCGCTTGAGTGTCGGCGGGTAGGCGCCCCGGCGCTCCGGCGGGCGCACCGGACGCGCTTCCTTAGCTGCGGAGGACGACGACCGTGAGGTCGTCGCGCAGCGGCGCGTCGCCCGTGTGCTGCTCGAGCGTCTCGAAGATCCGGTCGAGGATCGCCGCCGGCGCCTCGGCGCGGTGGCGGCGCACGACGTCGAGCACCGCCTGCTCGCCGAGGCGCGCGCCGGTTCGGCTGCGCGCGTCGCTCACGCCGTCGGTGAACAGGAGCAGCAGGTCGCTGCCCGCCCCCCACGGCCGGACGGCGCCGGTCGGCGCGTCGTCCACCATGCCGAGCGGCGGGTCGATCGCCGGCAGGCGCTCGACGTCGCCCGCCGCGGAGAGGACGAAGGCGTGCGGGTGGCCGGTGTTGGCGTAGCGCAGCTCGCCCCGCTCGCGATCGATCACGCCATAGAAGGCGGTGATGAACATCTCGGTCGTCGCGAGCTCGTCGCGCATCGAGCCGAGGATGGCGCGCAGCGTCTCGGCCGGGTCGCTCGACGACTGCGCGTGGATCGCCGAGGCGCTCATCGCCAGCGCCATGATGAGCGCCGCGCGATAGCCGTGGCTGGACACGTCGCCGATCATCGCACCGGTGCGCTCCCCGCCCAGCCGGAAGAGGTGGTAGAAGTCGCCGCCGACGCTCTCCGCCGGGACGACGCGCGCCGCGACGTCCGCCTCGGGCGCGACTACCTTCGTGCTCGGCAGGAGCTTCATCTGCAGGTCGTGCGCGAGCTGCATCTCGTGGACGAGCTGCTGCTGCGCCAGCGACGTGCGCACGAGGCGCGCGTTCTGGAGCGCGGTGGCGATCTGCGTCGCGATTGCCGCGACGAGCTTCTGGTCACCGGCGGTGAATGGCTGGCCGGAGCGGCGGTCGGAAAGGTTGACGACTCCGAGTGGCTCGCCGCCTTCCGCGGTCGTCCACATGATCGGCACCGAGAGCATCGTCCCGCGCCGGTAGAGCGACTCGGCGGGGCACGGCATCTCGTCGGGCTCGACGATCAGCGGGTGCTGGGTGCGGAAGACTCGCGCCGAGACGCTACACTGGTCGGAGGTGCCGATGGGCGGCGCGTCCTCCGCGTTGACCCCGATCGCGGCGATGACCTGGAGGGTGTCGGTGACGCGGTCGTGGACGAGGATGGACGCCTTGCGCGCGCCGACCGTCTCCGAGATCTCGGTGAGGATGGCAGGCGCGGCCTCCTCGATTCGCACCGTACGGCCGAGGATCTCGCTGATCGTGTAGAGGAGGTTGATCTCCTCGTAGCGCTCGGCGAGCTCCGTGGCGGCGTGCTCCACCTCGAGCGCCGACTGCACGTACTGCGTGACGACCGGGAGGAGGAAGCTGAGGTAGCCCTCCAGCGGGTGCCCGCTGTCGGGCGGGCAGGGGCCGATGGAGACCCACGCGCGGCGTGCACCCGGCACGCTGGCGACGAGCAGCGTGCCGTCGGCAGTGTGGATCTCGTGCGGGGGACCAGCGGGCTCGGGGAGCAGCGCGGCCGGCGGCGGACGCAGCCCGGGCGAGGCGAGCGCCTCGGCGACCAGTCCGCCGTCGGGGCGCGGCTGAAGCCAGACCCCGGCATCGCATCGCGTGGCCTCACGGAAACCCTGCAGGACCACGCCGAGCTCCTTCATCCCCGTCGCAGCGTCAGGCGGACGACGTTGCCGTGGTCGTTGAAGCGCTCGACCCGGTCCATCAGGCGTCGCATCAGGTAGAGCCCCCGACCGTCCTCGCGGGACAGGTTTTCCGGCGAGGTGGGATCGGTCATGCAGCGCTCGAAGTCGAACCCCTGCCCCTCGTCCGCGACCTCCATCACGAGCTCCGTTTCGTCCACCCGGGCGCGGACGCGGACGTGCTTGCGGCGGTCGTCGCCGTTGCCGCGCAGGATGGCGTTGGAGAGCGCCTCGGTGAGCGCGACGGGGACGTTCAGCGCGCACTGCCGCGCGGAGTAGGCGAACTCCTCGCACTGCCGGATGATGACGCCGACGACGCGCTCGATGTAGTTCACGTCGCTCGGGAAGTCGAACTCGAGGTTCACGCGCATGCGCTCGGCGGCCGGCGTGGCGCCGTTGTCGGCGCCGTGGGCGAGGACCGGGGGCTGGCCACGGTGCAGCGGGGTGCGGACGGCGCCCGTTCGGGCGTCGGCCGGCGCGGGGTCCGCACTCGGCGCGGGCGTTGCGGCGCGGTTCGCGGCGGACGACGGGTCGCCCTGTCCGTCCGCGCTGCCGTTCGGCGCCGCGTCAGCTGGGTGCTCTGTCATAACCTTCCTGCACCGGGGTGCCACAAGCGATACGGCGCAGCGCGCCGGGGAGGCGCGCCACGCCGGGGGGCGCCCGGCGGCCGGAGTCGCCCCGCGCGGTGGCGGGGGGGCGGCTCCGCCGCAGGGCGGTCAGAAGCTCTCGAGGGCCCGCTCGCGCGTGTCCGCGATCTGGAAGAGCGTATCCAGCTTCGTGAGCTCGAAGAGGGTCTTCAGGTCGTCGTTGAGGTTGGCGAGGCGAAGCTCCCCCCCCTGCTCGCGAATCTTCTTCGAGAGCGAGACGAGCACGCCGAGTCCGGAGCTGTCGATGTAGCCCGTCTGGCTGAAGTCGATGAGGAACTTCTTCTCCCCGCGCTCCAACTCGTCGAGCACCTTCTGCTTCAGCTCCTGGCGGTTGCCGACGATGAGCTGCCCTTCCACGTCCACTACGACGATCTCACCCTGCTTCTTGATCGAGAAGCTCATTTGCTCTTTCTCCCAGCGGGACGTGTGCCCTTCTTACGAGTTCGAGGGGCCATGCGCCTGGAGCGCGGTAATGGCCGCCACGTTGATAATGTCCTGCGAAACGGCGCCGCGCGAGAGATCGCTGCACGGCCGCGCCAACCCCTGCACGATCGGCCCGACCGCGCTCGCGCCGGCCAGGCGCTGCACCAGCTTGTAGGCGATGTTTCCGGCGTCCAGCGAGGGAAAGACGAGGACGTTGGCGCTCCCGGCCACCCGGCTCCCCGGCGCCTTCCGCGCGGCCACGGAGCGGACGAGCGCGGCGTCACCTTGCAATTCTCCGTCCACGGCGAGCGACGGCCGGCGCTCGCGCGCCAGCTCCACTGCCCGCCGCACCGCGTCCACGCTCGGCCCGGTCCCGCTCCCCCGCGTGCCGAAGGAAAGGAGGGCGACGCGCGGCTCGTCGCCGACGATTCGCACCCGGTCGTCCGCCGCCGCCAGCGCGATGTCCGCCAGCTGCTCGGCGGTGGGGTACGGCACCACTGCGCAGTCGGTGAACGTCAGCACCGCCGACCCCGCGCCCTCCTCCTCGCCGACCGGCGCCCGCAAAACCATGTAAAACGCGCTCGACACGGTCCGCACGCCCGGCGCCGCGCCGACGAGCCAAAGGGCCGCCCGCAGGACGTCCGCCGTCGTGTGGGCGGCCCCGGCGACGCAGCCGTCGACCTCGCCGAGCGCGACGAGCGCGTCGGCGAAGTATAACGGCGTGTCCAGGGCCCGCGAGGCGGCTTCCTCGGAGAGCCCCTTGGCACGGCGTCGGGCGAACAGGAGCTCAAGCGCCGCCCCGCGCCGTGGGTCCGTCGCCGGGTCCACGACCGGCAGTCCGAGGCTCGCGGCGGCGGCGTGGGTCGCCGGCTGCGCGGGGTCGAGGACGAGTACGGGGTCCACGATCCGCTGCACGGCGAGAGCCCGCACGGCGTCCAGTGTGCGCACGTCGGCGCTCTCCGGGAAGACGATCCGCCGCCGGCTCGCCGAGGCCCGCGCCCGGACGCGCACGAGGAAGTCCGCGCAGGCCGGGGCCAGCGGCTCGGCCCGACGAGCGCTCAGCGTCCCCCCCCGAACCGTGCCGCGAGCGCCTTCGCCACCTCAGGGTGGACGAGGCCCTCTACGTCGCCCCGGAAGTGCGCGACCTGCCGGACGAGGCTCGAGCTGATGTAGGTCGTCTCCAGCGATGGTACCATGAACACGGTCTCGATCTCGGGCGAGAGGTGGCGATTCATGAGGGCCATCTGGAACTCGTACTCGAAGTCCGCCACCGCGCGCAGGCCGCGGATGAGCAGTCGCGCGCCGACCTGCCGCGCGAAGTCCACGAGGAGGCCGTCGAACTGGCGCGCCTCGATCCGCGGCTCGTGCCCGACGGCGAGCCGGATCAGCTCCATCCGTTCCTCAGCCGAGAACAGCGGCTGCTTGGTGACGTTGGTCGCCACGGCCACGACCAGCCGGTCCACGAACTCCAGGCTCCGCTGCATCAGGTCCTCGTGCCCGCGGGTGATCGGGTCGAAGCTCCCGGCGTAGATCGCGACCTTGGTCATGACGTGGGGTTGGGTGGGCGTGGCCGGGGCGCTGGCCGGCTAGTCGGTGGCGGAACGGAAAAACGTGATCGCCGTAGTGCCGTAGCGGCGCGTGTCGCCCGCGCCGGGCAGTGGGTCGAAGGCGCTGTGCTCGACGCAGAGAAGCTGGGCGAACGGGACCTCGAGCCACCGCTCGACGATCCGCTGCGCGAGTCCGGTCTTGTAGGGCGGGTCGGCGAAGGCGACGTCGAACGCGGCCGGGCCGAGCGTCTGGACGAACTTCACGGCGTCGGCTCGGTGCACGACGGCGCTCTCGCCGGCGCCGAGCGCGCCGAGGTTGGCGCGGAGGGCGGCGAGACTCGGTGCGGCGCTCTCCACGAACTCGGCGCAGTGGGCGCCCCGCGACAGCGCCTCGATGCCGAGCGCACCCGAGCCGGAGAAGAGGTCGAGCACGCGGGCGCCGGGGAGGGCCGTGCCGACGATGCTCATCCACGCCTCGCGCACGCGGTCGGCGGTGGGACGCACGGCGTCGCCGGCCGGGGCCTTGATCGTACGGCCCCGCCAGCGGCCGGCGACGATGCGCACGCGGCGGCGGGCGGCTAGCGGCGTGCGCTGCCGCGGATGTCCGCCAGCCGCGCGACCAGCCGGCTCGCGCCGTTCCACTCGTCTCGCTCGAGGCGGAAGGCGACGTCCACCGTCTCGCCATCGCGGAACTCGGCGGCGCGGCTGCCCATCCCCCATCCGATCGCCTCCATCTCGCCCGACCCGGTGCGGAGGCGCAGCTTGAGCCCGTCCTGCCCGATGAGGCGCGGCGCGCCGAGCAGCGCGACGTCGCGTGCCACGAGAACCGGCGACGGGTTGCCCATGCCGAACGGCTCGAAGTGGCGCAGCAGCGCCTCGAGGTCGCCGTTCGCGCCGTCGATCGCGATCTCGAGGTCCACGCGCATCTCGGGCACGAGGTCGTCGGCCGTCAGGCGCTCGCGGGCGACCTCGTTGAAGCGCTCGGCGAACGCCTCGACCCGGTCCGCGGCGATCGTCACGCCGGCCGCCGAGCGGTGCCCGCCGAAGCGCAGCAGGAGGTCGCGGCACGCGCCGAGGCCGGCGTGCAGGTCGAAGGCGGGGATCGAGCGGCCCGAGCCCTTTCCCTCAGCGCCGTCGAGCGCGACGAGCACGGTCGGGCGCGCCGTCTCCTCGACGATCCGCGACGCGACGATCCCGATCACGCCGGCGTGCCACCCCTGCCGCGCAAGCACGAGCCCGTACGTCGCGTCGAGATCGAGCCGGTCCACCATCTCGCGGGCCTCGGCGAGCGTGCGGCGATCGAGGTCCTGACGCTCGCGGTTGAGCTGCTCGAGCTCGCGCGCGATGCGGTTCGCGTCCGCCTCGGACTCGGTCGTCAGCAGCTCCACGCCGCGCAGCGCGTGTCCAAGTCGGCCGGCCGCGTTGAGCCGCGGGGCGAGGATGAAGCCGACGCGCCCCGCGGTGAGCGGCTTGCCCTCGAGCCCCGACGCGCGGATGAGCGCGCGCAGCCCGGGGTTCGTCGTCTCCTGCAGGAGCTTCAGCCCATAGCGCGCGAAGACGCGGTTCTCGCCGCGCAGCGGCGCGATGTCGGCGATCGTCGCCAGCGCGACGAGGTCGAGCATGTGGTAGACTGGCGCGTCACTCCGCCCCAGCTCACGCGCGACGGCGGTCGCCAGCTTGAACGCGACGCCGACCGCCGCAAGGTCGTCGTCCGGGTAGCTGCAGTCGGGCTGCTTCGGGTTGAGCACGGCGAGGCAGCGCGGCAGCGGACCGCCCGGCAGGTGGTGGTCGGAGACGATGACGTCCACGCCGGCCTTGCAGAGCGCGTCGATCGGCTCGAGGGCGCTCGTGCCGCAGTCGCAGGTGACGACGACGGAGGCGCGCGCGTCGAGCGCGGCGCGGACGCCGGCCATCGAGAGGTCGTAGCCGTCCTCCAGCCGCCGTGGGATGAACGGGACGACGTTGCCGCCGAAGGTGCGCAGAGCGCGCGTGAGCAGCGTCGTCGAGCAGATCCCGTCCACGTCGTAATCGCCGTGGACGAAGATCGTCTCCCCGGCGCGCACGGCGCGCGCGAGTCGCTCGGCAGCGCGGTCCAGGCCGAGCAGCGCGCGCGGGTCGTGCAGCTGCTCGAGGCGCGGGCGCAGGAAGCGCTTGGCCCGCTCCGGCTCGGCGTGGCCGCGGGCGACGAGGAGTCGGCAGATGGCCTCGGGGAGGCGGAGCTCGGCCGCGAGGCCGGCGAGCGCGGCGGCGTCCGGCGTCGCGGGAAGAACCCAGCGCGGCTGCGGGCGCGGGCGGGCGGGAGGCGCGGTCACCGGCTCAAGCTACCGACGCCCCGGGGGGGCGACAAGGATCATTCGGCGGCATAGAGGAGCACACCGCACGCCTCGCACACCTCGATCGACCCGGTGCGCGCCATCACGCTGCGGCGCTGCAGTGGGAGGGCCGTGTCGCAGTTCGCGCACGCCGCGCCGCGCAGAGGGAACACGGCATCGTCGTGGCGGCGCGCCTCGATCCGCTCGTACCGGCCGAGCAGCGGCCCGGGGACCGCGGACGCCGTCCCCGACCGCTTGCCGCGCGCCTCGGCGATCGCCGCGTCGAGGCGCGCGACCTCCGCTTCCACCTCGCGCCGCGCCTCGGTCTGCTCGCCGTCCACTTCGGCGAGGGCCTGCTCCTGCATCGAGACCGCCTGGCGTGCGTCGCTCAGGCGGTGGATGCCGGCCTGCAGCCCGCTCTCCTCCTCGGCGAGGATGCGGCGCGCCTGCTCTACCTGCGAGATCGCGGCGGCCGAGTCGCGTGTGCGCCGAACCTGCTCGAGCTGCGCGACGTTGCGCTCGTGGAGCGAGCGGTGCTC
>Ga0307405_10000230_pt1 | contig 20178 bp, 15 predicted proteins | sample 322Cmetagenome_2_FD_203311 | JGI IMG/M metagenome (GOLD analysis project Ga0307405, IMG submission 203311) | Maize rhizosphere microbial communities from greenhouse at UC Davis, California, United States - 322HYB-C-1 | ecosystem: Host-associated > Plants > Roots > Rhizosphere > Soil | place...
TGAAGACGGGCTACGATGACTGGCGCAACTTCCTGCCGTGCGATCGCGCGGTGGCCATTCCCTGCCCTCGCGCGGATGGCAGCGACCCGATGCCTTACACGCGATCCACGGCGCATTCCGCGGGCTGGCAATGGACCGTTCCGCTGCAGGACCGCAACGGTAACGGGCACGTCTACTGCAGCGACTTCATCAGCGACGACGAGGCGCTTTCGACCCTGCTCGGCAACCTTGCTGGAGAACCGACCGCGGACCCCAATTTCCTCCGCTTTGTAGCCGGCCGCCGCAAGAAGTTCTGGAACAAGAATGTCGTCGCGCTCGGGCTTGCGTCCGGGTTCATGGAGCCGCTGGAATCGACGTCGATCCACCTCATCAACACCGGCATCAACAAGCTGATCTCGCTGCTCAACCTCGACGGGATCACGCAGGCTCAGGAAGATGCCTTCAATCGCCTTACCGGCCGCGAATATTCGCGCATTCGCGACTTCCTGGTGCTGCACTACAGCGCGACGCGCCGCACCGATTCGGACTTCTGGAATCACTGCCGAACGATGGCGATCCCGGATACGCTCAGCGAGAAGATCGAGCTGTTTAAAACCAACGGCCAGATCTTTCGCGAGGAGGACGAGTTGTTCACAGAGACCAGCTGGGCAGCGGTGATGATGGGCCAGGGAATCCCGATGGGCGGACACAACGTCATGGCCGACACCCTGCCGGAACCAAGCACCCGGCAAGAGGTCGACGCGATCGAGCAGTCGATCCGCTACGTGGTCGGGCAGATGCCCTCCCACGGCGACTATCTCGCGCGATATTGCCCCGCGCAGCCGGCCTAGCCGCGCTCGCCTGACGGCGTCTGCCAGACGCGGACGTAATCGACCTCGAACTTCTGCGGCAGCGCGGCATCATCCATGCCTTTCGCGCCGGCCCAGTCGCCACCCATCGCGAAGTTCAGGATCATCTTGAACGGCGTGTCGAACGGCCACGCACCTTTGCCGCCTAGCTGGTCGTTGCGGACGCGCAGGATGCCCTTGCCGTCCACGCCGATCAGTATGACGTCCGCGCGCCAGTCGAGCTGGTAGGTGTGAAATGCCGAGCAATTGGTGGGCACCATCCGCTGCGCGCTCCGCTGCGTGTTGATGGTGTGATTGAACAGTTTGGTGTGAAGCGTTGCGTAGATCAGGTGCGGCTCGGCGCCGACATGCTCCATGATGTCGATCTCGCCATCGTCGGGCCATTTCTTGAGGTCGACCGGCAGCATCCAGATCGCCGGCCAGGTTCCGCGGCTGCACGGCATCCTCGCCCGGACTTCATAATAGCCGTAGGTCCAGCCGACCTTCGTGAAAATGCGCGCGGACGTGTAATCCTGCCCACCCCAGTCGGGAAACCGAGCCGGATCGAGCCGCTCCTTGCGCGCTTCGATGGTCAGCAGGCCATTGCCGACGCGAAGATTCTCGCGGCGATTGGCCGAGTAATATTGTTTCTCGTTGTTGTGCCAGCCCTCCTTGTTGCGGGCGGTGTCGTAGACCCACTGGCTGGTGTCGAGCGTCTTGCCGTTGAACTCATCCTGCCAGACGAGACGCGCGTTGGCCGGCCGCTGGACGGACCCGTCATAACTCGCGTTGGTGACCGTGAACTGGGACTGGACCAAAAGCATCATGAGCAGGGAAGCGGGCATGAACGGGCTCCATCAATGGATTGGTGAAAGGCCTTCCGCGCGCCGGTAACCGTTCCGGGCGGCAATGGCGAACGATGCGATGAACAAGTAAGCGAGAAGCGGGACGACGAAGGCCGCGCTCAGGCCGAAGCCGTCGGCGATTGTACCGACCGCGATCGGCAGCAGCGCGCCGCCGAAAATGGCGAGACAGAGCAGCCCCGACGTAGAGCTTTGCGACACGCCAGACCGCTCGAGGGTCAACGTGAAGATCGTTGGAAACATGATCGAGTTGAAAAGGCCGATGGCGAGCGCCGCATAACCTCCGACCGGACCCTCTCCGAGCAGCACGACAACGCACAGGAACCCGGCGATCAATCCGCATGCGGTGAGCAAGCGTGCCGCCGGAAGACGCATAAGCAGGATCGTGCCGACAATCCGGCCGCAAAGCGCGCCGCCCCAGTAGAAGTTGGCGAGAAGGCCGCCCGCGCTTTCGAACGATAATCCAAGCACATCCGGCTGATTAAGGAAGTTGATCATGATGCTGCCGACCGAAACTTCGGCGCCCACGTAAAGGCCTATCGCAGCCGCTCCGAAGATGGCCCAGCGCGAGCGGAGTCCTTCGAACATGCCCGAAGGAACAGGCGGTCGTGCGGACGCTGCACGATGCAGAAAGCGCCTTAGGATCAGGAAGGAAATTAACAGCAGGCCAAGCAGTGCCGCCATCATTAAAAAGGCGTGATCGACGGCCCCGAGTACCTCGCTGCGACTCTGCGCATCGAGCGGACCGACTGCATTGCCGCGAAGCGCCGGATCGCCGAGCATCACCAGCGATCCGAAATGCACGCCGATGACGACGCCGAGTGAGTTGAATGCCTGGGCGAAATTGAGCCTGAAGTGGCTTTTGTCGGGCGATCCGAGGTCCGCGGCGAGCGGATTGGCGGCGACCTGCAGCGCTGTGAAGCCCCCCGCGAGTACGAACAGGGCGGCGAGAATCGGAGCAAACGCCACGAAGTCCGTGCTGAATACGACCAGCAGGCATCCGAGCGTCATCAGCGCGAGGGAGCCGAGGATCATGTCGACCGGCCCGATGCGGCTGGTCAGCCACGCCGCGGGCAAGGACAGTAAACCGTAAGCGAGGAAGAAAACGATCTGGGTGAGCAGCGCTTCGGTATAGTTGAGACTGAACGCAGCCCGCAGGGCAACGATCAACGGGTCGTTGTTCGAAGTGATGAAACCCCATGCGAAGAACAATGTCGTGACGGCCGCGAAGGCCCATCCAAGGCGTCGTCGCTCAAACGCGTGAGCGATCACCGGCGACCTTTTCGCGCTCCCCAGCGCAACGTCGCGACCGAACCCTTGGGCAGGCTTAGGTCATAGCGCTCCCCGTCGAGCCCGATAGAAACCGGCCCGTCTCCGTCTTTGCGGTACAGGATCGCTACGCGGCTTCCGTCACGGTTGACGAAGGATGCAGCTTCGACGCCGCTACTTGGGGTCGTGGCTGTCCGGAACGCACCGGGCCGGACGAAGCGGCTCGCGTGGCCAAGCACGTAATATTCGACTTCGCGGGTGATGGCGTTGGTCGCTGGATCGATCGTCACGACGCCGCGGCAATCGCCGCAGCCCCCCTTGTGCGGACCATGCTTCGGATCGAGCGCAAGGTTCCAAAACAAGGCACCTCGCGACCAATTGTTGGCAGCGCCGATGATGAGCTTGCTTGTCAGCCAACCGAGTGTTTCGCCGAACTTCGGCGCCCACTCGCCGCCAGAGCATTCGGTGAACCAGACGTCCTTGTCGGGAAAGGCATCGTGGACCTGAGACTGGGCGGGGACATCGCCTTCGTAGCAATGCCAGGCTACGCCCGAGACATATTTGCGCGCTTCAGGGTCCGAGAGGACCGTCCACGGCATCTCGGGATTATCCCAATTGTGGTCGTAATCGAGGATCTGCGTCTTTAGGCCGCGCGACCGAAACGTCGGCCCGATGTGGCGGCCGATGATGATGGCGCGATCGGTCGAATTGACGCGCATGCCGGGGTAATCGGCGGGTTCGAAGTCGGGCTCGTTCTGGATGGTAAGCATCGAGACCGGCACGCCCTCGCGGCCGAATTCTTCGACGGTGCGCGCAAGATAATTGGCGAAGGCGGGATAATATTCCGGACGAAGCTGGCCTTTGATCAAGCTGTTGCTGGTCTTCATCCACGCCGGTGCGCTCCACGGGCTGATCATAACCATCAACTCGGGATTGATCGCCAGCGCCTCACGGGTCCGTGGCAGGACGAAACGGCGCGCGTAATCGATCGTGAAGTGCCTGAGTTGCGGGTCCGGCGCGTCCCCCGGCGTGTCGTCGTAGCTGTAATGCTCGGGCGAAAAGTCCGACGCGCCGACAGTCAGCCGCGTGAATGACAGGCCGAGCTGGTCCGCACCGCGACCGAACAATTCGGACATCAGAGCCGCACGCTTGTCCTCAGACAGGCCGCTCAGCAGCTGCGCCGAAGCATCGGTGATCGCTGCGCCGAAGCCCTGCATTTTCTGGAAGCGCTTGCCGGTGTCGATCGTCACGACTTCGTCGCCGCGCACAGGACCGACAGCGACAGGCGCGGGAAGCGGCGCGAGCTTCTGCGATTGGTCCGCCGTTGTCAGCCAAAGCCCCGGCGCGACTTCAGTTTGGGGCACAGTCGCGCATGCCGCCAGTGAGACGCTCAGCAAGGCGGCCGCCAAAGGCTTCAAGCGACCGCCTCCGCAGGGCAGAATTTGGCGACATAGTCGGAATGCGACGGCATCACATCGACGCAGCGATCAATCGTGGAGGCGATGTTGCCAAGGAATTGCTCGATCTGCGCGTCGCTCTTGATAGCGACTAGCGGGTCATAGGATCGCGGGATAATCCCCTGCCCCAGGAAAACCTGGATCCAGCTCTCTTCGCCGAACAGCTCGTCATCTTCGCGGAAAACGCGGCCGTTCGCGCGCCACAAATCGATCTTTCGCTGCAAGGTCGCGGGCAATTCCATGGCGCGGCAGTATCGCCACATCTCCGAATCGTCTCGTTCAGTCGCGCAATAATGCAGCACAATGAAGTCGCGGATTCGCTCCCATTCGAAGTCTGTCTGGCGGTTAAATTCGTCCACCGTCGCGGGATCGGCGCGTGACCCGTTCGGGAAAAGTCGAACCAGCCGGATCGCGGCCGATTGGACGAGGTGAAGGCTGGTCGACTCGAGCGGCTCGAGGAAACCGGCGGCAAGACCGAGCGCCACGCAATTCCGGTTCCAGATCTTGCGCCGCTTGCCCGGCGTGAATCGAAGCCGGTTGGGATTGGCGAGCTGCTCGCCGTCAAGGTTGGCGAGAAGCTGCGCCTCGGCGGATTCGTCGTCGATGTAACGGCTGGAATAAACGAGACCGTTGCCCGTTCGGTGCTGCAGCCCAATTCGCCACTGCCACCCGGCCTCGCGAGCCGTCGCCCGAGTCATCGGGATAAGAGGATCGGTCCGCGCGCAGGGCACCGCCATGGCGCGGTCGCAAGGTAGCCAATGGCTCCAGTCTTCGTATCCCGTCTTCAGCGTTTGCTCGATCAGCAGGGCGCGAAAGCCGGAGCAGTCGATAAAGAAGTCCGCCTCGACCGTGCGGCCATCGTCCAGCATGACCGACGCGATGTCGCCGTCGTCTTGAACCCCGACGTCAACAATCTTGCCCTCGGTCCTACGGACGCCGTGCTGTTCAGCAAGGCCGCGCAGGTACCGGGCATAGAGCGATGCATCGAAATGATAGGCAAACGCGATGTGGCCGATCGGAGAATCCTCCATGTCGGCCCGCGGATGCATGAACTTGTTGGCGAGCGCCGCCTTCGTGTTGATCGAAAAATTGCTGAAGTCGCCGCCCCGGCCCCGTTGATGGGCCCGCAGCCAGTAATGATGGCACTTCAGCCATTCCCAGTCCTGGCCAATGACCCCGAAGCCATGGACGTAGCGGCTGCCCTTCTTCACCCAATCGACGAACTCGATTCCGAGTTTGAACGTCGCTTGGGTGCGCTCCATGAACTCCTTCTCGTCGAGCGCGATGAGTTCATTGTATTTCTTGATCGCGGGGATGGTTGCTTCACCGACCCCGACTGTCCCGATCTGCTCGCTCTCGATCAGCTCGACATCGTAGAGGCCCTGGAACAGCTTTCCGAAGAGCGCCGCGGTCATCCAACCCGCGGAACCGCCACCGACGATCAGGATCTTGCGCATCGACTAGAGGCTAACGGGTTTCCGCTGGGCAAACCACCATTGGCACATCGGGCAACACGCCAAGGCGCGAGGGCGTCCGGAGCGACAGGCCGTAACCACGGTTGAACTGAACTCCCCCCTGCTGCGGCAGACAGTCGCCGGCCGGCCAATCGAACGAGAGCCTGCCGGTAAAGTCATAGGGTCCGGCAACCAGCATGTCGGCTAAGCCCAGGCCCTCGGTGCCCGGCAGCCAGGCGGCGACGAACGCGTCCGAACGGTTGATCAGATTGTTCACCGGAAGCGGACGGCCCGAATAAAACACTGTCACGACCGGCACGCCCTTGCCGCTGACCCGGTCGAGGGTCCTCATGTCATCGGGATAGCGCGCGGTGTGGCGGAGTGTCGCCGGGAAGAGCACGTCCCCCTTCATCTCCGCATAAGGCGCTTCAGCCGCGACGTTGACTACCGCGGCATAGCGGCGGACGTCCACCCCTCGCCCATCCACATCATAGTCGACGCGGCTGGCGCCAAGCGTCTTGCGCAGCGCAGCGAGCAGCGTGTCGGCATTCGGATAGTCGGAGGTCTTCGTGTTGTCGCCCTGCCAGGTCAGCGACCAGCCGCCGGACTGCATCGGCAAGCTGTCGGCACCCTTGCCGACGACGAGGATGCGAGCGTCGCGGCGAAGCGGGAGCGCACCGCCCTCATTCTTCAACAGGACGAGCGACTTGCGCACCGCTTCGCGGGACAGTTCGCGGATCGCCGGCGAATGCATCACGGACGGATCCGGTCGAGACCCGGTCGCGGGCGACGCGTTGAACAGACCTGAGCGCATTTTCACGCGGATGATGCGGGTAACGGCATCGTCGATCCGAGCCATCGGGATGCGACCTTCGCGCACGTCGGCGATCGTCGCCGGGATGAACTGCTTCCAGTCATCCGGCACCATGATCAGGTCGATGCCGGCGTTGATCGCCTGCGGGCAGTGCCATTTGGTGCAGCCCGGCACCTGCTCGATACCGTTCCAGTCGCTGACGACCAATCCGTCGAAACCCAGCTTCTGCTTCAACACACCAGTAATCAGGTGCGCATTGGCATGCATCTTGCCCCATGCCCGGCCTGATCCCGTGTCGGTGAAGCTCGAATAGCTGACCATCACCGTCTGAACGTCAGCCCGCAGCGCGCCATAGTATCCAGCGCCGTGCGTGCGGGCGAGATTAGCCTCGGTGGTCTGGGTGACACCTTGGTCGACGCCATGCCAAGTCCCGCCATCACCGAGCCAATGCTTGGCTGTCGCAAGCACCGAGGTGGAGCTGCCGAGCTGGCCCTGAAGCCCGCGCGTCATCGCCTCGCCATAAGCCCGAACGATGGTCGGGTCGGAGCTGTAGCTCTCGTAAGTGCGGCCCCAGCGCTGGTTCTGAACCACCGCGAGCGTCGGTGCGAAAGCCCAGGTGATACCGGTCGCGCGCACCTGCTCGGCAGTTGCCCGCCCGATACGCGTCATCAACACAGGATCGTTCGCAGCGCCGAGCCCGATATTATGCGGGAAGAGCGTTGCTCCGTAGATATTGTTGTGACCGTGCACCGCGTCGGTACCCCAGATCACAGGGATCTTAACCGGCATGTCGGTAGACATGGACGCCCGGTAATATTGGTCCGACAGCTTCAACCAGTCGTCGACGATGGCGTGCATGTTCATGCCCGGCCAGGCGCCGCCGCCGTTCAGCACAGATCCAAGGTAATGACGGCGCACGTCGTCGGGCGTGACCGAGCGAATGTCGGGCTGCGTCATTTGCCCGATCTTCTGTTCCAGCGTCATGCCCGCGACGATCGCCCGGATGCGCCCTTCCATCGCCGCTTCACCGACTGCCGGGCGCGGTGCGACTGCCGTCGGCCAGGGCGCCGGCACTGCCTGGCAGCTCGCAAGTGCCGCCGACGCAAGGCAAAGTAGGAACAGGGGCCGGCGCCGCCGGACCTCAGACGCTTTGAGCATGGCCGATCCTAAAACTTGTAGCTGACGCCGAACAAATACTGACGTCCGTACTTTTCGTAAGTCTCGATGAACCTGCCGCCGCCGGCCGTGGTCGGACCGCCATCGTCGAGGCCGATGCGCGTCCGGTACGGCGAGTTGGTCAGATTGTAGACCTGCAGAAGCACGCCCAGGCCCTTCATCGAACTGGTGTCCGGGAAGGTGTAGCCCACCTGCGCATCGACCTGCCGATCCGCGAGGATTTCGGTGAAGCCGCGATTGGTGAACAGCTGCACCACCTCACCCTTGAACGGTGAGCGATAGCGGTAGCTGACGCGCGCTTGGAACCCGTACTTCTCGAAATAGCCAGTCAGGTTGGCGACAGTGCCGGAGAGTCCCGGAATACGGATGTCCTCGCCGGAATTGTCGGTCGGATTGAGGTTCGATTTCGTCTTCGAATAGCTGCCTATTACGCCGAAGCCGTCGAGATACTTGGTCAATCGGCCAAGCTCCAGAGCGCCGCTCAACTCGAAGCCCTTGATACTTCCGCCCGGCCCATTGTCCGGCATCGAAATCGTACCGATCGGACTGATGACGACACCCGGTTGCGCGGTGAGAATGGTGTCCACAGTCGAGGGCAACGGGAAGCTGCTGAAATCGAACGGTCCGACGCGGGTATAGATGTAATTGTCGAGCTTTTTGTAAAAGCCCGCGATCGCGATGTAACTCGCCGGCCCGATGTACCATTCGTAGCTGACGTCGAGCGCCTTAGCCCGCCATGGCTGCAGGTTCGGGTTACCGCCGTTGGCTGACCAGGGGTGCACTTCCTGCCCCGGAATACAGGGCGGGCTGCCGCCGCAAACGCCGCTATTGAAGCTCGGCGTCAGATTGGCACGCATCTCGTCCATACGCGGACGGGCGAGAACCTTCGCCGCAGCGAAGCGCAAGCGGTGGCCGCCGCCGAAATCGTAATAAGCGTTCAGGCTGGGCAGGACATCCCAGTAGCTGTCGCCCTCCGTCACTTCCGTGATGATCGGCGGGTTGGCAGTGAAGTTGATCCGCGAGCCCGTGCTGCTCTGCTTCTGGCGGACGCCCTGGATGCCGATATTGCCGTGGAGATTGCCGAAAGCGAATTGTGCCCGCGCCTTCAGCGTCAGGACGTCCTCACGTATTTTCCACGCCTTGTCGAAATGCGCGGCATCTTCGGTCTCGGTGAAGTCGTAATATTCATTCATGATCCCCGGCACGTCGAGGCTGAGGATATTTCCGAAGCCCGCAAAACCGAGGCTCGTGGAATCGACGATGAAGCGATCGTCGACCAAAGTCTGAAGGCGATCGTTCTTGAGCTTCATGTCGAGCTCATCGACGCGCTTGCGCTTGTCGCGCCGGGTGAAGTTTGCGCCAACGTCGATCTGTTCGAGGAAGTCCAGTCCTGTCGGCTTGTAGCGAAGCCCTTCGTCCGCAGAGTAAATTTGCTCTTTGACGTGCGGTGACTTGGTCAGACCGTCGTGGCCCCAGTCGCCCCAGCCGGTACGCTCGCCCAATGAGACCTGGTTGGCGTCCGCGTAGTTCAGCTCGTTGCTGTAATGCGGGAAACCGTCCCCGCCGATGTCCCAGCCGATGGAATCGTTGGCGCGGAAGGCGTCGGAGTTCTGGTTCGCTGCCGTCGTGCAGCAGCCATAGCCGGCATAGGTTTCGGTTACGCTCTCGCGCCGCTTGTTGCTGGAGTAGCTGAGATCCGACAGCAGCGAGAGGTCATCGGTGAACTTATATTCGTTGTTGAGACCAGCCGAGAACAGCCAGTCGTCGCGCTTGTTATAGTCGTTGCGGATGTTCGGGAATGCGCCGTTCGCGGTACCGGTCACCGCAAGCTCGGTTCCGTCGCGGTCTTCCGTCGTGACGTCGGTGAAAGTCTGATAGCCGGTCCAGACGTTCGAGAACCACTGCACGCCGCGCATCGTCTCGCGCTGCTTGAAGCGCGAATAATAGAGGTCGAGGATCGTGTGGACGCGGTCGCTCGGCTCCCACTCCAGGATGCCGATGCCGGCGAGGCGCTTGTTCGTGCGCGAGTATGCGAAGAGCTCCTGTCCGGTCAGGAATGTCGCATCCTGGGCGTCGGCCGGGGTGATGAGCTGCTCTTGCCCGCAGCAGAACGTCTCGTAGCCATAAGCCTTCGAGTGCCGATTGCTCGATGGGGAATTGAGGTAGGCCACGCCCACCGCGATGCCGAGGTCGGGCGTCAGCTTGTCGATGTAGCTTGCCGATGCACGGCCGCCCCAGTTCTTTACGTCCTTGTTGAGCCGGCCGCCCTCGTTGACCTCGCCGCGTACGTTCACGGCGATCGTGCGCTCCTTGAACGTCAGCGGACGCACGGTACGAAGGTCGGCGGTGCCCGACAGGCCGAAGCCTGAAATGTTCGCATCGGGCGTCTTGTAGATGACGACGCTCGACAAAAGCTCCGACGGATACTGGTCGAACTCGACGGCGCGGTTATCGCCGGAGCTTGCCTGCTGGCGCCCGTTGAGGAGCGTTGTGGTGAAATCGGGAGCGAGGCCGCGAATGGAGATGACCTGCGCGCGGCCGTTGACGCGCTGAGCCGCCAGACCCGGGAGACGGGCGATGGACTCAGCGATGGAGATATCGGGAAGCTTGCCGATTTCCTCTGCCGACACCGCTTCGACGATGCCCTGTTCGTTACGCTTCGTATTGACCGAGGTCTGGATGCTGCGCCGAATGCCAGTGACGATAATATCGCCGTTGGCGTCCGTCGTCGTGTCCTGCTGATCCGTCGGTTCCGGATTGCCAGGGGTGGGCGCCGTGTCAGTCCGTTGCGGGTCTGCTGGAACGGTCTGCGCAACGACGGCGGACGGCATTGCGAGCAAGATCGACGTGCCGGCCAAAAGCAAAGCGCGGCGCGACCGCAAGGTCGTTTGAAGCAAGTTTCTTCTCCCCTGTTCGACCCCAACGCAGTGCACGCAAGGCCGGCGCCGCCATTCTCCCGATGGAAGCGCTTCCATTTGCTGGTGCAAAGGAAAGATCAAGTCAAGCGTTCAGGCTGGTTTGGGAGGTGCCGTGGACTCGCGGATGATCAACTGATGCGGCAAAGTCTCACTTCTCACCCCCTCGCTGCCGTTCGGAGCAAGCATTTGCACCGCACGTTCCGTGAAATCCTTGATCGGCTGGAGGATCGTGGTCAGCGGCGGCCACATGACTTCCGACATGGGCGTGCCGTCGAAGCCCGTCACCGAAATGTCCCCGGGAATATCGATGCCGGCGCGGTGCAGAGACAGCATCGCACCCGCTGCCATGTCGTCGTTGGCGCACGCAAGCGCCGTCACCTTCACGCCATCGCGCAGCAGGCGTTCCGCCGCTTCCGCTCCCGACCTGAACGTGAAATCGGCAGTCTCCAACCACGGTTCCTGATCAATCCCGCCAGCCCGAAGGGCGTCGCGGAAGCCCTCCAGACGAAGCGCTGCCGACTGGTGGTCGGGAGGTCCGTTCACGAACCCAAAGCGGCGATGCCCGAGCGAAACAAGATAGTCGCCGATCGCCCGCCCGGCCGCACGCTCATCGATACCCACGGCGCGGACGCGCCTGCTTGCATCAGGTCCTGCGGATACGGCGACGAGCGGAACGCCGGTGTCGCTTGCGGCGGCGATCAGCTTGAGATCGTCCGATAAGGGCGGCGAGACGATCACGCCGATGGGGCTGTCGCGGCGAATGATCGATTCAAGCAGTCCTGCCCGATCATCGCTCGAGGGGTCGATGGCACGCGTGACGAGCTCCAGGCCGAGCGAATGGCAAGCGCGCAAAGCGCCAAGCTCCAGGCCCGCGTCGTAATAGCTGTTCGGCTCCGTCTCCGGACTGTGCGCGTGGACCAGCATGATCTGGCGCCCCGCTCCGCTTGCGAGCGCACGAGCCTGCGTGTTGACCGAATAACCAAGCGCTTCGACCGCGCGGCGCACCTTCTCTCGTGTTTCAGGCCGGACATTCTGCTCATTGTTGAGAACGCGCGACACGGTTACTCGGGCGACGCCGGCAGCCTCCGCCACGTCATCGATAGTGGATCTGCGCATTACTCCTCGCGGTAGGGCACGAAATCGCCGAGGATGCAGACCGGCCCCGGGATCCCGCCGCTGAGTTCCACTGAGCGAACATGGTCGCCGCGGCAAATCTCCGAGCCGTGCCGTTCCACGATCAAAGTGCTCATTGCGCGGATGTTCTTGCAGGCCTTGCCGGTGTCGTTGATCCATAGCGTCTTGCCGCTGCGAACCCCCAACGTACCGTCGGGCATGACCGCCAAGTCTTCGCTGGCCGATACCGGCACGCAGCTTTGCGCCGGTCCGATGCGCTTTGCGGCAAGCTCCAGCCCGAGGGGTGCCGGATCAGTCCGAACCGCATTCGTGCAACCGCCGATCAACAACATCGCAATCATCAGGCGAACTTGTTTCTGCATGACCTATCCCCCGACAGTTTCCACAGGACCATAGCCGACTTAGCGGCCAGTCGTCACCGATGGTGTGAGGTCCATCGACGCGGCGAGCGCGCGAAGGCGCTTGCGCACGGGTTCGGCGATCAGCGCAGCCTGCGACCTGGCTACGTCCAGCACGAGGTTCGATCCGCTGACGAACAAATCCGACGCCTCCAACGCCGCCGCGACACCGCCGCATAGCCGCTGCCCAAGCCTCATTGCCAAACCCCATTGCTGGGCCCGCCGCAGCTGGGACGCGGAGCATAAGCGCGCGATGGCAGGATCGGGCAAAAGGTCGCGACCGAAGGTCGATGACAGGGCCTGCGCCATCATCACGCGTTCGGCCGCGTTGACGGCCACCCAATTGCCGTGGAGTGCCATCTCGACTCCCCGGTCCGCGCGAAAGGCTGGGTTCGCCTGCCACGCGAAATCGGCGAGCAAGCAAGCTGCTAGGCGAATGCGCGCCGCCGATGCCTTGTCGTCGAAGATTGCTCCGATCCAATTGTCGAGCAAATCGCCGTGCTCGCCGAACGCGCTTTGGCCGTCGCCGAGGCAGCGAACTTCTTCAATCAGCGGGTCTTGCTGTCGAACGCGTGGTTTGAGGCTAGTGAACAGCAGGCCCTCACGGATGCCCGACGTGGACACGACCAACCTGCTCGGGTCGAGCATTTCGATGATGCAATTGAGTAGGCTTGCGGCGACGGGTGCCGCAGCAAGGCGGACTTCCGACACCTCCGTCAGCCACTCGGGCTTGGGGTCGGACGCAATCTTCTGAAGCTGCTTCAGCCGGTCGGGCCGCATTTCATATTGGTGAATAATGGGCAGCGGATAGCCCGTGGCGAACATGTCAATGCGCGCCAGCGCGCGCCATGATCCGCCGACCATGTAGAAGGGTCGCCCCTTCGCGCGCTTGCGCAGGCCGCTCCCTTTCAGCCGCTTTTCAAGAATCTTCATTGCGTCCCGCTGGCCCGGCGATCCGGGCGTGATCTGCAGAACACCGAGCGGAAGTGAGAGACCGTCGCCGACCTTGCCGTCGGTAAGATTGACCAACTCAAGGCTGCCCCCGCCAAGGTCGCCCGCGATTCCATCGGCGTTCGGGATCGCGGAAAGGACCCCCTCGCCCGCTAGAGTCGCTTCTTCGACGCCGCTCAGCACCTCGCAGCGAAAGCCGAGTGCTTCGACCGACTCAACGAAGTCGCGGCCATTGTCCGCGTCGCGCACCGCCGCCGTCGCGACTACCCGAGTCCGCTTCACCTTCATGTGATCGAGCAGCAGCCGGAAGCGCGCCAGCGATGCCAGCGCATTGCCCATCTGCTCGGCGCCAAGACGTCCGGTCTCCGCAAGCCCTGTGCCGAGACCTGCCATAACCTTTTCATTGAACACAGGCCCCGGCATGCGCTCGGCGCCTTCGTAGACGACAAGGCGAACCGAGTTCGACCCGATGTCGATGATTGCGGTCGGCTTGCCGTTCAGCACTTCGAGCCTGAACTAATGCCCACGCTTGAACCGGAGTTTCGGCACCTTCCGACCCTTCTTGCGCGCCTCGCCACGACCGGACAGCGACGGATTGGCCATGAAATATTGGTGCAGGTTGAAGCCGTCTTCATCATCCTGCGGATGGATACGCTCGTACCAGCCGTCCGGGTGCAGCACCCAGCTTTGCTCGTCGTCGAGCAAATTGGCCACCATGACCTGATCAAGGAGTTGGGCGTGCACGGTCGGATTTTCTATCGGCAACATATATTCGACACGGCGGTCGAAGTTCCGCGGCATCCAGTCGGCCGAACTGATGTAGACCTTTGCGGACGGGTGCGGGAGCGGATGGCCGTTGGCGAATGCCCAATAGCGCCCGTGCTCCAGGAAGCGTCCGACGATCGACTTCACCGAAATGTTTTCCGAGAGGCCCGGGACGCTCGGCCTCAAGCAGCAGACGCCGCGGATGACGAGTTCGATCGGGACGCCGGCCCCGCTGGCTTCGTAGAGCTTATCGATAATGATCGGGTCGACCAGCGCATTCATCTTCGCCCAGACGCCGGACGGCTTTCCCGCCTTGGCGGCCTCAATCTCAACATCGACCAGGCGCATCAATTCGTCGCGTAGGCTCAGCGGAGAAATGATCATCCGCCGCAGATTCTTCGGCTCAAGATAGCCGGTGATGTAGTTGAAGATCTTCGCCGCATCGCGGCCAAGCCTGGCATCTGCGGTGAAGTAGCTGACGTCCGTATAGATGCGCGCGGTGACCGGGTGATAATTTCCGGTGCCGAAGTGACAGTAGGTCCGGTACCCCTTCCCTTCGCGCCGGATGACCATCGATATCTTCGCGTGCGTCTTCCATTCGACGAATCCGTAGACGACCTGAACCCCGGCGCGCTCGAGAGCGCTTGCCCAGAGCAAATTCTGCTCCTCGTCGAAGCGGGCCTTGAGTTCGACGACGGCGGTCACCGACTTGCCGGCTTCGGCCGCGTCGATCAGGGCACGGACGATTGGCGATGTCGCGCCGGCGCGGTAAAGCGTCTGCTTGATCGCGATCACGTCGGGATCTGCCGCGGCCTGGCGGATGAACTCGACGACCACTTCGAAGCTCTCGTACGGGTGGTGGACGAGGATATCCTTCTCGCGGATCGCGGCGAAGCAATCACCGTCATGCTCGCGAACCCGCTCCGGGAAGCGGGCGCTGAACGGCGCGAATTTGAGGTCCGGCCGTTCGGCATCCACCAGCACGGAGAGGTCGGCCATGCCGAGAAATCCGCTCTCGTCGAGCACGATCGCCGACGCCGCATCGAGGCCGGTCTGGACAACGGCGACGAGGCTTTCCGCCATTCCCGGCTCAAGCTCCAGCCGAACGACCCGGCCACGGCGACGCCGCTTGATGGCAGTGCGGAAATAGCGAACCAGATCCTCGGCTTCTTCCTCCACCTCGATATCGCTGTCGCGCAGGACGCGGAACGATCCGCCTCGTACGACCTCATATTTGGGGAAAAGATAGCCGGTCTTGCGATAGATCAGCATCTCGATAGCGATGAACCGATCCTCGTCACCCGGCAGACGCACGAAGCGGGGCAGCGCGTTCGGGAGCATGATGATCTCGCGGATCGTCTCCTTGCCCCGCTGAAGCTCGAAAATCAGCGAGGCGCCGCGATTGGGAATGAACGGGAAGGGGTGCGCGGGATCGATCGCCTGCGGGGTCAGGAGCGGAAAGATTTGCTCGCGGAAATGCTGGTCGAGCCAGGTCTCGGTATCCGCATCGAGGGGCTCCATTCCGACGACCGACAGGCCATTGCCGGCGAGGGCCTCGCGAAGCTCGTTCCACACGTCGTTCTGGCTTGCGACGAGCCGGTCCACCTCGCCCGTGATCGCGACCAGTTGCTGCGACGGAGTCAGCCCGTCAATCGATTGCTCCTCAACCGCGAGCGCCTGATGCGCCTTGAGCCCTGCGACGCGGACCATGAAGAATTCATCGAGATTGCTGGCCGAGATCGAAAGGAAGCGCAGCCGCTCGAGCAACGGGTGCGCAGTGTTCGACGCTTCTTCGAGCACGCGCTGGTTGAATGCGAGCCACGACAGCTCGCGATTGAAATAGCGAGCTTCGGGCGCGGCCTCCTGAACCTCGGCCTTGGCGGCAGCACTGGTTTGGGCATCCATGCGGGTCTTCGCTCGTCCTTTGCTCGCTGACCCCATGGTCAGCCTTTTACTCTTGTCTTCGATTTGAAATAGATCGTTGTTACAGCTGCATGACAGTGCGGGTTTATTTCGGAGGGTTGTAGCCGTGGCAAAAGACAAGAAGGCGACCGGCAGCAAGACCAAAGCCAAACCTCAGGCCGCAAAGGGGAAGCCCGCCAGGGCCAAGGTCAAGATCGCCGTGAAGAGCGCCAAAACCAAGGCAGCCAAGCTCGCGTCGAACCCGGCGGTGACCGAAGTCGTTGCCGCGACCCTCGTCGCCGCAGCGGCTGCGCTCCGGGATCCCGCAAAGGCGCGACAGATGGCGCTTTCCGCCGCCGACGAGATCAAGGCCGCGACCAAGGACGGGCAAGGGCGCGGTGCCGCTTTGTGGCAACTCGCGCTCGACGTTGCCAAGCGCAGCATCGATAGCGCCAATGCGCAGGCGAAGCCCGCCAAGAAAGCGAAGGCCTCCGCTTCGGGCGCGAAGAAGCCGGCGAAGAAGACCAAGCGCCAAGGCTAGCAACCCGCGCCGCCGTGGCGCATTTGTGAGCGAATGGCGTCGCTCACTGACCTGCCGCACGAACTCGACCGCAAGGCGCTGACCTGCCGCGCGATCGTCGAGACGCCGCATGGGTCGCGCGCAAAGTTCGTCTACGATCAGGACAGTGGGCTGTTCGCTCTAGGCAAGCTGCTTCCCGCCGGGCTCGCCTTTCCGCTTGATTTCGGATTCGTGCCCTCGACCCTTGCGCAAGACGGCGATCCGCTTGATCTTCTCATCCTCGCCGAGGCCGAGCTTCCCGTCGGTTGCATGGTCACGGTGCGGCTGCTCGGTTCGATGGAAGTCGAACAGTGGAAAGCGGGAGAGGACAAGGTGCGCAATGACCGCCTGATCACGCGCATATCCGAAAGCCGGATGTTCGCCGGAATCGACGGGCTGGAGCAGCTAGGCCAAGTCTTTACCGACGAACTCACCACCTTCTTCAAAACCTATAAGCGGCTGCGTGGGCAGCAGATGGAAGTCCTCGCCATTGGCGGGCCCGAGCGCGCGGTCCAGCTCATCGAGGAGACCGCAAGAAAGTGAAGCGGCTGGGCCTCCTCCGCCACGCCAAGTCGAGCTGGGCGGATTCCGACCTTAGCGATTTCGACCGACCGCTGAAGAAGCGCGGCATCAAGGCCGCCCGCGCGATTGGCGAGGAATTGCGCCGCCGCGACGTCGAATTCGATCTCGTGCTCGCCAGCCCCGCGCAACGCATCGTCGAGACGGTGGCCCGGTTAGAGGAAGGCTATGGCCGTTCGCTCGACAGCAGGTTCGAGCGCGGCATCTATGAAGCCTCGGCCCTGTCCCTCTGGCAAATCATCGAGCGCGCATCGAACGGTTCGGACAGCCTGTTGCTCGTCGGCCATCAGCCGGGACTTCAGGCGCTCGCGACTATGATCGCGGCACGAAGCGACCCGCTCCATCGCGAGATCCGCGACTATTTCCCCACCGCGGCCTTCGCGATGATCGGGTTCAAAACCGACGATTGGCGAAAGATTGAGCCCGGCACCGGGCGCGTCGAGCTTTACCTCACTCCACGCGCCCTTGAGCCCTAAGCCGGCCTAGGCAGTCAGCGGCGCCATCACCGGGCCTTCCGCCGGACGTCGGGCGAAGATGCCGAAGCCTGCGATGATCGCGTAGCAAATGGCCGGAAGGATGAGCGCGAACTTCAGGCTGCCCGACTGATCGGCGAGGAAGCCGGTCATCAGCGGGACGACCGCTCCGCCGAAAATCGCGATGTTGATGATGCCCGAACCGTCCGCTGCACGCGGTCCCAGCTTCTCGCACGCGAGGCTGAAGATCGTTGGGAACATGATCGAGTTCATCAGGCCGATCGCAAGCAGGCTGTAAGCCGACAGCGTGCCGGTGGTGTTAGCGGAAATCGCGATCAGCAGGATCGCGCCGGTCGCCACCGTCGCCAGGATCTTCCCCGGGCTCATGATGCGCAGGAAGTAAGAACCGATGAACCGGCCGACCATCGCGCCGCCCCAATAGTACATGATCAGCTTGCCGGCCGACGCGTCGGTGATTCCCAGCACGTCCTTCTGCATCAGATAATTCACGATCAGGGACCCGATCGAAACTTCGGCGCCGACATAAAGGAAAATGCACAAGGCGCCGAAGCCGAAGCGCTGACGCTTGAGCAGCGAGAAGCCCGCGAGCGGCGGGCTGTGATCGTGCTTCTCGCCAGGCAGCTTGTCGCGGAACATCCACACGACCGCTGCGATCACCGCGAGGGCGACGGCGAGGCCGATGTATGTGGAGACTATCGCCTGCGTTTCCTCGCGGCGATATTGGTCGAGTGCCGCACCCGAAAGCTGCGCGGCGGACACTCCGGCGAGGCCACCGAGAATGAGTGCCGATCCGACGCGCGGGAAGATGGTGGTGCCAAGGCTGTTGAAGGCCTGAGCGAAGGTCAGGCGGCTATGCACCGTCTTGGCAGGTCCAAGCAGGCTGATCAGCGGGTTGGAGACCACCTGAACCACGACCACGCCGCTGGCGAGGACGAACAGCGCGAGCAGGAACAGCCCATAGGTCGCGTTCTGCGATGCGGGGATGAACAGCAAGCAACCGATCATCATGATGACCAAGCCAGCCGCTGCACCGCGCATGTAGCCGATCTTCTTGACCAGCTGCGCCCCGGGAATGCCGATAACGAGATAGGCGGTGAAGAAGCAGAACTGGACGAGCATCGCCTGCGTGTAATTGAGCGTGAACAGCTCTTTCAGCTTCGGGATGATCACGTCGTTGAGGCTGGTGATGCCGCCGAAGATGAAGAACAGCGCCATCACGAAATAGCGCAGGCTCGGAGCGTCTACTCCGCCGTCGGGCAACTCCAGCGGAGTCGAATTCGCCTCGCCCTCACCGATCCCAGTCGCAATAACCATTCGCGGATGCTCCCTCACGGCCGGCACCGGCAATTGGCGCGACCTTGCATTGGCCTATGAGTGCAAAGGAACGCTCCGCCTTGTCAACGGCTCAAGCTGCGACCAGCGGGGATGGAATGCCGGGAACGTCTGCCTGGAACGCGTAAAGGCCACCAGCGTCCGGCTGCTGGTCAAGCTCCTCTGGCTTCAGGAATTGTCGGGCTGTGGTCGCGTACGCCGTGCGCAGATCTGGGCCGCCGAACGCCAGCTTGGTGATGTTCGCGACGGGAAAGCGAACGCGGTCGAGAAGCTCTCCCGCGGGCGAATAACGCCGCGCCTCCCAACCTGCGTAGAGGCTGATCCAGATGCAGCCTTCGCTGTCGATCGTCGGACCGTCGGGATGCCCCTCGTGCGGGTCGATGCTGACGACGAGTGAGGATGGGCCGAGGTCGCCATTCAATAATATGTCGCAGGCCGACAAAGTCCCACGCAGGGTGTCCACCCAGTACAGCGTGCGGCCGTCAGGCGAGATTGCCGGGCCGTTCGTGATGGCAATGCCCATGACATTGCTTCGCCGAAGCTCCACGCGATCGAAGCAGTAGAAGGCGCCGCTCTTCTCGCGTTCGCCATTGTCCATCGTGCCGAACCAGATCCGGCCGTCAGGATCGACCACGCCATCGTTCAGGCGGTTGGTGGGCTTGTCCGGCTCGACCCGCTCGATCAGCTCGAAATGCTCACTTGCCGCATCGAACCGGTACAGGCCGCTCTGCAAGCCAGCGACGAAGCCTCCCCGCTGCGCGGGAAGGATAAAACCGATCTGCTCGGGCGCTTCCCAGCTGCGCTTTCCCCCGGTCGCCGGATCGAAACGATGAATTTGCTGGCGCTTGATATCGGTGAACCACAGTGCCCGGTCGCGCTGGTCCCACACCGGCCCCTCGCCCAATTCTGCCCCGACATCCCACAACAGTTCCGGTTCGCCGCTCATCTCACACTCCCGTTGCTGCGAACGTATGACCGTCCGGATCAAGGTCGCGAAGGTCCCGCCCCCGCGATTCCTTCCCGAACCACCATAGCAGAGCGAGGGCAGCGACGGTCGGAACGAAGATGATGACCGAGACCACGTCGAGTGCCGGCACCAAGGCGGAGATGGCGAAGAATTGCGCGATCATCCCGCCCGCCTTGCTGCACGCCGCCACCGTACCGGTGGTCCGGCCACGAATGCGCAAGGGGAAGCTCTCCGCTGTGTAAGGCAGCAGCATGGCGATGAGGCCGTTGGTCCCGATGATCAACAGGGCGACTGGCAGCACAGGGCTGCCGATGAAGCC
>Ga0307405_10000231_pt1 | contig 20171 bp, 19 predicted proteins | sample 322Cmetagenome_2_FD_203311 | JGI IMG/M metagenome (GOLD analysis project Ga0307405, IMG submission 203311) | Maize rhizosphere microbial communities from greenhouse at UC Davis, California, United States - 322HYB-C-1 | ecosystem: Host-associated > Plants > Roots > Rhizosphere > Soil | place...
TCTATCAAGCAACGGAGATGGAGTGAAACCGGGTGATTGAAAACGCATCCAGCGGCGTGGACGAGGCCCCGCTGCAGATGATTTCGGTGAGCGCCTGGCCCACCGCCGGGCCGATCTGGAAGCCCGCGCCGGCAAAGCCGAACGCGTGCAAGAGACCGGGTTGTGTGCTGCTGGGGCCGATCACCGGTTGGCGATCGGGCAGGTAGCCTTCGGTGCCGCTCCAGGTACGGATCGCCTGGGCGCCCTCGAGGAACGGATAGAGTTCGACGGCTTGGCGCAGAATCTCGATAACTGCGCTCTGGCCGGGACGGGCGCGGGCATCGTCCAGCGCAAAACCCTGGCCGCCGCCCAGTACGCAATTGCCCCGGGCGACTTGTCGGGCATAGATGCCGCCGCCCTCGACGCCGGTGCTGGCGTCCATTACCACAGGCAGCGGCTCGGTCACCAGCATCGCCGGGTGCCCGGCGTGCATGGGCACTGCTTCGCCAAACTGCGCGGCGAAGCGGCTCGCCCAGGCCCCGGCGCAGTTCAGCAGCCAAGGTGCGCGGAATTCGACAGCGGTTTCGGTGCGCACGGCAAAGCGCTGGCCGTCGTGCGTTACCTGGCTGACCGGGCACTGTTCATGCACCTGCGCGCCATGCCTGCGGGCCGCCTGGGCAAATGCTGGCGAGACCAGGCGCGGATTCGCGTGACCGTCATCCGGACACAGCGAGGCGCCGACCGCCACGGTGCCGACCCACGGAAACCGCCTGCGCAATTCGTCGCGATCCAGCAGTTGCAAATCGAGGCCAAAGCCCTGGCTGCTGGCGGCGTAGTCATGCAACGCACGCAAGTCATCGAGACTGCGAGCCAATTTCAGATGACCGCTGCGCTGATACTCGCCGTCAATGCCGATCAACTGCGGCAATTGCCCCCAGATCTCATGCGCCCGTTGCGACAGCGGCAGTTGCGACAACGGACGGCCCTGGCGCCGCACGCCGCCGTAGTTCACGCCGCTGGAATGCGAGCCGCAGAAGTCCCGCTCCAACAGCGCCACGCGACGGCCGGCCTTGCTCAGGAACAACGCCGCCGAGGCGCCGACGATGCCGCCACCAATGATCACCGCATCGACCTCGATCATGGCTCCACCTCCAGGCCAAACGGCACGGGTTTGACGGGCGCCTGTGCCCGCAGTCGACCGATGTCCCGAACGGCGCGGCCACTTTCACGGGCGATGATTTCTGCTGCCGCGGCACCGCACATCCGCCCTTGACAGCGCCCCATGCCGACCCGGCAATGGGCCTTGACCCGGTTGATCTCCCAGTGACCTTCGCCCACCACCTGGCGGATATCTGCGACGCTGACTTCTTCGCAGCGGCAGATCATCAAGTCGTCGGTCGCGCGGCTCGCCCAATCCTCGGGAAAGACAAAGGCCCGCTCCAGGCCCTGGCGGAAATGGCCGATGCGTTCGAGGGACTGTTCCAGCTGGGCGCAACGTTGCGGGTCGACTCGGTACCCCAGGTCTTCGAGCAGCGCCAGGGCCGCCCGCTCTCCGGCCATTTCGGCGGCGTCGGCGCCCATGATCCCGGCGCCGTCGCCGGCCAGGTAGACCCCGGCCGAGCTGCTGCGTCCGGCGCTGTCGCGTTGCGGCAGCCAGGCACGGTTGAGCGGGCTCCAGGCAAATTCACAGCCCAGCAGATCGGCCAGTTGCGTTTCGCTGCGCAAGCCATGGGCGAAGGCGACTGCATCACAATCGAGGGTGCGCTCGGTTGTTTTGCTGCGCCATTTCAACGATTGCACTCGGCGCTCACCCTCGATGAGCGTGAGGCTGGCGCCTTGATGTACCGGGATACCATGAGTCGTCAGCCAGGCGCGGTAATAGAGTCCTTTAGCGAGCGTCGCCGGTTGCGCGAGCAGGCCGGGGAGGGCGCGCGCCTGGGCGCTCAGCGGCGAGCTGTCGAGAACCGCGACAACGTTCGCGCCGGCCTTGGCGTATTGGTACGCCACCAGGTACAGCAACGGCCCGCTGCCCGCGAACACCACTCGCTCGCCGATGGCGCAACCCTGGAACTTCAGGGCGATCTGCGCCGCGCCCAGGCTGTAGACCCCCGGCAGTGTCCAGCCAGGCACCGGCAGGATCCTGTCGGTGGCACCCGTTGCGACGATCACGCTGGCGTAGTCCAGGCGAGCGGCGCGGCCCTCGTGCAAGGTGTCCAGCTGACCGGCTTCGGCGTTCCATACCAGCGTGTCGGGACGGTAATCGAGCTGCTGGCGCAACTCCTCCAGCGTCTGGTGGATAGCGTTGGCCTTTGCTGCTTCGAAGCCATACAGCTTGTCCGATGAACGGGTGAAGTTCGCGGGCTGACGCCGGTAGATCTGCCCGCCACCGCGCGCGGCTTCATCCAACAGGACCGGGTAGATGCCATGGGCGGCCAGGGTTTGCGCAGCGCGGATACCGGCGGGGCCGGCGCCGATGATGACGATGGGTTTCATACCTGGCGCCCCGGTTCGCGGCTGATCTGCTGGCCGGCTTCGAGCATTGTGGAGCAAGCGCGCACGCGGCGGCCGTCGCCCAGGCGGACCCAGCAATCCTGGCACGCGCCCATCAGGCAGAAGCCGGCACGGGGCTCTGCGCTGAAATCGCTGCCGCGCACGTGTTCGCTGCAGGTCAGCACGGCGGTCAGCACGGTATCGCCCAGCAAGCCGCTGGCCGGTTCGCCGTCGAGCATGAACTTCAGGGCCGGGCGATCGCTTTCGGCCAGTCGTTTCAGCAGAGCCATGGCGCCCTCATTGTTTGCCTACCAGGACCCGATCCAGGCCATAGACCCGATCGAGCAGAATCATCGTCAGCGCTGTCAGCGCGATCACCAGCGCCGACACCGCCGCCATCATCGGATCGATGGATTCGGTGGCATAGACGTACATGCGTACTGGCAAAGTCTGCGTGGCCGGCGAGGTGACGAAGATCGACAGCGTGACTTCATCGAAGCTGTTGATGAACGCCAGCAGCCAGCCTCCGGCGACGCCTGGCAAAATCATGGGCAGAGTGATCTGCCGGAACAGGGTGAAACGACCGGCCCCCAATGACTGCGCAGCTTGTTCGGCGCTGCGATCCAGGCCGATGGCCGAGGCCAATACCAGGCGCAGCACATAGGGCGTGATCACCAGCACATGGGCGAAGATCAGCCAGCTGAAATTGCCATTCACACCCATTAGTGCAAACAGCCGCAGCAGCGCGACGCCCAGCACAAGGTGCGGAATGATGATCGGTGACAGGAACAGGCCGTTGAAGAAGTCCCGGCCTGGAAACTCCAGCCGGGTGATCGCCAACGCCGCCGGCACGGCGATCAATGTCGCCAGCGAGGCCGCGCTGAACGCCAGTATCAGGCTGTTGTAGAACGCATCGACAAAATCCGCGCGCTCGAACACGGCGCGAAACCAGCGCAGGGAAAACACCGTAGTGGGCAGGCTCAAGGTGTTTTCCGGCGTGAAGGCGACAAGGCAGACCACCACCAGCGGCGCCAGCATGAACACCACCACCAAGGCATGAAACAACAGGGCGAAAGGACCGTTCCTGGACATGAAGAATTACCCCAATGACTTCTTGTAGCGGCCTTCGATCATGCGGTTCCAGGACAGCATGATCAGCAGGTTGAGCAGCAACAGCGCGACGGCGATGGCGGCACCCATCGGCCAATTCAGTTCCGACAGGTATTGGTCGTAGATCAGCGTGGCGACCATTTTCAAGCGACGCCCGCCGAGCAGGCCGGGGATGGCGAACGAACTGGCGGCGAGGCCGAACACGATCAACGTGCCGGACAACACGCCAGGCATGATCTGTGGCAGCACCACCTTGCGGATCACCGTGAATTGGCTCGCGCCCAGGGAAAGAGCGGCTTGTTCGGCGGCTGGATCGAGTTTTTGCAATGAGGTCCACACCGGAATGATCATGAACGGCAGCATCACGTGCACCAGGGCGATGACCACCGCGAACGGGGTGTAGAGCAGTTTCATCGGCGAGCCGCCAAGGGCTTGCAGCGTCTGGTTGACCAGCCCATCGGCGCCGAGGAGCAAGCTCCAGCCGAACGCTCGCACCACCACCGAAATCAGCAACGGCGTGAGGATCAGGATCAGGAAGATCGAACGCCACGGCGCGCCCATGCGGCTGAGGATGTAGGCCTCGGGTACACCGATCACCACGCACAGCAGCGTGGTCAGGGCACTGATCCAGAAGGTGCGCAGGAAGATTTCGTAGAAGTACGGGTCGCCCAGCAGACTGGTGTAGTGCTCGAAGGTGTACGCCTCGCTGTTGATGCCCGAGCCGTAGTCGAAGACGTTGAATGACAGCACCAGCGTCAGGCCGAGGGGAATTACCAAAAGGCCCAGGTACAAGGCCAGCGCCGGCGCCGACATCCAGTAGCCTTGGCGACCGCGCTTTATGGCGTCGAGCAGCTTCATGCCAGCACCTCGTCGGCGCTCAACACCCGCAGCAACGTAGGGTCCCAGTCCAGGCCGACGGCGGTGCCTTCGGCCAGGGGCGCCGAGCCGTCGTTGCGCCGCACTACGCTGAGTTCACCCAGGCTGGTGGCGACGCCATAAAGCCATTGGCTGCCTAGAAAGAAACGGTTGGTGACGGTGCCTTGCAGCCGCCCGGACCCGGGAGCGCACAGGTCGATTTTTTCCGGACGCAGGCTCAGGGTCAGCGCGCCTTGACCAGCGCTGCAGGCTTGCACGACGCCGGCGCTGTCACGCTCGCCGGGCAGCAGGTTGGCCTTGCCGACGAAGCCGGAGATGAACTCGGTGCGCGGGTGTTCATAAAGAGTGTAGGGCGCGTCGATCTGGGTAATACGGCCGGCCTGCATGACCACGACCCGATCGCTGATCGACAGCGCCTCGGATTGATCGTGCGTGACCATCAGCGTGGTGATACCGACTTCGCGCTGGATACGGCGGATTTCGAACTGCATCTCTTCGCGCAGGTTGGCGTCGAGGTTGGACAGCGGCTCGTCGAGCAGCAGCACCGGAGGCTCGATCACTAGCGCGCGGGCCAGTGCCACGCGCTGGCGCTGGCCGCCTGAAAGCTCTCGTGGGTAACGCTCGGCATGCCGGTCCAGGCGCACCAGCTTGAGTACGCGATCAACCCGCGATTGCAATTCGGCGCTGGGCACTTTGCGCATGCGCAAGCCGAAGGCGACGTTGTCCTTGACGGACATGTGCGGAAACAGCGCGTAACTCTGGAACACCACGCCCAGGCCGCGGCTGGCGGGCTTGGCGTGGGTGATGTCGCGCCCATCCAGCAGGATGCGGCCGCTGCTGGCTTCGACGAAGCCGGCAATCATTTGCAGGGTGGTGGTCTTGCCGCAACCCGACGGCCCCAGCAGGGAGACGAATTCGCCTTTCTCAACCGAGAGGTTGGTGGCAACCACGGCGTCCAGGTCGCCATACCGTTTGCTCAAGTCTTGAAGTTGCACGAAAGCCATGACTGCGCTCCACCTGAGATTGTTATGCGTCGCCGCAAGGCGCGCTTTTTTGTATGGGCAGATACGAAAGGATGTCGCGGGGTGCGTTGGCGCTCGATTTCAAGTCGGCTGCCGCTGTTGTTCGAATCGCCCCTGTCTGGACGCAGAGTAGGACGAAGAATAGGATGGGCTCAACTGACTATTTCACTGAAGCGATGACTATTTTCAGTTTCATTCGGTGAGTAAATTTATTGAAGAGAAACCATATGCCAGATTCCACTGGACGGAATATTGATAAGGGTGAAGTGGGGGTCGGCTCGGTCTCCCGGTTGTTTGCCGTCCTGCGGAGCCTGGGCGAGACGGCCGAGGGGGGCGAGCGAGTCACGCAACTTGCCCAACGCATCGGTCTTTCCCAGCCCACCACGCACCGCTTGCTGCGCAACCTGATGGATGAGGGTATGGTCGAGCAGGATGCGCGCAGCAAACGCTACCGCTTGAGCCTGGATTTCTTTGCCCTGGCCGCCCGCGCCGGCAACACCGGCAACCTGCGGGAATTGGCCAGGCCCGCGATGTTGCGGTTGTCGGCGTCGCTGGGGGATTCGCTCTTTCTGCTGGCACGTTGTGGTTTCGACGCGATCTGCCTGGATCGCAGCGAGGGGCCGTTTCCGATCCGTACATTCACCGGCGACATCGGCGGCCGGGTGGCCTTGGGCGTGGGGCAGGGCAGCCTGGCGATCCTGGCGTTCTTGCCGGAGGAAGAGCGCGACACGGTGATTCAATACAACTTGCCGCGGCTCAAGGATTTTCATCTGTACGATGAGGTCTTCCTGCGCACGGAAGTGGAAAACGTCCGCACGCTGGGTTATGCCGGGCGCAACACCGGTGTGCTGCAAGGCATGGCCGGTGTGGCCGTGCCTATTCTCGATCGCGAAGGTCGGGCCGTGGCGGCGTTGAGCGTGGCGACGATCAGCGACCGGCTCGGGCCGGATCGCCTGCCGACGGTAGTGGAAATGCTCAAGCGCGAAGCCGCCCTGATCGGACCGCGGATCAACCCGTTCGACCCCCTGCTGCGCAGGCCTTCGCAGGTGTTCAGGCAGGGGTGAATGAAGTCTTGCGCATCGTTGCAGACTTTGGGAGCGGACTTGCTCGCTCCCACAAGGTGATAGGTGTTGTCAGAAATCCAGGGTCTGCTTGAGCGTCTGCGCCGCCGACGTATCGCTCGGGATGACCATCGCATAGTTGTACCCAGGTCCGGACCAGTATTCGGCCTGGAGTTCACCGTCACGCCGGCTGCCACGGGGCAGCAGGAAATTTCTCGGGCCTGGTGGGCGGATATAGAAGCTGATCTTCTGGCCGCCGGCATCCTGATAGACCACCATCGCTGCCGCGCCTTGATCGGTGCTGAGCAATCGCCCGCTGACCGGTTTGAAACCCGCTCCCGTGAGGTCCGGCAAGCGGTCGGCCTGGGCGAAATAGCGATCCAGCCAACCTTGCATACCCTGCTTGTCGCCTGACTGGTAGTCGGCGGGCAAGATGCCTTGCTGGGCAATCAATCGATACGCCTGCAGCGCGTCAGCCATGGGGGCTGCGGCACTGAGGAGGGTCATTTGCCGGGCGTGCCAGCCACCGAATCCACCGACTCCGATTGCCACCATCAATACCGCCGCGTTGGCCAATTGGCGGTGGGTTCGATGCTTGAGGCGTTGACGGATGGTCGCCGGGTCCAGGTTCGGATTGGCGGATTGGTGCAACGCTGCGCTCAGGGTCGTGCGCAGGTGCTGCGCGTCCTGTTGCCAGGCTCGCACGCGCTTGGCCGCGGCAGGGTGGTTGGCCAGGTAAATCTCCACTTGTTGCCGGTCGGCTTCGCTCAGTTGATGATCGACGTAGGCGTGCAAGTCGTTGTCGCTGGGGGGCATGCTGATCATTTGAGTATTCGCAGGGCAGGGCGGGCGATTTCGCCGTCGCTGAGTTGACGCAAGGCCTGGCGGGCGCGTGACAGGCGCGACATCACGGTGCCGGTCGGCACGTCCAGGATGTCGGCGACTTGCTGGTAGCTCAAGCCTTCCACCGATACCCACAGCAGTAGCGCGCGCTGTTCGGCAGGTAGCTGATCGAAAGCCTGGAGTGACGATTGGGCAATGACGCTGCGCTCCGCGGACGGATGAGCATCGTCGCGCCCGGTGAAGAACTCCAGCATGCGCGCGTACCGTCTTGAACGACGATGGGCATCGAGGAACTGGCGGTAGAGAATCGAGAACAGCCAGGCCCGCAAATCACCGTCCGCACGCTTGTCGTTCCATTTCGACAGGGCCCGTTCCAGGCAGGCCTGGACCAGGTCATCGGCATTGCTGGGATTGCGTGTCAGCGACACGGCAAAACGTCGTAGCCGTGGGATGAGCAGGCGCAGCTGGTCGTCGATTTCGTTCATGAGCCGGTGGCTTCGCTGGGCAGTGACTGCGTTGCATGGAAAGACGATCCGGGAGCCAGATTATTCCAGCGAAGTAAAAATAAATATGGAGCGTGGGAATAAACCCGTTGGGCTTTCGTCTGACGGGTCCTTTCCACAAATGGCCTTGTGCCTTGGAGTCTCCCAATGGTTGACCCTTCTTCTGAACGCCGGCCGTCGTTGAGCGCCGCCAGCCTGACATTGCGCCTGACGGCCATTGCCGTGGTCGTTGCTGCGTTGGCCGGGGCGTTTGCCTACGTCAATGGCACACTCGACCCACAACGCCTGACGCCTAAGGCTCTGGTCAATGTCTTGGAAACAAACAACGGGATCCATGCGGGTTTCCGACGCAATCACTCCAAAGGCGTCTGCGTTGCCGGTTATTTTGAAAGCAGTGGCGAGGCCCGTGCCTACTCCAGCGCACAGGTGTTCAATGAACCGCGCACGCCGGTGGTTGGCCGCTTTGCGCTGCCGAGCGGTAATCCCTACGCACCGGACGGCAGTGTGCCGATCCGAAGCCTGGCGTTGCGTTTCACCCAGTCCGACGGACAGCAATGGCGCACGGGTATGAACAGCATGCCGGTGTTCCCTGTGGCTACGCCAGAGGCCTTCTATCAGCTTCAACAGGCCCAATCGCCGGACCCGGCCACGGGCAAGCCAAACCCCGCGGCAGTGCCGGCATTCTTTGCCGCGCATCCCGAGGCAGCGCCTTTCCTGCAATGGATCAAGACGGCCAAGCCTTCGGCCAGCTATGCCACTGAAACCTATAACGGCATCAATGCGTTCTACCTGGTTGGCCCAGGCGGACAACGCCAGGCAGTGCGTTGGGGCGTGGCACCCATGAGTCAGGACGCGGCGGATGCGACCCCACCCCAAGGCGCCGACTTTCTCGAACAGGACCTGACCAAACGCTTGGCTGCCGGGCCACTGCGCTGGCAGCTGAACATCACCTTGGCCAACCCGGGCGATCCGGTCAACGACGCCAGCAAGGCCTGGCCCGCCGATCGCAAGGTGCTCAACGCCGGTACCCTGGTGTTGGAGCGCGCCCAGGCGCAGGACAACGGCGATTGCCGTGACATCAACTATGACCCGCTGATCCTGCCCAGCGGAATCGAAGGCTCCGATGATCCGCTGTTGGCGGCGCGTTCGGCTGCCTACGCCAGTTCCTATCTGCGCCGTACCAGCGAAGTCAGCCAGTTGCCCGCCACTCAGGAGTCCCGTCCATGAATGCCCCTCGACATTTTGCGCCGCTGGCTCGGCTGCTGCATTGGCTGATGGCCCTGATGGTCATTGCCATGTTGTTCATCGGCGCTGGCATGGTCGCCTCGGTGTCTGAGCGCCATGCGTGGTTGCTCCAACTGCACAAGCCCCTGGGCATCGCTATCTTGCTATTGGTGATTGTGCGCCTGCTGGTGCGCTTCACCACGCAGGTACCACCGCTGCCGGCCGACCTTCCGGGCTGGCAGGCATTGGCGGCCAAGGCTTCGCATGTCTTGTTGTATGCCTTGATGCTGGTGCTGCCGCTGTTGGGCTGGGCCATGATATCGGCAGCGGGAGACCCGGTGATGCTCAGCGAATCGCTTCGGTTGCCTTCCATCCTGCCCGCGAATGCCCAGGCCTTTGCACTGTTGCGCAAGGCTCATGGCTACCTGGCTTACCTGTTGTTCCTGACGGTGCTGGTGCATCTGGCGGCGGCGCTGTTCCACGGGTGGGTGCGCCGGGATGAGGTGTTGGGCAGCATGTTGCGGGGCAGGGACTAACCGTACGACCCGTGGCGAAAGAACAAGCGCTATCGCCACGAGTACCGGGGGTGGCTCGTCAACGCAACTCGTCGACCATGGATTCGAGGGTGCTCAACACGTCCTTGCCCAGTTGCATCGAACGTTTGCCTGACCAGCCGGTGCGTGGGTTCGGATGGTCGTCGTGGTCCTTGAACGGCATTTCCAGCGTCAGGGACAGGCAGTCGTATTTCTGGCCGACGGCATTGCAGGCCAAGGTCATGTTGGCCTGGCCTGGTTCGTCGCGGATGTAGCCGTGTGCAGTCTGGAAATCTTTGGTCTGGCGTTTGAGGTGGCTGCGAAAACGTTCTTCGAGTTCGGCGATGCGCGGCGTGTAGCCGGGGTTTCCTTCGCAACCCGCCGTGAACACGTGGGGGATTTCTTCGTCGCCATGAGCGTCCAGGAACGCATCGACGCCATACTTTTCCATTTGCTGCTGTACAAAAAAGACTTCAGGGCTGATTTCCGGGCTGGCGTTCTGCCAAGCCCGATTCAGGTCCTGGCCCATCGCGTTGGTGCGCAGGTGGCCGTGGAAAGCGCCGTCGGGATTCATATTCGGCACCAAGTACAGATCGGCCTTGGCCAGCAACCGGTTCAGTTGGGCATCGTCCTGGTGCTGGAGGCGTTCGATGATGCCTTCCATGAACCATTCGGCCATGTGTTCACCAGGGTGTTGCTGCGCGATGATCCAGATTTTCCGCCGTCCTTCTACACCACTGCCCTTGCGCAGTAATTGAATGTCACGGCCTTCGACACTCTTGCCAGTCGCCAGCAGTTCGGTACCGGCCTTGTGCTGCGCTTGTTCGATCAGCCAGTCGTGGCGGCCGCGGCTGTAAGGTTCGAAATAGGCAAACCAGGCGTGAGGTTGTTCGGCTTCCAGGTGAAAGCGCAGGGCATCGCCTTCAAATTGCGTAGGAATACGGAACCAGTTGACGTGGTCATAGGAAGCGACAGCCTGGTAGCCGGTCCATGCCTTGTTGTAGGAGGACTGGCTGGCATTGAGCAGGCGGAAGGAATATTCCTGGCCGACGTGCAAACCGCTGGCCTTGAAGTGGAACCACTGGAAATGGGCACTGCGGGTGTCGGGTCTGATCTTCAGCAACGATTGCAAGGGGTTGCTGACGTCCACCACCTCAATGTTGCCGCTGTCGAAACTGGCGCTGATATCAAAGGAAGATTTAGCCACGGTCACAATTCCTGCCTGGGATTCTTATGGCCGTTACTTTACACGCAAGGAAGGGGAAACCGGGACGATTTGCTGTCGAGGGGGAGGGGGCGTCCTCCCTGGACGCATTAGCAGGTTAGAGAGTCGTTGAATGATTCTCAAGTACTGCCTGTCGATCATTTCATATCGACGCAATACAGGGCGTTTTTAAACGAATGTGCGTTTGCTATCATCGCCGGCACCGAATTCTGCGACACCCAAAGACTTCATTAGCCTGAAGCCATAAGCCGAAAATCGGCAAAAAAAAGACCCAGCAAAAAGCCGGGTCAAAAACCGTGATTAGCCTGATGAGGAGATATTCCAGAAGTCCGACCAAGGTCTTCTGGTCTATCGACTGATCTCGCGATCAGTTGATGCAATAATAATCATTATCATTTGCAAGTCAAATGTTTTTATTGCACCTATTGGAAATTATTTCCCGTGGCTCGCATGCGGGCCATCTCCAGGCGTTACGCCGAGCGAGTGGGGTAACCGTCCAGCGATCGATCGAGCATGACCTTGACCAGGTCGATCATGTGCACCACCGAAAATGCCAGGTCGCGGCTCGGGCCGCTGAGGCGGCTGGCTGATTCCTGGGCGGTAGCGGCTGCGCAGCGCAGCAGGTCGCAGGCATGGACGAGGGCGTCCTCTGCGCTGATGTTGCGGTTCACGTCGAAAAAACGATGTTCCGCCTCGGCGTCCGCAATACCCGGTTTCAAGTAATAGTCCAAGGCGCGTTTGGCCGCAGGGCAATCCTGAAGCGAGGGGAAATGGCCGTCTGGAAGGAGGGCGGGCTCGTCTTTGTTGGGCTTGTCCATGGTGTCGAGTTTCTCCGTGTTGGTATGAAATCCTGGATCCAGCTTAGTACGCTTCGTAATTGTGACGACGATTTAAATACTACAATTTGTGTTTTGATGGGCGTGGTCATCCACGTATCGTGCCGTTCATGGATAAATGGATAGAGTTGGTCAAGGCCAAGATGAAGGAGCTGCACATCACGCAAGTGGTGCTTGCAGAACGTTTGGGGATGTCCCAGGGCGGTGTCGGCCATTGGCTGACCAAGCGTCGGCAACCCAGTCTTGAAGACATGAACAGGGTGCTTCAGGAGCTCGGACTCGAGTTCCTTGAAGTGGCAATGGTGATCCGCGAACCGGACACCTCCACTGACGAAGGCATGGCGCTGGCGCAGAAGTACAACCCGTACTTCCGCTATCCGGTCAACGACTGGCATGACATCGGCGCCGTCCGCGAGGGCGACCTGGTCGAATACCAGCCGCCGCGCTACGAGCTGACGGACTACCATGCCCAGGGAGACGCTTTCTGGCTGGTCGTGGTGGGTGACGCGATGACCGCGCCGAGCGGGCTGAGCATCCCCGAAGGCATGTCGATCCTGGTTGATCCTGCCATCGAGGCGGTGCCCGGCAAACTGGTGATCGCGCAACTGCCCGGCAGCAGCGATGCAACTTTTCGCAAACTGATCGAAGAGAGCGGCCAGCGTTATCTGGTCCCGCTCAATCCTACTTACCCGAAAACCCTGTACACCGAGCAATGCCGCATTATCGGCGTGGTTGTGCAGGCAACCATCAGGTTCTGAAACGTATCGGCCCGGGATGGGCCGATACCTATTCTTCCAGTGCCACCAGCGCGCTGCCCTCGCTGACCATCTCACCTTCCTGGCAATACAGCGCCTTGATCACGCCTGCCTTGGGCGCGCGAATGCTGTGCTCCATCTTCATGGCTTCAAGCACCACCAACTGCGTGCCGGCTTCCACTGTTTGACCGGCTGTCACCAGCACCCGGACGATGCTGCCGTTCATGGGGGCGAGCAGGCCGCCCTGGTGGCTGTGGCTGGCTTCGGCGGCGGCTGACGGGTCGTAGGAATCGATGCGATGCAGATCGCCTCCCCATTGCAAATAAAGGCTGTCGCCCTGGCGAATGGCCCGATGGCTGCGACGCAGACCGTTGCGTTCGATGACCAGATGCTCGCCCTTGAGCTCGGCCCAACGGTCGGTCACGTCGAAGGTCACCGCCCGGTCCCGGCCGTCACAGCTCAGATGCAGGGTGGTTTCCCTTGGCATTCCCAAGCGCAGGCCGGTGTTATCGGCCCAAGGGGAATTGACGTCATCAGCGCGAACGCGTGATGTCATGCCCGAGGCAAAGGCATGGGCTGCCGAGTACCAGAAATCATCATCCAATTCGCCAGGTTCAGGCAGTAATTGCGCCTGGTGGCGTGGGATAAATCCGGTATCGAGTTGCGCCGCTGCAAAGGCCGGATGGCCGACGATGCGCCGCAGAAAGCCGATATTGGTCCTCAGGCCACCGATGGCGAACTCGTCCAGCATGGCCAGCAACCGTAGACGGGCCTGTTCACGGTTTTCACCCCAGGCGATCAGCTTGCCCAGCATAGGGTCGTAGAAGGACGAAATCTCGTCACCTTCCTCGACACCGCTGTCGACCCGCCGACCTTCGCCCCCAGCGGATTCGCGGTACAACGCCAGGCGACCGGTGGCGGGGAGGAAATCGTGGGTCGGATCCTCGGCGTAGAGCCGCACCTCGATGGCATGGCCCAGTAACGGAACTTGCTCTTGCGTGATGGGCAGCGGCTCGCCCTGGGCCACGCGGATTTGCCAGGCCACCAGGTCGAGACCTGTGATCGCTTCGGTGACTGGATGCTCGACCTGCAGCCGGGTGTTCATCTCCATGAAGAAGAACTCGCCCCGCGAATCCAGCAGGAACTCCACCGTGCCCGCGCCGACATAACCGATGGCCTGGGCGGCGCGCACGGCGGCCTCGCCCATTGCCTGGCGCTGCGCCGGACTGAGGCCGGGAGCGGGCGCCTCCTCGACGACTTTCTGATGCCGACGCTGGATCGAGCAATCGCGTTCGTTGAGGTACAGGCAGTGGCCGTGTTGATCGGCGAACACCTGGATTTCCACGTGGCGCGGCTTGAGCAAGTATTTTTCCACCAGCATGCGCGCGTCGCCAAACGACGATAGCGCTTCGCGCTGCGCCGATGCCAGTGCTTCGGCCAATTGGCTGACGTCTTCAACGACCTTCATGCCCTTGCCGCCGCCGCCCGCAGTCGCCTTGAGCAGCACCGGATAACCGATGCGTTCGGCAGCGGCGCGGAAGGTTTCCAGATCCTGGGCTTCACCGTGGTAGCCGGGCACCAGCGGCACGCCGGCGGTTTCCATCAAGGCCTTGGCGGCGGATTTGCTGCCCATGGCGTCGATGGCCGAGGCGGGAGGGCCAAGGAAGATCAGCCCGGCTTTTTCGATAGCCCGGGCAAACCCGGCATTCTCGGAAAGAAAACCGTAGCCGGGGTGGATGGCCTGTGCACCGCTGGCCTGGGCTGCGGCGATCACTTTGTCGATTTGCAGGTAGCTGTCGGCGGCCTTGCTACCACCCAGGTCGACACGGATATCGGCTTCACGGCAATGGCGCGCGTCACGGTCCGTGGCACTGTGCACGGCAACGGTGGTCAGGCCCATGGCCTTGGCTGTGCGCATGACGCGGCAGGCGATTTCGCCCCGGTTGGCGACCAGTAACGTAGTGAGGGCAGGGGCGGTCATTGACGCGGCTCCTTGTTGTTCGACTCGGTTTGCCAGCCAGGTGGGCGTTTTTGCAGGAAAGCCCGCAGGCCCTCCTGGCCTTCAGGGCTGACACGTATCCGAGCGATGGCGTTTTCGGTGTAGCGGCGTAGCGCAGGCGTGAGAGCACCGTTGCCGACTTCACGCAGCAGCTCCTTGCTGGCGCGCATGGCCGCTGGACTGTTGAGCAACAGATTGTCGATCCATTGCCCGAGCTGATCGTTCAACACCTCGGCCGGGTAACTTTCCGACAGCAAGCCGATTTCTTTCGCACGTTGCCCGCCGAAGCGTTCGGCCGTCAGGGCGTAACGTCGCGCCGCGCGCTCACCGATGGCCTGCACCACGAACGGACTGATCACCGCCGGGGCCAGGCCGATGCGCACTTCCGACAGACAGAATTGTGCCTCGTCGGCACCGATGGCCATGTCGCAGGCACTGATCAGGCCCAGCGCTCCACCAAACGCGGCACCCTGGACGACCGCCAGGGTTGGAATCTTCAACTTGGCGAGGTTGTACATCAGCTCCGCCAGTTCCCGGGCGTCGTCCAGGTTGGTGTGGTAATCGAGCTCGGCGGACTGTTGCATCCAGGCCAGGTCGGCGCCGGCGCTGAAATGTTTGCCACGACCGCGGAGTAACAGAAAACGCAAGGTTGGATCGCTGCCGACCTCGTCCAAGGCGAGAATCAACTCGCGGATCATCTCGGCATTGAATGCGTTGTTTTTCGACTCGCGGCTGAGCCACAGGGTGGCAAAGCCGCGAGGGTCGGTGAGCAGTTCGAGCGTGTTGTAATGGTTCATGGGCATTTTCCAGGTCACATCCTGAACACGCCGAAGCGGCTCGGTTCGATGGGCGCGTTCAGCGACGCGGACAGGGCCAGCCCCAGCACGTCGCGGGTCTGCGCCGGGTCGATGACGCCGTCGTCCCACAGTCGTGCGCTGGAGTAATAGGGGTGTCCCTGTTCTTCGTATTGATCGAGAATCGGTTGCCTGATTTCGGCTTCCTGGCTGGCGCTGAAGGGCTGGCCGCTGCGTTCGGCCTGTTCGCGCTTGACCTGCACGAGTACGCCGGCAGCTTGCTCGGCACCCATCACGCCGATCCGCGCATTCGGCCACATCCACAGCAAGCGCGGGTCATAGGCGCGACCGCACATGCCGTAGTTCCCTGCGCCGAAACTGCCGCCGATGATCACTGTGAATTTCGGCACCCGGGCGCAGGCCACTGCGGTCACCAGTTTTGCGCCGTGCTTGGCGATGCCACCGGCTTCGTATTTCTGGCCGACCATAAACCCCGTGATGTTTTGCAGGAACAGCAGGGGAATCCCCCGCTGGCAGGCCAGTTCGATGAAGTGCGCGCCCTTCTGCGCGGCCTCGGCGAACAGGATGCCGTTGTTGGCGAGGATGGCGATCGGATAACCGTGCAAATGGGCGAAGCCGCACACGAGGGTCGTTCCGAACAGCGCCTTGAATTCATCGAACACCGAGCCGTCCACCAGCCGCGCGATCACCTCCCGCACATCGAACGGCTGTTTGGCATCGGCCGACACCACACCGTAGAGCTCGTCACTGGCATACAGCGGAGCGATGGGCTGGCGTTGCTGCAGCTGACCGAGTTTGTGCCAGTTGAGGTTGGCCACGCTGCGACGGGCCAATGCCAGGGCATGCTCATCGCTGTCGGCATAATGGTCGGCCACCCCGGAAATCTTGCAGTGCACATCGGCGCCACCCAAGTCTTCCGCGCTGACCACTTCGCCGGTCGCGGCTTTCACCAACGGCGGGCCGGCGAGGAAAATCGTCGCCTGCTGGCGGACCATGATCGCCTCGTCCGCCATCGCCGGCACGTAGGCGCCGCCTGCAGTGCAGGAACCCATGACCACGGCAATCTGGGGGATGCCTTGGGCACTCATGTTGGCCTGGTTGAAGAAGATTCGGCCGAAATGCTCACGGTCGGGAAACACTTCGTCCTGGCGCGGCAGGTTCGCGCCGCCGGAGTCAACCAGGTAAATGCACGGCAGGCGGTTCTGTTGGGCGATGGCCTGGGCCCGCAGGTGTTTTTTCACGGTCAGGGGATAATACGAACCGCCTTTGACCGTCGCGTCGTTGGCGACGATCATGCATTCGACGCCCTCCACGCGACCGATGCCAGCGATCACCCCGGCCGCCGGGACGTCTTCGCCATACACTTCGTAGGCCGCCAGTGGGCTGATTTCGAGAAAGGGCGAACCCGGGTCCAGCAAGCGATTGATGCGCTCGCGTGGGAGCAATTTGCCCCGGGAGGTATGCCGCTCCTGTGCCTTGGGGCCGCCGCCTTGCTGGATGTGGGCGAGCAGGGTGCGCAAGGCCTCGACCTGCCCAAGCATTGCGTCGCGGTTGGCGATGAATTCGGGCGAACGTGGGTTGAGCTGAGTATGCAGCGTGGCCATGGTCAGCTCCGTTAGCGGGTTTCGTTGAACAGTTCGCGGCCGATCAACATCCGACGGATCTCACTGGTGCCGGCGCCGATTTCGTACAGCTTGGCGTCCCGTAGAAGACGGCCAGCCGGGAATTCATTGATGTAGCCATTGCCGCCCAATATCTGGATGGCATCCAGCGCCATTTGCGTGGCGCGCTCGGCGCTGTAGAGGATGACCCCGGCGGCGTCCTTGCGGGTGGTTTCGCCGCGCTCGCATGCCTGGGCCACTGCGTACAGATAGGCGCGGCTGGCGTTGAGCTGGGTGTACATGTCGGCGACCTTGCCCTGGATGAGCTGGAACTCACCGATGCTCTGGCCGAACTGCTTGCGGTCGTGGATGTACGGCACGATCAGGTCCATGCAGGCCTGCATGATGCCGGTCGGGCCGCCGGACAGAACCACACGCTCGTAGTCGAGGCCGCTCATCAACACTTTCACGCCGCCATTGAGTACGCCGAGGATGTTTTCCTCCGGCACTTCGACGTCATCGAAGAACAGCTCGCAGGTGTTCGAACCGCGCATGCCGAGCTTGTCGAACTTGTTGCTGCGGCTGAAACCTTTCCAGTCGCGCTCGACGATGAAAGCGGTGATGCCATGCGGGCCTTTTTCGAGGTCGGTCTTGGCATAGATGACATAAGTATTGGCGTCCGGACCGTTGGTGATCCAGGTCTTGCTGCCGTTGAGCACGTAGCGGTCGCCACGCTTGTCGGCTCGAAGCTTCATCGAAACAACGTCGGAGCCAGCGTTCGGTTCGCTCATGGCGAGGGCGCCGACATGTTCGCCGCTGATCAACTTGGGCAAGTATTTGCTTTTTTGTTCGTGGGTGCCGTTGCGGTTGATCTGGTTGACGCACAAATTGGAGTGAGCGCCGTAGGAGAGGGCGACCGAGGCCGAGCCGCGACTGATTTCTTCCATGGCGACGACATGGGCCAGATAACCCAGGCCGGCGCCGCCGTATTCTTCCGGTACGGTGATGCCCAGCAGGCCCATGTCGCCGAATTTGCGCCACATGTCGGCAGGGAACAGATTGTCGATGTCGATCTGGGCCGCCCGAGGCGCCAGCTCTGCCTTGACGAAGGACTGGACCTGGTCACGCAACATATCGATGGTTTCGCCGAGGGCAAAATTCAGGGATGGGTAGCTCATGGGACACCTTTTGGCTTTTTTGTCGGGTGCGGAAAGTAGCAGGGCTGCTCTCACCTTTACGTTAACGTAAGCTCGTGACGAACGGCTGTCAATTGCTCTTTACGTTAACGTCAACTTGGGCGAGAGTAGGGCCGCTTTTGCATGAGATTCACCGATACCCCCCACTAAAAAAGATAAGAGGGCGCGTCATGGATCAACCCGGTTCTCAACCGCAACCCAGCTATACCCGCGGCTCCCAGGCCAAGGCCTTGCTCGCGCAGACCATCGGCCAGGCGTTCGACCAGACGGCGGCCCAATTCCCCGACGGCGAGGCGCTGGTGGTTCGTCACCAGTCCCTGCGCTACAACTGGCGAGAACTGGCCGAAGCTGTCGATCTGCATGCCCGGGCCTTCCTGGCGCTGGGCTTGCAGGCCGGCGACCGCTTGGGCATCTGGGCGCCCAACTGCGCGCAGTGGTGCATCAGTCAGTTTGCCACTGCGAAAATCGGCGTGATTCTGGTCAACATCAATCCGGCGTATCGCGCCGCCGAGCTGGAATACGTGCTCCAGCAATCCGGTTGCCAATGGCTGGTATGCGCGGGAGCGTTCAAGACCTCGGATTACCACGCCATGTTGCAAGCCTTGGTGCCGGAATTGGCGGAGCAATCGATCGGGCAATTGCGAAGCGAGCGCCTGCCGGACCTGCGCGGTGTGATCAGCCTTGATTCGCAGCCGCCCTCGGGCTTTCTTCCTTGGTCGCAGATGGCTGCCCTCGGCGCTGCGGTGTCGCCACGGCAGTTGGCCGAGCGCCAGGAGAGTCTGCATTTCGACCAGCCGGTGAATATCCAGTACACCTCCGGCACCACCGGGTTTCCCAAGGGCGCGACCCTCAGTCACCTCAATATTCTCAATAATGGCTACATGGTCGGCGAAAGCCTGGGCCTGACCGCTGGCGACCGACTGGTGATCCCGGTACCTCTGTATCACTGCTTCGGCATGGTCATGGGCAACCTGGGATGCGTGACCCACGGCAGCACCATGATTTACCCAAGCGATGCCTTCGACCCATTGCTGACCCTGCGCACCGTTGCCGAGGAAAAGGCCACTGCGTTGTATGGCGTTCCCACTATGTTTATCGCCATGCTCGACCAGCCCCAGCGAGGGGATTTCGACCTGTCCAGCCTGCGCACCGGGATCATGGCTGGCGCCACTTGCCCCATCGAGGTGATGCGGCGCGTCATCAGCGAGATGCACATGGCTGAGGTGCAGATTGCCTACGGCATGACGGAAACCAGTCCGGTGTCGTTGCAGACCGGTCCTACGGATGAGTTGGAATTACGCGTGACCACAGTGGGACGAACCCAGCCGCAACTTGAAAGCAAGATCATCGACACCGCGGGCGATATCGTCCCTCGCGGGACCATCGGCGAGCTGTGCACTCGGGGCTACAGCGTGATGCTCGGCTATTGGAACAACCCCAAGGGCAGCGCCGAGGCCATCGATTCGCAGGGCTGGATGCACACCGGCGACCTCGCGACCATGGACGAGCAGGGTTACGTGCGCATTGTCGGGCGGAACAAGGACATGATCATCCGCGGCGGAGAGAACGTTTATCCCCGTGAGCTGGAGGAGTTCTTCTTCACCCATCCCGCAGTGGCCGACGTGCAGGTAATCGGCATTCCTTGCTCGCGCTATGGCGAGGAAATCGTGGCGTGGATCAAGTTCCATCCCGGCCACAGCGCCTCCGAGCAGGAACTGCAGGCGTGGTGCAAGGAGCGCATTGCCCACTTCAAGACGCCGCGTCATTTCAAATTTGTCGAAGAGTTTCCGATGACAGTCACCGGCAAGATCCAGAAATTCCGCATGCGGGAAATCAGCATGGAGGAGCTGCGCGATCATGACGGCTGAGTAATAACTGCGGGGGGCGAGCTTGCTTGCGATGCGGTGTGTCTTGCAAAACGTCGACAACTGACACGCCGCATTCAAGGATTGATCGAAAAATCCAAATCCCGGAAAGCACAAAGGGGAGCCGAAGCTCCCCTTTAATTTTGTCGTCGCGTGCTCTTTTTTTATTATTGAGGGGCGGCCTGTTATTGTTTTTGGCAGCCGTGGCCCTTTACCGCTGTTTTTGGCGATCCCCATC
>Ga0307405_10000233_pt1 | contig 20107 bp, 17 predicted proteins | sample 322Cmetagenome_2_FD_203311 | JGI IMG/M metagenome (GOLD analysis project Ga0307405, IMG submission 203311) | Maize rhizosphere microbial communities from greenhouse at UC Davis, California, United States - 322HYB-C-1 | ecosystem: Host-associated > Plants > Roots > Rhizosphere > Soil | place...
CGGGCTCGAGCCGACGCACCACCTCCGCTGCGGTGTGCATCGCCTCGTCGAAGGTTCGGCCACGCACGACGGCGTTGACCATCGCGACGAGCGGCGGGTAGCGCATGCCGCGCCGGAAAACGATTTCCTTTTCAAAGAAGCCGACGTAGTCCTGCCGGCACGCGAGCCGCACGCTGTAGTGCTCCGGATAGAGGGTCTGAATCACCGCTTCGCCCGTCCGCTCGCCGCGGCCGGCGCGGCCGGCAACCTGGGTCAGCAGCTGGAACGTGCGCTCGGCCGCCCGGAAGTCCGCCAGGCCCAGGCCGACGTCAGCCGAAATCACGCCAACCAGCGTGACGCCCGGGAAATCGTGTCCCTTCGCAATCATCTGGGTCCCGACCAGCACGTCCAGCTCCGCCGCGGCAAAACGAGACAGCAGCGACGCGAGGGCACCCTTTCGCCGGACCGAGTCGCGATCGACGCGCCCGATTCGGGCGTCGGGAAAGCGATCGCGCAGATGCTGTTCGACTTTTTCGGTGCCGAAGCCGGTGTGCTCGAGATACGGGGCCGCACACTTTCGGCACGCCTTCGGCACCATCACCGAGTAGTTGCAGTAGTGGCAGCGCGCGCGCCACTCGTGGAGTCCGGCGTCGTCCGGACGTGAACGATGGAGGCGATGAACCGTGAGCGAGATGCTGCAGTTCGGACAGTCGAACGTGTCGCCGCACTGCCGGCAGACGACGGCAGTCGAATACCCGCGCCTGTTCAGCAGGACGACGATCTGCTCGCGCCGCGACAACCGGTCCTCGATCGCCGCCGCCAGATCACGGCTGATCACCACATCCGGACCTTCAGCTGCGTACTCGTCGCGCATGTTCACGATTCGCACCGCTGCCAACGGACGATCGAGCACACGGCGCTCGAGGGTGACGCGCTCGTATTTGCCGGCGACCGCGTTCTGATAGGACTCCATCGACGGCGTCGCCGAGCCCAGCACGACCAGCGCCCCCTCGCGGCTCGCGCGCATGACCGCGACGTCGCGGCCGTGATATCGCGGCGCCTCTTCCTGCTTGTAGGACGAGTCGTGCTCTTCGTCGACGATGATCAGGCCAAGGCGCGGCAGCGGCGCGAACACCGCCGAGCGCGTGCCGATCACCAGGTCGACCGCTCCGCGGCGGATGCGCTGCCACTGATCGTGACGCTCGCCGTCCGACAATGCGCTGTGCTGAATCGCCACCCGGTTGCCGAATGCACCGCGGAACAATGCGGCCACCGAGGGCGTGAGGGCGATTTCCGGAACCAGCATCAGTACCTGGCGCCTGTCCGGACCGTTGTCGCGTCCGGCTTCGGGCGGCCCACCGCACACGCGGCGGGCCAGCCGCATATACAGTTCGGTCTTGCCGCTGCCGGTCACGCCGTGCAGCAGGGCGACGCGAAAATCGCGCAGGCTCGCCAGCGCTTCCAGCCGTGCCAATGCGGATGCCTGCTCGACGGTCATTTGCCGCGCGGGATCGTGGACGACGCCGGCCATCACCGCATCTTCGAAGGGATCGCGTTCGTGGGTCTCGTCGGCGATTGCCACCAGGCCATGTCTGGCGAGTCGCCCGACCAGATCGGCCGTGATGCCGCGCTCACGAAGCTCCGACAGCGGGAGCGGCGCCGAGGCCGCCGACAGTGCCGCCACCGTTTCGCGCTGCCTGGCCGTGAGCCGCAAATCCGCCTCGGAGGCCGTACCGGCCGCCACCGACCGGCCGTGGGCGGTGAGCGCCGCGGTCCGACGGGTCCGGAAACCGGAGGCCTTCTCGCGCGCCCCTGGCGGCAACGCTACGGCAATCGCGTCGCCGATTCCGGCGAGGTAGTAATCCGCGACCCATTGACACAGTTCGACAACGGCCGGCGGGAGGAACGGCTCGGCGTCGAGCACCTCGATGATGTCCCGGATATCCGGCTCGTCAAAGCCGCGCCGCGGCGACGGCGGCCGGACTCGCTCTGTCGAATCCCGGGCCGGAGATTCGACGACGCATCCGGTGACTGTCCGGCTCCCGATCGGCACCCGCACGCGCGCGCCGACCGCTGGCATCGCCAGCGATGGAGGAACGGCGTAGGTCAGCAGGTCGAGAAAGGGAACGGGGACCGCGACGGAGATGAACGGCACCGGTAATTCAAAATTCAAAATGCAGAATGCAAACAGCGCCTGGCGGGCCGAGCGTTCGTTTGCATTCTGAATTTTGCATTTTGCATTACCCGCGCGCGTCCTGCGACAGCAGCGCGCGCACCCGTTTCATGTCTTCCCAGACGTCGCGTTTCGCCGACGGATTCCGCAGCAGGTAGGCCGGATGATACGTGGGAATCAGCACGGCGTCGCGGTAGGTGAACTCACGGCCGCGGATGCGGGTGATCGGCGCATCGGTCTTGAGCAGACACTGTGCGGCGAACTTGCCGAGCGCGACGATGACGCGCGGCTTGATGATGTCGATCTGGCGGAAGAGGAACGGCTCGCACTGCTCCACTTCGTCCGGCTCCGGGTTGCGGTTGCCGGGCGGACGACACTTGATGACGTTGGCGATGTAGACGTCCTCGCGCTTCAGGTCGATGGCCTCGATGATCTTCGTCAGCAACTGACCGGCCCGGCCGACGAACGGTTCGCCCTGGATGTCTTCGTCGGCGCCCGGCGCCTCGCCCACGAACATCAGGTCCGCATTCGGGTTCCCCACGCCAAAGACGACCTGCCTGCGCCCGAGCGTGTGCAGCTTGCAGCGGCTGCAGTCGGGCCCGATGTCGACCCGTAATGCGTTGAGCGGGTCGACTTCTGTGAGCGGGATGTGGAGTCCGGCTTCAGCCGGACTGGAGTGGGCCTCGCTTCGAGGTGAATCCGCCTGAAGGCGGACTGCACGATCGAGCCTCGTCCGCCAGTCCGCCTCGAGCCGCACGCCATCCACACCGAGCTCGCCGAAATACTCGAGGTGAGCGCGAAGCGCGTCGCGCGGCCCGGACGTCGGCGTACGGGGCGACACAGCTCAGCGCCGTGCGGGCGCCGCGGGCCTGGCGCTCAGGAGGGATTCGACGCGGTCCAGGATGCGCGCGGCCACGCGCGCCTTGCTCTGCAGCGGCACGGCTTCCTCGGAATCCGGCGTGATGATCGTCACTTCGTTGTCGGGAGCGTCGAACCCGCGATCATCCGCCGACACGTCGTTGGCGACGACCATGTCCACGCTCTTGCGGGCGAGCTTGACGCGGCCGCGTTCGACCACGTCAGCCGTCTCGGCGGCGAAGCCGACCAGGATCGGGGCGGCGCCGCCGAGCGCATCCCGCATTCCGCCGAGGTCGGCAAGGATGTCCTTCGTCCGCTCGAGCGTCAGCGTCAGCGGGCCGTCGGCCTTGGCGATCTTGCCGCCGGCGCGCCGTGCGAGCGTGTAATCCGCCACCGCCGCCGCCATGATCACGACGTCGGCGCCCGCCGCGACGCGCATCACCGCCTCGTGCATCTCCGCGGCGCTGCGCACGCGAACGAGCTGATCGACAACCGGCGGATCGTGTTGCGTCGGCCCCGCCACGATCGTCACCGCCGCGCCGCGCCGACGCGCCTCTTCGGCCAGCGCAAACCCCATGCGTCCGCTCGATCGGTTGCCGACATAGCGGACCGCATCGATGTCCTCGTAGGTCGGTCCCGCCGTGATCAGCACCTTCTTCCCCGCCATCGTCTTCGCGCCCGAACCGGCAACAATGCGATCCGCGGCCGCCACGATATCGGCAGGCTCGGCCAGGCGCCCCTTCCCGACCCACCCGCACGCCAGGTACCCCTCGCCCGGCTCCACGAAACGGACGCCGCGCGCGATCAGCGCCTCGAGGTTCCGCTGGACCGCCGCGTGCGCGAGCATGTTGGTGTTCATCGAGGGCGCCAGCAGCACCGGTGCCTTCGTGGCGAGATACAGCGTCGAGAGGAAATCGTCGGCGATTCCGTTGGCAAGCTTGCCGATGACATTCGCCGTGCACGGCGCAATCACGAGCAGGGCGATCTGATCGGCAATCGCGATGTGCTCGATATCCGAGTTCATCCCCGGACGCCATTGCGAAGTGATCACCGGTCGGCGCGTAATGGCCTCGAAGGTCACGGGACCCACGAAACGCGCCGCCGCGCGCGTCATGACCGCGACGACGTCGTGACCGCGCTGCTGGAGGCCTCGGCACACCTCGACGGCCTTGTATGCGCCAATGCCGCCGCTTACGCCAAGGGCAATCACAGACACTGGTCAACTCCCAACTGGGAGTTAGTCACCGTCCTCGATCTTTTCTACCTTTCGTCTGAGCACTTCGCGCTGCGCGATGGAGATCTTTTTCCCGCCCGTCTCGCGCGGCTCCGCGCCGGCGAGGAGCTGCCGCGCGCGCTTGCCGGCAATCACCACGAACTCGAAACGGTTTTCTTTCGGCGGTCTTTCCATGAATCTGTCCTCTATCTTGGCACCCATGAATGGATGCCCTACGTAACCATTAAAACGTGTCCTTGATGTCTTCCGCTACGGAGCGCATCACTTTGACGCGCGCCCGCTCCGCCAGCACGATCGCCTTGAGCCGCTCCACCGCCGTCTCCACTTCATCGTTGATGACAACGTATTCGTACTGTGCGTACTCGGCAATTTCCCGGCTCGCCACCTCGAGCCGGCGGCGGATCTGATCCTCGCTGTCCTTGCTGCGTCCGCGGAGACGCTGTTCGAGCACGGCGGCCGACGGCGGCAGGACGAACACCCCGACCGTCTCGATGCCGCGGGTCCTGACCTGCCGCGCGCCCTGCACGTCGATCACCAGCACGACGTCTTCACCGCCGGCCAGACAGGCTTCGGTGTCTGCCGCGCAGGTGCCGTAATAGTTGCCGAACACGTCGGCCCACTCGAGGAATTCGCCCTCCCGGGCCATCTGCTCGAAGCGGTGCCGTGTAATGAAATTATAGTCAACGCCGTCGTGTTCCCCCGCACGGGCCGACCGCGAGGTGTAGGAACGCGACAGTCGCAGATTCGGCACCGCCTGCACGAGCCGCTCGACAAGAGTGGTTTTGCCGGTGCCCGACGCCGCCGAGACGATGAACAGCAGTCCGCGGCGGAGCGGGCTACTCGACATTCTGCACCTGCTCGCGCATCTTCTCGAGCTCCGCCTTGGCGGTGATGATCAGCTCGGAGATGCGGATGCCGTCCGCCTTCGATCCGATGGTGTTGATCTCCCGGTTCATTTCCTGCAGCAGGAAGTCCAGCTTCCGTCCGCACGGCTCGGCCCCGTCGGCGAGCGCCGCCCAGTGCGCCAGATGCGCACGGAAGCGTGTGACCTCCTCGGAGATGTCCGACCGCGCCGCCGCACGGACGATCTCCTGTGCCAGCATCGCCTGGTCGACCGGCAGCTCGGCGCTGATTTCAGCAACCCGATCGTGCAGTCGCGCCTCGACGGCGGCCCGTCCTTCCTCGGCGGCCCCACGGAGGCGCTCGATCAGCTCCGAGAGCAGCTGCCGCCGCGCCTCGAGGTCCGCCCGCAGATGATCGCCTTCCCTCACGCGCATCGCGTCGAGATCCGCCAGCGCCTGCTCGACGGACGCCTCGACGCTCGAGCCGAGCTGCGCCTCGACCACCGGGTCGGCTTCGGCCGGCCGATCGCGCACCGCGATCGCCTGCGGATGCCGCAGCAGGTCTCCAGGCGTCAGCGTGCCGCTGACCAGCCCGCGCTCGCGCGCGCGCTCGATCGCGGCCGCCAGGGCGTCGGCGAAATCCTCGTTGAGCTCAACGGACGGAGCGGAGGGATTCCGCAGCTGGACTGAAATCGCCAGCTCCACCCTCCCGCGCGCCAGGCGCTTCTGCAGCAGCGCGCGCACGCGAGGCTCCAGGTCCGCCAGCGACTGCGGCACCCGCAGCTGGAGATCGAGAAACCGGTGGTTCACCGCGCGCAGGGTCACCCCCAGCGTCGCCCGCTCATCCTCGTGGGTCAGGGACGCGAAGCCGGTCATCGACTTAATCATGTGGCGTCGGGCTCGTCCAGCAGCTGCAAATCATAGAGTTTGGCATAAGCGCCGCCGCGGGCCATCAACTCGTCGTGTGTCCCCGTTTCAACCACCACGCCCTTCTCCAGGACGATGATCGCGTCGGCACGACGGACGGTGGAGAGACGATGGGCGATGACGAACGACGTCCGGTTCAGCAGCAGGTTGGTCAGCGCGTCCTGCACCAGCATCTCTGATTCGGCATCGAGCGACGAGGTCGCCTCGTCCAGAATCAGGATCGGCGAATCGCGCAGCAGGGCGCGGGCGATGGCAAGCCGCTGCCGCTGGCCGCCGGACAGCCGCTGGCCGCGTTCGCCGATGAGCGTCTCGTACCCGCGATCGAGCGTGACGATGAACTCGTGCGCATGCGCGGCGCGGGCCGCCGCCTCGATCTCTTCCGGCGCCGCCGCTGGACGGCCGAACGCGATGTTGGCCGCCACGGTGTCGTCGAAGAGCACCGTTTCCTGCGTCACGATCCCGATCTGCGACCGCAACGATGCCAGCGTGACGTCGCGCACATCGTGGCCGTCGATCGTAATCGCGCCCCCTGTCACGTCGTAAAAGCGCGGAATCAGGTTGACCAGCGTCGTCTTGCCGGCGCCGCTGCGGCCGACAATCGCCAGCGTCTGACCGGCGCACACGGTGCACGTCACCCCGCGCAGCGTCGCCTCGTCGGCGCCTGCATACGAGAAGCAGACGTTGCTGAACTCGACGGCGCGTGAGAACTTCGGCAACGCCGCGGCGCTCGGCGTTTCGGTCACCTCACTGTGCGTCTCGAGGATTTCGAAGATGCGCTCGCCCGCCGCCCGCGCCTGCTGCAGGTCCGCGTTCACCCGGCTCAGCTTCTTCGCCGGTCCGTACATCATGAACAGCGCGGTGATGAAGGCGACGAACTCCCCGGTCGACAGCCGCTGGGCGGCGATCGATTCGCTGCCGTACCACAGCGCGGTGACGAACGCGATCCCGCCGATGAATTCCATCAGCGGCGGCAATGCCGACAGGGCGCTGCTGACCTTGATGCTCGTCCGGTAATAGTGGTCGGAGGCGCGCTCGAACTTCGCGGTCTCACGGTCCTCGGCGCCAAACGCCTTGACGATCCGGTGACCGGTGAACGCCTCGGCGCTGACGTGCGACATCTGCTCCAGCGCTTCCTGGCTGCGGCGCGTGGTGCGGCGCACGCGCTGGCCCAGCCGGACCAGCGGATAGACGATCAACGGCGCCCCGGTGAGGCAGACAAGAGCCAGCCGCGCGTCGTAGTAGAACAGCGCCCCGGCGAAGAAGATCAGCGCGAAGGATTCGCGCAGCAGATCGCCGATCGTCTCCGACACCGCCCGCTGCACCTGTGCGACGTCGTTGGTGATCCGCGACATCAGCCGGCCGCTGGTGTTCATCGAAAAGAACGCGGCCGACTGGCCGAGGATGTGGCGGAAGAGACGATCGCGGATGTCGCGGACAATCCGCTGACCGACGTCGGTCATCAGATATCCGGAGATGTAGGCGCCGAGACCCTTGGCGAAATACAACGCGAGAATCGTCACGATCGTCGCAACGAGCTCCTCCCGCCTCGGCAGCACCGCGTCGAGGATGCGCTGGATCTGCCGGACGAGACCGGCCGACGCCGCGCCGTAGACGATCATCGCGGCCACGGCGATCGCCAGACGGCCGCGATAGCGGCGGCTGAATTCGAGGAGTCGGAAGAAAACGGTCACGATGAAATGCAAAATGCAAAATTCAAAATGCAAACCTCGCAGTTTCCGTCGTCGGAGCCGTTTGCATTTTGCATCTTGAAGTTTGCATTACCGGCCACTGATCACTCGTGCCGATGGCCATACCCGTCAGGGTGCGCCGCATGCCAGCGCCACGCGTCAGCCACGATCGTATTCAGGTCGGGCCGCTGCGGCACCCATCCGAAATCGGCGCGAATCCGCTCCGCTGACGCGTACAGCACCGCCGGATCGCCCGGCCGGCGCGCGGCAGGCCTCCACGCCACCGTCTTGCCGGTCGCCTGTTCGACCGCCGCGATGACCTGCCGCACGGACGAGGGACGCTCCGTGCCGACGTTATATGTGCCGGAGGCGCCGCCGGCGCTCAGCCAGCCCAACGCGCGCACGTGGGCGTCCGCCAGATCGGTGACGTGCACGTAGTCTCGCAGGCATGTGCCATCAGGCGTCGGGTAATCCTCGCCAAACAGGTCCACCGGGCGCCCACCACGCGCCGCCGCGATGGCCCGCGGAACCAGGTGAATTTCCGGCGCGTGATCCTCACCGAGTTCGCCCTCGGGGTCCGCGCCGGCGGCATTGAAATAGCGGAGGCACACCGATCGGATGCCGTAGGCGCGCTCGAAATGTGGCAGCGCATGCTCGATCGCCAGCTTTGACTGTCCGTAGGCGTTGATCGGATTCGTCGGGTGCGTCTCGCGGATTGGAGTCTGGATCGGCTCCCCATACACCGCACATGTCGACGAGAATACAAAACGGCGGCAGTCTTCCGCGGCCATCGCTTCGAGCGTGCCCAGCGTGCCGATCACATTGTTCCGGTAGTATCCGGCAGGATCGGTGACCGAATCCGGGACAACCAGCCACGCCGCGAAATGCATCACCGCCGACGCCTTCGCGTCGCGCAGCGCCTGGCGCACGGCGGCGACGTCCCCGATCTTCCCTTCGATCAGCCTCGCGCCCAGCACGGCGCCGCGATGACCGGCGGAGAGATCGTCGTACACGACCACCTCGTGGCCGGCCTGGCGCAGCGCTTTGACGGCGTGGCTGCCGACGTAGCCGGCGCCTCCGGTCACCAGGATGACGTGGCGATCAGCTCCGACCAATGGAGTAGTAGCTGAATCCGTTCTGCTTCATCTGCGCGGGAGTGAAGAGGTTGCGCCCGTCGAAGACGATCGGAGCGCGCATCAGCTCGCGCATGCGGACGAAATCGGGCCGGCGGAACTCGCTCCATTCCGTCACAATGGCCAGCGCATCGGCGTTTCTGAGCGCGTCGTAGTTACTCGCCGCGTACGTAATGCGCTTTCCGAAAATGCCCTTCGCCACGTTGGTCGCCTCCGGATCGTAGGCCCGCACCTTCGCGCCGGCGGCCAGCAGCGCCTCGATGAGCGGGATCGACGGTGCTTCGCGCATGTCGTCGGTCCGGGGCTTGAACGCAAGCCCCCACACCGCAATGGTTTTCCCCTTCAGCGAGCCGAGCTGCTTCTTGATCTTCGCGAACAGCCGCGACTTCTGCGCGGTGTTCACATCCTCGACGGACCGCAGGATCTTGAACTGGTAGCCGGCGTCGTCGGCAAACCGGATCATTGCCTGCACGTCTTTCGGGAAGCAGCTGCCGCCGTACCCGCAGCCGGGAAACAGGAACGACGAGCCGATGCGCCGGTCGGAGCCAATTGCTTTGCGCACCTGGTCGACGTCCCCGCCGACCACCTCGCACAGGTTCGCCACCTCGTTCATGAACGAAATGCGCGTCGCCAGCATCGAGTTGGCGGCGTACTTCGACAGCTCAGCGCTGGCACAGTCCATCACCATGATCGGCGCGCCGGTGCGCGTGAACGGCGCATAGAGTTCGAGCATCAGCTCGGTCGCGCGCTCGTCCTCGGCGCCGATCACGACGCGATCCGGCTTGAGGAAGTCGTCGACGGCGGCGCCCTGCTTGAGGAATTCGGGGTTGCTCACCACGCTGAACGGATGTTTCGTTTCGCGCCGCACCACCTCCTGGACCTTGCGCGACGTACCGACGGGCACCGTGCTCTTGTCGACGATGACTTTGTAACCGTTCATGGCTTTCGCGATAGCGCGCGCGACCGCCAGCACGTGCGTGAGATCGGCCGATCCGTCTTCGTCCTGGGGTGTGCCGACGGCGATGAAGATGACCTGGGAGTCGCGGACCGCGGCGGGCAGCGCCGTCGAAAATGTCAATCGCCCTTCGGCGGTGTTCCGGCGAACCAGCTCCTCGAGCCCCGGTTCGTAGATCGGGATCCGTCCTTTCTGAAGCATCCGGATCTTCGTGCTGTTGTTGTCGACGCACACGACGTCGTTTCCGCTTTCAGCAAAACAGGCACCCGCGACGAGGCCCACGTATCCTGTTCCGACGACGGCGATTTTCAATCGGTCTCCCTGATGTGCAGGCCCATGGCCGGACGCCCATGGCCCACGTGAATCCCGGCCGCTTTTTGACGAAACGTTGAAGCTATCATCTCATGGAGCCGTGCAGATTCTTGTCGACTACCGTCCCGCGCTGCGCGCGCGTACCGGCGTCGGCGAGTACATGCACGAAATCATCCGCGCCTATGCGGCGGTGCACGGCGACGACGTTGCCGCGTTCACGAGCTCATGGCGCGATCGGCCGGCACCGGAGACGGCCGCGCGCCTCGGCGCGCGCGTCGTCGATCGCCGCGTGCCGGTGCGCCTCCTCAACTTCATGTGGCACCGCCTGCAGTGGCCGCCGGTCGAAGCGCTGGCCGGGCCGTTCGACGTCGTGCACGCGGCTCACCCGCTGATGATTCCCAGCCGCCGCGCGGCGCGTGTCGTAACGGTGCACGACCTGTATTTTCTCGATCACCCGGAAGGCACCAGCGCCGAGATCCGACGCGATTACCCGTCGCTGACAGCGCGCCACGCGCGGACCGCCGAGGCGGTGATCACGCCGTCGCAATACACCAGGGATCTCGTCGTCTCGCGGCTTGGCGTCCCGGCGGATCGCGTTTACGCGTGCCGGTTCGGCGCACCGGCCTGGCGGAACCTCGGACGGCAGCCCAACACTCCCGGCGATGGCTACTTCCTGTTCGTCGGCACGCTCGTCCCGCGCAAGAATGTGCCTGGGCTGCTCGATGCGTACGCACGGGTGCTGGCGGCGATGCCCCGGGCTCCGCGTCTCCTCATCGCCGGAGCGCCGACATCGGACTCCTCGCCATGGCTGCGGCGGCTCCAGGAAGCACCGCTGGCGGGACATGTCGACCACGTTGGATATGTGGCCGAAGCGGACCGGGAGCGCCTGTACGCGGGGGCACGAGCCCTGGTGATGCCCTCCTTCGACGAAGGCTTTGGCGTGCCGGCGCTCGAAGCGATGGCCGCCGGCGTTCCGGTGATCGCCGCGAACCGCGGCGCCCTGCCCGAGGTGATCGGACCGGCGGGAGTCCTGCTCGATCCGCGCGACGTCGACGGATTCGCCTCGGCAATGCTGCTCGTCGCCCGCGACCGGGAATGGGCCGAGTCTCAGGGTGCCGCGGGCCTGACGCGGAGCGCGACCTTCACGTGGCACGCGGCCGCCGCCCGCCTGCACCAGGCGTACACCGACGCCGTGGCCCGGCGGGCGGGCGAAAGCCGATCCGCCTGATGCGAATCGCAATTGACGCGCGCGAGCTCGCCGGGCGGCCCACCGGCGTCGGCCGCTACCTCGCCGAGATCCTGCGGGCGTGGGGTGACCTGGCGGGAGCGCGGACGCATGAATTCATCCTGTGTGCGCCCGGGCCCGTGCCGCTGCCCGACACGCTCAAGGCGTCGCTCGTTACCGCGGCCGGCAGGGGGACGTTATGGGAGCAACTCACACTGCCGCGCCTCGTGGCCGACGCAAATGCCGACGTGCTCTTCGCTCCGGGGTACAGCGGGCCTCTGGTCAGCCGGACTCCCCTGGTCGTCGCGATACATGACGTGTCGTTCGCTGCGCACCCGGAGTGGTTTTCCTGGCGCGAAGGGCGCCGCCGCCGTCTCGTTACGACGCTGGCCGCGCGCAGAGCGGCGAAGGTCATTACCATCTCCGACTTCTCCAAGGCGGAGATCGTCCGCCACCTCGGCATCCGAAGCCCGAAGGTCGAAGTGATCTATTGCGGCGTCACGGCGATGGCGCCGGCGCCACAGCCGCCGCCCTCCGACGGTGAAACAACGGTGCTATTCGTCGGCTCGCTCTTCAACCGGCGTCATATCCCGGAGCTGATTGCCGGATTCGAACGAATTGCCACCCGGTATCCGTCCGTGCGGCTCGAGCTGGTCGGCGACAACCGCACACGCCCCTATGTCGACGTTGACGAGCTGATTGCGCGGAGCAGCGCCCGCGATCACATCCGCGCCCGCGCGTACGTCGCAGACGATGAGCTCGCGTCGCTCTACCGGAAGGCGCGCGCGTTCGTGTTTCTGTCCGACTACGAAGGGTTCGCCCTGACACCGCTCGAGGCTCTGGGCGCCGGAATCCCGATCGTCCTGCTGGCCACCGACGTGGCGCGGGAAATCTACGGGCCGGCAGCGACATACGTCGATCGCGTGGAGCCCGCCGTTATCGCCGGCGCGCTGGAGCGGGCGCTGTTCGACGATGGGGAGCGGGCGCGCGTGCTGGCTGCCGCCGGCGCGCAGCTCGAGCGCTACTCATGGCGCGAATCCGCCCATCGGACGCTGCAGGTGCTCGTGGCATGCGCCCGACGCAGGTAATGCAGAATTCTGGATTCAGAATGCACAGCACTGACGGTTGTCTGCATTGTGCATGTTGCATCCTCCATTTCCGGGAACCGGTCTGAGATGCCGCGGCTGTCCATCATCATCGTCACATTCAACTCGCGAGCCGAGATCGAAGCGTGCCTCCGCTCGCTGACGGACGGCATTCACATCGACCGCGAGATCGTCGTCGTCGACAACGCGTCGACGGACGGTACCGCGGCACACATCCGCCAGCGCTGGCCGGGCGTCCGCCTGGTGGGCCTGGGCGCGAACCTTGGCTTCGCGCGCGCGGCGAACATCGGGATCCAGCAGACATTCGGCGAGCTCGTTCTGCTGCTCAACCCCGATACCATCGTCAGCGCCGGCGCGATCGACGGCCTCGTCACCGCCCTCGAGGGCGACGCGCAGGTCGCCGTCGCCGGACCGCGCATCGCCAGCGCCGACGGACATGCCGAGCTGTCGTTCGGGCGGATGATTGCGCCGCTGACCGAGCCCGTGCAGAAGCTGCTGATGATCGGTAACCAGCGGCGGCTGCCGATCCTGCAGGGCATCGCGGAGCGCATGACCCGCCGCAGACGGTATGTGGACTGGGTCACCGGCGCCTGCCTGCTCACCTATCGTGCCGATCTCGAAGCCATAGGCCTCATCGACGAGCGGTTCTTTCTGTATATGGAGGACGTCGATCTCTGCGCGTCCATCCGCCGCCGAGGACGGCGCGTCCTGTTCGTCCCTGACGTCCAGGTCGTGCACCGGCGCGGGGCGAGCGCCGAGCCTGCGGCTCGCGAGGCCGCTTACCGGCAAAGCTATCTGGCGTTCTACCAGAAGCACCATCCGGCGTGGGTGCCCATCGTGCGCGCCTACATCAGGCTGTCTACACCCGGAGGCCGTCAGCCGTAGGGCCCCTGGCCCGAGCCGCACCATCAACCGACCAGCGAACTCCACCGCCGACCAGCGAAGCCATCTCGCACCGACCACCGTCAGAACAGTTCGCACCGATATAATTCCCGCAGATGCGCGTCGCGATCGATGCCAGGAAGCTGCACGACTTCGGCATCGGCACCTACATCCGCAACCTGCTGCGACAGCTCGCGCGCGTCGATCGCCAGACGGAGTACGTGCTCCTGAGCCGGGCGGCGGACCTGGACGTCGCGGCGCAGCTCGGACCGAACTTCCGGGCGGTGCTCGAACCGTCGCCCAACTACTCCCTGCGCGAGCAGGTGCACGTGCCCTGGGTGCTGCGGCGAGAGCGCCCCGACGTGTTTCACGCACCGCATTACGTGCTGCCGGCGGCGGTCTCGTGCCGCTCGGTGGTGACGATTCACGACTGCATCCACCTGATGTTTCCGCAGTACCTGCCGAACAAGATGGCCTACGCCTATGCGCGGGCGTCGATGTGGACGGCGGTGAAGCGTTCGGACCGCATCCTGACGGTGTCGGAAGCGTCGAAGCGCGACATCCTCCACTTCTTCAACCTCGCGCCGGAAAAGATCGTCGTCGTCTACAACGCCATCGACGATCATTTCTGGCTGACGCCGCCGGACGAGGAAGTGGCGCGCGTCCGCGAGCGCTACCAGCTCGATCACCAGTTCATCCTCTACGTCGGCAACATCAAGCCGCACAAGAACCTGGTGCGGCTCATCGAAGCGTTCGCCGAGCTGCGCCGGACCGGATTCGAGGAGCTGAAGCTGCTGATCATCGGCGACGAGATCTCGAAGCTGCCGTCGCTTCGCCGCGCCGTGCACGGCCACAAACTGCACAAGCACGTGCGGTTTCTCGGCTACGTCTCGGACGACACGCTCCGCGTGCTGTATCGGCTGGCGTCGCTGTTCGTCTTCCCGTCGCTCTACGAAGGATTCGGTCTCCCGCCGCTCGAGGCGATGGCGAGCGGCACACCGGTGGTGACGTCGAACCAGTCGTCGATGCCGGAGGTAACCGGGGATGCGGCGGTGCTGGTCGACCCCTACGACGTCAACTCGATCGTCGAGGGGATGCGCCGCGTGCTCGCCGACGCGGACCTTGCCGCCGACCTGCGGCGCCGGGGTCCGGAGCGGGCGCGCGAGTTCTCCTGGGCGCGATCGGTGGAACAGACGCGAACCGTGTACGAGGAGGTAGGTCACCCGTCCGCCGCAGCGCGGAGCGCGAAGGCGGAGCGCTAGTGCGGGTCGCGCTGGTCCATGACTGGCTCACCGGCATGCGCGGCGGGGAGAAGGTGCTCGACGTGCTGTGCGAGCTCTACCCCGCGGCCGATATTCTGACGCTGTTTCACATCCGCGGATCGGTGTCGCCGGCCATCGAGCGTCACCGGATCCACACGTCCTGGGTGCAGCGCCTGCCGTTCGCGGCACGTCACTACCGCCGCTACCTGCCGTTGTTCCCCGCCGCGATTGCCAGCTTCGATCTGAGCGCCTACGACCTGGTCATCAGCACGAGCCACTGCGTCGCGAAGTCGGCGATTCCCGCTGCGCGGACGCGGCATCTGTGCTACTGCTTTTCGCCGATGCGGTATGCCTGGGATCAATTCGATGCGTACTTCGGAGTGGAGCGGGTGGGATACCTGGCGAACCGCCTCGTCTATCGGCCGATCATGACGCGGATGGCCCGATGGGACGCGGCCACCGCGTCGCGCGCGCACCGTTTCGTCGCCATCTCGCGTTACGTATCCGGGCGGATCGCCCGATACTATAATCGCGAGGCGGCGGTGGTTTATCCGCCCGTCGACACCACCTTTTACCGCCCTGCCGCCGTTACCCCGGAGAATCATTTCCTGATCGTGTCGGCTCTCGTTCCGTACAAACGCATCGACCTCGCGATCGAGGCGTGCCGCCGCGCCGGCGCGCGGCTGCGGATTGTCGGCGACGGCCCCGAACGCACGCGGCTCGAACGCCTGAGCGGCGGTGACGTGGCCTTCCTCGGTCCGCTGTCGAACGAGGCGATCCGCGACGAATATCGCCGCGCGGCGGCGTTCATCCTGCCGGGCGAGGAGGATTTTGGAATCGCCCCGCTCGAAGCCCAGGCCTGCGGCCGGCCGGTCGTTGCGCTGGCGCGCGGCGGCGCACTGGAGACGGTGGTGAACGGGGAAACCGGCGTACTCTTTGACGAGTTGACTGTCGAATCGTTGAGCGGCGCGCTCGACCGCGTGGCCGGACTGCGGGTCGAGACCGCACGGGTCCGTGCACACGCCGAGCAGTTCTCACGCGAGCGCCACATCGAGCAGATGCGCCAGACGATCGCCGAAACCATCGCCGCGCCGGCAGGCAGCCGATGGTAAGACGCAACCGCCTGCTCGTCGCGTTCCACGTCATCAGCGACGCGCTCCTCGCCGCCTGGGCGTTTCTGCTTGCGTATTTCATTCGCTTCGACTTCGGCCTGATTCCAGTACGCAAAGGCATTCCGCCGCTCGCCGAATACCTCAACGTGCTTCCGCTGATCGCGGTGCTCACCCCCCTGGTGTTCCACTTCCGGGGCGTCTACCGCCTGCGGCGCGGACGTTCGCGGATCGACGACTTCTTTGCCGTGCTCGTCGGCAGCATTGTCGTCGTCGTTCTCGGTGTGCTCGCGACGTTGTATTTCCAGGCATATTGGGCATCTCCCGAGGAGCGGGCCCGCGGCGCCTACCAGGTCTCGCAGATCGTCTGGGCGCTCTTCCTCGGCCTGAACGTGACGTTCACCTACGCGTCGCGAGAAGCGTTGCGCGAGCTGCTCGAGCACAGGTGGCGCGCCGGCGTCGGCTTGAAGCGCATCCTCATCGCCGGCGCCGGCGACCTCGGCCGCATGCTCGCCGATCGCATGCTCCAGCATCGCGAGCTCGGCTACCAGGTGGTCGGCTTTATCGACGATCGCGCCGGCGGCGACCACCTCGGGTACCGGGGCCTGCCGCTCCTCGGCAAGATCGCGGACACCGCGGAGGTGGCGCATGCCGAACGCGTCGACCACCTGTATGTCGCGCTGCCGATCGAAGAACATTCGAAGCTCCTCGAGATCATGGACATCGCCGGCCGTGAGTACATCGACGTCAAAGTGGTCCCCGACATCCTGCAGTTCATCGCCCTGCGCGCCAGTCTCGAGGACCTCGACGGACTACCGGTCATCAACATGAACGACGTGCCGCTGCAGGGAATCCGGGCGTGGATCAAGCGGATCCTCGACGTGGTGCTGTCGCTGCTGGCGATGATCGTGCTCGCCATCCCGTTCGCGATCATCGCCGCGGTCGTGAAGTGGACGTCACGCGGGCCGGTGTTCTATGCCCAGGAGCGCATGGGCCTCGACGGCCGGCCGTTCACCGTCTACAAGTTTCGGTCGATGCAGCACGACGCCGAAGACGCCAGCGGGCCCGTCTGGGCGCGCGAGGACGACCCGCGCGCGACGCCGATCGGCCGCTGGCTGCGGCGCTTCGACCTCGATGAACTGCCGCAGTTCTGGAATGTGCTCAAGGGCGAGATGTCGATCGTCGGCCCGCGGCCGGAGCGTCCCTTCTTCGTGCAGCAGTTCCGGCACCGCATTCCTCAGTACATGCTGCGCCACAAGGTGAAGGCCGGTATCACCGGCTGGGCTCAGGTGAACGGCTGGCGCGGCAACACGTCGCTCGAAAAGCGGATCGAATACGACCTCTACTACATCGAAAACTGGTCGGTGACCCTTGATCTGAAGATCATGTGGCTCACCGTCGTTCGCGGCCTCTTCCAACGTGCCCATGCCTAGAACCGTCGTCACGGGAGCCGCCGGCTTCATCGGCTCCCATCTCTGCGAAACACTGCTCGACCGCGGCCATTCGGTCGTCGGCATCGACAACCTGCTGACCGGCGACATCCACAACATCGCCCACCTGCGGGATCGTGATTTCCAATTCATCCGGCACGATGTGACGCGCTTCATCGACGTCGGCGGCGACGTGGACTACGTGCTCCACTGGGCCAGTCCGGCCAGTCCGATCGACTATCTGGAGCTGCCGATCCAGACGATGAAGGTCGGCTCGCTCGGCACGCACAACGCACTGGGCCTGGCGCTGGCGAAAAAGGCGCGGTTCGTGATCGCCTCGACGTCCGAAGTCTACGGCGATCCGCTCGAGCATCCGCAGAAGGAAACCTACTGGGGCAACGTCAACCCGATCGGCCCGCGCGGCGTCTACGACGAAGCAAAGCGGTTTTCCGAGGCCCTGACGCTTGCTTACCATCGGCGGCATGGTGTCGACACGAAGATCGTGCGGATCTTCAACACCTACGGCCCGCGCATGCGGCTGCGCGACGGCCGCGCGGTGCCGGCGTTCATGTCGCAGGCGCTGCAGCACGAGGACGTCACGGTCTTCGGCGACGGCACCCAGACCCGCAGCTTCTGCTACGTATCCGACCTGGTGGACGGCATCCTCCGACTGATGGACTCGGACACGAATGAGCCGGTGAACATCGGCAACCCGCAGGAAGTGACTATCGAGGAAATCGCGCGGACGATTATCCGGCTGACGGGATCCCGCAGCAGGATCATCTACAAGCCGCTGCCGGTTGACGACCCAAAGCAGCGCCGCCCCGACATCACCCGCGCCCGCACCCTCCTGGGATGGGAACCGAAGCTCGGCCTGGAAGAGGGCTTGATGAAGACCGTCGGTTACTTCAAAGGCAAGCTCGCCGCCGGCGCGTAGCGCCGTTTACGCCGGTTCGTTGATCAGCTTCCGCAACCGGAAGAAGTAGTCGGCGCTCGACACGATCGTCAGCGCGAGCGACAGCCAGATTCCCGCGTCCACCAGCCATGATGTCTCGCGCCGGTAGTTGAAGTACATGATCACGACGCTGGCGGCGATGAACGCCGCCGTCGTGGCTTTTCCGAGGAATGACGGCCTGAACGTCCGCGGGCCGATTGCCAGGTTCACGATCGCCACCACGCCGACGATGACGATGTCGCGGCTGATGACGACGACGGTCAGCCATAGCGGCAGATGGTTCGTCAGCTCGATGCCGGGCAGGGTCAGCACGATGAACGTGGTGACGAGCAGAAGCTTGTCCGCCATCGGATCGAGCCAGGCGCCGAGGCTGGTGCGCTGTCCGGCGCGGCGCGCGATCAACCCGTCGAGCGCGTCGGTCGCCCCGGCGGTGATGAATACCAGGAGCGCCGTGCCCAGGCGGCCGTAGACGACGAGCAGGACGAACGCAGGAATCAGCACGATCCGCAGAATCGTGAGCTGATTGGCGAAAGTCAGGTTGCGCAAGGCGTCAGCGTAAAAGGGCCTGCAGCCGATTGACCACGTCCACCGCCTCCGCGCCGGTCACCGCGCGGTTGACCTCGAACCGCATGTCGTCGACGAGCGGCATCACGCCCGCGGCAACCGCCGCTGCGGCCGCCGGATAGACCAGGTGCGAGGGCGGCATGTCGGCGATGTTCGGCTGCTCGGCGAGGCGCTTGCGCAGCGCCGGGTTGGTCGCCGACGCCATGGTGAGGACCCGGCGGACGGCCGTCGCCAGATCGCCGCGCCGGATTCCCAGCCCGGGCTGGAACGTATGGTTCTCGAACGGATCCATCACGCCGGCGCGCGCCACCTGCATGATCCAGTTGCCTGCCCAGTGTCCGGCCGCGTCGGTGATGACCACCTGCTGCTGCGGTGCGGCGGCGATAAAGCGCTCGAGACGGACGCCGATCAATGCGGCCAGTTCACCGCGGGTCGCCCCCGCCGATCCGGAGATCGCCCGGAACTCCGCCGGGAATGCCGACTCGCGCGTACGCTCGGCGAGCGCCGCGATCTTGGCGGTCAACTCGGGCGTTGGATCGAGCGCGGCCGCCTTCCGATAGGCGTCTTCCGCTGCCTGATACTCCTGGCGCTCGGCCAGCAGATCCGCCATCGCCACGAGCGCCGCCGTGTCGGACGGATCGAGCGCGATGGCGCGCGCGAAGTGCTGTGCCGCACGGTCGTTGTTGCCCTGCCGCCGCTCGACCGCGGCGAGCTCCCGGTGGAGGAACGAACTGTCCGGGGAAAGCTCGATCGCCCGTTCGTAGGCGGCGCGGGCCCGGTCCAGACGCCCGGCTGAGGCCTCCGAGCGCGCCGAGTCGATCACCTGCTCCACAGTGCGGAATCGAAGCACCTCGACGCGACGGCGAACGTCGGCCAGCGAGCTGTCCGCGGCAAGAGCCGCCTCGAACGCCGCGAGCGCATCGACATCCCGCTTCATCGCCAGCAGTGTCTGGCCGCGCCCGATCAGCGCCGGCACATAATCGCGCGCCGACCGCAGCGCGGCGTCGAACGCGGCCAGCGCGCGATCGTGATCGCCGCGAGCGAGCGCGACATAGCCTTCGCCCGCACGGGCCGGATAGAGCTGCGGATTGATCTTCAGAGCCGCCTCGAAGTCCCGTGCGGCATTGCGGGTGTCACCGCTCTGCAGGAATCTCCAGCCCAGATCGATGCGCTCGGCACCAGCCGCGCGCTGCAGCGGCGCCGGCACGGCGGGATAGACGAAGTCCGGATACCGGGCGGCCGTCGGCACGGCCGGGGGTGCTGCCGCACGGCCGGCGCAGGCGCCCAGCGCGACTGCGGCGCCGAGCACGAGTGTCAGGCGACGCGCCTTACTCCACATCAACACTATTCTCCCGCGTCTTCTGCATCTCCTGCGCCGCGGGCGTCGTCAGACGCTCGATGAACCGGCGCGGGACGTCCGCCTCGATGACGACCTTCCCGTTTGTTGCCACATGGCTGACAACGCGCGCTATC
>Ga0307405_10000235_pt1 | contig 20080 bp, 11 predicted proteins | sample 322Cmetagenome_2_FD_203311 | JGI IMG/M metagenome (GOLD analysis project Ga0307405, IMG submission 203311) | Maize rhizosphere microbial communities from greenhouse at UC Davis, California, United States - 322HYB-C-1 | ecosystem: Host-associated > Plants > Roots > Rhizosphere > Soil | place...
TGGCCGCATCGATGCGGCCCGCCGCGACGTTGGTCACGGTCCGCTCCGCCCCGGCCGCGCCCACGCTGACCGTCGAGGTCGGCGCGGTCCCGGCAAAGGCGTAGGTCGTGCCGTCGATCGTCGTGCCGGTGGTCGCCACCGCCGCGTCGGTCACCGAGCCGGAGCCCAGCGCCACGTCGCCCGCGTTCGCCGCGTCAGAGTTCGAGCCGATCGCGACCGCCTCGTCGGCCCCGGCATTGGCAAACGAGCCAAGTGCGGTAGCGTTCGCTCCGGTAGCCGCGGAACGGTAGCCCACGCCGGTGGACGCCACACCCGTCGCGCTCGACAGATAGCCGGCAGCGATCGAGCTCTGCCCGAGGGCGGCGGCCGCCGGACCCACGGCAAGCGAGTTGGTGCCTTCCGCACGGGTCGACGCACCCACCGCCGTGGCGCCTTGTACGGTGGCGCTGGCGTTGTAGCCCGTCGCCGTGCTCATGACGCCCGTGGCCGAGGCCGCAACGCCTGCCGCAAGCGAGTTCACGCCGGTCGCGCCGTCGTTACTGTAGTTCGCGCCCACGGTGCCGCCGTCGTTGACGCTGTAATAGTGCGTCGCCGCGCCGGCGATGCTCGCCTGCAGCGCCTGGTTGGTCGCGAAGAGCTGCGACCCGTTGATCGCGTCGGTCGAGGTCGCATCGATGCGCCCGGCCGCGACATTGGTGATCGTCCGCTCTGCACCCACCGCGCCGACGCTGACGGTGCTGGTCGGTGCCGTGCCGGCGAAAGCGTAGTTCGTGCCGCCGAGCGTGATGCCGGGCGTACCCACCGCCGCTGCAGTGGTCGAGCCCGAACCGAGCGCCACGTCGCCGGCGTTGTTGGCAACCGCCGTATCGCCGAAGGCGAGCGAGCCCGCCGCCAGCGCGCTGCTGTCGTTGCCCAGCGCGACCGAGCCCTGCCCGACCGCGACGTTGCTGTTGCCGATCGCCACCGCGCCGCTCGCCATGTTGGCGGCGGTCGCCGTCGCCGTGCCGTCGGCATTGGCGATGTTGTTCGCGCCGCCGGTGAAGGCGCCGGTGCCGCTGGCATAGCTCGGATCGCCGATCGCGACCGCGCCGTCGCCATAGGCGGTGTTGTTGGAGCCGATCGAGACTGCCTTGCCGCCGGTCGCCACCGCGTTGGTGCCGATCGCAACCGCTTCAGCCGAGTCCGCGAGCGCGTTGCTGCCCATCGCGAGCGCGAGGTCCGCCAATGCCTTTGTGCCGCCGCCGACCGCCACGGAATTTCCGCCCGTGCTTTGAGCGCTGGAGCCCAAGGCAACCGCATTAAGCCCGCCGCCGACAGTATTCGTGCCGATCGCGATGGCCTGGTCACCGCTCGCGTCGGCGTTGGTCATCATGCCGAGTGCATGAATGCCCGTAGCCGAAGAACTGGTCCCTATGGCAACCGTGTTTACGGCTCCCGAGTTGGCTCCAAACCCCATTGCGACCGCTTGTGGGCCGGATGCTTCTGAGTCGACGCCGACAGCGGTCGTGTTGTCGGCCATCGCCGTCGCGCCAACGCCGAGCGCCAGGGCATTGATGCCGTTTGCATTGCTGACCCGGCCAAGCGCAATGGCGCTGCCCCCGACTGCCGTGGCCTGGCCGCCGATCACTATGGCGCTTGTCCCGCCAGCATTGGCGTCGCGGCCTATGGCAATCGCTTGCGCCTGGTTCGCCACGCTCAGGCTTCCGACTGCGATCGTATCGATCTGCGATGCCGTCACGTCGGTCCCGATGGCGATGGCGCTCTGCCCTGTAGCGCCTGATGTCGGAGAGGTGCGCCCGCCAAGATAGACGGAGTTCACACCCGTCGCCCTCCCGCCGATGCCCGCAGCGAGGGCGTTGAGGCCGGTCGCGCCATCGTTGTTATAGTTTGCGCCTGCGCTGCTGCCGTCGTTGACGCTGAAATAGTGCGTCGCCGCGCCGGCCACCGCCGATTGCAGCGACTGCTGCACGGCGAAGAGCTGCGAACCGTTGACCGCATCGGTCGAGATGCCGCTGATCCGCCCCGCAGCGACGTTCTGGAGCTGGCGTTCGGAACCGACGGCGCCGATCGAAACGACGCTCGTCGGGTTGTTACCGGCGAAATTGTAGGTCGTGCCGCGAATGGTCGTGCTCGCGGTCGGAACTGCCGCCGAAGTCACCGAGCCCGAACCGAGCGCCACGTCACCAGCATTGCTGGCCACCGCCGAAGCGCCCATGGCGATGGCATTGGCCGCGGAAACCGTGGCCCTGTCGCCCATGGCGATGCCGGAGGCGGCGTCCTGGGCGGTCGCAGCGAGCCCGAAGGCTATCGCGTTGGGGGCATTTGCGACAGTCGTATTGGCCCCGATGGCGATACCACCGGCGGAAGCGGCATCGACCATATCGCCGATGACACTGGTACCGATGGCGATGCTGGCGTCTGCCAGCGCGTGCACCTGATTGCCCAGTGCGGTGGCGTTGACGCCTGCTGCAATGGCATCATAGCCGATGGCCGTGCCTTCGAGGCCGCTCGCATCGGCCATATAGCCAATCGCAACGCTCTGGCGGTGGCTCGCATTGGCGTCCCGCCCTATGGCGATAGCGTTTATTTGCGTCGCCGTGCTCATGCGTCCAATGCCGATGGCGTCGACGCCCGATGCCGTAACGTCGGTGCCGATGGCGATGGCGCTCTCTCCGGTGGCACCCGCTGCCGGTAGCGTGCGCGCACCGAGAACAATGGAGTTCAAGGCCGTCGCGTTTGCATCGAAGCCGATCGCAATAGCGTTCTGCTGAGTGGCGCCCGCTCCGGTGCCCTGGGAGATCGAATCCAGCCCGGCCGAGGTTGCGTTGTAGCCGACGGCAATCGCCCGGCCACCGGTTGCGCCGTCGTTGTTGTAGTTGCCGCCCTGGAAGCCGCCGTCGTTGACGCTGAAGTAGTGCGGCGTCGCGCCCGAGATGCTGGTCGCGAGATTGTTGAGCGCCTGGTTGGTCGCAAAGAGCTGCGAGCCGTTGACCGCATCGGTCGAGATCGCGCTGATCCGCCCCGCCGCGACGTTCTGGAGCTGGCGCTCGGAGCCGACCGCCCCGATCGAGACTACGCTCGTCGGCGCAGCACCCGCGAAGTTGTAGGTATTGCCGCGAATGATGGTGCTGGCCGTGGGAGTCGCTGCGGAAGTCACCGAGCCCGAGCCCAGCGCCACGTCACCGGAATTTGCCGCTACTGCGCCGGAGCCGAGAGCTGTAGCGTCCACCCCGCTTGCATCGGCGAAAGTCCCCACTGCTGTGGCGTTTTCCGCTCCAGCCTGCGCTTGGTATCCCACGCCAGTGGCAGCCCTTGCCGAGGCGGTCGCAACATAGCCCACCGCGGTGGACGATTCCCCAAGCGCGTCCGCCGCAGGGCCTGCTGCGAGAGAGTTGATGCCCGCTGCAGTACTGGACGGGCCGAAAGCGGCGGCACCCTCTGCCGTCGCGCTGGCGACTCGCCCAACCGCCGTCGCCAATCTGGCCGTCGCAGTAGCCCACGGTCCGATGGCCATCGAATCCATGCCGGTGGCGCCGTCGTTATTGTAGTTGGGCTTTACCGTGCCGCCATCGTTGATGCTGAGATAGTGCGGCGCCGCGCCTGCCACCGCCGTTTGCAGCGACTGCTGCACCGCGAAGAGCTGCGAGCCGTTGATGGCGTCTGTCGAGACGCTGCTGATCCGCCCCGCCGCGACGTTCTGGAGCTGGCGCTCGGAACCGGCCGCGCCGATCGACACGACGCTGGTCGGCGAGGCGCCGGCGAAATTGTAGGTGGTACCGCGGATCGTAGTGCTGGCCGTCGGCGCTGCCGCCCCGGTTACCGAACCCGAGCCCAGAGCCACGTCGCCCGCGTTGTTGGCAACCGCCGTATCGCCGAATGCAAGCGAGCCCGCGCCAAGAGCGCTGCTGGTGCTGCCCAGCGCGACGCTGCCCTGGCCTACGACCGTATTCTGATAGCCGATGCCGACCGCGCCCTGCGCCGCCGTGCCGGCAACGCTCACGCCCTGGCCGCCGCCGCCGACCATGTTGGTATTACCCATCGCGACCGAACCGTTGCCGGTCGCGGTGTTGTCCATGCCCTGCGCCACCGCGCCGTCGCCGGTCGCGGTGTTGGGATCGCCGATCGCGACCGCGCCGTTGCCGCTGGCGACGTTCTGGGAACCGATCGCGACGGCCTTGCCGCCGGTGGCAGTGGAGCCGCGGCCGATCGCCACTGCGTCCTCGGAATCGGCGACGGATTCCCCGCCGATCGCGATAGCATTGGCTCCCGATGCATTGGCGCCCGAAACACCGTTGCCACCCATTGCGACGGCGCCGACCGCGGACGCATTCGCGAGATAGCCGTAGGCTGACGCCAGTTCCGCGCTGGCCACGGCGCTGCGGCCGACGGCCGTCGAGGCCAGAATGCCTGTCGCCCTGGCACTCAAACCGATCGCAACACCGGCGTTGCCGGTCGATTGCGAGGAGTTGCCGACGACTACGGAATTTATGCCGGATGCTGCCGTCTGGTAGCCGATCGCCAGAGAGGCTTCCCCGGTAACACTCGAGTTCAGGCCGATCGCGATCGTGTTTGCGGCGGCTGCGCTGGCGTTAGAGCCGACAGCGAGGCTCCGAAGTCCGCCAGCTTTCGCCTGGTCGCCAAGTGCCGTAGAGGAAATTCCTGTCGCATCGGCGTCGTAGCCGAGTGCGGTGGCTTGTGCTGCACTCGCGTCGGCCAATCGGCCAACGGCGGCCGACTGCAAGCCGGACGCATGGGCATTGATGCCGAGAACCACCGCTTCGTCGCCCGTAGCCGACGACAGTGCGCCGATCGCGATCGCGCTGTTCCCGGTCGCCAGTGAGTTCCTGCCGATAGCGATGGGGCCCACCCCTCCAGGGGCGGTGCTATCTACGGTGGCACCCGAACCAATCGCCACGGCCGCGCCCATGCTACCGGCCGGAAGTGTGACCGAACTGCCAGTGCCAATCGCGACCGAGCCGGTGCCTCCCGTGACCGCGCCGCCCCCCGCTTCATAGTCCTGCGCCTGCGCGGGCGTCACGAAGGTGGCGGTCAGCGCCAGCACTGCGACGCCTGCCAGAAGGCCGCGCGCTCCGCCGTTGGCCGAGGCGCCGGGCACGAGCGCGTCACGCGCGCCGACGCTCACCGCGCGAGCGCTGCCGCCGAAGCCGAGGGCCCCCACGCCGAGATTCTTGCGGTCGATGCCGAGCACGCGATGCGCCATGCGCAGCACGGACATCAGCCGGCGCCGCTGTGAAGCGCTATGCCCGCCTCCCGCGATCCAGTTTTGGGCAAACAGCGAACCACGTTGTTGCTTCGAGACTGCATCGAAACCAAGCATGACATATTCCCCTGTAGATGCCCGCACCGGAACGGGAGCAGGACGCACACAACCACTGGCCCGCGCTCGGCGCGCGCCACTCAAACATCAGAACCGAACTATCGAGACCGGCGTGCATTCGCCGGCCCCGTGACTACTCTTGGGTCGTCGCCATTTGCGCGACCGTCACAACGACGCAGGAATTTCCACTCGTCACCAACAGGGCCTGCCCCTGATTGCCGCCGAGATTGTAAAGCGGAACACCGGCGAGCTTTGCGGCTTCGGTGCTGCCGGCAGGAAGAAGGCTGACTATTTGAGGGCAGGGCTCCTGGAACGGCGCGACGCGCACCATTTGCCCTTCGCAGGCGTTTCCGACGGGCGCCGCCAGCACGATGCCGGCCGCCTGCCCGCGGATTTCAGGCGTGTCATAGTTGATCCCGGCAACGCCCTGCACCGCATGGGCGTCCGGGTTGTCACGGTTCGCGTGTACCTGCACGGCGTAAGTGGATCCGGCGGTGGCGGTCTGGCCGATCGCCGAAAACAGATTGGCGCAGCGCTGCACGCCGAGCTGCTCCGCCTGCTGGCGGAAGGCGTCGGTCGCCTGGGCAGCCGGCGCGGGCGCGGCCCGCTGCGATTGGGCCGCCGACTGCGTGGCGCCCAGCAGCACCGCAGCGATCGCGATTCCCCGCAGCATCGGCGCTCTCGAAGAGAATAGCTGGGCGCGCCGCCCGGCCAAATGCGACGCTCCGCCGCGCCGCTTCAATGCTTCTGCCGAAAACCCCATCACTGCGTCTCCTCTCAAAACTCGGCGGCGCAAGGCGGGAGGGCGAACGACATCCTTCGCCGCCGAATAGCTCGGCGGTGCAGGAAGTATCATCTGCGGAAATGCGCATCATTTAAGATGCAATATGCGACCTGCCCCTGCTTACCCGATGCACACTGCCCCCGTGCTGAATCACCAAACGCGATATGAACAGCGTTTAGCGCCCCTGTCCATAACTTTTTCCAGAACGTCACACGGATTTTACAATTCTTATGAGTTAGTTACCGTTTCTAACCAATCTACAGGCTGATTCTACTAACAGGCCCTTAACCACCAGACACGGCTTCCAGCGCCGTAAAGCGACAACCAAACATGACCATCGCGCGTATTTTAGGCCGTGGGATTCCGATTCTGCTCGACAGCGAAACAAAAAGCTCCGCATCGACTCTCCCGATCTCGGAGACGAGCAGGAGGAGCACTTGCACCTGCCGGCCTCGCGACTCGCGGGATGTAAGTACTATTCGCGCGTCAGGACAATTTTGACCATTTGCCGGTAGACGCATACTAACGCGACTCAAGGATCATGCAGGATCACCAAGATGACCAACCCATCAAGTCCCGAGCCACCGGAGACTCCCGCCCGCGCCTATCACAAGGGGAATGTCGCCGGCGATTTGCGCAAAGCGGCCGAACAAATTCTTGCATCTGAGGATCTGGAAAATGTGACTGTTCGCAGACTCACAAGAGAAGTTGGCGTAGCACCGGCTAATTTCTACAATCACTTCCACAATCTCGACGATCTTCTATTCCTGATTGCCTCTTCGTCGCTGGACCAGGCGGTCGCGCGGGCAATTTCGATCTGGTCGAGCGAGGGAAGCAAGCAGGATCTGCTTGTAGCTGCCGCAACCGACTTCATTCGGTTTTGCCTGAAGAACAGGCAGCTCATGCGCCTCATGCTGCGCCGTCACGCTCATGAAAGAACGACCAAGTACGCCGAGACGTCGGACCGATCGTTCGGCGAGATCGTGCGCTACATACATGGGAGCGAGGGCGTTTCTTCGGAGCGCGCATGCGATCCGGCCCAGCACGGTGTCGCCGTAGGATACATCGCCCTCACCTACGGCTTTGCCATGATCCTTGGCGAAGGACGTTTCCGCATCGACGTCGACAACGAGGCGGAACTCTCGCACTTCGTCCGCAGCGGCATTCTTCCGTTTCTTGACGGCTCGGCAGCGGCTGTTCTGAGCGACAATCATCCGGGACGCTCCTGACGCGGGCGGCTTCACCAGGTGCCAGGCCCGGCGCTGAAGCCGGTGCGCTCTGTCCCAGCCACACGCGATCGCTGAGAAACGCGAGCAGGCGCCAGGGAGGGCGTCACACGAGATATAGCATGACAGACGAGTCCAGATGCTTTGACTCGACCTTCACGCCGTCCCGGGCCTGGCGACGCGACACCTGAGCAGTTACCGGGCAGTGGAATTGACTCTGGAAGGGGCCGCAGCGCGTCGTCCGGCGAACAGCTCACCGCCCAACGTCAATATCAACTGTAAAGCAAGGCACCCCCGCGAAACTGCCCGGCCATCTTCGATTGCTCCGCGAACCGAGATCAAGCAGGCGCAGGGCGTGCAAACTCCTACCCTGGACCCTTGAGCAAAATCAGAGCCTTGGCGCTAGCGGCCGAGCAAGAGCCAAGGGTCGTCACGCCCGAATGGACGCGTGCAGAAGCTACTGACAGACAAAGGCGCAGAAGCTCTCCTGGATCGTCAATTCGGCGCCGCCACCGGGTCGCCCCGGGGCCATGTGCGAGCCACTTGCGTATCACCGGCCCATCCTCCAAAGAATTGAGGCGCAAGCCGACTACTGGCGTAGGCTGCGTGGAGATTTCTCCGCCAGGCATTATTCACGCCGGTCCGGACGGGACCGGCGAGCCAAACCGATCAAGGATGCCGATAAGGCTCCGGACGGCGGCACAGCACTGAGATTGCGCACGCCTGGACGTAACGGGCTGCGCGGCAGCGCCACTGCTATGCTTGCATGTTCGACAACCTTACGCGGCATGTCGCTGCCCGCTCGTCGGCGGGCACTCCGCCTCGCAGTTCCGAGGGCGCCGGATGCTCGGGACGCGCGAACCTTGAGAACCTCTATCGCCGAGAGCGCGATGGCTTGCTTCGGTACTTATCGCGCCAGGTCGGACACGATCTTGCGCCCGACATCGTGCAAGAGGTATTTCTCCGCGCATCCTCTAGTCCTCAGATCAGGCACCTTCAGAATCCGGGTGGCTTTCTCCATCGCATCGCTCGCAACATTCTCATCGACCGGGCGCGCCGCAGGAAGTGCCGCATCGTCACCCTGCCTCTGATCGAAGGGATCGACGCGCCATCGGCCGCTGAGCAAGAGGAGGCATTCGCTGCCCGTGACCTGCGAGCGGCGCTTGAGAACGCCTTGTCGGATCTGCCGGAAAGGACGCGGATCATCTTCACGATGCACCGTTTCGAAGAGATGGCTTATCGCGACATTCAGCGCGAGCTCGATATCTCGCTAGCGGCTGTCGAATACCACATGATGAGGGCCCTGGCACACGTCCGCGCGACCTTGGCACGATTTGGGCAGGCGTAAAAAACGAAGGCCGCTTCCGGCACCTGCTGTTCTCCTCAGACATCATCCGAGCCGCACGAGGCGTGCTCCCAAAAAATAATTTCGGATGAAACTAAGGTAGCCGCCGCTTCTTGCGTCAATCCCTGCATCCGAGCCGCGCAAGCGGCCGGAGATGGACAGGGAGACTTTGATGCCAAGTCAATTTCGCACCGCTTCGGCCATGCTGGCCGGCGCGGCTCTCGTATCGCTCTTGCATCCGCTCTCGGCGCAAGAGCGCGATGAAGACCAAGCCGAAGACGCACGCCGCGAGCGGCAGGCCGAGGCCGCAGCGGTGGAGAATGCACCGATCGTCGTGACCGGCTCCAGGATCCGGGGCGCGCGCACCGCAGGCGACATTATCCAGCTCGATCGCGACGCCATTGTAGCGGCCGGACAGATCGATCTCGGCGAAGCCCTGCGCTCGCTGCCGCAGAACTTTTCCGGGGGGCAAAATCCCGGGGTCGGCACTGGTGCCGGACTGGCCAACAGCAACCTCAATTCGACCTCTAGCGCCAACCTGCGCGGTCTCGGCCAGGACGCTACCCTGACGCTGCTCAATGGCCACAGGTTGCCTTATGACGGGGCCTTTGGCGGCGTCGACATCTCGGCCATTCCGCTCGCGGCGCTCGAGCGTATCGAAGTGGTGCCAGACGGCGCCTCCGCGGTTTACGGCTCCGACGCTGTCGCGGGTGTGGTCAATGTCATCCTGCGGCGCGATTTCAGCGGGATCGCGACGTCCGGGCAGCTGGGAACCAGCACCCAGGGCGGCTTCTTTCGCCAGCAAGCGGATGTGGTTGGCGGGAGCCAATGGGAGGGCGGCGGATTCCTGCTCGCCTACGACTTCGTTCACAACTCGGACATTGCCGCCCGGCAGCGTTCCTATGCGCGTTCGCTCGATCCCGACAACTCGCTTTATCCCTCGCAGCACCGTCACGCCGCCATCCTGTCGGCCCACCAGAAGCTCGGCGGCCGTGTCAGCGCGAGCGTCGATGCGCTTTATTCCAGGCGCCGGTCAGAGACGATCGGAGGAACGGCGGATACTCGCTACCTCTTTAGCCCCGAAGTCGAGTCCTACTCGATCGCGCCTTCGCTCGAGATCCGGCTCGGGTCGGGATGGCAGACCAAGGTGCTCGGTGTGCTGGGCAGAGACCGCACGCATTATTCCACGGCAATCACGCCAGTGGGAGGGGCGACCAGCCTTACCAGCGGATGCTATTGCAACAGCGTCGCCTCGCTCGAAGTCGGAGGCGAAGGCCCTCTCTTCTCGCTCCCCGGCGGCAGCGCCCGGCTCGCACTCGGAGCAGGCGTTCGCAGCAACGCGATGGATTACACCCGGCTGATCAATGCGGCGCGGGACACATCGTTCGACGTCAAGCGCCGCAGTCGCTTTGCTTATGGCGAGATCCACCTTCCGTTCGTCTCTCCCGAGACGGACATAAGCGGCATCGATCGGCTCAGCCTGTCAGGAGCGCTACGCTACGAGGACTACCCCGGCATGGCGAGCGTTGCGACGCCGCGCTTCGGGCTGATCTATGCGCCGCTGCGCGGGCTGACGCTGCGGGGCACCTGGGCGCGCTCATTCAAGGCACCCACGCTTTACCAGCAGTATGTTCCCTATCAGGTCGTCCTCCTGCCCGGGGCTGCGTTCGGTGCGGGGTCTGGCGACAGTACAGTCATGTATGCCAGCGGCGGCAACCCTGACGTCGAGCCGGAGCGCGCGCGCAGCTGGACGGCCGGATTCGAGCTGCGCCCGCCTTCGGTGCCTGGGCTCACCCTCTCGGCCACCTGGTTCGACGTGCGCTATACCGACCGGGTCGTACAGCCGATCGCCGGCTCGATCGCAGCAGCCTTCCACGACCCCGGCTATGCGACCCTGATCGACTTTGCGCCGAGCGCTCCCGATCTCACAGCTCTGATCGAAGGCTCACAATTCGGGTTAGAGAACTTCTCCGGCACCCCCTACGATCCGGCCGCTGTCGCCGCTCTGGTCGACAACCGAAACGTCAATGTCGCCGCCCAGGCAATCCACGGTATCGACGCAAGGCTGTCCTGGTCAGGCGACGTCGGGAGCGGACGCACGCTTGGCTTGGATCTGGCGGGAAGCTGGCTCGAGAGCACGCAGCGCCTGACGGCCGAGCTTCCCCAGGTCCAGCTTGCCGGTTCAATCTTCAACCCGCCGCAGGTCCGCGCGCGCGGTACCGCGAGCTTCGAGGCCGGCGCGTTCAGGATCTCCTCGTCGCTCAACTACACCGGCGCATTGAAAGACGAGCGGTTCCCGGTTCCTGATCGTATCGCGCCCAGCGCAACGCTAGACCTCGCGGCCAGCTACGATGTCATTCCAGGCCCCGGACGCGATCCGGGGCTGAGAATCTCGCTTACCATCAACAACCTGTTCGATGATGAGCCCGAGTTGATCCGCACCACGGGTCCGACCGACCCGCCCTACGATTCCACCAACTTCTCGCCGATCGGCCGCTTCGTTGCGATCGGGATCAGGAGGCACTGGTAATGGGCCTGATCCTTGCAGCGGCGCTCTCGCAGGCTTTCGTGCCCACCGCGGTGCTGCCGCCATACGGCGGCGATCCTTGCGCACCGTTCGACACGCCGGCGGATGCAGTAAGGTCCCCGCGTGTGCTTACCGCATGCGAGCTTGCTCAAATCGCCGACATCGGCCGGTCGGATTCCAACGAATCTGCAAGCCCGTTCGGCATCTCTCCCGACGGGGAGAGGATCGCATTCCTGGTCCGGCGCGCGAATGTGGATGCCAACGCCTACTGCCAACGGCTTCTGGTCACGTCGATGGACGGCGGCGGGCAGGTCGAAGAACTCGACCGAGGCGGCGCTTTCATCAGAACGGATTTTCGCCTGCGCGGCTTTAGCTCGCTCATGGCCGGCTATGCCAAGGTCATCACCCCGCGCTGGTCGCCGGATGGAGATCGTATAGCGTTCCTGAAGCGCGAGAAGGACAGCACGCAGGTGTGGGTGGTCGATAGCAATGGCGAGGCACCTGCGCGCCAGGTCACCGGCCTGCCCGACGATGTCGACGATTTCGCCTGGGGTGCAGAGGGAGCGGGCCTCGTCGTCGCCACGCGGCCGGGAATCCGCATCAAGGCCGAGGCGATCGCACGCGAAGCGCGGAGCGGATTTCTGTTCGACGAGCGGTTCTCGCCGCAATTCGCGGACCGCCCTATACCGCGAGGGCCGCTCACGACCATCTACACCTGGGTCGATCTCACGACCGGCGCTTCCCGTCCGGCGGCGCCTACCGAGATAGCGCGTCTCGTGCCGCCGCCGCCGGCAAACAAGCCCCGCAGCGCGCGCGCATTCACCGAGGGAGCTGCCGGCTCAGCCGCCTGGATCGAGCCGAAGTATCCGCGCAGGCTTATTAGCCCGACGCGGCTCGTCATGTCGTTACCAGATGGGCGGCGGGTCACGTGCGAGGATGCGCGCTGCGAAGGGACCCGGCATCTTTGGTGGTCGGCCGACGGCCGTACGCTCTATACGCTGCAGAAGACCGGCACGGGAATGAGCGACGAGAGCGAGCTGCAACTGATGCGCTGGGACATCGGCGCGCGGGCGCCGCAGCAGGTGCTGGTAACCGAAGACGTTCTCGTCGGCTGCGAGCTCTCGGGAGAGGAACTCGTCTGCGCCCGCGAAGGCGCAGCGCAGCCGCGGCGGCTCGTCGCAATCGATCCGGATACCGGGCGGGAGCGGTTGATCTACGATCCCAATCCTGCCTTCCGATCGATCGAGCTCGGCGAAGTGCAAAGGCTGCACTTCAGCAACGCCTACGGCGAGGATAGCTATGCCGACCTCGTCCTGCCGCCGGATCACAAGCCAGGCGAGAAGCACCCGCTCGTCGTCGTGCAGTACGCCAGCCACGGCTTCCTTCGCGGCGGGACAGGAGACGAAGTGCCCATTCATGTGCTTGCGGCCAAGGGCTTTGCCGTGCTCAGCTTCGCCCGGCCTGACTTCGTGGTGGCGGCGATGGAAGCCGAGACCGAACGCGAGCTCCTTGCAGCCAACCGGGACGACTGGATCGACCGGCGCAACGTTCAGTCGTCGCTGGAGCGCGCCGTCGAGCTTGCCTTGGCAACGGGCGCGGTCGACGGGGAGCGTATGGGCATCAGCGGCTTCAGTGATGGTTCGTCCACCGTGCAATGGGCGCTGATCAACGCATCGCTGTTCAAGGCCGCCTCGCTTGGCCATTGCTGCGCAGGCATGAACGCCTACCTGCTCGCGGCCGGCCCGGAATTCGCGCAGGCCTCTCGCGAAGCCGGACGCGGCTTCTACTTCGAACCTGGCGCGCAAGGCGTATGGAAGCCGTTGTCGCTCGCTCTCAACGCCGAGAGCGTCGATATACCGATCCTGATTCAGACGAACGACAGCGAGTACGAGGGCGGCCTCGATGTCGTGGCGAAGTTCAAATACCTCGGGAAGCCGATCGAACTCTATGTGTTCGAAGATGAGACCCATGTGAAATGGCAGCCTGCGCACCGGCTGGCGGTGTATGAGCGCACAGTCGAGTGGTTCCAGTTTTGGCTGATGAACACGGTGGACTGCAATCCCGCCAAAGCCGACCAGTACGCGCGGTGGCAAGCGATGAAGGGAGCGCCGGCAACGGAGGTGCTGCGCTGCGAGGCCGGTCCCCACTCCCCGTTCATGACCGCCCTCGGTTGAGGACCGCGCCAACTTGGTGCGCGAAAAAAGCCACAGAGCGGCAGCTCGCGAAGGCGACGATCGGCCTCGAACGCTGCTTCGGCGCTATAGAGCCCACACGCCGCCGCCGGAGTATTGGCAGGGCACGTTCGAGCGTGTGCTTCGAGATAACGGCATCCGACCTTATGGGCAGCCGATCGTAGATGCTCTGCAAAAGTCGCTGGCAATCGATGCCCGCTGCTCCGCCCCATCTCCGGTCTTGCTCGATCACACGGGCAAGCGCTTGCGGTGTCGCTCGATTGCGCGGACGACCGCACTCGGGAAAGGGAGATGGCCTTTTTCCCGGCTCCACAGTTCGTCGAACTGCTCGACCGTTTCTCGTGCCGCCGAGACGATCAGGCGAGAAGGCAGCCGTGCTTTGCCGGCCGTGACCTCGAGCTCGCCATAGGTGAACGAATCCCAGTCCCGCGAGCGATGAAACTTAAGCGCGGGGTCGTCCTCCGGGAGATAGGCCACTGTGGAGAGGAGATCGTATGCTGGTGCGAGGATCGGACGCTTCCGGTCCGGGTAGATCAGCGACCAGTTCTTGAGATGCATGTCGCCATTGCCGATCAGAACGGAATAAGTGAGACGGCGTATGAACTGGACTACGCTCGTTTCATCGGTCTCGATCGCGAGCACAGCGAGGATCTGGCGGTAGCTCGCGTTCTCGTACTTGTCGTCGGCGTACACCCCGTAGACCTGGGCAAAGTCTTCGATATGGACCGGCCCGCCTTCGTCGCGGTCGAAACGGCGAATGGCGTAAGCCGAGGATCCGTAGTGCCCGATGCCTTCGGGCAGGCCTGCAATGCTGACGAGAGGAACAAGATCGATTTCGGGTATCGTAATCCCCAGCCGCGAGGCGAGACTCATAGCGGCGAACTCGGCTTCGGGAACATCCGGGTGACGCGCGGAGGGAAGCTTGACGATCCAGTCACCGCCCGTGCCGCTCACTGGTATAGTGAGGCCGCCATTCTTGTTCCGCTCCTTGACCGCGGAGAACTTGAGTTGGACTCCCGCCAGCGAGAAACGCAGTGCGCGCTCGCCCTCGCGGGTGGCGCCGCCCTCGTCGATTCCCGCGGCTTGTGCTTCGTGCGCGCCAACTGGGACTGCCTTCACGGCGCCCGGCAAGTCGCTGCCCAGTTGGGTGAGAAGTGGGTATTCCCGTAGCGCACCCACACCGGCGCGGCGCGCGAGAAAGTCTCTTAGCGTCCCTTCGGGCAGCAGGTTTGAGAAGAACGGCTCGATTCTGGTGCGATAGGAACGCGGCTGATTGATTACTTCGCCGTAGATATCCTTGTAGGCCAGCGAGAGTGTCGGACGCTCCTCATCGGCCAGATAGGCCTCGTCGAACGTAAAGATGCTACTGTCTCCGCCGAGATGCGCGAGCGTTCCGATGCGTCGATCGTGGAGCAGTATGTCGAGGGCGGCTGCGCTGATCATGCGTCGTCATCCTCAAGGCGGTAAGCTGGAAGCTGACGGCGCGCGCCACCGGGTGGCACGTGAAGCTGCGCATTGCGAAAACGCCTGAGTGCTGAAGTCGCTACTTCAAGGCGCTTTGCCAGAAGAGCTGCCTCGCCGCGTTCCTCGACGATTTTCTGAAGCCGCCTGGCGGGCTTCAGAGCCTCGTCAAGTGCCTTCAATTGCATGGCATCGTACTGGATTTCGGGGACATTGCGGATCGCGTTCTGGAAGGCGTCCACTTGGGGAAGGCCGGGATAATTTGTCTTGATGCGCTCGGCGAGAGCGGCTTGCTCGCCGAGTTTGGCAAGCGCTCGGCTTGTTTCGACCGTGGTGCCGACTGCACGGAGGGTACCCTCGACGGCAGGCAGAGCGCCGCGCGGCACGAGCGTGACCTCAAGCTCGAGCGCGCGGGCGATTTCGATCAGACTCGAAAGTTGGAGGTCGACACTGCCGTTTTCGATCTTGGAGATGTGGCTTTGCGGCAGGCCGATGCGCCGCCCCAATTCCTTCTGGGTCAGGGCTTTGGCCTGACGAGCCGCTCGGATGGCGGCGATCACGTCGTGACCTTTCGTACTCATATATCCGTTTTGGCATATTTCTCGCCGCCTGTATATGCGAAAACATCTAACAGTTGAGCAGCGATACGCGATAGCATCTGCATTCGGACCACGATCCGTAGTTCCATATCACCAACGGTACTCGAACAGCGGCTTCATGATGGCCGGCTCAATGGCCGCGCGCTAGAAGGATGGCCGCGCGCGACCAGGCTGCTCGGGCCCGCAGTTCTTCGGCGTAACGGCACAGCCGGTTCCCGCGCACGAGAACTGGTCCGACCCCTTCGATATGACCTACGAACGTCCGAGCATCGAAGTTGGGGCCGGGTGAGCGCGATCTGGAGGTCCCGCATTTGGCCGATGAGCACCTTGGCTTGCAATCAGATCGATCGATGCGGGAAGCTGAAAGGCGGCGACAAGAGCGCAGCGAGCCGACGTGTGCATTGCGGACGGCGCCCATCAACCAGTCCACCACCGCGCCCAGGCCTCGGCTTCGGCAAGGTCGAGCAGCCGATATACAATCGAGTCACCGCAAAACGCATCGACTTGCAGCGCCTTCTCTATCGCGTCGAGATCGAGCAGGCCGTGCTCGGCGAGCAAACCGCCCATGAGCAGCTCGCGAATAAGCGGCCGGTTGATCTCGAACGCTTGCCGGATCATGCTGTCAGGCCCGGCCTTCGAGGTTCGCTGCACGATGTTTGGCGGCAGGTCCGTCCCGAATGCCGCGCGCGCAAGGGCGCGGTTCAGGCCGCCCCTGCACCACAGCCAGGTCGGCACGCCGAGGCAGAATTCGAGCAGGGGCTGGCTCATGAGCGGCGAGAAGCGCGGCAATCCTCCGGCGCCGAGCCCATGAACGTGATTTTGCGCCCGCATGATGAGACCAAAATGGTCGCGCTTGCCGTAGTGGCGACCCACGTCCACATCGAGCCACGGCGATAGAGGCTCGATGTGGTCGCATTGCGCCGGTGCAAGGGTCAGGAGGCGAGGATCGACTGGCCAATGGAAGCCACGCGTCGGCCGAACCAGGCGGCGGACAACGGCTCGAACCATCGTCGCAAGATCGCAATCGGTCACCCGGCACATATCGAGCAGAGTTCCGCGCACTGCCTTTCGCGGCCCCTGACTAAACAGATGGTCGACGACCGGAGCTGCCGAATGGAGGAAGCAGAAGAGATTGTCGCCCCCATTGCCGTCGAAGACGGTGCTAGAGCCCGCGCCGGCCGCCGCATCCAGCAGCCCCGCATCCACAGCGCTGAGCAAGAACCTGCGCGACGGGCGCGGCAGGCCGGCGGATGCAGATCGCCGCGGATCAATTTGCTTCGGGTCGTAGACCTTGCTGTGAAAGGCCGCGCCGAGATGATTGGCGAGCGTGCGCACGAAAGCGCTCTCGTCACCGCTCGGGTCGGCGGTTCTGAGCGTCACGCAGGCAAAATCGTGTCCCCCGCGGGCAAGTGCGGCGCAGATAAAGGATGAATCGACGCCGCCCGATGCCGCAACCGAAACCGGCCCCAGACATCCAGCCCACGCGCCGATCACGCCTGCAGCAAGCCCACCAAGCTCGTCGGCAGCATCGTCGAACGACGCGGCGCCTTGGGGGAGAAAGTCTTCAGGCCGCCAGATCGGTTGGCTAGGCCGCTCAGGAACTCCAAGAGGAACTAGCATGCCGGGCGGAACCTCGGACACACCCAGAAGACACGTAGCCCGCCGCCGCAGTTCCGGCCGCTCGAGATGAACGCGGAGCGCCGTCCAGCAGATCTCCAGCGGCTGGCCGAGGGCCTTTGCCAGCAACTCAGGATGTGACGCCAGCAATGCGTGACTGCGGGTATCGGTGCGATAGACTGGAAGGAGCCCGGATGGGTCGACGAGCACGTGGATGCCCCTGGTCGCTTCGCAGGTGAGGATCGCAATGTAGGCCCCCCAATATGTACCGAGGATCCAGCGGGCGAAGGCATTCGCCCGGCCATTCGCGGGTGCGCCGGCAGGAGCGGCAAAGCACCGCCTCGCAGTGTCGCGCGCAAATGCCACACCGACAGCACGCCCAGCGCTTCCGAAGTCGATCTGCGGAACACCTTCGCCTGCCCATAGGCGCGGCGATCTCCCGCAAACATCACCGGGCCGCTGCGCATCCTCGATGTGGCATGGCACATGCGGCGATTGCCGATGCGGTACGGCCAGCACGAAGCGAACGGCTCTCATACAATCAGGATCGGACGGTAGCGCAGAACTTCCTCTACGCTGTCGTTGAGAACCTCGTCGCCGATCTGAACCCAGCAGTGGGCGCCGAACGGCGCTAGTTTCACGCCGAGGACGACGTGCGACCGCACACCTCGCCCGGCTAGGCAGAGCGCGAGCGCGATCGACCGCGGCAGGCAGCGATCGGCAGCAGTCCGCAGCAGGCGGGAGAGTTCGAACGCGCGGACCGCTCGCTGCACCGCGGGGTGGAACGGTCCGGCGACATGGCAACGCGCGTCGAGAGTATGGCGCAGGTCAATCAGCACGGACGCGAACGAGCGCAACGCCAGCCGTCGTTCAATCCGGCGCTGTACCCATATGGCGCGAGCGACTTCGGTGAGGCGGAAAGCGCCCTCTCTCATGGCCGGGCATGCAGTGGCGGGTGTGGTCCAGCCTGAAGGGCTGGGAAGGCTCGAAGGCTGCCGCCAGTGTGTGAGGCTCAATCGGTCCAGGCGTTCGACCGCTTGGCGATTGCGCGCATCGGGCAAACAGAAATACCGGTCATTCGCGATATCGAGGAAGATCAAGTGTCCGTCGATCTCGCACCAGGCGAGATCGCCTCGCTCGAGGAGATCCATTGCGCGTGTCACAAGGACAGGGGCGCGCCAGGCGCGCCCCTGCTGGATCAGTCGTCGGCAATGCCGGCGATATACCGGAGTTCGCCGCCGCTGACGTCGACGTCGAAGAGCGCGGTACCCTTGGTCTCGACAGATGCCTGGCCGAGGTCGATCACCGCCTCCTCATCATGTTCGAAGTCCTTCATCATTCCTGCTCCTTCACTTTGCGATTGCGACTCGAATAGCCGCGAGCCCAAGCATGAAAGTGCGTTATGCGGCGATCCACCTTATAATATTATTATAACTTTACTGCGGCAGCACCGCCCGGGACGACCGGGTGTTGGAAGCACATGTTGGGGATGCGCACTGGTACCTTTAGCAATATGCCTGGACATACGTACCAGCACCCGGTCTAGAGCCGTGGATGCCTCTCAAGCACTATTGCTTCATTTTTTAAGTATGGCAATGTCGCAAACTTCATCGACGGACATGTAGTGCACACGGACTCTTGATCATAAGTTCTTCATCGCGCACACCGTGTGCGCAGGCTCTCATTTCGTACTGTTAGGTTCTTCGCATGCGCACAGACCTCGACCATCTTCCGGCCAGCAAGCAGCGCGAGCTCGAGCGGGTCGTGCAGATCATCTTCGAGGAGTTTGATGACGCCTTTGCCTTGGCGCGGCACGAATGGAAGAAGGCCGGCCGGATCCTGAAGATCGTGCTCTACGGATCGTATGCGCGCGGCGGCTGGGTTGACGAGCCGCATACCGCCAAGGGCTACAAGTCCGATTTCGACTTGCTGATCGTGGTCAATGACAAGCGGCTCGTCGATAGGATCAAGTACTGGGCCAAGCTCGACGACCGGCTGATGCGGGAATATGGGATCTCCGGATCGCTGAGGACGCCGGTCAACTTCATCGTTCACACGCTGCAGGAGGTGAACGACGGGCTCGCCCACGGGCGCTACTTCTTCATGGATGTCGCGAAGGACGGGATTGCGCTCTACCAGAGCGAGAATAAGCCGTTCCACCAGCCCAAGCCGAAGACGCCGAGAGAGGCTCTGGCGATGGCAAAGGAGTATTTCGAGGAGTGGTTTCCTGCGGGCGCCGGTCGCTTAGACACCGCTCGGTATACGGCGGGTCGAGGGCGACTGAAGGAGGCGGCGTTCGACCTCCACCAATCTGCCGAGTTTCTCTACCACTGCGCGCTTCTGGTGGTGACCTTCTACACACCACACGTCCACAATCTCGGATTTCTGCGCACGCAGGCGGAACGCCTTGATCCGCGGCTCACCTATGTCTGGCCAACCGACAACCGCAAACATCGGGCGATATTCGAGAAGCTCAAAGAAGCCTACGTCAAGGCGCGGTACTCGAAGCATTACCGCATCACCGAAGAAGAGCTGATCTGGCTCGGCGAGCGGATCGAGGAACTAGGCCGGGTGGTGCACGAGATCTGCGGCGAACGGCTGGCGCAGCTTGAGATGGACGCCAGGTGAAGGGCGGCCTCTGATTGCCGCGTTTCGGACCGCCCGGATTCGAATTCGGGGCTGGCAGCAGGTCGTTGCCAGTGCACGAGCCTACCAGACGTGAATTACTTCGTCTTGTGTATGTCGACGCACGACAGACAATTCCGCACACGCCGTCGGGTGCGGGATGGCCGTTGAGCGGCGCAGCTTGCTCTATATACCCGCCAGGAGGATCGCCTGTACTCATTGAAGCGCGGGAGGACCCTTTCGCCCTCCCGCGCCTCTCTGCTCAGCCGGTCAGCCGAGCACGGTGGCGCCTTGTTCGACCCACAGCGTCGCAGTTCCGGATTGGTAGACATCGTAGGTAACGCCATCGACCAGCTGGCCGCTGCC
>Ga0307405_10000236_pt1 | contig 20067 bp, 15 predicted proteins | sample 322Cmetagenome_2_FD_203311 | JGI IMG/M metagenome (GOLD analysis project Ga0307405, IMG submission 203311) | Maize rhizosphere microbial communities from greenhouse at UC Davis, California, United States - 322HYB-C-1 | ecosystem: Host-associated > Plants > Roots > Rhizosphere > Soil | place...
TCGCCGTGAGCAGCCCGAAGCCGGTGGCGTTGAGCGCGATCGCGATGCCCTCGGCGAGGCGCGCCGAGCGCTCGGTGGCCGACGCGCCGGCGACCGAGGCGAACGCCTCGCGCAGGCCGTAGATCGTACCGAAGAGCCCGAGCAGCACGGCGACGTTGGCGAGCATCGGCAGGTACTGCAGGCGGCGCGTGAGCCGCGGGATGACCGACAGCGCGGCGGCGTCGGCGACGTTCTGGAGGTCCGCCTCGTCGCGGCTGCGGCTGCGCAGGATGAGCAGCCCCATGTCGGGAAGGGCAGCCTTCGACTGCGCGCACAGCTTGATCGCGTCTTCCGCCTTGCCGGCGCGGACGAGCTGGATGACGCGCTCGATGAACGCGCGGCCGTTGATCGCCGACTTGAACTTGAGCACGTAGAGGCGCTCGAGGACGACGGCGAGCCCCGCGATCGCGGTCAGGAGAATGAAATGCATGATCGGGCCGCCGGCCCGGTACCAGTCCAAGAAGCCAGTCATGAGCGTTCGTTCTCCAGCGGTGCGGTTAGGAAGCGGGGGCGGTGCGGACCGAGCGACAGCGACGAACGGGTGAAACGACGCGGCGGGACCGGCCCGAGGGTGGCCCCGCCGTTCGGCGTGCTCATCGAGCAGGAGCCGTGCCCGGCGGGCGACCCGTCGTGTCGGCCGGTACGATGACTGGCGTGCCGGCGGGCACGGCCGCGGGAGGCGTGGTGCCCCCGCCGGCCGGGGCCGGCGCCGCCGTCGAGTCGCCGGAGAGCTGGCCGGCGAGCGCGCGGCGCGAGACGAGCGAGTAGCCGGGCAGGATCGCTGGCCAGAAGCGGCGGTCGTAGAAGTTCGGAACGAGTACCTGCCGGCTGAACTCCGGCGTCTCACGCGGGCGCACGGTGACGACCTGCGGCGTCGGCACCTGGCCGCGGATCTCGATCGGCGTCGTGCGCGGCGTCGGCCGGCGGCGCTGCGCGCTGGCCTCGCCGGGTAGCGCGGCGAGCAGCGCGACGGCCGCGGCCAGCGTGTACAGCGCGGCGCGAGTGCGGTCGGACGGCATGGCGAACCTCGGCGCTCGACTCGGGTGAACGATGGGAGGCATGGGGCGCGCGCTCACTCGGACGAGGTCGGGTTCATCTCGACGTTCCCGCCGGCGGCCTCGCGGGCGAGCGAGATCCACCGGCCGGCGCGCTCGTTGGAGGCGAGCGCCGTGTCCTGCGCGGCCTTCTCGGCGAGCGCCTGCCAGGTGTTCTTGGCCGCGTCGTACGACGCCTGCGCCTGGCGCGTCGAGCCGGCGACGGCGGCTGCCCGCTCCTCCTCGGTGAGCGTCTCGGGGAGCTGCACGTTCTTGAGGAACTCGCCGTACTCGTACTGGGCGAGCCCGATGTAGTAGGTCGCCGCGGCGAGGTACTCCGGGTTCCCGCTCTTGATCGCGCTCTCGAACTGCGTCGTGAGCTGGCGGAGCAGCGTCTGCTTGCGCGCCGAGGCGCGACGGACGCCGGCCGCCGTCAGCTGCGCCTTCGTCGGGATGACGAGCCGCTCGGCGCGGTAGTTCTGGAAGATCGCGACGCCGCGCTCGAACGCGGCGCGCGCCACGGCCTCGGCCGCCCGCGCGCGCTCGGCCGCGCACTCGTTGCGCGCCGCCTCGCTCGTCGGGTTGCGGCAGAGGCGCGCCAGCTCGGTACGCGCCGTCGCCGAGTCGCCGGTGGCGCGGAGGAGGACGATGCGCTGCTCGCGCGCCGTGCCGGCGCGCTGGTCGCGCGGGAAGCGCTGCGCGAACGTCGCGTAGGAGCGCGCCGCGGCGGTGCTGTCCCCCGCCTCGGCGTAGGTCACCGCGGCGTTGTACTGCGCGTCCGCCGCGCGACGGTCGCTGCCGTAGGCGGCAGCGAACCGCTCGTAGGCCGCCGCAGCCTCCGGCTTCCGGCCCAGCGAGTCGAGCGTGACGGCGAGCCGCACCATCGCGTCCGCCTGCGCCTGCCCGCGCGGCGTGGAGCTGATCACCTCGCCGAGCGCCGCGACCGCCTCGTCGCGACGGCCGGCGTCGGCGAGCAGCCGGGCGTTCAGGTTCCGGTACTGCAGCCGGTAGCGGTAGTTCGGGTACTGCGTCACGAGGCGGCTCGAGAGCTCGATCGCGCGGTCGCGCGCCTGCTTCACGTCCTCCTCGCTCAGATTCTTCTGCCGCGCGCTGTCCACGACGATCATGTACGTCTCGATCGCGTCGCGCAGCGCGTCGGGCGCCTTGGGGTTCTGCGGGTCCTTGTCGGCGAGCGCGACGTAGACCTCCTCGGCCGCGCGGCGGTACTGCCCCTGCCGGATGAGCGTGTCGGCGAACGCGCCGGCCGCGCCGGTGCGCAGTCGCGCGATCGTGTCGGCGAGCGCGGACTTGCCGCTCGTCCGCGCGGCACCCTGCGCCAGCTCCCACTGGTTCTGCGCCTCGGCGTACTGTCCCTGCTTGTAGAGCGCGTCGCCGATCAGCTTCTGGGCGGTCGGCGTGTACGGGTCGTTGGGGTAGGTCTGGGCGTAGGTGCGGAAGGTCTCCGCCATGACGTCCCACCGCTGGCTCTCCGACGCGCGGCGCCCCTTCGAGATGAGGGCGCGCTTGGCGACGTCGCTCTGCGGGTAGGCGGCGGCGAAGCGGTCCACGGCGCTGAACAGCGAGTCCTGCGCGGCGCGGTCGGTCCGGTTGTGGACGAGCGCCGAGTCGAAGGCGACGATCGCGTTCTGCCCTGCCGCCTGCGCGAGGCGCGCCGCGGCGGTGTCGCCCGCAGCCGCCGGCGTCCCATAGGCGGCGCGCGCGTAGGCAGCGCCGGCGCGGGCGAACTCGCCCTGGCCGAAGAGCGCCTCGGCGTGGTAGACGTTGACCGCGCGGGCGCTGTCGGCCTCCGCGAACTCGTTCAGGTAGCGCTCGAAGAGCTGCGCCGCCTCGGCGTAGCGGGCGCGGTTGCCGCTCGTGTTCGAGAGCAGGTACTGCCCGCTCTGCCGGAGCGCTACCTCGCGCGCGGCGCGCGCCGAGTCCACGAGCCCGGGGTTCGCCTGGGCCCACGGCGAGCCGGGCGCGAAGCGCTCGATGAGGGCGAGCCGCGCCGCCTGCGCCTTCTCCGGCTCGAGCGTCCGGTTCTGGTAGATGTCCACGATCTCGCGCTGCGCGGCGAGCGCCGTGGAGTCGGTCGGCGCGTCGGCGATCACCGCCTCGTAGGCACCGACTGCCCGCGAATAGTCGCCCTGGTCGCGGAGGTTCTGCGCCACGCGGCGCAGCACCGGTCGCTTGAGCTCCGTGCCGCCGTGGGTCGCGAAGTAGCGATCCAGCGCCTCGGCGCCGCCGACCTGCGTGAAGGCGACGGCCATGTACTCGAGCGCCTCGCCGCGCAGCCCGAGCCGGTTCTGCTGCTCCGGGCTCAGCTTATCGTAGTCCTCGACGAGGCGGCCGAAGGTCTGGACCGCCTTGTTGTACTCCTCGGAGTTCTGCTGCGTCGCCTGGTTGTAGTACGACCAGCCGAGCTTGTAGAGCGAGAGGAAGTAGATGTCGCCCTGCCCCGGTGAGCGCTGGACGGCGCGCTCGTAGGCGGACGCGGCGCGCGCAAAGCTGGCCCGGCGCGCCTCGCCGCGCTGCCCCGATGCGACCTCGAAGAGGGCGTCGCCGAGCCGGAAGTACGCCTCGTTCTGGAAGCGCGACGAGTCCTCCGCGGCAACGATCTCGAACATCCGCGCGGCGTCGGCGAAGCGCTGGTTCTGCGTGTAGAGCGTGCCGAGCGTGTAGGCGGCCGCGTCGCGCTGGGCGAAGTTCGGGTAGCGGTTGACGAGCTCCTCGTAGCGCGCGATGGCCGGCCCGTAGTCGGGCCGCGCCGCGACCGAGCTCCCGGTCGCACCGGCCGGACGCGTGACGGCGGTCGTGTCGGCCACCGCGGCGCCGCCGCCGGCCCGCTGCTGCTCGGCGAAGCGCTCGTCGGCGCGCCGGACGAGCAGCTCGCCGAGCTGGAAGAGCGCGTTCGGGCGGAGCGGGCTGTTCGGGTAGCGCTGGAGGAACGCCTCGAGCTGGCCGATCGCGGAGTCCATCGGCGCCGCCGCGGCGCGGGCCATCGGCGCGGCGGCGACCCCGCGCGACGCCGCGAGCTGGGCGGCGGCGGCCGGCGCCCAGAGGAGGGCGGCGGGCAGGAAGGCAGCGCGCGTCAGGAGCCGCGTCGTGAGGTACCGCGTCATGCGTTACTTCCGGGGAGGTGTGGAGGACGACGAGGGCGTCGCCGGCGCGCCGGCGGACGGGCGCGCGCCCGTCGTGCCCGCAACGTCTTGGGCGCCCGTGCTGACACCCGCACTACCACCGGGCGGTCCGGGAGTTCCCGCCGTGCGCCCGGCGTCGGTCGCCTGGAAGAAGGCCGCGCTGGCGGCTCCGAACTCCGCCGCCTCGGCGTCCCGCCGCAGCGAGGCGAGGAGGACGCCGGCCCGCGCGTTGAGCTCGCGCTCGACGAGCGTGACAAGCTGCCCCTCGACGGCGGCGCGCCGCGCCTCGGCGGCGGCGAGCGTCGCCCGTGCCCGCGTCACCTGTTCGCCCTCCCCCGCCTGGAGCCGGGCGATGTCCTGCGTGACGAGCGTCCGCGCCGTCGCCAGCGCCCGCTCCGTCTCGCCGAGCAGGGTGCCGAGGCGGTCACTGCGGGCGCGCACCGAGTCGCGCAACGCGAACACCGGGTGGCGCGAGAGGGCGCCGGTGAAGCCGGCCTCGATCTGGCGCGCGAGCTCGGTGTACGTCGCCGCAGTCGCCGCCTCGATCCCCAGGACCTCGTTGTCCTCGGCCGTCAGGCTGGCGCCGAGCGACCGCCGGACGCTGTCGATCGCGGCCGAGTTCTCGGCGGCGATCGTGCGCGTCTCGTTGATCTGCGCCTGGAAGAGCTGGCGGACGCGCGCCCCCGCCTCGTCGAGCGCGGCGGCGAGCCGGGCCAGCGAGTCGCGCGCCGTCGTCACCTGGGCGGTGAGCGGGCCGAGCAACGCCGTACCGTCGGCAAGCTCGCGCTCGAGCACGCGCAGCAGCTCGAGCTGCCGCGCCTGGGCGTCCAGCTGCTGCTGCAGGCGGTGACGCGCCACGCCCACCTGGAGGTCGGCCTCGTAAAAGGCTTGCGAGCGGGCCGCGAGCTCGGTGCGCATGGCGCCCGACGACGCGGCCTGCGTGAACAGCGCGCGACGCGGCAGCCCCGAGCCGAAGGGGCCGCCGATCGCGTCCACCCGAGTCCGCACGTCGTCGTAGGTGACGAGCTCCGGGCCGCCGAGCGCCATCGGCACACCGGCCGGCGCCGCGCCGAGCACGCCGGCCGCGATGCTCTCGTTCACCGCCGCCGCGAGCACCGAGTCGCTCGCCCCGGCGCGCTCCTCGAGCGCGATCGTCTTTCCCGTCGCCGGGTCGGCGATGAAGAGCAGCCCCGCCGCCCGCGCGGCGACGAGGGCGCGCGCCGCGTCCCCGATCGCCGCCGCGGCGCGCCCCTGTTGCGCCCCTGACTCGGCGAGGAGGGAGTCGGCGACGGCGCGGAAGACGCGCCCCGCCTCCTCGGCGCGGCCGAGCTGGAGCAGCGCCTGCGCGGACATCAGCCGCGCCTCGTCGCGCTCCGGGAGCTCGGGGAAGCGCCGCGCGAACTCGGCGAACGCCTCGCCCGCCGGCTCGATCTCGTTCGACTTGTAGAGTGCCCAGCCGCGTGTCAGCAGCGCCTGGGAGGCGAGCCCGCCGGTGGCCGAGACGGCGGCGGCGAGCGTGGCCGCCTGCGCGTAGTCCCCCGCCTCGTAGGCGATCTGCGCCGCCGTCAGGCGCGCCTGGTCGGCGACTTCGCCGGTAGCGCCGGACGCCAACGTCTGCAGCGCCTGCACCGCGGCCGCCGTCTGCGTCGTGTCGGCGCGCAGCTGGGTCACGGCGTCCATGTACTGCGCGTAGGCGGCGTACGGCACGCCGCCCTCCTGCGCCTTGGCGAACGCGGTGCGGGCCTCCGGGTAGCGCCCGGTCTGGTAGGCGGTGAGGCCGGTGAGGAGGGCGCCAAGCCCGGCGTCGCGCGCCGGCGTGGGCGAGCTGGCCATCGCGTCGGCGACGCGCTTGGCGGCGGTGAAGTCGCCGCGGCGGTAGGCCTCGAGCAGCAGCTGCGAGCGGAGCAGCGGAGCGTACTTGCCGCCCGCGCTCGTCCAGACGAGCGGCTCGGCCGCCTTTCGGAACGCCTCGTCCATTCCGAGCCGGTAGTACGTCTCGGCGAGGAGGAAGCTGACGTCCTCGCGCCCGCGCAGCGCCCCGGGCGCGCCGGCCGCGGAGAGCGTCGCCGGCGCCTGCTGCAGCCACTCGAGGCGCGACAGGGCGGCGATGTAGCGGTCGTTCGTCAGCTCGAAGAGAGCGGCGCGCAGCTCGGCGTCCATCCCGCGCCCCTGGTCGACGGGCGGCGTCGGCGGAAGGGGGACGACGGCGCCCGGCCGCGGGATCGTCGTGTCGCCGGGCGCCGCGATGCGAGCGCCCGTGTCGCGCGGCGCGGTCGTGGTCGGAGGCGGGACCGTCGGCTGCTGAGCGCCGGCCGGGCCGGCGAGCGCCTGGGCGCCGACCGCGAGCGCCGCGAGCAGAGACCTCCGTCGCGGCGACCTTCCTGCGGGACTGGTCACGGGGGAGCTCGTCTCGCTCAGAAGGGGGTCGTCCCGCGGCTCGACCAGGTGGTCGGCACGAGCTGCCCGTTGCGGTAGGCGAACTGTACGTAGGTGACCGACTCGCCCGCCGCCGTGAGGTTGACGGTCTGCGAGAGCGTCTGCCCGCCGGCCGTGAGCTGGAGCGTCACGGAGTGCGGCGTGGGGAGGATGTTGGCGCGGTAGAGCTGGTCCACGGCGCCGAGGCGCAGGGCGCCGTTCGCGGTCGCCGAGTAGGTGCGCGACTCGGGGGGCAGGTTGTCCACCGTCAGCGTCGCGCTCTGGAGGTCGGTCGCGGCGCCGGCCGACGAGTCGGCGCGGAGGAGGACGACGAGCACGGCGCCGCTCCGGCGGCGCACCGCGTCGCCGATCGCCAGGAAGCGGTCGCGCTGCGCGAGCAGGTTGTCCTGCGACGTCGTGAGCATCGCGTCGAGCTGTTGCAGCGCCGTCGCCTCGTTGCTGAGCAGGAGCGCCTGGGCGCGCTGCTGCATCATCTGCGCGATGACGCTCTCGATGCGCGCCTGGAGCTGCACCCGCTGACTGCGGATGTCGGCGAGCTGCTGCTGCGTCTGCTCGAGCTCCTTGAGCAGCTGCTCCCGCTTCGACTTGTACGCCTGCTGCGCGGGGTCGTCCCCCTGCGCCCAGGCCGCCCGTGCGGGCGTCGCCACGGCGACGAGGGCGGCGAGGGCGGCGAGCGCGAATCGCTTGGTCGGAAGCATCAAGGGTCTCGAGTGGAGAGAGAGCGGGTCTCGGGTCGGGCCGGGGCGGCCGCGGCGCGCGCGCCGCGGTCCTGGGTAGGTCACCGCTGGGGGGGGCGCTGCGGGTTCTGCTGCTCGACGCGCCGCAGCCGCTCCTCGAGGCGCCGCAGCGCCTCGCGCTCCTGCCGGAGCTCCGCCTCCGCCTGCTGCCGGCGCTGCTCCAGTTCAAGCAGATTCTGTGCCTCGTACCGGTTGAGCTCGAGCTCGAGCGCGGCGATGCGCTGCTGGCGGTTCGTGATCTCGGCCAGCAGCTCCTGCCGCGTGCGCTCGAGCCGAGCCACCCGGCTCTGGAGGAACTCGCCACGCAGGAGGGCGAAGATGTTGCTCTGCCAGCCGAGCGTGAAGGCAACCTTCTGGTAGTTGTAGAACGACGTCGCGGGGGCCAGCGGGTCCACGTCGGCGCTGCCGGCGCCCAGCTCCGTCACGTAGAGCCCGGCGCGGAGGCCGCGGTAGACGGCGGACGCGCCGAGGTTGAAGTCCCAGGCGTTGTTCTCCCCCATCAGCGACAGCGTGAGGTTGGGCGTCGGGGCGAAGTCGGTCTTCACGCCGTAAAACAGCCCACCCGTCGGATTCTTGGCGTACTCGCCGCGCGGCACGCTACCGTGGTTGCGGAAGAGCCCATTGCCGAAGCCAACCGTGAAGCCGAACGAAAGGTCGGGCCAGGTCGAGCGGATGTCAGTGAGAGCGATCGTTTTCGTCGCCACGCCGTAGAACGAGTTGGCGGTGTTGAAGTCCTGGTGCAGCGCGTCGGCGACGTGCCGGGCGTTCGGGTTACTGCCGTCGGGCGGCAGTAGGTCGTAGCCGGTGCCGAAGCGGTCGATGCGCTTGTAGGGGCCGACATTGCGCACGCCGACGGCGAGCGACGGCACGAACCAGCGCGCCGCCCCGCCCTGCCGCCGGAAGTCGTCCTCGCGCAGGAGCAGGGCGCGGGCGAACGCTCCCGCCTCGGGGTTGCTCGAGAACGCCGCCACACCCACCTCGGCCCGCCCGGCGAACGACATCGAGAAGGTGAGCTGCGAGTTCAGCCGCCCGCTGTAGTTGAGCTTCGCGTCGCTCTGAGGGTCGGGCTCGAAGCGCTTCCCGCTGTAGTTGAGCGCGAAGTCCCCCGTCAGCGGGGCGACCCATGCGGTCGGGATGTCGATGAGGCCGGAGTCCCAGTAGAGCGTCGCCGGGTACTCCTGCTGGGCCTGCGCGGGGTGCGCCGCGGCGGCGGTGGCAGCGGCGAGAAGAGTTGCCGCCCACGCCGTGCGTGTCCGAGTCGTGCGCATATGCTGAAAGAGTCTCCCTGACATCAGCGGCTACCGGGCCGGCGGTGTGGACGGCGGCGTGCTCGACGCCGGCGGCGTCGAAGGCGGAGTGGTCGGCGGCGGCGTGGGGGGCGGCGTCGGGCGCCCCGCCTGGAGGTCGCGCAGCCGCTCGTTGGCGCGGCGGATCGCATCGCGCTCGGCCTGCAGCTCGGCCTCGAGGGCCTGCCGCCGGCGGGCGATGTCGGCGAGCTCGCCCGCCTGCGCCTTGCGCAGCGCGTCCTCGAGCCCACGAATGCGCCGCTCGCGCGCCGCGATCTCCGTGCGCAGGCGCTGCTGCTCCCGCGTCAGCTCGGTGATACGGGAGCGCAGGAGCACGCCGCGCGAGATGTCGATCAGATTGCCGCTGTAGCCGAGGGAGACGTTGAACTTGGTGTAGTTGTACAGGTTGAAGCCCTCGGCCGCGTCGCGCCGCCCGCCCTCCTCGAGCTCCGTGCCGTAAAGGCCAAGCGTGATGCCGCGCCAGTCGCCGATGATGCCGGCGTTGTAATCCCAGCCGTCGTTCTCGGCGAGTACCGTGACGCTCGTGTTGAGCGTTGGGTGGGCGACGTAGCGCCCGCCGAGGAAGAGTCCCTCGGCGATCGTCCCCTTCTGGTTGTACTGGTCACCGAGGTCGCCGTCATCGCTGAACAGCCCGTTGCCGAAGCCCAGCGTGAGGCCGAGGGTGGACGATGGTGGGCCCCCGGCAGTGGCGCCGAAGCCGAAGTCCTTGGTCAGCACCGCGTAGAGCGTCGGGCGGGTGCTGAAGTTCTGATAGCGCTCGACCTCGACGCGCTCGTAGCCCTCCGGCGTGGCGACGACGTCGCAGCCGAGCAGCATCCGCTCCTGGACCTTGCAGTTGCCGAGGTTGCGGAAGCCGACGGCGAGCGCCGGCAGCCCGGCGAACTGGTTGTCGCGCAGGAGCAGGACCTGCCCGAAGAAGCCGTAGTCGATGTTCTGGTCGTACGCCGCGACGCCGATCGAGACGCGTTGCAGCAGGTGCACGTCGAGCGCGATGTTGGTGTTCCAGAGGCTCGCGAAGCCCTGCTCCACGGGCGTGTCCGGGAAGGTCGGCGTGTAGCGCCCCGAGGTGTTCAGCCAGGCGTCGGTGCTGCTCGGCGAGACCCAGGCGACCGGGATAGTGACGAGCCCGGTGCCGAACTGCAGCGTCGCCGGGTAGCGGTCTCCCTGCTGGGCGTCGGCCGTCGATGAGGCGGCGGCGAACAGCGCCGCCGCGCAGGCACCGCGAAGCCACGCGGCAGCGGGGCGCATCGTGGGCATGAGTCCTCCCGAACTCGGTGGGCAGGTGGCGGGCGTCGTGAGCGGAGTCGTCACGGAGAGTGGAATTCCTGGTAGACGGCCGAGGGCGCGGCCGGCGCTCGCCCTGGAGAGCGCGCGACTGATCGTCGGTCCGCGACCGGCGCGGACGAGGGGGTGGCGCCCAGCGCGGCGAACGGCCGCCTGGAACGTCGCGCACAGCGGCGCGGGGCGTGCAAGAGACATGCCTTGTACCGACCGTGTCCGGCGCGTAGGTATAGGTCGAACATCGGGTTGCGAAAACTTCGCGGGGCGCGCCGTGACGCGCCGCACGTCGCGTCGGATGGGCACCTGGCGTGGCGGTCTCGCCCGCGCATCGCACGCTGCTCTGGTGGGCCCCGCGCCTGGGGCGCATTATATGTGGCCGAGCGTCCGCGCGCGACACCCGCCGCCGGACACGACGACGCCGTTGGAGGAGCTGTCATGGGCACTACCTCTCGTCCCGGGACGGCCGTGGGAGCGCGGCGCTCCCGCCTACTCGCCGGGGCCGCTGCGGCGGCGCTCGCCGCGCTGCTGCCCGTCGCCCGCGCCGCCGGCCAGGACCGCGCGGCGGGCAACGGAGACGCCCGCGCGGCGCTCGCCGACTCACTCATCGCACTCGCCCTGGAGCGCGCCCGCGCCGCCGACACGAGCGGCGCCCTCCAGGCGCTCGAGCGCGCGACTAAGGTCGCGCCGCGCTACGCCCATGCGTTCTATCAGCGCGGCTCGATGCTGGCGCGCACCACTGACCTCGGCGCCGGCATCGGAAGTGCCATCCGCCGGCGCGAGGCGGTGCAGCAGCTTGACCGCGCGCTCGACCTCGACCCGGGGAACCCGCGCTACCTGCTCGAGCTGGGGCGCATCCGACTTCGGACCCCGTTCCTCCGCTTCGACGCCGAGCGGCTCCTCGAGAAGGCCCTCCGCGCCGCCGAGTCCCGGCGCGACATGCGCGTCCTCGCCGACGTCCACTACGAGATCGGACAGATCTTCGAGCGGCGCTTCACGACGATCGCCAACCGCAACCTCGTCGAGCCGATGGCGCCTTTCAGCCCGGCGATGGCGGCGAACGACCCGCGCTACGTGCGCGATTTTCTCGAGCGACGCGCGCATCCCATCGAGGACGCGGGTGAGCTCGACTACCGCAAGGCGGAGTCGCACTTCCGCGCCGCCCTCATCGCCGACCCCGCGCACGACGGCGCCGCTGCAGGGTTGTTCGGCCTGCTCGCCGAGACGCGGCGCTACGAGGAGCTGCTGCGCGCCACCGACGAGCTGCGTTCGACGCAGCCGCGGGCGCCTCGGCGATACCTGGCGCGTGGGCTCGCCCTCCATCGGCTCGGGCGGGTGGCCGACGCGGAGCAGGCCTTCGACTCCGCCCTCGCCCTGCTGCCGGCGCGGACGGGGCGCGAGATGACCTCGCTGACGACGATCCTCCGCCGCCGCGCGGCCTCGGACTACGAGAAGCTGTCTCCCGAGGCGCGGACCACGCTCGACTCGACGTACTGGCTGGCCGCCGACCCGCTCGAGCTCTCGCCGGCGAACGAGGCGCGTGTCGAGTACCTCGCCCGCCTTGCGTACGCCGACCTTCGCTTCTCGTCGCCCGAGTTCGGGCACGACGGATGGAAGACGGACCGCGGTGTCATCTACGCCCGCTACGGCCCGCCCACGCGTGTTGCGACCTTCATGTCGGGCGACGCGAACAGCGCGACCGTCTTCGACAACGGCGACGCCGGCGGCGGGCTTACCGGCATCGGCGGCGACCCCACGGGTGGCATCGCCCGCATCACCACCGTGTGGTGGTACGAGCCGGCGAACCTCGCCCTCGTCTTCACCGGCCCGCCGGCGATGGGCGTCGCTTGGTTCGCCGACGACTTCCGCGCCTACGCGGCGAGCGTGCGCGAGACCCAGCCGGCGCGCCTCCAGGACCCCGCGGCGCCGCGCGTGGACAGCGTCGCCGTGCAGATCGCCCGCTTCCGTCCCGACTCCGGCGCGGCGCGCGCCGCGGGCGACGTCGACGTCTCCGTCTACGCCGACGTGCCGACGGGCAGATTGCTGCAGGACGTGGACGTCGTGCGCGCCCCCGTCGTTACCGGCTTCGTGCTGCGGGACGAGGCGCGCAACACCCTCGCCCAGGCGCGCGATTCGGTCGTCCCCGCGGATCGGGTCACGGCGCGTGGCTGGCGCGCGGTCGTGCCGGGCGGCGAGTACACCTACCGCGTCGAGGCGCTGCAGCCGACGAGCGGCAACGGCGCTCGCGCGCTCGGGACGTTCGACGTCCGCCCCTTCGCTGAGTCGGGGCTCGCTCTCTCGGACGTTCTGGTGGCGCGCAGGATAGTCCCGCACTCGTTCACCACGCGCCCGCGCGGGCGCGCCGACTTCGACATCCGGCCCAACGGCTCGCTCACCTTCCGGCGGGGCGACACGCTCTTCCTGTACTGGGAGGAGTACGGCCTGACGCGCGACCCGGCGTCGGGCGCCGGCAAGTCGCGCGTCGAGCTCACCCTGCGCCTCGACGACGTGGACCGTGGCCGCCAGTTCGTCGCGGCCCGCGTCCTCAGTGGCGTCGCCGACGCGGTCGGACTGAGCGCGGAAGGGGACAACCGTGTGTCACTTCGCTTCGACCGTTCGGTGTCGCTCGACGGCATCGACCGCGTGCCGTCGTATCTCGCCGTCGCGCTCGGCGACGCCCCGTACGGGACCTACACGCTGGAACTCGCCGTGACCGACCTCGTCTCTGGACGTACCGCTCGTCGCCAGCGCGTGCTGCGGGTGCCTCGCCCGTGAGGCGGCCTGCGCCCCGCGCCCCACGCTCCGCGCTCGCCGTCGCCCTCGGCGTCCTCACCCTCGCCGCTCCGACGCTGGTCCCGCGTCCGCTTGGCGCGCAGGCCGGCGGCGCGGGGACGACGGCCGCCGCCACCGAGCGGGGACACGAGCGCGGCTTCCCGCGCCGCTACCTCTACGCCGCGCTCGGCGGGACGCTCGGACTCGGCCTCAGCCAGCTCTACAAGAGCGGCAACTCGTACTCCGGCACCTGCACGAGCGCCTCGTGCGTGACCATCGTCTCGACCGCGGGCGGGGTGTTCCTCGGTTATCTGATCGGACGCGAGTCGGACGAGCTGCACGGCCTCCGCTACCGCAGTGGTGCGCCGCTTTCGCCGCCCTTCGTCAGCGCCTCGCTCGGCGGCGAGCCGCTCGCCGTCGCCGCCCGCGACTCGCTCGTCGCCGTCGCCGGCGCGTCGGGGGTGGATCTGTTCTCGTCGGCCCGGGCCGCGCTCGGCGTCGCCGGCCGCCGCGCGGCTGGGGTACGCAGCATCGCCGGTGTGGAGCTCGTGCCGCGCTCCGGCCAGCTCGCCGTGGCCTCGGCGAGTGGGCTCTACGTCTATCCGCCGGGGAGCGGCCCCGGCACGCTGCTGCGCGAGGGAGACGTGAGCGCCGTCGTCTCCTCCTCCGACCGCTTCTTCGTGGCGACCGGGACGCGTGTGGACGTCCTCCCTTCGACCGCCGACTCCGCCGGCGCCTGGCCGGGTGTGGACCTCGGCCGCCCGGTGCGTGCGCTGGCCTGGGACGCCGGGCGCTCGCTGCTCTGGGCCGCCGCCGACAGCGATCTCGTGGCGCTCCGCGTGAGCGGCGACTCACTGACGCCGATCGGAGCCGTCCGGCTCGGCGCGCCGGCGCGTCGCGTCGCCGCGCTCGGGCCGCGCGTCGCCGTCGCCCTCGGCGAGGGCGGCGTCCGCCTGTTCGACGTCTCGGACGCGGCGCGCCCGGTCGAGCGGATGCACTGGACCGGCGCCCGCTTCGCCTACGACGTCGCCCTCTCGTCGACGCGGCTCTTCGTCGCCGCCGGCGGCGACGGGCTGTTCGTGCTCGACGCGAACGCCGGGTCGCGCCCCGTGATCGGCCTCGCCCGCAACCTCGGCTTCGCGGTCGGGATCGTCGCCCGCGGCGACTACGCGTACGTCCTCGACCGTGAGGGGCGCGCCCTGCGGCGCATTCCCACCGCGTTCTGATCGGCCGGCCCGGCGGCGCGCCTTCGCTGCGCGGCGCGCAGGCCACACCTTCCCGCGCTGCGGCGGCGCCGTAGTATTCACGCACTCCGCGCCACCTGCGGCGGTGCGCGGCACGCCCGGCGCGCCTCCTGCCCTTCCCCACGATGCCCTTCCCGATGCTCTCCCTTCGCCTGACCGCGCTCTGCGTGGCCGTCGCCGCCAGCGCCTACGGCGTCGCCTGCGCCCGCTCCAACGACGGCTCTGCCAAGGGGGCGGCCGCGGCCACGGGCGGCGCGTCGAGCGGCGACTCGCTGACGATGCGCGCCGACCGTGCGCGGATCCAGGGCGACAGCTCGGCGCCGGTGTGGATCGTCGAAGTGAGCGATTTCCAGTGTCCCTACTGCCGCATGTGGCACGAGACGACCTACCCGACGCTCGTCCGTGAGTACGTGGAGACAGGCAAGGCGCGCCTCGCGTACGTGAACCTGCCGCTGCCGTCGCACCGCAACGCGTGGCCGGCCGCCGAGGCCGCAATGTGCAGCGGCATCCAGGGCAAGTTCTGGCCAATGCACGATCGGATCTTCTCGACCCAGGAGCGGTGGGCGGGGATGGCCGACCCCACCCCCTTCTTCGATTCGCTCGCCACCGCGGCCGGGGTGGACGCGCGGCGGATGCGCGCCTGCGTCGCGGCGCGCACGACGCAGCCGCTCATCCAGGCCGACTTCGACCGGTCGTTCGCCGCCGGCATCAACTCGACGCCGAACTTCCTCATCGGCGGCCAGCGCCTCGAGGGCGCCCAGCCGATCGAGGCCTTCCGCCGCGCGATCGACGCCGAGCTGGCGAAGAAGTGAGGGCGGGGCGCAGAGTGGTGTGGGGCGCGGGGCGTGGGGGGGCCCCCCGACCGGAAAGGTACCGTGAGCGCGGCGGGTGCCGTCACCGAACTGCCGCGCGTCGCGTCCCGCACCCCGCATCCCGCGCCCCGCATCCGGCGTGAATCCCGCCCTCCGCCTCGGCTACCGCGCGGCGGGCCAACTCGCCCGCGGACTCGCCGCGGTGGCGCCGCGAGGCGACTCCAAGGTGGCGCGGGCGCTCGCGGCGCGGCGCGGCATCCGTGACCGGTTCGCGGCATGGGGCCGGACGGGGCGCGACGCGTCGCGCCCCCTGCTCTGGGTGCACGCGCCGTCGGTCGGCGAGGGGCTGCAGGCGCGGCCGGTGCTCGAGGAGTTCCGCCGTGCGCGCCCCGAGGTGCAGCTCGCGTACACGCACTTCTCGCCGAGCGCGGCGTCGTTCGCCGCAGGGCTCGACGTGGACTTCCGCGACTACCTCCCGTTCGACACGGTGGGCGACGCGCGCGCGGTGCTCGACGCGCTGCGCCCGACGGCGCTCGTCTTCAGCAAGCTGGACGTCTGGCCGCTCCTCGTCGAGGCAGCCGCGGGGCGCGGCGTCGCGCTCGGCCTGATCAGCGCGACACTTGCCGGATCGTCGTCGCGCCGCGCGCCCGTCCCCTCGGCGCTGCTCGGCGGCGCCTACGCGCGGCTCGACGCCGTCGGGGCCATCGATCCCGAGGACGCGGCGCGACTCGTCGCGCTTGGCGTGCGCGCCGGCGCCGTATCGATAACCGGCGACACGCGCTACGACCAGGTGTGGGCGCGCGCCCAGCGCGCCGACCGCGACAGCCCCATCCTCGCACCCCTGCGCTCGACGCGCCCCACCCTCGTCGCCGGCTCCACCTGGCCCGCCGACGAGGGGCCACTGCTCGACGCGTGGGCCGCGCTGCGCGCCCGGCTCCCCGAGGCGCGGCTCGTCGTCGCGCCGCACGAGCCGACGGCCGATCATCTCGCGCCGATCGAGCGGTGGGCATCGCGCGCCGGCATGCGACTCGCCCGGCTCGGCGTCGAGGGCGCGGCGAACGCCGACGTCGTGCTCGTGGATCGCGTCGGTGTCCTCGGGGACCTCTACGCGCTCGCCGACGCGGCGTACGTCGGCGGCGGCTTTCACGCCGCGGGGCTGCACTCGGTGCTCGAGCCGGCGGCGTTCGGCGCGCCCGTGCTGTTCGGGCCGCGCCACCAGGCGTCGCGCGACGCGCGCCTCCTGCTCCAGGCAGGGGGCGGCGCGACGGGCGCGACGAGCGCCGAGCTGCTCGAGCGTCTCTCGGCGTGGCTCAGCGACGTCGGCGCACGGCGCGCGACCGGCGCGAGGGCGCGGCGGGTGGTGGAGGAGGGACTCGGCGCCGCGCGCCGCTCCTACGCGCTCGCGGACGGGTTGCTCGCTCGCTCGCGGGCCGCTGCGACCTGCTGAGCGAAGGGCGCCGGATCAGCTCTGCCCCGCCTTGGCGACGGGCGCCGGCGGCAGCGGCGTCACACCGGCGCGCGCACCGTCGTGCTGCTTGCCCGGGTGGTGGATGTAGAACCCCTGCACGAGGTGCACGCCGAGCGCCTTCACCGTCTCCATCTCCTCGGGCCGCTCCACCCCCTCGGCGATTACCTGCGCCTTCTGGTCGTTCGCGAAGCGCACCATCGTCTCGACGAGGTTCTGCTTGATGAAGTTCGTGTCGATGCAGTTGATGAGCGACATGTCGAGCTTGATGAAGTCCGGCTCGAGATTGGCGATCGAGCCGAGCCCGGCGTAGCCGCTGCCCGCGTCGTCTACCGCGAAGCGGTAGCCGAGGTCGCGGAAGGCGCTGAGCTTCTCGCGGAACTTGGGGTAGTCCTTGATCGCCGTCCGCTCGGTGATCTCGATGACGACGCGGCTCGGGTCGCGGACGTCGCGCTCGAACGTCGCCGCGAACTCGGGGTCGGCGAAGTCCTGCGGGTCCACGTTCAGAAAGAGCAGCTCGTCGCCCGAGAGGCGCGTCCCCATCCCCTCGATGGCGCGGCTGCGACAGAGGCGGCTCAGCTCCCAGATCAGGTCCGCCTCGGCGGCGACCTCGAACATCACCTCGGGGCTGCGCAGGGAGCGGGGGACGCCGCGGGCGAGCGCCTCGTAGCCGAACACCTTGCGGCTGTCGGCGTGGACGATGGGGTGGTAGTCCACGTACACGGCGCGGTCGCGCAGCGCCGAGCGGAGGTCGGCGACCTTGCGCGCGCGCTCGCGCTCCTCGACGCTCTTCGCCGCGTTCGCCGCCTCGCGGATGCCGCGGTAGATGAGGCGCTCGAGGCGCGTCTTGGGGTTGTAGTAGACGTGCGCGCTGCCGACGTAGATGTCGAACAGCGCCGCGACCTCCTCGCCGTGGGCGGCCTCGATGCGGGCGGCGACGAACTGCTGCAGCCGCCCCATGATCTCCGTGATCTCGGCGTCGCTGGCCGCGTCCACGCCCACCGCTGGCACGTGGAAGAAGACGAAGTCGTCGTCGTTGGTGAAGCTGACCATGATGCGCGACGTGTGGAGCGCGGTGTCGCGCAGGAACTCGCTGACCGCGCTCGCCGTTGTCTCCAGCACCGCGTCGAGCTTCTCCCAGCCGTAGATCTCCTCAATCTTCGAGTAGCGGACGAAGTTGAAGTAGAGGACGACCATCTCGCCGCGCTCCTTGATGAGCTGGCGCGAGCGCTCGATCATCACCGGCAGGGTCGGCAGGCCGGTGAGGAAGTCGTAGAGCATCGTCTCGTACTCGGCGCGGTCCACCCGGTCGGCGAGCTGCGCCGGGGTCGGCATGCCGCGCGAGATCGCCGAGCGGACGCGGGCGGCGATCTCCTCGGCGTCGGCCGGCAAGCGGTACCACTCGTCGGCGCGCAGCTCGACCGCCCGGCGGCGGGCGGTGTCGTCGCGGCAGGCGACGACGACCGGCAGGCCGCGCGGGCGCGCGCGCTCGAACACGTCGCGGAGGGCGTTCGGGTTGTCGGTCGTGACGAGCACCACGCGCACGTCGTGCGCCTCGGCGACGGCGGCGGCGAGCGCGCGCTCCTCGGCGCGGACCTCGACGCGCCAGTTCCCGAGCTCGGCGGCCGCCGTCGCGATTGCCGGGTCGTCGCTGTCGGTGAGCAGGACGGAAGTGTTCACGCGGGCGCGCGGGCGGTCGAGCGGCGGGAGCGGCGCGGGCTTACGGCGCGGTCGCCGGAAGAAGCGCGGCATTGCGCTCCACGGCCTGCGCGAGCCGCGCCAGGTCGAACGGCTTCTCCACGTAGTCGTCGGCGCCGGTCTGGATCGCCTGCCGCTTGTCGTCCCACTCATCGAGCGCCGTGACCATGATGATGCGCACGGAGCGCCCCAGCTCGCGGTGCTGCTTCATGAGCCGGCACACCTCCCACCCGTCGCGGCCCGGCATCATGACGTCGAGGAGCACGAGGTTGGGACGCACGGTCTCGAACAGCGCCAGCGCCTCGTCCCCGTCGTGCGCCACCGTGATCGGGTAGCCGCGCACCTCGAGGTAGTGCTGGATGATGTCCGTGTTGTCGTGGTTGTCGTCGACGACGAGAATCGTCGGCAGTTGCCCTTCCTTCATGCGTCGCCCGTGTCGGCAGGTGTCAGGGCCGGAGGGGCAAAATGCAAGCCAGACGGCGGGATAGCCGACCGCCGGCGTCGGCGGGAGATCGTGAACGGTTGACGGCCGACAGTCGACGGTGGACGCTACGTAGAGCTCTATCTGCCGTCGACCGTGCACCGTCAACTGTTCACGGTTCACCTCCGCGACAGTCCGGGCGGCTTCCAGGCGAGGGAGAGGCCGAACGCGTCGTCGTTGTCGTCCCCGAGGTAGTCGGAGCCGGCGAACAGCGCGCTGAAGCGGAGCGAGAACTGGGGCGAGAACTCGAAGTCGGCCCCGAGGTCGAAGTCGAGCCCGACCTCCGAGTTATCGCGGCCGTCGCAGCTGCCGCAGACGTCGAGCACGAGGCGCGGGTGCACGTAGGGCGTGATGGCGAGCCCGCCCTCGAGCGGGAATCGCCGGCCGACCGAGACGCCGACCGGCACGCGGAACAGCGTGAGGCCGCCGAACGCGCCGTTCACGCCGGCCGTGAACAGGATGTCGAACGGCACCTGCGCGCTCGACCGCACGAGCTGGTGCGCGAACTGGCCGCCGATCAGGAACTTGGTGCCCGTGAACTCGGGATCGGCGAGGCCGACGTCGAGTGAGAGCTGGTTGCCGAGCGTCAGCCCCTCGCGCCACTGGAAGACGAACACCGTCCCGCTGACGTCGCCGCCGTCGGCGACGGCGAAGTTGTACTCGCGCTCGACGGTGCCCGGCTGCTGAAAGGAGGGGTAGTTCCACGCCTGCGCGCCGGCGGTCGCGGCGGCGCCGGCCGAGAGCGAAAGAGCGAGTGCGGCGCGGAGGGCGGTCGTGCGAGGGCTCATTGAGTCTCCCGTGGGTTCGTGCGGTGCTACCGGAACGCGTAGGCCAGTCCGGCGCCGAAGACGGAGGCGGTCGGCCCGGGCTTCCCCGCCCGCGCCTTCGCCCCGGTCTCGACGCCGACTGTCACGCCGAGTCGCGGCATCAGCCCGACGTCCAGGCCTGCCGAGACGCGGAACAGCCCGCCCGTCGTCGTGACGCCGGCCGGGCTGCTCCGCGACCACGAGTAAAATGGCGCGGCATACACGGAGATGCCACGGCCCGCGCCGATCGCCTGCCGGTAGCCGATGGCCAGCCCCGCCGGGAGCGTCGTCACGCTCGGCGAGTCACCCTTCTTCGGAATCCCGCCGACGCCGGCGAACGCCGCGATGCCGACGCGGCGCTGCATGAGGCGCGGCCCCATGACGGCGACCCGCGCCCCGTAGCTCGGTCGGCTCGGCAGCGCCTCGCCGTCGAGCGAGCCGCTCGGGTCGTACACGCCCGCACCGAGGATCAGCGACAGCGTCGAGCCGGGCGAGGTGTAGGCGGCGGCCAGCCCGTAGCTGCGCGAGCCGCCGCTCGAGCCGTAATTGAGTGCTGCCGTGAGCCCCCGGTTGGCGAAGCCGTTCTGCAGCACCGGGGTCGCGATCATCTGCGCCGCGGCACCGCGCCAGGGGGCCGCGCAGGCCAGCGCGAGCGCGGCGACGGCCGCGGCACGCCGCACGCCGCGGCGCGAGGGCGGAAGGGGCATGATGGCTCTCACCGTGGGAGGTCGCGCCGCTGCCGGTGCAACATCCGTGCGATGGAGCGCGCTCGCCCTGCGCCTCGACGCGGAACGGCGCGGCACGGCCATTCGACGTGC
>Ga0307405_10000237_pt1 | contig 20046 bp, 29 predicted proteins | sample 322Cmetagenome_2_FD_203311 | JGI IMG/M metagenome (GOLD analysis project Ga0307405, IMG submission 203311) | Maize rhizosphere microbial communities from greenhouse at UC Davis, California, United States - 322HYB-C-1 | ecosystem: Host-associated > Plants > Roots > Rhizosphere > Soil | place...
GGGATAGGGGAGCGTTTCACTCCGCCGGCTGCCGTTCCACATAAAGCGGATGCGGATCGATCCGTGGTGGAGGTCCATTCCTGCGGGCAGACCCATTGGCTTTCGAGCCATTCGTAGTATCTCCTGATGCTGTACATGACCCGGCTGCCTTGCTTGTTCCACACGCCGAGTGGGATTTGGTTTCGGGCTCGCTTGGAGCGTAAGGCGGCGAGGGTGGTGCCGAGGATTTCGGCCATTTTCGCCTCGGGGACCTTGTCGCCCGTGATGCCGTCGTTGAGCTGTTCGGCTGCTGACATTGTTCTCTCCGCGCCGCGCTGGGCGGCAGAAGGTGGGTTAGGGTTTGGCGGTGTGCTTGGTTAGCATCGCCTTTTTCTTTACGATGGCGTCGGCGCGCTTCTGGAGGGCGCTCCACTGCTCATCCAGTCGGCGCCATCCGGCCTCAATGGCTTTCTCCTTGGAGGTAAACAGATCCACCTGGTGGTAGGTCTTCCGGCTTTGGGCACGCATCCAGCCGTCCGAGCTGTAGATACCCACGATCTCGACCTTTTTCGGCGCAAACCCGGCGGTTAGCACCCATGCCTCGTAGGGGAATTTGTTTTCAGTCATGCACGAATACCTCGCCCGCCGCTCACCGGCAGGCATGTAGGGGGATTGGGGTTACAGCGCCATTTCGGCCTGGGTTTCTCTCTGCCAGATCGGGGAACTGTTGTGCGACTCAATGCGGTCGGCGATGACGTTGGCGCGCTGGCCGGCAGTTGGTGGGGCGTACATGCCGAACCGGCTGATGCTTCCACCGTTCACCGCGGCGTTCGTGCTGTCGGCTGATGCGAACGGCAGATTTTGGAATATCGCGGGGTCGAGCATCCTGAGGCCGTGGAGGCGACATGCTGGTCGGCCTTGGTCGTCGCAGATTGCATCCATAGCTGACCCCATCCGCTTCCACCAGGCCGCTGTCCCCGGGTGTTCCCATTGACCCGAACTGCCGATGGCCACCGTCGGCCAACCGACGGCGAGGCGCTGCAGCCTCTCCAACGACTCGTGCAGGTGCCAGACCGGCACACCGCGTAACTCTCTGGGCCAGGCTTCCAGAAGCGCATCGTTGGCCGCCTCGTCGCCGTTAATTACATCCGGGATGAGTGCCCAGTCGAAGCCTGGGTGCCGGTGCCATTGCTCAACCCAGGCGGTGTAGCCATCAACATCCAGCTTGCCGCCTTTCTTCCAAACCGAAAACGCGCCGTTGTCGAATACGAACGACTGGCAGACATCCGCCACGATGCCCATGTCGTCCTTGCGTGGGAACGGCACCAGCGCGTGCCGGCCGGCCAGGAACTTAGCGGCGTCCTCGCGCTTACCGCCGACAGGCGTGCCGTGGTAATGGATCATCCGCTGAGCCTCACTGTTTCGATTTCGACGCCCTGGTGCGTGGCGATGATCGTTTGATCGCCGCCGATATCCTCGGCCAGGCGGTCGGCAATCTGTTCATGCCAGCCTTTTTTGATGATCGCTGTTGCGGCCTTGATATGCTCGACGCGGATCATCGCTGGCGACCGGATTTCCAGCTGATAGATGATCAATTCGCCGTCCGACGGGCAGACGGCTGCGAAGGCGTGTCGGTAAGTATTTATTCCGAGCTTACGGTTTTCTATGGGCATAAGTATGTCTCGAGATTAAGATTGGATCTTGATCGTCAGTACTGCATGGAGAAAAGGATGAACAAGGAAATTCTGAAGGGCGCTTTCACTCAAGAAAAAGTATTTGATTACAAATGTCCGCGCTGCTATGCAGGGTTACTTCGCCTTGAAGGGAAGTTCAACTCTGAAGAAACAGAAGTCTCAAGTACCGAACACAATGAAGACTGGTGGGAGCCAGAGATGATTCGGCTGGTGTTCAATATCACTTTAAAGTGCACAACATGTCGTGAGCTTGTGTTTGTTGTAGGCAATGGGGTCGTAGAAGAAGAGGTTGGAGTCGATGACGATGGCGAGTGGCATCGCGACTACGTCGAATACTACACCCCTACCTTTTTTCATCCAGCACTTCAACTAATTGATTATCCCGCAAATGCACCTGCGGAGGTAGTTTCTCCTTTGGCAGTTGCTTCAAGTTTGTATTTCGCAAGTCCGGCCTCATGCTGCAATAACATCAGAATTGCGGCTGAACAAGTCTTGAATCACTTGGGTATTCCTGAGAAAGATGGAGATTCATATGTTTCCTTTGGAAAAAGAATCCAGCAACTCTCAGAAGAACAAAAATCTGTGAAAGAGCTATTTAGCGCTTTGCGCTGGTTAGGAAATCATGGCAGTCACCCTGGAAACGAGATTGAGCCTGACGATGCGCTGCATGCGTTAGAGATGATGGAATATCTGCTTGAGGAGGTTTTCGGCAAGCGCAGAGCGGCCCTTAAAAAGCTCGCGGACGCTATTAATGATCGAAAAGGTCCATTGGGTAGGCTACATAGAATGATTCTAAAAGAGAGCTAAAAAAGTGCTTCGGAAGCCACGTTTCTGGCGCCTTCGTATTTTGGTTGATGATCGCTTAGCTTTTGGTATCCACCATCATCACCGCGCCCCTTTGTAGATGAGCCAGGCCATGTAGGCGATGGCAAAAAAAGGCATGACTTCGTCCTTGCCGCTATAGCGGCTGACTTTGAAGGGGGAGGGGTTACTTGCGGAGTGTTCGAACTGCGGCGTCGTATTTGAGCGGATCGACGTTTGGGTATTGCTGAACGATTTCCATCAGGCGCTCGCGCTCAGGATCGACAGGCATAGCAACCGATGCCGGCGCGAGTTGCTCGGCGCTCAGTGGGTTAGGCGAATAGCGGAGGGCTGACTTGTATGCGGCGTCGAGCGCGTCATCCAAATCACCGCCTGCCTTCTTGGCCTCGTTGAAGGCTATGATCATCTTCGCCCGGACGTCGTAGCTGCGTTCAACCGGCATGCATGCCATTTGCTCGCCCGGGCCGCCGGGAATCGTTTGGTTGGTGGTCATACAGCCTCCCTCGTTACCAGATCATGGGCATTCACAACCGTCATGCCGAGGCGTTCGGCGATCAGGACTTCCAGGCGTGCACCCTTTGAATGCTCCCAGCCGGGCAGGGTGGGAGCATTCCATCAGGGCGACAATGTCGCGGCGCATGCAGTCATTCCAGGAGCCGCCGTCCGGGTTGAGCTCGGCGGGGTTGGTTACGGTGTGGCCGCCGGCGCGCAGGGTGTCGGTCATCGCGGCAAACGCCGGGAAGTTGAGGTCAGGCAGGCCGGTCATGGGGCCGCTGAGGTAGATGCGTTTCATGCGACCTCCGCGACTGGCTGGCGAAACACCGGAAGGGCGTCGGCCTGCTCGCGCACTGACTTCATGCCTTCGGCGTCGTAACCCCAGATGTTGCTGTCGCCGAACTGCTCAGGCCCAAGGTAACCAGGGTGCATTGGCTCCCCGGTGCGGATGTAATCCCGGAACGCCTCAACGAGCGAGCGTAGCGTGCCCCCATGGCTGAACCCGCGCCACCGGCCACCCCAGTTTGTTTTGTGCGTGAAGATCCGCCGGGCGCTGTAGTCATCGATGAACCAGACTTTGCCGCGGTGATCCACTTCCATGCTGGCGTAACGATCGGCGACCTGGTTGAAGAAGAACCGGCGGCCGTGAGCACCGATGATTCGGATCACCTGGTTCACCTGTTCGGTGCGTTTCTGCTTCAGGGCGAGTTTGTTTTCTGTAGGCATGGGGAGTCCTTGCCGGGCCATGCCCGGGCGGTGGAGTGGTGAATTCAGAAAAAAGCGAGATCACACTACGGTCTTGAACGCATGCCGCACGATGGGCCCCTACTTGCCAAAAACTGGGGTTCCACATGAAACAGCTGGTCGCTGACCTGATGTACCAAGTCCTGATCGAACTCATTTTTCGCGGCCTCAACTGGTTGGCCGAGTGGGTCTCGGCCATTCCGCTGGGGTGAGTTATGCCGCTCGGGCTTGGCGTTGTTCCGTGCGCCATGGATCGTTGGCACGTGCCAGCGCAGCCATTGGCGGCGGGCTGACGCTATTGCCGCACATGTGCACTTGCTGGGTCTTGGTGAATGGCTTGCCATCGGCGCCGTGGCTGATGATGTAGTCGGCGGGGAAGCCCTGGGCCTTATACAGCTCGGCCGGTTTCAGCATCCGCAGGCAGATGTCGACGATCACATAGGGCGTGCCCTTCACCATCACTGTGACCATGGCCAGGCGATCCTTGGTGGTGATTGTCGGCGCGGGCGCATCGCAAGCGCTGATGTTCTCGGTGCCGTAGTAGCTGATCAGGAACGCCGCGACCCGCAGGGCACCGGCTTCGTGTTCCGGTGACAGGGTGAGCGACACCAAGGAACTCTTGCCGCCGCCACCGGCGGTGATGGTCGGTGCCGGATCGTCCAGGCCCTGACCAACACTACCGCCAAATGCCCGCTCCATGAATGCGCTGACCAACCCGTGGTGCTGGCCGCCGGCGCTGACGGTGTGCAGCGGGTCGTTAACGTCCCGTGCATCGCAGTTGCCGCGCAGGTGCACCAGGTTCGCCGCCACCAGCTGCTGCTGGCTACCGGTGTTCGTTACGGTGGTCATCGGGTCTTCGATGCTCTTGGCGGCGGTGGTGTTGAAGCCGCCGTTCATCTGGGCCATGAACACCGTGGAGATGCCCATGGCATGTGTGGCCCCGGCCGGGCGCTGATATTTGCCGCCGCTGGTGATGGTTGGCAATGGCTCATCCAGCGCCTTGCCCGCGTCATTGAAGCGGAACTTCACCAGGTGTGCCGCAGCGATCGCGCGGTGGTTCTGGGTCATCAGCGTGCCCACCGGCTGGTCCATGCCCACCGGCTTTCCTGAGTACTCCGGGCCACCGGCCCCAACCATCAACGGGCTGATCAGCGTCAGCTCGCCGCGATTCGCGCAGGTCACTGTCGGCAGCGGGTCGAGCGGGTCATTTATTCTGTCGCTGCCCTGGTGCGTTGCCGGTGCGATGATTGGGCTGACCACCGAGAAGGCACCGCCCTTTGGGTAGGAGGTGATTGTGCGCAGCGGTTCATCGGCTGACTGCACTGCCTCGCCGGACCAGTTGGCAATCGGCACAATGAACGGTGACGCGCTGTCGATGACGAACTTCTTCATGCCCTTGGCAACGCGGCGCAGGGTGGCCGGGGCCAGGTCTTTCTTGCGGCCGAATATGCTTTTACCCAGATCAGTGAAGTCGATGCAGTCGGCGGCGGTCTTCCACTTCTGCTGGCCCTTGGTGGGGTTCTTGGCGTGGGTTGGCTCGGGCCACACGATTGGCTGCCCGTCGCACCGTGCGATCATGAACAGGCGTTCCCGACTGGTCGGCGCGCCGAAGTCGCAAGCCCGGATCACTTTCCATTCAACGACGTACCCCATTCCTTCCAACAGGGCCACGAAGCGGCGCCATGTCCGGCCGCGCTGCTTTGGGTCAGGAATCAGGAACTGCTGGCCCACCGGCACAACCTCACCAGGTGCAGCAACTTCGCCGCGGAGTTTCACCACGCGGCCGGTTGCCTCGTCGCGCTTGGCGATCAGTCGGCCCCACTGCAGAATCTGCTTCACGTTCTCGAGGCTGATCACCCGGGGACGCTTCATGCCTGCCCACTTGAGCCCGATCCACGACAGGTTGCGGATCTCACGCTTGCGCGGTTGGCCGCCGGCCGCCTGACTGTGGTGGGTGCAGTCCGGGGACATGTGGAACCAGCCCACGGCCTTGCCGCCGCACTCGGTGTCCGGATCACCCTCGAACACGTCGGTGGTGAAGTGCCGGGCGCCCGGATGATTCACGGTGTGCATGCTGATCGCCTGAGGGCTGTGGTTCTTCGCCACGTTCACCGTGCGGCCCAGGCCCATTTCCAGCCCGGTGCCAGCGCCGCCGCCGCCACAGAAGAAGTCGACAACGATCTCATCGTCCTGAGGGTTGAAGCCGAGTCCGTATTGGGTTTTGAAATCGAAGGGGTGTTTCTTCTGTTGTGCGGACATAGGGGATCCTCGCCGGTATAGTTCCGGGATCTACAGGGGAGTGGGTTATGAGTTGGGAAGTCGTTTCTTGCTGGATCGAAAGTCATCCAGGTCTGGCGTCATGGATTCAGGCGATTTTTTCAGTAATTGCTATCGCGGCCGCGGGGTACTTTCCAGTTGCGCATGAACGTAGACGGGAAGGTCGTGAACGGAAAAACATGCTGAGAACGCTTGGCTATGCTGCTTTTACTCTTGAGCAGTTGATCAAAGGCTTGTCTGAGGCTTTGGTGAAGGAGAATTCACACCGTCAGTGGAGCGTAAGTGCAAACAGCAGAAGAATTAAAATCGTTGGTAAGGCGCTAAATGATATTTCTGCCGGCTCACTTGTGGGCGTTGAGCATCACATGCTTGCGGATCTCAGGCTTGCTCAAGAGTGTGCCGTTGAGATCGACGATTTCCTCTGCACCTCATCACCTGGAGATATCAGCATTTTGCTCGAAAACGGTCACCACTATGAGCGTTGCAAGAGTTGTCTTATGGACGTTCAGATTGCGCAGGAAGCAGTGGAGGCCCTGATCAAAAAATACTGATTTGTTGGTTCGCTCAAGCTTTACTCTGTTTTTGTGCACCTACGTAATCTCAGCTCCAATGAGTTTGCCTTCGAGTTATTCGCAAAGCCCGTAGGCTGAATAGCAGCTGTTCTGGCTGTCGGTGCGTGCGATGAGGTCGACCATGTCGAACTGGCGGCCGCCGCGCGCGGTGTTGCTCCAGTCGACGATTCGGTCAATGCCGTGCGTTACGGCGCTCACCTTGTCATCCGATCTGACGGTGGGGTCTGTGACGGTGGCGAAGAACGTGGCGGCCCCGCGCTTGCTGGCGATGCTCACCAGCCGCTCCCATTCGCGCACCCGGTCTACTTCCTCTGGCCATCTGGCCGCGATCTGCCGGAGCTCGTCTTTCGCGCACATAATGCAGGGCATGCAGCCAACGCGATTGCAGCCTTGCAAGTACAGCGGGTTCGGCTTGATGCCGGCGGCCCGGTGAGCCTCGAATACCGAATCAACCGTCCATTTCAAAATTGGTCGGTAGTTGAACAGGCCGCCTCCAACCTCATCGCACTCTGGTAGGTACTTGCGGGCCGGCGACTCATCAGCCCGAACGCCTTGCCAGGACAGCAGCATGTTCTCGCCGTCCATGAGCGGCAGGTATACCTGCTCGATGATTGGATTGCGCTTGAGTTCATCGGTGCAGAAGCGCGCCTTGGTGCTGGGGAATCGGCCTTTCCAGAGGCACAGATCCAGGAACGGGTTTCCAGTTGGGTGCAGGACTTCCAGAGCGCCCAGCACCACGGATTCCGCAACACCCTTTTCGCGCCATTTCGTTTCGATGAATTTGCGCTTGCCGGCGATCTGCCTGGAAAAGTCAGCCTTCACCAAGCGGATGGGAACGCCAGTGGCTTCGGCCAGGTAGTGGAGGTAGTCGTACGTCTCTGGATGCTCATGCCCGGTGTCAGCCACTACAGCGCTGAGGTTCGGCACCTCCAGCTCGCGGGCGACCAGCAGCGTAGCGGTGCTGTCTTTACCGCCGCTCATGCTGACGATGTTGTGAGTAGGCATAGGGGATCCTCGCCGGCTGGCGTGATTCGTTGAAGTGGGTGATATGCTTTGCTGCTTATCAAACAAGGAGGTGGTAATGGCCGGTAAAAAGCTTGAAGCGTTCCGCGAGTGGTTCACGCCGCGTAAGCGGTTATGGGCAGGCATAGGGCTGTTTGCAATTGCTATTGCCGTGCCATTTTTCAGTCCAGGAACGACCACCGCTTGGCTCATAGGGCCTGCAACTGTCTTTTTCTTGGGTAGCTTTATTCCCGATACGAACGGAAGGCGATAGGGCGCTGGCGGCTGGCGTGATTCGTTGATATGGGGTATTACGGGTGACCGGCATGGAGCCGGATCAAGGAGCAGAAGATGATCAATTCAACAGGCGTCACATTTACTGTCGGTGAGCAGGAAGGTGGAACACCAAACATTCAGATGTGGGTAGATGCTTTGATTGAAGGTATGCCAAATCACCCCGCAGTCTTTGAGGTGACACCCGGTTCTTCGATGGAAGAGGTGGAGGCTATAAAAGATTTTCTGAATGCGAACATCGCATCTTTCAGTCTCTATCCATCCGGGCCGGGCGGCGGATTCCAAAGAGAGGTCAAACGGGGATACTAATTAACCTCTCCCTGAGAGGCCCTTGGGGGGCTTCGCTCTATGCGCGCTTGAGCTGCTCGGTCAATTGAGTGGGCAGCCCGCGCAGCGTCAGCGTGCCGCTGGCTTCGTCAAACTTTATCTTGTCGCCCAGCAGGTGCGCTTCGAAGCTGATCGACATGCCCTCGGCCCGCCCGGTGAAGCGCCGGAATTTGTTGAGGGTCTTCTTGTCCGGCGGCAGCGTCTCGGAAAGCCCGTAGTCCTTCGCCTTGATGAAGTCATAGAAGCTCTTCGGGCAGTCTTCGTCGATCAACTCCGACAGTTCGCCAAGGGTGATCGGCTCGCCCAGCTTGGCCTGGGCCATCGAGTAGTTGACCAGGGTGTGCGTCTTCTCGCGCGCCGATTCTTCTGGGAGATCCTCGCTTTCAACAAAGTCGCTGAATGCCTTGAGCAAGGTCCGGGTTTCGCCTGGGCCGTCGATCCCTTCCTGGCAACCGATGAAGTCGCGGAAGTAGTCGTTCAGCCGACGCCCCTGCTTGCCCTTCAGGTACGAGATGTATTGTTTCGACTGGCGGTTGGTCTGCCACTCGCTGATGTTGATGCGCGCGGCCAGTCGGATGTGATCCAGGTCCAGGCGCTTCACGGTCATCAGGGCCAGCTCTTCGGTCATGGTCACCGCTTCGGTTTCCTGCACCAGGGCGATAACCAGGTAATCGGTCATGCCTTGCTGATAGTGGCAGAAGAGGGCGTGCCCACCCGTGGTGAGGTTCGACTCTTCCATGAGCCTGGTCAGGTGCTCGACGGCTGTGGTGCTGAACGCCATGAAGTTAGTGACACCGGCGAGATACTTGCCCAGCCAACCGCTGAATGGGAATGCACCTGACTCTTGATGGAAGAAACCCCAGCCCTTGCCTGCGGTGGCGTTGTAGCTTTCGTTGAGCTGGCTCATCAGGTCGTCGCGGGCCTGGCTTTCGACCTGCTCCGATGCGCCCAGGAACAGAACGGCAGGGCTACCGTCAGGCTTCTTGTCGATCTTGTGGATGACGCTATGGCGTACAGGCATTTCATTTTCCTCGGGGAAGCGCCGCCCTCCGGTGGCCGGATGCAGCGAGCAGGTGATGGCGTTTTGGTTGCGATTTTGGTATTACACGGCTTGGCATGAGGCCGGAAGGAGCAGGCGCGTGAAGGTTTTTATCAGTTGGTCCGGAAATCGAAGTCGAGCAGTCGCAGATCTTATGAGCGTATGGATAAAGTGCGTACTACAAGCCTCGGATCCATGGATTTCCACGAAACATATAGACCGTGGAGCATTGTGGTTTTCCGAAATTAACGAAAAGCTTAGGGATGTATCCGTTGGAATTGTATGCCTTACTCAGGAAAACAAAGATAAGCCATGGATATTATTTGAGACGGGAGCGCTAGCAAAGGGACTCACAGGGAACAGAGTATGTACATTTTTAGTTGATCTGGAACCGGGCGATCTAACTGATCCATTAGCCCAGTTTAACCACACAAAACCAGATAAATTAGGAATGTGGGAGCTGGTTAAGACTTTGAATTCATGCATGCTTGAAAGAAGCTTAGATGAAATTGTCCTTCAGCGTGCATTCGAGGTGTACTGGCCCAGCTTTGAACATGATTTTGCTGAGGCGGTATCTCTCAATCCTGCGGTTGAGGTTAAGAAGCGACCTCAGAATGATGTGATGATGGAGATACTTGAGACTACACGATTGCTGAATCGCAGGATCGGTGCCCTAGAGAATACTTCAGATGAAAGACGATACAGCCCAAACGAGCTTTCTCAACTATCACATGTGACGTCTAGAGCAGTTAGCATGCTGAATGACGGCGCTACTAAAGGCGACGTCTTCGAGTTCTTGGTGTCAAGTAACATTAGAGGAGGCGACGCTAAGAGGATTATCGAGAATTTTATCAAAAGTCGGCGCGATCGCGCTGCCGCTGATGATAAAGTTATAACTGAAAATGATCTTTAGGTTTTGGGTCTCAATCGTCGATTACTAGAGTTCATCTAAGTCAATTCGCGCTGATAGACGTTGTCCTTTACTATATAGATACTGCGCCACGTTTTCGCTAATCACGATTTCGTGGCGCGGATAACTCAGGAAGGCAGAAAGTTCTTCGTCGCTCATCAAGTCCATTTTCATGATGGCGATCTGCAGAACCTCGCTGATGATCGGCGTTTTGCCTCTGGCGCAGATCCGGTCCATAGCCTGCTCGATACCCGGCCTCACCTTGTGTCGCAATTCCTTCTCGGCGACCGCCAGGCGTTTCTGCGCAGCCTTGGCCGATCGTTCCTGCACAGTCTTGGCCATGGCCTACCTCTTCTATTCCGCTGGCCGGCAGTGCTAGCCAGGTTTGTCGTTTGCGTTGCTGGGTGCGGGCTACGCGGCGCATGAATCGACCTTCACCTGGTGCCAGGCGCCGACGGCTTCGAAGATGCGCGCGGCGTGCGCCTCGTCCAGCGACATCGCTTCGGGAATGGCGATCCATCCCGACGCCACCATCTGGCTTTGATTGGCCTCGTCGCGCAGCTTCTTGTAGCAATGCTCAATCACGTCTTCCAGGTGGTCGGAGAGGTAAACGCCATCGGGCGCCACCTCCACTGACTTGCTGTAGCGGTCACCGCGGGCGTCGATGCAAAGCGCGCTCAGGTAGATGGTCCAGCGGTGGGGGATACCGCAGACGGCCTGGCCGATCTTCCCCGGCGCGATGTTCTTCAGCGACTTGTAGTTGATCATCCCCTGGCGGCCGCTGGGGTCAATGTTGACCACGGCGACGTGGTTGGATGCCAGACGCGAGCGGCACGATCGCGCGATGCGCGCCTGCAGGTTATGCGGCTTGCGCTTGCTCATAAAGCCTCCGCGAGTTTGCGCAGCGCTTCACGCTCGGCCCGGGTGATGGGCGGCTTGCGGCGCTTGAGGATGGTCTCGGGGTCGATCTTGGTGGAGCGGGGCGGTGGTAGCGGTTTGCGTGGCGGGCTTGGTAACTGCGCTACGGTTCCGCCGGTGGACAGGAACTGCGCTGTACGTTCCGCGATTGAATCAACGTGCTGTCGCTGTTCCTCGACCAGGCTGAGGTGGTTGCTGACGTACATGGCGACCTCACTTGATTCGGATCGAACTGTCGCCGCGCTCCAAGTGAGCCCAGGTAGGTTCGGGTAGAAGTTCGTGTTCAGCGTCTTCACCGGCTGCGATGCGCTTGCGCACCGCTTCGTTGTGATCGCGGATCTCCTTGAGCTTGGCGGCAATGGCCTTTTTGTCCGGAGCAATGCTCGACTTCACAGTGGTCAGTTCGTCCGGCACTGCATCTTCGTTGTCCACGATCACCCGTTCGCTGCCCATGGCCAGTGTGATGGTGAAGAGCGGACGCTTGATCGACTTGATGTTGGCGGCTTCCATGTTGCGGCGCAGGTAGTCGCTTATCTGCGACACGCTGTTGGACTTGATCCGCTTGAGTTCAGCCAGGCGCTCGATTTCGTTGTCGATAGCCGTCACGTCGCTTTCAATGTTTCGGCGCAACATAACGATATTGTCGGCCTTGTCGTTGAAGTCACCTTGCACTTCGTCCATGGCGTGCTGAAGAGCCTCTTTCAGCCCCTCATCATCGGTGTCGGCCATGGCCTGGAGCTCAGCCAGCTTGCCGGTCAGTGCGTAGAGTTGAGTCATGCTGCGTCCTCAGTCAATTTTTCCAGGGTGGCTTTACGCTCTTCGAACGCCCGGGTGATCCGCGCGATGAAAGCCGGCTCGTTGCGGCGTGTTGCCTCACGAATGTATTTCACGTTCAGTGTTTTCAGCTCGTAGGCGGTTACCGCCTTGCCGATGGTCTCGACAGCCGAGGCGAGCCAGTCAATGCGCTCCTGTTTTTGGCGCAGAATTTCGGCGTCTTTGTCTTCAGCCTTCTCAATCTTGAATTCTTCGGTGATGGTGTCGACGTAGGTGGGGTCGTCGAACATGCCCAGGTAAATGTCAGCCGCGAAGCCCAAGGCTTGCAGGCACTTACCGATGCCATCGGTGAGGGACTTTTTCGCCGTATCCCAGTCAGTAAGGATTTTCCCCTGCTGCAGGTATACGAATGGTGTGTGGCCGTACTGCTGGATTGTGCATTTCTGCCCGGCCTTGCCCGTGTACCAAAGCTCTACCTTTACGGTATGCACCTTCGCGCAGATCATTGGTGCTCCAGGCCACTCTTTCGTTGGCGCCTGGAGGGGCGCGCCTTCGTCAAAGCGATCCTCAAGCACTGTCCAGCCCCAGCCTTCACCGCACGGGCCAAACAGCTCTGTGGCCCGATGCATCAGGTAAGTGGGCCTGATGGCGGTCCCCTTGAAACCGCCTGCGCCCGTAAATTTTTTGGTGACCTCGGGGTCGGTAGTTTCGACCTGATTCCATATCCTGGTGTTCTCGGACATCACTTGTTCCTCCAGCCGTCAGCACGCTTGGCCAGCTCCTTGAAGGAAGCCGCCGGCAGCCTGCTCATGTATTTTTTGTTGTCGCGATACCATTCTTCCAGGGCGGCTTTGGGCGTCTGGATGGCAACGACGTGGGAGACCTGCTGCTTGTACGAAGTCGAGTTTGAAACCTGAGAGTGGAAGGTCCGGCTCACCACTACGGTGTTGGTCATTCCCTGCTTGACCAGGTTGTTCAGTTCTTCCTGGGATTGAACGGCAATTGCACCGGGGTGCTTCTGCTGGAACAACCTGTAGCAGGCCTCTCTCACAAGCTCGGTGCTGCCGTACTCGACATATTCAACATCGGGAATCCCTGCCTCGATCTTCTCTGCCACTTCATCCAGGCGGCCCGTGTCGATCCATGCGTTTTTCGACACCTGTTTCAAATCCCATCCGCTAACCGTTTGGCGGTCTCGCTCAAGCTGCAGATGCTCGGGGAGGATGTCGTAGCCGTAGGTCAGATCGGTGTCGCATACGAAGAGGGTGCCGACGTACAGCTTGCCGGGCCGGGAGGGCAGGATGTGGCCGTACTTGGCGCCGATCACGTCGCTCATTGGTGGCTGCATGCGCAGGCACATGCTGCGGATTTCCGCTTCGTCATCATCGGAGAGGCCGGAGACGACGAATTCAACACCCTGATTCTGCCGGTGCGCCGGGGTCTCGTTGATGCATAACACTTCGGCGTCGAACTGGTCGCTGTGCCGGAACTCTGGTACCCATTGTCTGTTGCCGTTCAGCACCTTCACGTCGTAGCCATTCCGGGTCAGCACCAGCAGGGCGATTTTGTAGCCCTCGCCGAAGCTGCCGATTGCGTCGGAGCGGTCAGCCTTGGAGGTGCTGCCCAGCACCAGCGTGCTGGCCTCCAGTCTTGCAAAGCGGCTGGTGATGAACAGTTGGCCTTCGGCGAAGGCGTATTCAAACGGCGACTCGCTGTCCAGGGCGTTCTGTACCAGCTCCCGTATGGCTTCTTTCAGGCCCCAGTGGCGGACATAATCGCGGGACAGGGGAAGTTCGTAGGACTTGGAACGGATGCGATCTGCAATTGCTGCGAGCATGACTATCTCCCGCGCCATCCTTGCGGGGCGCTGTGAGGTGTTTGGTTATTGAGTGATTCGATCAGCGAGGGCGCTGAGCAACATCAGGAAGGTGAAGAGGGAGAGGGCAGAGAAAGAGCCGCGCCAGATAAGCATGCGCCTGGTGCGCTGGTGGGGAGTCAAGGCCGAACCCTCACCGCAATCCGCCCACCCTCATGGTTGGCGCCAGGCGCTGAGGCAGATCCCGCACCAGGTCTTCACGCTTGCGGCCGATGAGCTCGTTGAAGGGCCGGCCGGAGCCCAGGATGGCGATGCGGCGCTCGATGTCGTCGAGCTGCTCGTCGATCAGCGATTTAACCGGTGCGGTGGTCATGCAGCCTCCTTGCGGTGCCTGGTGATTTTCAGCAGGCGCTGGCAGTAGTGGTTGAATTCTTCGACGGTGATCGCGTCGCCGGTGAGCATGTTGGTGATCATCCGCACGACGACGGATTGGGCGCCGGGCTCGCTGGCGGGATGCTTCAGGGCCTCCAGCGCCTCATCGATCAGGATGTGCGGGCTCATAGATCTGCATCCACGTCGTCTTCGCGCTCTTCCCGTTCCGCTGCTACCGCGTCTTCGGCGTAGGGTCTCAGCAGCGCCACAGCGATCTTCTCGACCGCCTCAATCGGGCGCTGCTGGCCAAGCAGGTCGGCGGCGTGGGCCCGAGTATCGCTCTGGCTGCCGAGCATTGCCGACAGCAGCAGTCGGGCAAACGAATCACGCTGGTCCAGGCCGTCGATCTGGCGCTGATTCAGGTGGCCTTGCAGGACAGTGCAGAACCGGTCGAACGTCACAACCTGCGGCTGGCCGTAGCGGCGCTTCCACTTGATGTCGACGCCGCACACCAGGCGCTCCGCCGAATGCTCAAGCCAGTCAGTCACCTCATCGCTCTCGCTGACCTCTGGAGGCAACTGAGCGTCGTAACGCTCCTGACAAATCTTCAATGCTGCGTTCATGGTCGCCTCCAAGGTGGCGGGTTGTTCACCTGTATTCGTCAACACTCATGCCTCCCGCTGGTTGCCGATGGGCGCGGGGGAGGAGTGCTGACGTAATAGAGGTGGGTAAGGGAACCCAGGCCCGCTACTGGCGACGGCTTGGGCTTGTTGCGTCAGCGGTGGCTCCCTCTGCGCTAGGGCGGCGCCGCGTATCCCGCTGCTGATTGCAGGTCGGCGGTTCGTCATGGGTGCGGGCTTCGAGCTTCCTACTCACAGCGTCAAACAGCATCTGTTCGCCGTGGATCACAGGTCCTTACAACATGCACGCTACAGCTCAGAGTGCCCTGATTGAGTGGGGCAGGGTGCATGAGGTCCGGCGGTCCCAGCCGAGGCTATCGGGATCGCTAATTCAAATCTTTGGATCTGGCCGTGACCCGCTACTGGCGTCGGTCACCGGCTTGAATCAAATGTTCTTCCAGCCGCGGGCCTTTCGGCTTGTTCTCCCGCTGGATAACTGTTCTTGGCGCTTTACGCTGCGCGCCCGGGTCAGTTGCCAACCCTCTGAACCGTTTAGGCCGGTTCATCGCTGCCTTTGAATCTGGGCCGGTGGTGATCCGGCAAGGTGTGTCGCTAAAGAGCGGTGCAGGTTTAGCTGCTGGCCGGCATCGTTCATTGCTGGCTTGAGGCGATAATCACAGAGTGTGTTTGTTGTGTCAACACGCAACGTGTTTGTATTTTTAATGATTGAATCACGCTGTGTGGTTTTTATAGGGCGATTGGGACGGAGGGGGCAGGGAGCCCGCCTATCGGCGAGCTCATTTAGGAATCGCAGTACTCACGCCAGCCGATCCGGACGGCGCCGTCTTCCAGGTGCTCGACCCTTATGCCCGCGGTGTCGCCGATGTCTTGGATGACCTGGCGCCAGGCTTCAGGGCTTTCATCGTCTCGCCTGGAAACCTCGACCAACTGAATCCTCTGCACTCTGGGGGAGGCAATTATGCGTTGCAGGCGATGGCCTACAAGCTCGTAGGAATTTCTCGGTTTCGGTGTGGGGTAGGGTGCTTGGATCATGCGTCGCTCCTTGCGAATACTGTATGTATGCACAGTATTGACACTGACATATCTTGGCAAGAGGGCGATAGGAAGTTTCATGCATAAATGCATGTTTTATGGTGAGTGCATTCTGGTAGGCATGAAAAAGCCCGCGCTGGGCGGGCTTTAAATGAATACGGTGAGCGGCGGCTACCCCGCCAAGTCCAAATCTCCACGATGAGCGATATGTACCTTGTTGCCATCTGGATCACGTAGGTACGCACCGTAGTAACCGTCACCATAGTGGGGACGTTGGTCAGGTTCACCTTCATCAGATCCGCCCGCAAGAAGCCCAGCTGCATAGGCGCTGTCTACCGCATTAGGAGATGGTGCGGTGAAAGCCACCATGCTGCCATTCCCTGCTCCGGCTTCATTACGGTCATAGGGGCTGTACACATAAAAACGAGGGAGAACGCTATCTGGCTTAATCCAGCATGCCGAAGGTGGTCCGCCATCAGGCGTTACAGGCCTGCGACAGAGCCCCAGAGGGATCAGCACCGCGTCATAGAAGGTAGATGCCTTATCAAGATCGTTTGTCCCAACGGTTACGTGACTGAACATCCTGTATTCCTACTTACGAAGGCGAGACGTTATCGTGTCATTTTGAAGGTGGGCGTGTATAGCCGTCGTCGGGTAAGTCGGGGAGGGCGAGTGTCGGCCCTCCAAATCGCAGGCAAAGAAAAGCCCGCGATGGGGAGCTGCGGGCTTAAAGGGATATTCACTAGGAGCTGGAATCACCATAAGCGCTCGATTGTGAAAGGGGTGTGAAGGCAGTGCCCGTAATTAGCGCACTTCATTTATGGAGAATTATCTGTTGCCGGTATCCGCTCTCGTTGATCAGTAACGGGTACCTGCTCTCATCTATCAGTGAGCGCAATCGCTTTGAGTGGGTAGATTGACTAAAAAGTACCTGGCAATCAGCGGTATCAAAAAATTGTCTGAGGAGTGGTATCGAAAAATTGAGCTGGGTCTTGTCAATTCTCAGCGAGACGGTAATTAAATCAAGCTGGTCGGTCAGATCTCGGTACAGGTCTATGACCAGCAGGCTGTCGCTTACGGCAGACGAATAGACATGAACGTCACCAGCACCAATAGGTGTGTCTTCGAAGTAGTGGTCGTACAGTTTTGCAATGTCTAGCTCGATTCCAGAGGCGATCAAAGCGGCTTCTAAATCCGCATTGGGTGAGTGCTCGTCCCCTACCCATGAAACTAAATCGGACATTGATACGCAGATGTCGAACTCATTGGCATAGACGATGGAAGGCATTGGTGGCTGACCCGGATGATGAATTTGGCGGTTACGCCGGCGGCAAGAATCACGACGCTGAGGATAGGTTAAAGGTCTGTATCAATACGTAGTCGCGATTGCTAAGGCGAGTTGATGGTCAGTCATCAGCGGTGGTGCGTAGGTCGTGTGATAGAAGCGTACTGCCTGTTCAAATTGTGCGCCGCGAATCTCGCCTTTTGAGCCGATGAACGCAAGGGCGTCAGCCTTTGCAGGCTTGAAGTTATTTGAGGCCAGCATGGTAAGTCCGGTAGTTCCCGCAACGGTGTAGGTTGGAGCCATTAGCACTGACAGCATCGAGTTATTGTAGGAGTCATCGGACCCCTCTGAAGCATGAGCATTGATCGATACCATAAGGGTTGCAGCTACAATCTTCCATGTGTCCATTCTTCGATGCTTCCATTGCGATCAGAGGGCGCCACCATAGCAAAGCAAGGGGCTTGCCAGAAACAAGAGGCCCGGCGCTGGGCCGGGCTTAACCTATTCCGGGCTTTATCAGACAACCCTGAGACGAGGAGGCGTTATCGGACGGTTCGGCTCGGGTTGCTCTCCTAGCACCCCTTGTAGAAGAGAGTCCATCTCATCGAGAGGAAGGTTAAGTTGATCGGCAATCGACTCCTTCGTATAGCGATCCTTCCAAAGCTCTTCAAGCACTTTTCGCCAAAGCACAGAGAATTCCCTATCCATAGATTGGGGTTCCTTTGTTCTATAGCCAGCTATTGCAATCTGCTTGCAGATCTCTCTGTAATGCCAATCAGATAAAATATTTACATCCCTAAGGCTCCGAGCCAAAGCAGGTACAGAAACTCCCCATCTTTTCTTGCTGGCGATAATTTGTGAAATGGATCTTACTGAGGGAAGATTTGCAATCAAATCTTCCCTGGGTATCAACAGGTTCGACGCAAATGCGTCCGCATCTCGCTCAACATCAGAGCCTTCAGTATAACCATGCGCATGCATTAGCAAATGGCCCAGCTCATGAGCGGCGTCGAACCGGCTGCGTTCTGACGACTTTATGGTATTCAAAAAAATAAATGGAGTGCCATCTCTCCAAAATGAGAATGCGTCAACGTCACGACCTTCCGACAAAGTGAAGATCCGAACACCTTTAGATTCGAGAAGCTTGATCAAGTTTGGTATAGGACGGAACCCAAGGCCCCAATGACGCCTAATTGATGCTGCAGCTGAAACTGGATCTTCATCTCTTAGATCGAGTAGGTCTTGTGTGGGAAGATTAAATTTACTTGCAACCCAGTCGTTGAATAGATACCCAAGCGCACCGCTGGCTAATGCCGCATCTGTTTGTTTGGCAGTCATTGATTTTAGACTACGAAAACTTACCTGCTTGCTATGTAGCTCATCTACATCGTCAAGATAAAAGAACTCAACTGGATACTTTAAAGCCTTCGCTATTGCGGCTACTGTTTCTGTTGAGGGTTCAATGGTAACCCCTTTTGCTATCCTAGAGAGTGTGACTTGAGTAACTCCAGACAGCTCTGCGAGTTTTTTTTGCGTAAGCTGCCTGCGCTTTCTAGCGAAGTCGAGCCGTGAAAGATTGAGATTCGCCATCTTTATTTTTTCGAAATCAGAATTTCTGGCTCATCGACAATGTCTTCCGCCGCGGGAGCAGTCGCGAATTCCAGCAGGTCGATATCTTTATCAGCAACAAAAATTCGGTCAAAGAAACCTACGAAGTGATCTTCTGTGAATGGTTTTGGCCTGGATACCTCAACCTCCAATCGTTTTGCGTTAGCCGATACGCAAATGAACCATACCACCGGAAAGCTACCACCCGGACGACTGTCCACAACATCAGCCCTAGGGAAGAGACTTTGCGCATGAGGGGCTGCTACTAAATCACGTGTAGCCTCTCCTTTAGGTGAAATCGCTTGCGGCTCGATATCCTTGCAAGCGTGATCTACGTTTTGAAAACCCAGCATGATCCCAAGGTCGTCATTAACTACAATCTCGATATTTCTGAAGTTGCCAGTTCTCCAACCGCTAGGAAGTGTCTCTAGGCGGAGGTGCCGAATCCCGGCCTGATAAGCTTGAGTACCAGGGAAGTTGACTGGGTCAACCCCTTCTAGGTATTCGGATCGAGCGCTCGCTGCTGCCATACCAATTTTGATGATCTGGTCAGAGGTGAGACCCAGGGCGTCAAGGCTGCGCTTAATATCGTATGGCTGGTCGATAATACCGAGAGCATGATTGGACATATTTTCACCTGATGTTAATTTTTTCTTCCTACATTGTAGGTTAAAAAAATTAACATGCAATGGCTGGTCGATGAGCGCGCAGGCCTTTCGGATTTACTTCAGTGATCCTGTCCCACCACAGTCGCCTTAAAAACGCGCGCCATAGAAGTGATTCAGCGCTATCAGTTCAAACACAGCCACGAAAACGCAGAGCACAACGAAGCCAGGGCTGAAGACCCGCTTGCGGCCGGATGAGCTCCAGCTAAGACCAGCTGCGTCGGAGTAGCCGGGGATCATCATAAGCAGCGCCAGCCAAGCAATGACCCCAACCTTGCTCCAGAAGGACTGCTCTCGCCATGAGGTAGAAGGTTTTCCAAGGGCGGATGGCATCAGTAAAACTTCTGCAGCGCCTGCACAACCACGCCAACGATCCGGCAATTCTCGTCAACCGCCTCAATTGGGTAGCTCGGATTCAGCGGCTTCAGGAACAGCCTGCCGCCGTCGCTGACTAGCTTCTTGAATGTGGCTTCATTGCTGTCTGGCAGCTTGGCCACCACCAGCTTACCTGGTGCGACCTCAGCCTCGGTGTCCACCAGAATCAGCGTGCCCTCGGTGATGCTCTGGCCGGCGGGCGCCGTCATTGAGTCACCTTTCACCTTCAGCCAAAACGCTGTGCCCTTGGAGTCGTACTCCGAGAACTCGTAGCTGTCCGAGAATCCGGCCGGGTAGGGCTCCACTGCTTCCGTCCAGGCGCCGGCGGCAACCCAGCTTATTACTGGGTAGCGGAATGATTTGGTGGGCTGCGCGGCGATTGAAATATTCGAGGGGCTTTCGCCA
>Ga0307405_10000238_pt1 | contig 20020 bp, 17 predicted proteins | sample 322Cmetagenome_2_FD_203311 | JGI IMG/M metagenome (GOLD analysis project Ga0307405, IMG submission 203311) | Maize rhizosphere microbial communities from greenhouse at UC Davis, California, United States - 322HYB-C-1 | ecosystem: Host-associated > Plants > Roots > Rhizosphere > Soil | place...
GCGTGCGGGGGCCCGGCGGGGTGGCCGGGGGGCGCCACTCCCGAGACGTTTCACTCACTCATAGAAGCATCAAGCCTCTGGTTCAACTTGAGAACATTGACCACAGGCTCCCCGAGAAAGCCAAGCTCCCGACCCTCCACGGCGCCATCCACCAGTGCCTTCACCTTGGCCTCGTCCAGACCGCGCGCCTTGGCCACACGCGGCACCTGGAAGTAGGCGGCATCCGGCGAGATGTGCGGATCGAGACCGCTGCCCGACGCAGTGACCAGATCGGCCGGTACGGGCGCGTTCGGGTTGGCTGCCTTGGCGGCCTCGTAGTCGGCCTTCACCCGGTCGATCAGCTTGCTGCTGGTCGGGCCGAGGTTGGAGCCGCTGGAGCTTGCCGCATTGTAGCCGTCGCCGGCGGCCGACGGGCGACCGTGGAAATACTGCTCGCCGGTGAAGGCCTGGCCGATCAGCGACGAGCCGATGACCTTGCCGTCCTTCTCGATCAGGCTGCCATTCGCCTGGGCGGGAAACAGCGCTTGTGCCGCGCCCGTCATGGCGAGCGGATAGACGAGGCCGGTGATGGCGGTAGTGGCGACGATCATCACGATCGCGGGACGAAGTTGCTTGAGCATGGACATAACTCCTTAGACGAGGCCGATGGCGGTGATCGCCATGTCGATCGCCTTGATGGCGACGAACGGAACGACGATGCCGCCCAGGCCGTAGATCAACAGGTTGCGGGACAGCAGCGCGCCGGCGCCGATCGGCCGGTAACGCACGCCGCGCAGCGACAGCGGGATCAGCGCGATGATGATCAACGCATTGAAGATGATCGCCGAGAGAATGGCGCTCTGCGGCGTCGACAGGCCCATGACGTTGAGCGCCGTCAGCTGCGGATAGAAGGTCAGGAACATCGCCGGGATGATCGCAAAATATTTGGCCACGTCGTTGGCAATCGAGAAAGTGGTCAGCGCGCCGCGCGTCATCAGGAGCTGCTTGCCGATCTCGACGATCTCGATGAGCTTCGTCGGGTCGCTGTCGAGATCGACCATGTTGCCGGCTTCGCGGGCGGCCACGGTGCCGGTGTTCATGGCGACGCCGACATCCGATTGCGCCAGCGCCGGCGCATCGTTGGTGCCGTCGCCGCACATGGCGACCAGCTTACCCTTGGCCTGCTCCTCGCGAATCAGCGCCAGCTTGTTCTCAGGGGTCGCCTGCGCCAGAAAATCGTCGACGCCGGCTTCGGCTGCGATTGCCGCCGCCGTCATGGGATTGTCGCCGGTCACCATCACGGTACGGATACCCATGCGACGCAGTTCCGCGAAACGCTCGCGGATGCCGCCCTTGACGATATCCTTCAGCTGGATGACGCCGAGCAGGCGTCCGTCGCGGGCAACGGCAAGCGGCGTGCCGCCCGCCTTGGCGATCTCGTCGGCAATGGCCTGCAACTCGCGCACCGTGTCGGAATTCGAGCGTAGCGCGATCGCCGTATTGCCCGAAGCGATGGCGGAGCCACCGTCGACATAGGAGAGCACTGCATCGACGGCACCCTTGCGGATCGACGATCCCTCGACATCGACGCCGCTCATGCGGGTCTGCGCTGTGAAGGGCACGAAGGTGGCCTTCAGGCTCGTCATGTCGCGGCCGCGGATCGCGTATTTCTCCTTCGCGAGCACCACGATCGAGCGACCCTCGGGCGTCTCGTCGGCAAGCGAGGCGAGCTGTGCCGCATCGGCCAGTTCCTGCTCGCTGACCCCGCGCACCGGGCGGAACGCGGTCGCCTGGCGATTGCCGAGCGTGATGGTGCCGGTCTTGTCGAGGAGCAGAATGTCGACGTCGCCGGCTGCCTCCACCGCGCGGCCCGACATGGCAAGCACGTTGAAGCGCACGAGGCGGTCCATGCCGGCAATGCCGATAGCCGAGAGAAGCGCGCCGATCGTCGTCGGAATGAGCGTCACGAACAGTGCGACGAGCACGATGATCGGGATCGAGCCGCCGGCATAGGCCGCAAAGCTCGGAATCGTCGCGGTGGCGAGCACGAAGATCAGCGTCATGCCGGCAAGCAGGATGTTGAGCGCGATCTCGTTCGGCGTCTTCTGCCGCTCGGCGCCTTCGACGAGCGCGATCATCCGGTCGATGAAGGTCGAGCCGGCCGCAGCCGTGATACGCACGCGGATCCAGTCAGACAGCACCTGCGTGCCGCCCGTGACAGCCGAGCGGTCGCCACCCGATTCACGGATGACGGGCGCGGACTCACCGGTGATCGCCGCCTCGTTGACCGAGGCCACGCCTTCGATCACTTCGCCGTCGGAGGGGATGATATCTCCCGCCTCGACCAGCACGAGATCGCCCACCTTCAGGCTGGTACCCGGCACCATGCGATAGCCGCTGCCATTGTTGGCGGTCAGCAACTTGGCCTGGGTTTCGGTGCGCGCCTTACGCAGAGAATCGGCCTGCGCCTTGCCGCGGCCTTCCGCGACCGCTTCGGCGAAATTGGCAAACAGCACCGTGAACCAGAGCCACAGGTTGATCTGGAACGAGAAGCCGAGATTGCTGCCGCCGGTCACGAGATCGCGGATGAATAGCACGGTGGTCAGAACAGAAACCGTGGCGACGACGAACATCACCGGGTTCTTGGCAAGCGCTTTCGGGTTCAGCTTCTTGAAAGCCGCGCCGAAGGCCGGAATGAGAATGCGGGCATCGAGGATGCTCACGGATTTTGCCTGGCTCATAAGAGAACTCCAGCGTTTGAGACGGGGATGGGGCGACCGGTTAGCCGGTCAGCCGAAAATCAGTTTGTAGAGGGCGGCCGCCACGAGCAGCGCCGCCAGCATGATCAAGATGGTGTCCGACGCCTTGAGCGACCGGCCTGGCCTGTGCCCCACCGCCCGCCCCGGAAGACCGGAACGGGCAGGGAGCTTGTGGCGCCTGAAGTGGCGGATCAGCATGGTCATGCCCTCAGAACGTCTGGCCCGAGATCATCATCAGGTGCTCGATGACGGGACCGAGCGCCAGCGCCGGGAAGAAGGTCAGGCCGCCGACGATGACGATGGTGCCCGTCAGAAGTCCGACGAACAGCGGACCGTCCGTGGGGAAGGTGCCGTTCGAGGCCGGAACCGTCTTCTTGGCCGCCAGCGAACCGGCGATTGCGAGAGCCGGGATGATGACCAGGAAACGGCCGGCCAGCATCGCGATGCCGAGCGTCACGTTGTACCAGGGCGTGTTCCCCGTCAGCCCGCCGAAGGCCGAGCCGTTGTTGGCGGCGGCGGACGAATAGGCGTAGAGGATTTCCGAGAAGCCGTGCGGTCCAGCCGTGCCGACCAAGGCGACGGCCGAAGGCAGCACGCTTGCGATCGCCGTGAACACCAGCATCGTCAACGGCAGGCAGAGGATGGCAAGCACCGCCATCTTCATCTCCTTCGCCTCGATCTTCTTGCCGAGATATTCCGGCGTGCGCCCGACCATCAGGCCGGCCACGAAGATGGCGATGATGACGAAGAGCAGGATGCCGTAGAAGCCCGCGCCGACACCGCCGACGATCACTTCGCCAAGCTGCATGTTGATGAGCGGGATCAGGCCGCCGAGCGCCGTGAACGAGCCGTGCATGGCATTGACCGCGCCGCACGACGCTGCCGTGGTAATGACGGCGAAGAGCGAGGAGAGCGTGATGCCGAAGCGCACTTCCTTGCCTTCCATGTTGCCGCCTTCAAGGCCGAAGGCATGCATCAGCGGATTGCCGGCCGCTTCTGCCCAGTAGGTGACGCCGACGCCGATGAGGAAAAGTACGAACATGCTAGCGAGGATCGCCCAGCCCTGCTTCTGGTTGCCGACCATGCGGCCGAAGACGTTGGTGAGCGAGGCACCGATCGCGAAGATCGCCACCATCTGGATCAGGTTGGAGATCGCATCCGGGTTTTCGAACGGATGCGCGGAATTGGCGTTGAAGAAGCCGCCGCCATTGGTGCCCAGCATTTTGATCGCCAGCTGCGAGGCAACGGGGCCGACCGCGATCGTCTGCTTGGCGCCTTCGAGCGTGGTGGCCTCGACATAGGCGCCAAGCGTCTGCGGCACACCGAGTGCGACGAAGACAAGGGTCATGACGATGCAGATCGGCAGGAGGATGTAGAAGGTCGCTCTCACCATATCGACCCAGAAATTACCGACCGCCTTGCCGGATGCACGCGAAAACGCCCGGATGAAGGCAAGCGCGATGGCAATGCCCGTCGCCGCCGAGACGAAGTTCTGCACGGTCAGTCCTGCCATCTGCGTCAGATAGGACATCGTGCTTTCGCCGCCGTAGTTCTGCCAGTTGGTGTTGCTGACAAAGCTGACGGCGGTGTTGAAGGAGAGCTCAGGCCCGACTGCGGCCATGCCGGCCGGGTTATAAGGCAGTACCGCCTGCAGGCGCAGCAGCGCATAGAGCACCAGCGCGCCCAAGAGATTGAAGGCGAGCATCGAGACTGCATAGGTCGTCCAGTGCTGCTCTTCGCGCTCGCTGGTGCCCGACAATGCGTAAAGTCCCCGTTCGATGGGAACGAGGACGGGTGAGAGAAGCGTGCGCTCGCCCGAAAAGACACGCGTCATGTAGCCGCCGAGCGGTTTGACGAGCGCGAGAACGATCCCGCAGTAAAGCAGGATCTGAAGCCATCCGTTGAGGGTCATCTTGATTAACTTTCAATACCCGGCGCTATGAGAGATCAGAATCGCTCAGGGCGGATGAGGGCATAGGTGAGGTAGACGGTGAGGAACACGGTCACGGCACCGCTGAGGACATAGTCGAATATCACTGTGTTTCTCCCGCTAGAGGCTGTCGCAAACTTTGGTGTAGGCGAGGCACAGCACGAAGAATAAGATCGTGATGCCGAGCAGAACGATGTCGATCATCGACCATCACTCCTTGAATTGTTTCGAAATGGAGACGCGGCGCCGGCCGGTGGGCCATGCGCTTGTCCCTGGTGTCTCGGGCAAGATCTTGCGATCACCCGGCCATCAATATGCGGCCGAAGCGCATTAAGGTTCGAGACGCGGGAAAAGCCGCCAATATAAAAATCTTATAAATGCGCTGGTCCGATCGAAGGCCGTTGGAGGTGGAAAAGCCGGCATTCAGGCCAGTTTGGCGAAAGCTTGCCGCCCTAGGGTTGGCGGATAAAGAAGCAGACCTGCGTTCGGCTGAATGCCGTTCTTGAAAGTACGAAGGCGATCTGAATGCCCAAGACCGAGCCAAGCAATTCTTCGGCCGAGACCCTTGCCGAATTGGCATCGTTGAAGGCGCAAGTCGAAGAGTTGACCCAGCGCATCGATACGCAGGGCTCGGTCCAGTTCGAAATAGCCAAGCTGCTGCAGACATTCCATTCCCAGCTCACGGCCCTGCCGCAGCAGATGAACGAGATCGTCAAGACGGCGATCGAGTTGAACAATCACGACAAGGTGCCGCTCACCAAGGAAGTGCTAACCAAGTTCGACGCACGCCTCGGCAGCCTCGGCGTCGGCATGCACGTCTTGAAGCAGGTCAGCCATCTGACGCTGCGCCGCCTTGGCCCCGCGACACCGAAGATCCGTTGCGTCTTCATTGTCCAGTCGATCCCGATGTGGGATGCGCTGGCCGATGTCTACTGGGCCATGACCGAGGACGATCGCTATCACCCCATGGTCGTCTCGATCGACAACAGCCAGCTCGGCGTGGCGGAGTTCTCGGGCGAGGATGAGGTGCATGCTGGGCTGAATGCGCTGGGCGTCCCGCACATCCGCCTCGACATGCACTCCTTCGACGGGCTGGATATCGTGCGAAATCTGATGCCAGACGTGGTCTTCCGCCAGCAGCAGTGGGATTCTCCGGTTCCGCATGGCCTGAGAACGATGGAGATCACCTTTGCCCGGATCTGCGTCGTGCCTTATGGCATGGGCGTGCTCGCCAACCCGGATGCCAAAAGCGAAGACGACGAGGCCTATAGCGACAATTACGACCAGCAGTATCACCGCCTCGCCTGGAAGGTTTTCTGCGAGACGGAGATGACGCAGTCCTATTACCGCTCCTTCGCGCATTCCGATCCGGACAAGTTCGTGCTGACGGGCTACCCCAAGCTCAACAAGCTGATGGAGGCCAAGGGCAAAGGCGAATGGCCGATCGCCGAGCCGAACGGGCGCAGCTTCCGCGTCGTCTGGGCGCCGCACCATTCGCTGGCCGTCAATGGCTTCGGCTTTGGTGTCTTCCATAAAATCTACAAGCAGATGCTGGATTGGGCGCGCTCCGCCAAGGATATCCAGTTCGTGCTGAAGCCGCATCCCGCACTTGCCTTCGGCGCCGAGCAGAGCGGTCTCTTCCACGATAATTCCTATCAGCGCTATCTCGATGCCTGGTCGGCACTGCCGAACTGCGCCATTCGTGAAGGCACCTATGGCGAGCTGTTCGATGCGTCGGATCTGATGATCACCGACGGCGTTTCCTTCCTCACCGAATATCATCTCTTCGAGAAGCCGCTGATCTTCATCGATTCCGGCGTCCACGCCGCCTTCAACGCGCTGGGCCGGCTTGCCGAACGCGCCGCCCACCGCGTCGAAACCTTCAATCAGCTGCGTCAGGTGGCGCTCGATTACAGGGACGGCAAGGCCTGGAAGCTGGTGAAGGAGCGCGAGGAGCTTCTGAAGGTGCTGCTCCCGCGCACCGAGCCGGCCTCCAGCATCATTCTTGATTCCATCGCAGCCGATATACAGACGTCGAGGTCCTGAGCATGTACCGCGCGCAACAGCATGCATTGACACTGCCCGCCGCCAACGACACGGGTGCCGTTCCCGGCCACAAGCGTGGCACCGGCTTCGCCTTCGATCTCGATGGCACGATCACCCGCGCCGAACTGCTGCCGATGATCGCCTCCGAGCTTGGCCTCGAAGCCGAAATGCGGCTCCTGACCGAGCTCACCATGTCGGGCATGATCCCCTTCGAGGATTCTTTCCGCCTGCGCTTCGCCATCCTGCGCAGCGCCGGCCTCGATCGCATCCAGTCGATCGTCTCCGAGGTCGAGTTCGATCCCGATATCGAGCAGTTCATCCGCGAAAACCGCGATCGCTGCTTCGTCGTCACGGGCAATCTCGATCTCTGGATCGCGCCGCTGGTCGAGCGCCTCGGCTGCCGCTTCTACACCTCGACAGCCACGACCGAGGACGGCTGGATCACCGGCCTCGACACGGTCATGCGCAAGAACGTCGCCGGCCTTGAGCTGAAGGACGAGTTCGACCGCCTCGTCGCCATCGGCGACGGCTTCAACGACGTGCCGCTCTTCGACGTCGCCGATATCGGCATCGCCTTCACCGGCCTGCATGGCGCGCCCGATGCACTGGTCTCCGTGTCCAACTATGTCGCTCTCGATGGGAAGTCGCTATGCCGTCTGTTAAACACGCTGTAATCGCGGCGGCCGGCCTCGGCTCGCGCTTGGGTCATGGCAAGCCGAAGTGCCTGGTCGAGATCGAAGGCGTCAAGATCATCAAGCATCTGCTGTCGCTGCTGAAGGATGTCGAGGATGTCCGCGTCATCGTCGGCTTCGAGGAAAAGGCCGTCATCGCGGCGATCCGCGCCATCCGCCCGGATGTGCTCGTCGTGCGCAACCCCGGCTTCCGCAGCACGACGACGCTGCACAGCTACGAGCTCGGCGGCCGCTATATCAAGGGCGATTGCCTGTTCATGGATGGCGACATGCTGGTCGAGCCGGAAAGCTTCGCAGCCTTCCTCGCCTCCTGCGAACCCGGCGTGGCGCAGCTCGGCATCACCAAGACCAAGACCCGCGACGCCGTGTTCCTGACGCGCGAGGACGGCCTTGCCGTAAGCTTCCGCCGCGACGACCCGACCGAATACGAATGGGCCAACATCGCCTGGCTGCCGGTCGATTATTTCGCCGATATCGGCAATACGGCGGTCTATGAGCATCTGAGGCAGTTCCTGCCGATCCGCACCCATGAAGTGATCGCCTACGAGATCGATAGCGAGCAGGACCTGGCGCTGGCGCGGGACAATCTCCACTACTTCAATCTGCAGGCGCTGGTCGGCTGAAGCATGTCGCGCAAAAGTGCGCAGCGGCTTTGCGACACCGACACGCTTCAAGCGAACAGTCACGAAACGGAACCGAGCATGAGCCGCATATACAAGGACCAGGAAAGCATCGATGCCTTGAAGGTCCGCGATTTCTTCAATGGTCGCGCCAGGAAGGAAGGCAATGCCGTCAACGCCGTGATGCTGCAATCCGAGGGCTCGACGATCGCGGTTGACCGCGACATCCACGAGAAGACGCATCTCCTGCCGCGCCTCGAACGCCCCTCGAAGATCCTCGAACTCGGCTGCGGCGCCGGCCGCCTCGCCAGCTTCTACAACAACAACGGCAACCAGTATCTCGGCTTCGATTTCTCCGAAGAACTGATCGCCCGCGCCAAGGCCGAGATCGGCGACGATGAAAACGTCCAGTTCCAGGTCGTCGAAGTCCCCAGGATCGCCGTCGAAGACTTCAAGCTGCAACCGCCCTTCGACTTCTTCCTGATCACCGGCCTCTTCATCTATCTTAACGACGAAGCCGTCCACGACACCTTCGCGATGATCGCCAAGCTCGCAGCCCCGAACGCCACGATCTACGTCCGCGAATCGCTGTCCGAACTCGACGTCCGCTTGACGCTGAAGGAGCATTTCTCCGAAGAACTCGACGAAGTCTACAACGCCATCTACCGCACGACGGCGGAACTGACGGAAGTGATGACCGACACGCTTGTGAAGGCGGGGTTCGTGTTCGAGGTTTGCGGCGAATATGCGTTCCCGCCGGCGCTGCGCAACCGGGCGGAGACGGCGCAGCGGTATTTTACGTTGCGGCGGGGGTGAGGGGCGGTAGGCAAAAGTGCCAGGTTTGCGCCACTGAGTACCGATCTCGTGACTGCGTTAGAATAGGACGATAAACTCTAACCGTTGACGGCGGCTATGGACCCTCGGTGGGTGCGCTGTGAGCTGGCTGCTCCAATCAATTAATCGACCCATACATTTCAATGTGGTCTCGCCTAAGCCTCCTCGCGACTTTAATGCTGTTGGATAGAACCTTGTCCCTTAGCAGAACGAGGGCTTGCGCTTTGATCGATATTTCGATGTCGCTGACATTGTCGAGGAGGACGGACGTGACATGGAGCAATGAGTAAGCCGTGTTAACAGCAGGGACCTCGAGCCCTGCGTTCGCAGCTCCAGCTAACAGGAAGCGCCTATCTCCAAGTGTTCCGAGTGTCCACGCTGTACCTGCAATACCAGCATGCACTTTATAGCTGGACCATTTGTAATCAGATGGGAGAGACGCCCAGTCTACGGCTTCTTCAAGGTCCGCGAAGCGAGGCGATTTGAGGCCAAGGCTATGAGCAGCCCATCCATAGGCTGTCTTGAAGGGGGAACCGTATGCGTCAATCACAGCGTTGTAATCTGCTTCGAACCTCACAAACTGGCGGCCCATTTCTTCCGGCTCATATGGCCGACCTTCATGCCGAAGTTCATTGATAAGTGCCTCCCGCTGGCTCACTATCTCATGAGCAAGATAGCGCTCAGCAAGTTCGTCGCCGAAGCGAGCGACCAAAAAGCAGACCACAGAAATCTCGTATAAGGTCCGCCAACGCGCGTAAGCCCCATCTGCCAAGCCGCTTTCGAGTAGAGTTATGATTTCTAACGTCGTTTGGCATGCGCGCACATGCAGCATCATAAGCACTTGACGTTTGACTAGCCCTTTTTTTGCCTTTGACCGCCCCAATTTCTGGGCAAAAGCCTCGCCAATTTCCTTCGACGACAGGAGCATCATTCGAAGTGGATCAAGAGCTGGCGCCCATCTTAAATCCAGACGGTCTTTAAAGCCGTTGCTCTCGTGGCGTTCTGCCAGCTTTACCTCTGGCCACTGCTTCTCGAGTCGCTTCACCAAATTGGTTGATGTGGTGCTGATGGCCTCGGTAAGAGCTTTCGGCAGTATAATCTTGATGACATCATCCATTTCAACGGCCAGCGCGTCAAAGTCTTGGCTATCGAAGGCAATGTTAACGTCACGCTCATCTCCGAATTCCTCCTGCCAAGTAAACTTCTCGTCGCTACGGTGCAGCATATGATCGGTCAGCGCCTCCAGAAGCTCTTCATTTTCAATTTCGTGCTCCTCTAGCTTTCTTCTGATCATCCTTCGAACTAAGCGCCTAGGTACGTCTTGTGCCAATTCTGCGATCTGAGCTTTAAGGCGCTTGTTCATGCCAATTTATCCGTATCAGAAATCACCGTTCGGAGATGATATTCTCAACGCAGTGAATACGGCAAAGAGGAAAGCAAGGCGTTTTGACGTATACCCTGATTTCCTATTGGCGGGGGCGGTAGGCTGACCGGCATGCTAGGACTTCTCTACGGGCGCGCAACGGGGCATCGAGTGCGGAGACTTCACCGCAGTAGCTGTAGCTTGGTTAAGCCACACAGCGTTCTCTAATCTCACATGTCGTTAGGTTTCAATCCTTGCGGCTTATACGCCCCGCCATGAGATACGTACGGGCTACCCTTTGAAGGGTGTAACGTCATTCAAGTAATTGACTTTATTGAGAAAAGAAAATTTGGCTGGGGAACCTGGACTCGAACCAAGATTAACGGAGTCAGAGTCCGTCGTTCTACCATTGAACTATTCCCCAGCAGTCGCTGCCGAAGCGTGCTTGGCTGCTGTGCGGCGCTTATAACCAAATCATCGCGGAATGCAAATAGCTCTTTGAAAAAAAATTGAACGGCGTTGTGGAGTGTTGGAAAAGGCGGATTCTTGAGGGTTGGGAAAAAGAATTTGTCGTTTTGGCCGAGCGCTGGTATCTTCGCGCCAACGCAAAATCGAACGAGCGCCAGCAGCATACCTCCAGGAGTTCATCCTTCAGGACTTGCGCGGCGCGGTGGAAAAACAACGTGGAAGACCCCGAAGGCGGCTTTAAGTCGCAATCTGACGGGGCGTCGGCGGCAGCGCGCAAGGATGGCAAGAAATCCAGGCGCCGCAAGGGCAAGCGTGGCGGGCAATCCCGCAATGCAGCTCAGGCCGCTTCGCATGCCCCCTCCGGCATTGCCGGCGAGGCAGCGCGCCCAATGGATGCACGTCCAACGGACATTGCGGCCGAGACATCGGCCCGCAAGCGCAAGCGCCGCCGTCGCGGTTCCGGTGCCTCGGGCGAGGGTGCTCCAAGACAGCAGCAACAGGGTGATCAGGTCGCATCCGCCAATCGCGTGGGTGCGCATGATGGCGACGCGGCTTCGGGAAAGCGCGGCCGCCGCAAGCATCGCGGCAAGCGTGGCCTGCAGGGCCGGCCGCTGGCGCAGACAAAACCATCAGGCCATCAGCCCGCGCAGGCGCCCGCGAATCAGCCCAATGTCGGCCGCGGTCCCGCGCAGGAAGCGCGCGGCGAAAACGACAATCGCGTCCAGCGTCATCATCAGGAGCGCGGCGAACGGCCGGCTTCCGCCCATCCCTGGCCGGATGAGCTCTACGCAGCCCTCGACCTCGGCACCAATAATTGCCGTCTCTTGATCGCCCAGCCGACCCGTCCGGGCCAGTTCCGCGTCGTCGACGCCTTCTCGCGCATCGTTCGCCTCGGCGAGGGGCTGGCTGCGAGCGGGCGTCTGTCCGACGACGCCATGGATCGCGCCGTCGATGCGCTGCGCGTCTGCGCCGGCAAGCTGAAGAACCGCGAGATCCGCCGCATGCGGCTTATCGCCACCGAAGCCTGCCGCCAGGCAAGCAACGGCGAGGAGTTCCTTCAGCGCGTCGTCGCCGAAACCGGGCTCGAGCTTGAGATCATCGATCGCGAAACAGAGGCGCGGCTTGCCGTCTCCGGCTGCTCCTCGCTGGTCGGGCGCGAGACGCGTTCCGTGGTGCTCTTCGATATCGGCGGCGGCTCGTCCGAGATCGCGGTCATCCGCATCGGCGACAGCCGCTTCAGCCGGCTCGCCAATCATATCACCCACTGGACCTCGCTGCCCGTCGGCGTCGTGACCTTGTCCGAGCGCCATGGCGGCCGCGATGTCACGCCCGATGTCTTCGAAGGCATGGTGCTGGAGGTCGAGGGCATGCTCTCCGGCTTCGATTGCCCCGTCATCGATGGCGATCTCGGCGACTTCCACCTGATCGGCACCTCCGGCACGGTCACCACGCTTGCCGGCGTCCATCTCGATCTGCCGCGCTACGACAGGCGCAAGGTCGATGGCATCTGGCTGTCCGATGATGAGGTCTCGGCCATGCAGGCCAAGCTCCTCTCCTGGGATTTCGCCAGCCGCGCTGCCAATCCCTGCATCGGGCCCGATCGCGCCGATCTGGTGCTCGCCGGATGCGCCATTCTCGAGGCCATTCGCCGCCGTTGGCCGAGCCCGCGCATGCGCGTTGCCGATCGTGGCTTGAGGGAAGGCCTTCTCACAGACATGATGGCGGATGACGGCGTCTGGCGGCGCCATCGTCACCGCCGCGGCCAACGCGGCAAGTAAGCGCGGCAAATAGGGGATCAGCTATGACCAAGCCAACCATTGCGGGCAACCGCACCGGCCGCAAGCTCGGCCAGCGCGTCAAGAACAAGAAGATGAAGGCGTCCTCGCGCCAGTGGCTACAGCGCCATATCAACGATCCCTATGTGCAGCGCGCCCAGCTCGAGGGCTACCGCGCCCGCGCGGCCTTCAAGCTTTTGGAGATCGATGAGAAGCACGGCATCCTGAAGGGCGCGCGCCGCATCATCGATCTTGGTGCCGCACCGGGCAGCTGGTCGCAGATCGCCGCCAAGGTCACCGGCTCGACGGATGAGGACATCCGCGTCGCGGCCATCGACTTCCTGGAGATGGCGCAGCTCCCCGGCGTCAAGATCCTGCAGCTCGACTTCCTCGATCCGACGGCGCCCGACCAGCTGATGGAAGCGGTCGGCGGCACGCCCGATCTCGTCATCTCCGACATGGCGGCGCCGACCACGGGCCACCACAGAACGGACCACCTGCGCACCATGCATCTGTGCGAAGTCGCCGCGCATTTCGCCATCGAGGTTCTGGGCGAGGGTGGTCACTTCCTGGCCAAGACTTTCCAGGGCGGCACGGAAAAGGACCTGCTCAATCTGCTGAAGCAGAATTTCAAGCAGGTCGTCCACGTCAAGCCGGCGTCATCGCGCGCCGAATCCGTCGAGATGTTCCTGCTCGCCAAGGGCTTCAAGGGACGCAAAGCTGAGGCCGACGAAACGGAAGCTTGATTTCGGGACCATTCCGGGTGGAGTATGACACTCCCAAGACAGGGCATGATTGGCCCAAGACCGGAATGACCGCGGATATCAATGCTGCTTTACGTCACGCTCGGAACCAACGACATCGACCAAGCCCGGCATTTCTATGATGTCGTGCTCCCCGTTCTCGGCTATCGCCGCCAGCGCTACTCGGAAGAAGAGATCGGCTACGCCGCCGATGGCGATATCCGCTGCCGGCTGTGGATCGTCACCCCTTTCAACCGCCGCCGCGCCTCGAATGGCAACGGCACCATGATTGCGCTCGCGGCCGAGACCCGGGCGGATGTCGATGCCTTCTATCGCGCCGCGATATCAGCCGGCGGCGTCAGCGAGGGCGAGCCGGGCCTGCGCCCATTCCACGCCAATTTCTACGCCGCCTATGTGCGCGATCTGGATGGCAACAAGCTGAGCGCCGTCTGCGAGGCGCCCGAGCCGGCCGCCGAATAAACGTCGCGGACGCTTATTTCACCGCCTGCTGTTCCGCCTCCAGCACGCTTGGCGCGAGCGGCTTGACGCGATGGCCGGAGACCAGCGCGCCGGCATGCTTGTCCATGCGGATGAAGGGGATGGTCGCGACCACGGTCATCAGCGCGATCACGTAGAAGGCAATGTGGAAATCCACCACCTGCAGCGCTTCGCCGCGAATGAAGATCGAGGTCTCCAGGATCGCCGCGGCCACGGCCACGCCGAGCGCCAGGCTGATCTGCTGCATGACCGAGCTCATCGAGGTCGCCTGGCTCGCCTGCGCGTCGTCGATATCGGCATAGGCAAGCGCGTTGACGCCGGTAAAGAAGAAGGAGCGCGAGAAGCCGCCGATCAGAAGAACGAGAATGATGACGAGATGCGGTGTCGTCGGGGTGAAGAAGCCGGTGGTAACAGTCACCAGTGTGGTCACGCCTGCTGCCGTCAGCAGCGTCGAGCGGAAGCCCACGGCCGCGAACACCCGCTTGGCCATGAACTTCGTGGTGATCGCGCCGATCGCGCCGGCAAACGTGATGAGGCCGGATTGGAATGGCGTCAGCCCGAAGCCGAGCTGCAGCATCAGCGGCGTCAGGAAAGGCATGGCGCCGATGCAGATGCGAAACAGCGTTCCCCCTGTCGTTGATGCGCGGAAGGTCGGGTTCTTGAAGAGCTGCAGATTGAGGATCGGTGCCGGGTGCCGTCTCGCGTGGCGCACATAAAGCGCGCCGCAGACGACGCCGATCGCGGTCGCGGCGATGCCGATGATCGGCGGCAGTGCCGGCAGGCTGACGACCGAGAGGCCGAAGACCACGCCGGCGGCGGCAAATGAGGTGAGCACGAAGCCGGTGATATCGAGTTTCGGCGGCGCCGTCGCCTCGACCTCGGGCAGGAAGATCGTCGCCAGCCACACGCCGATGATACCAACAGGCACGTTGATCAGGAAGATCCAGTGCCAGGTGAAATAGGTGGTGATGAAGCCGCCGAGTGGCGGTCCCGCGAGCGGCCCGACCAGCGCCGGGATGGTGAGCAGCGCCATCGCGGAGACGAGATCGCTGCGCTTGGTGGTGCGCAACAGCACCAGGCGCCCGACCGGCGTCATCATCGCCCCGCCCATGCCCTGCAGGAAGCGGGCGACGACGAATTCGATCAGGCCGGACGAAATCGCGCAGAAGATCGAGCCGACGACGAAGACGCAGATGGCGAGGCGGAAAATCCGCTTGGCGCCGAACCGGTCCGCCATCCAGCCGCTGATCGGAATGAAGACGGCGAGCGACACCATATAGGATGTCAGCGCCAGCTTCAGCGTGATCGGCCCGACGTGAAGGTCGTTGGCGATCGCCGGCAGCGCGGTCGATATGACGGTGGAATCCATCTGCTCCATGAAGAGCGCGACGGCAAGGATCAGGGGAACGATGCGGTTCATGCGCGAAAGCCTTGGGGGTCTAGCAAAGGCGGCTCGGAAAGCCACTGCTCTTTAGTCCTCGCACCGGCATCTGCCAAGTGCACATTCATCTTAGGAAATGCGAATGCATCACGTCTGCGTGACACGGATGGTTCAGGGATTTCAACGCGCGGAATTGACATATGTTCGTTTCGGCGGATTGCGATAAAGGGTGGTCCGTCATGACGATGGGGGCGGTGCGCCAATGCGCCGTGCGTTATTGCAAAGGATGGAACATGGCGATTTCGATGGGGATGAACAGGCGCGCGTTTGTAGCGGCAGGCGTTGGCCTGCTGGCCGCGCCCATGATTTTGAAAGAGACGGCCGTGATGGCCGCAACCGGAGACAACACCAAGATGGATGCGACAACGCAGCCCCAGTTCAATCAGTTCAAGCTCGGCTCCTTCAAGTTCACCGTCGTCAAGGACGGTGGCGTGGTTGGCGAAAAGCCGAATGAAACCTTCGGCACCAACCAGACGCCGGAAACCGTCCAGGCCCTACTCGCCAAGAACTTCCTGCCGACGGACAAGTTCGTCAACACCTTCGCGCCCTTCGTGGTCGATACCGGCTCCGACGTGATCCTTGTCGATACCGGCTTCGGCGAAAGCGGCCGCGCCAAGGGCAACGGCCAGCTCGCAGCCGGCCTCAAGGCCGCCGGCTACTCGACCGACGACATCACCATCGTCGCGCTCACCCATCTGCATGGCGATCACATCGGCGGCCTCATGGAAGGCGGCAAGCCGGCCTTCGCCAAGGCGCGTTACATCGCCGGCAAGACCGAATACGACTTCTGGACCGACAAGGCCCGCGAGGGAACGCCGGCCGAGGGTAACCAGAAGGCTGTTCTCGCCAATGTCGTGCCGCTGGCCGAGAAGATGACCTTCATCGGCGAGGGCGACACGATCGCCTCCGGCATCACCGCGATGATGGCCCCGGGCCACACGCCCGGCCACATGATCTTCAACATCGAGTCGGACGGAAAGCGCCTGATCGCCACCGGCGATACCGCCAACCACTACATCCTGTCGCTGCAGAACCCGACCTGGGAAGTCCGCTTCGATATGGACAAGGCCCAGGCAGCCGCCACCCGCAAGAAGGTGTTCGACATGATCGCTGCCGACAAGGTGCCTTTCCTCGGTTACCACATGCCGTTCCCGGCCGTCGGCTATGCGGAAGTTTACGAAAGCGGCTACCGCTTCGTTCCCAAGACCTACCAGTTCGACCTCTGATCCTGCTGCATGGCAGCCATACCAAGCCCGGCCACCGCGTCGGGCTTGTCGTGTTTTTGGGGTGCGCTTCTCCGCGGGAAAGCGCGCCAGCCTCTCTTCACCCTCATTCCTGTGCCCGTCACAGGAATCCAGCCGACGCGGGTCGGCGCGGCGAGAAGAGTCCATTGCTCTCAAGGACTTGAGCGTGCCGCATCCCTGTGACGGGCATAGCGATGAGGATGCGGTGAGGGCGGCGCGAAACCTTAGCCGACGTGCTTTCGGCGCAAGAGAGCACATGCCGGTTGCTCTCTCGCGTCGCTCACGCCACCCACGGCCGGCCACATTTTTTACTATTCCCTTAACGCCATAGACGTGGTACCAGCCCTCGCCAACTTCCAAAGCAACCTTACACATCGCCGGTGCGGATAAGACGTTCCGGGTGAGGGTGCATTTTTCTTTTATAAGGAATTGGCCATGGCTCGCATCATTGAAACGCCGACCGGTTTAGACGCACTCACCTTCGATGACGTGCTGCTGCAGCCTGGTCACTCCGACGTCCTTCCGGGCCAGACCAGCGTCGCGACGCGCATTGCCACCGATTTCGAACTCAACATACCCATTATCTCGTCCGCCATGGACACCGTCACCGAAAGCCGCCTGGCGATCGCCATGGCGCAGGCCGGCGGCCTCGGCGTCATTCACAAGAACCTGACCCCGATCGAGCAGGCCGAGCAGGTCCGCCAGGTCAAGAAGTTCGAAAGCGGCATGGTCGTCAACCCTGTCACCATCGGCCCGGATGCGACGCTTGCCGATGCGCTGGCGCTGATGAAGATCCACAGCATCTCCGGCATCCCGGTCGTTGAAAAGTCCGGCCGCCTCGTCGGCATCCTCACCAACCGCGACGTCCGCTTCGCCTCCGATCCCGCCCAGAAAATCTACGAGCTGATGACCCGCGAGGGCCTCGTCACGGTCAAGGAAACCGTCGACCAGCAGGAGGCCAAGCGCCTGTTGCACGCCCACCGCATCGAAAAGCTGCTGGTGATCGATGGCGAAGGCCGTTGCGTCGGTCTCATCACCGTCAAGGACATTGAGAAGTCGCAGCTCAACCCGAATGCTTCCAAGGATGCGCAGGGCCGCCTTCGCGCCGCAGCCGCAGTCGGCGTTGGTGACGATGGCTTCGAGCGCGCCGAGCGCCTGATCGAGGCCGGCGTCGACCTGCTCGTCGTCGATACCGCCCACGGCCACTCGCAGGGCGTTCTGAACGCCGTCGCGCGCGTCAAGAAGCTCTCCAACTCCGTGCGCATCATGGCCGGCAATGTCGCCACGTCTGATGGCACCAAGGCGCTGATCGATGCAGGCGCGGATGCGGTCAAGGTCGGTATCGGCCCGGGTTCGATCTGCACCACCCGCATCGTCGCCGGCGTCGGCGTTCCGCAGCTCGCCGCCATCATGTCGGCGGTCGAAGCGGCCCGCGCCCAGGACGTCCCCGTCATCGCCGATGGCGGCATCAAGTTCTCCGGCGACGTCGCCAAGGCAATCGCATCCGGCGCATCCGCCGTCATGATCGGCTCGCTGCTTGCCGGCACCGACGAAAGCCCGGGCGAAGTCTACCTCTACCAGGGCCGTTCCTTCAAAGCCTATCGCGGCATGGGCTCCGTTGGCGCCATGGCCCGCGGTTCGGCGGACCGCTACTTCCAGGCGGAAGTGCGCGACACCCTGAAGCTCGTTCCCGAGGGCATCGAAGGTCAGGTGCCCTACAAGGGCCCGGTCTCCGGCGTCCTGCATCAGCTCGCCGGCGGCCTGAAGGCTGCCATGGGCTATGTCGGCGGCAAGGACCTCAAGGACTTCCAGGAACGCGCCACCTTCGTGCGCATCTCCGGCGCCGGCCTGCGCGAAAGCCATCCGCACGACGTCACCATCACCCGCGAAAGCCCGAACTACCCGGGTTCCGGCGCCTGATGAACGACGCGAGCAGCCGTATTCCGACCTCGGTCGTCGCGCTGCTCGCGGCCATTTCCCTGGGTGTCTTCATCTGGATGCTCCTGGGCTACGTCCTGCCGTTTCAGGATATGACCCACGCCGCGATGCTCGAAGCGCGGCTGGGTCGCTACGATGCGAGCGATATCGACGCCATGCGCGGCTTGCTCGAGCGAAAGCCGGAAGCGCGCGACTTGCTTGTCGCCATGCATCGCGGGCCTGATCTCATCCTGCCATTCGTGCTGACGGCGTTCCTGTTCATTGTTCTCGCCAAGCTGCGCCCCGCAGGTCGCTACTTCAATCGTCCGATGCATCCCTTGATGATCGCCGCGATCTATGCGCTGCCCTTCATCTACGGCTTCTCCGACTATGCCGAGAACATCCTGACCGACAACCTCTTCGCCGGCGGCGCCGAGTGGAGCTTCGCCGCGGCATTGCTGCCATGGGCGTCGAGCCTGAAGTTCGCGAGCCTGACCGTCTGCGTCATCGTCATCCTGCGCTTCCTCGTCTACCGCATCGTGCCGCCGACGGATCGCTGACGTCACTGGCCCAACCGACACTGGTAACCCCGGTTCGTTTGCTCTAAAGCTCTGGCACCAAAAGAAAACTGGCTAAGGAGACGAGCATATGACCGGAATGACAGGCTATGAGATGTTCTGGCCCATCATCGCCCATGCGGCGCTGGTCTACCTGCTCTACATGCTCCTCGGCTATCGCCGCCAGAAGATGCTGAAGTCAGGCAAGGTGCATGTATCCGACTATCGCGAAAACCGCGGCGAGCCGACCGAAAGCCTGATCGTCAAGAACAGCCTAGCCAATCAGTATGAGCTGCCGGTGCTGTTCTACGCCTGCTGCATCCTTCTCTACATGACCGAAGCGGATAACCTGATCGCGCTTGTGCTCGCCTGGATCTTCGTCGCCTTGCGCTATGTCCACGCCTTCGTCCACGTCACCAGCAACAACCTGCGCTACCGCAGCCCGCTCTTTGCCGCCGGCTATCTGGTGCTCGGCGTCATGTGGGTCTGGCTTGCCGTCTGGATAATGTTCCCGAACGGCTGAGCGGTCGGGAATCATAGTCTCTCTCCACGAATCAGTGGCACGGGCGGTTTTCTATAAGCGACACCGTTAAAAGCGTGTCGCGGCCGGTGTTCAGCCCGAAAATGGCGTAAATTTACCCTCGGGAACCGACCAAATCAGGGCTTATCACCCGGGTTTGGTTGAGCTTTTGCCGATCGTTAGAATACAAGCTTTCTCGTTTACGCCTCATGAAGGCCTGCATGTCATATCGGCCGAAAGGGCCGGTTTTGGGCAATGTCCGGTCTGCGAATAAGAGGGATGGGGAACGACATGAACGTCGGGAGCTTCGATCGCATTGGCCTCCGCAGGAAGCCGAAACAGGAACGCAGTATTCAGAGGCTGGACCTGATCTTGTCCGCCGCCTCGGAGCTGATTGCAGCCAAGGGTGTCGGCGCCATGCGCATGACCGAACTCGCGGTCGCCGCCAACGTGCCGATCGGCTCGGTCTACCAGTATTTCCCCGAGAAGGCGGCGATCGTCAAAGCGCTGTTCGACCGCCACTCGCTGGCCATCCGCGCAAGGGTTGCGGACGCCTTTGCGTCGGTGCAATCGGTGCCCGAAGCGCTCGATGTGCTCGAAGCCACAATCGACTGGCACTATGAGGACTACCGCA
>Ga0307405_10000241_pt1 | contig 19913 bp, 20 predicted proteins | sample 322Cmetagenome_2_FD_203311 | JGI IMG/M metagenome (GOLD analysis project Ga0307405, IMG submission 203311) | Maize rhizosphere microbial communities from greenhouse at UC Davis, California, United States - 322HYB-C-1 | ecosystem: Host-associated > Plants > Roots > Rhizosphere > Soil | place...
TGGCTGCCGTAGTAATGGCCCTGGATATGGGTGAAATCCACGGTCTCGGCAATCCCCGGCCATTGGTATAGCTCCCGCAGCCAGTTCGACAGGTTCGGATAATCGGCAATGCGCCGCAGGTTGCACTTGAAATGGCCGAAGTACACCGCGTCGAAACGAATCATCGTGGTGAACAAGCGGATATCCGCTTCGGTCAGGTATTCGCCTGCCAGGTAACGACGGGTTTCCAGCAGGGCTTCCAATCGATCCAGTTCGGCGAACAATTGGTCGAAGGCCTCTTCATAAGCGGCCTGGGTCGTCGCGAACCCGGCGCGATAAACGCCGTTGTTCACCGCCGGGTAGATACGCCCGTTCAATGCATCAATCTCGTGTCGCAGGTGTTCGGGATACAGGTCCAGGTCGTTGCCGGTCAGGCCATCGAAAGCACTGTTGAACATGCGGATGATTTCAGCCGATTCGTTGCTGACGATGCGCCGTTGCTGTTTGTCCCACAGCGCCGGCACGGTGACGCGGCCGGTGTAGTCCGGCGTGTCGGCGGTGTAGCGCTGGTGCAGGAATCGCAGATCGTCGAGTTTGTCGCCCGTTGAGCCGTGGGTCTTGTCGAAGGTCCAGCCGTTCTCCAGCATCAGGTAGCTGACCACCGAGACGTCGATCAGGTCTTCAAGGCCTTTGAGCTTGCGAAAGATCAGCGTGCGGTGCGCCCAGGGGCAGGCGAGGGAGACATACAAATGGTAGCGCCCGGCCTCGGCAGCGAAGCCGCCCTCGCCCGAAGGGCCCGGGCTGCCGTCGGCGGTCACCCAATTGCGGCGTTGCGCCTGCTCGCGCTGGAAACTGCCGTCCTTGCTTTCATACCACTGGTCCTGCCAGCGGCCCTCGACCAACAAACCCATCTGAATGTCCTCGCTCAATAATCATTCGAGACGAGTCTATGCCGATAGGTTCGAACTAATAGCGCAAAGGTTGGGCGTTAATGATCGGTTATATCGAACGATCCCGGGCATCCCAATACTGCCGGGCCTTCTCGAACGCTTCGTCGCGAGTATCACCCAGGCCGCGCAAGGCCAAAGCCATGGTGGCGATCAGCGCTAGTTGCGGGTAACTGTCCTCGACGTCGCCGCGCCAGATCGCTTTCAAATGCTCGGGGTCAAGACTCTCCGGCTTGACGTGGCGCTGCTCGGACAAGCGTGGCCATTCCTCATCCCAACTGACGCCCCCGGTGGTGCCGTACAAATGACTGTCGGCGTCCGGGTTGATCTCGATCTCGCCGCCGTCGCCCTTGATCACGATGGCGGTATCGCCGAGCAAGCCACTGGCTTCGCGGTGCACGGCCTGGTAGCCCGGGTGGAAGATGCTTTGCAGGCCGCAGCGTGCGCCCAGCGGGTTGAGGATCCGCGCCAGGGAATGGATCGGCGAGCGCAGGCCCAAGGTGTTGCGCAGGTCGATCATGCGCTGCATTTGCGGCGCCCAATCCACCAGCGGCATGAAGGCCAGGCCGCCGTTGTCCAGCGCGGTGCCGACCTGTTGCCAGTCGCGGCACAGCGGGATCTGCAACAAGCCCAGCAGTTGTTCGGTGTAGAGCCGCCCGGCGGTGTGAGCGCCGCCGCCGTGCATGAAAATCCGCACGCCGTTCTGCCCCAGGCATTTGGCCGCCAGCAGGTACCACGGCAAGTGGCGCTTCTTGCCGGCGTAGGTTGGCCAGTCGAGGTCCACCGTCAACGCCGGGACCACCAGGCGTTCACGCAGGGCTTCGGTGAAGCCGGCCATTTCCTCGGCGCTTTCTTCCTTGTGCCGCAGCAGCATGAGGAATGCGCCCAGTTGGGTTTCTTCGACCTGTTCATTGAGCACCATGCCCATGGCTTCCCGCGCCTCTTCACGGGTCAGGTTCCGGGCGCCACGCTTGCCTTTGCCAAGGATGCGCACGAACTGGGCGAAGGGGTGTTCGGCTGGAGTCTCAAGGGTCAGTGCTGGAAAGTCGGTCATAGGCAATTCGTCGGTTTGGGCAGGCCCGCCAGCTTGGCGGCGAGTTTGGCGGGAGTGCCTTTGAACAATCGGTTCAGGTGCAGGCTGTTGCCCTTGTCCGCCCCCAGTTTCAGCGCGGTGTACTTGATCAGTGGCCGGGTGGCGGGGGACAGCTGGAATTCATCGTAGAAGGCGCGCAGCAGTTCGAGGATTTCCCAGTGTTCGGGGCTCAAGTCGATGTCTTCGGCGGTGGCCAGGGCGGTGGCCACGTCGGCGGACCAATCATTGAGGTCGGCCAGGTAGCCATCCTTGTCCAGCGCAATGCTGCGTTCGCCCACGGTCAGGGTCTTCATAGCCAGCTGTTGACCTTGTCATGCTGGATCGAAAGCTCGACGAAGGCCGGATAATCGACGGCTTCGGCCCAGCCCGGAATAGCCAAGGCGCGGGCCTGTGCGTCTTCGGCCAGGACGAACACTTTGCAGCCGCCGGCTTGCAGCGTGTCGAACGGCAGGGTGCCGGGTTGCAGCGCATAAGCCGCGTCGCCGCACAGCAGCAGCGCGTCGTGGTCTCCCAGGATCCGCAGGCAACTGGCGAGGCGGCTGTCGCCGAAGGGGGAATGAGACAACACATGCAAGGTCGACATCAGAGGGTGATCACCTGGTCGTAACGGTCAATGAGCGCGGCGATGTCCGCTGCGGCCAATACTTTCAGGTCGTCCAGCGCCAGGGCATCGGCGGCGAGACCGCGCTGCGCGGCGCTGTCGGCACAGACGAAGAGATCTTCGACGCCAAACATCGGCAAGGCCTGCAAGTTGGCGCTCAGGTCCTTTTGCCGGATGGCCCTGGCGTCCTGCCCAGCGGCGAGCTGAAACACGCCATCATCGAGAAACAGCACGCCGATGGGCAAGTCGAACGCGCCGCCGGCCAAGACGATGTCCAACGCTTCCCGGGCGCCAGGGCCGGACCAAGGCGCTTGGCGGCTGATGAGCAATAAAGACTTGGCCATTACGCGCCTCCGAAGCAGATCAAGCGGTCGGCATCCTGGATCGCATCGTGCAACTGACCCAGGCCGGACAAGGCCCACGGCGCTTCGACGCTGGCCGCCGAACGCTGGTAGCGCTGGGCTTCTTCCTCGTTCAACACGCCACGGCGTAATGCTGCGGCGATGCACACTACGCCGTCGAGCTGGTGCTCGGTGACAAATGCGCGCCATTGCTGGGGCAGGTCTTGCTCGTCCTGAGGCGTGACGACGCTGTTGGCAGCGTTGTAAACGCCGTCCTGGTAGAAAAACAACCGCACGATCTCATGCCCAGCGGCCAGCGCTGCCTGGGCAAACAGCAAGGCGCGGCGCGAGGAGGGCGCGTGAGCGGCGGAAAACAGCGCGATGGCAAACTTCATGACGGACCCGATCGGCAAAACTGCGGCCATGATAATGCTTTATGGGCGGTGGGGCGATTGCGAGCCTTCCAAAACAGAATCCAGGTGTACTCATTGTGGCGAGGGGAGCTCAGCCTTGGTTTGTGAGGCCATACAGCTCGCAATATTCCTCCCATTCCAAGCCCGCCATCTCCGCCACTTCCTTGTGCACTTCCATGCGCTGGGCCTGGTAGTCCTCGGCTGAAGCGGTCGTCAGCAACAGCGTCAGTTCCCAGGCGAACAAGCCCACGCGTTCGGCCTCGGCCTCGAACGCTTCGTGCAAACGCTCGGCGCGGTATTGTGCGGCGGTTTCACCCTTGGCCTGGGCCAGCAGCGGGTTGAGGTTGTCCAGTTCGTGACGCAGCTGGGGGTGTGCGTCGAGAAAAATCTGCAGGGCTCGTTCGTGCTGCTGTTCGGTTGTCGCCATGGTTGCTCCTTGGTCGATAAGCCGACAGGTTGCGCGAATCGATAGCGGTTGTCGCCTGCAAATTTCGGTAAAGCCGCACGGCAACCCGGGGCGTAATGCTACAGTCGGCTTTTTTTCGAAGAGTGAAATGCAATGCGAATGCTGATGGTGGCCGTGGTCTCGACCCTGCTGGCCGGCTGCGCGGGTTCGGCGATGGAGCAGGCCCGGACCCAAGCCCCCTACAAGACCTTGTCCTCGGACAAGCCGCAGCAGAACGTCGCCCAATGCGTAAAGTTCGCCTGGGAAGACGAGGCGGTGTTCGGGGTCGATGCCGGCGCTTACTTGCAGCCCGGCAAGCAAGGTGGCTCGACGGTATACACCCGTTCGGCCGAATCGTTTGTCGATCTGCAAACCAGTGCCACGGGCACGGCGCTGAATTACTACGCCAAGCATGATGATTTTGTCGCCAAGCGCCGGTTGGCGGCGTTGGCGACGTGCCTCTGAGCGCCACGAACCAATGTCGGGGTGAGTTTCAACTTTCGGAATCGAGGCGCTTCTGGAAAAAGAAGCGCTGATGCCCTGGTGGATAGTCATGGATCTGGCCGCATTCGGTGAAGCCATGCCTGCGGTAGAAATCCGGGGCCTGGAAGTCGAACGTATCGAGCCAGATGCCCACGCAATTCTTCTCCCGGGCCAGTTGTTCGGCCATTTGCATCAGTTTCGAGCCCGTGCCCTGGCCGCGCGCTTGTTCAGGCACCACCAGCAATTCGATATAAAGCCAACGGAAAAATACCCGGCCATACAGTCCGCCGACGATTGCATCGTGTTCGTCACGCACCAGCCAGGCGACCAGTTCCGGTGCGCTTCCACCGGCTTGGGCGACGTTGTAGGCGCGCAATGGCGCGACGATGGCTTGGCGTTCTTCATCGGTTGGAGCGTCCGTGCGTTCGATTCGCAGCGTCATCGGCAATGTCCTTGTGCAAGGGATGATCAAGCACGCGAGCCTACAGCAAACAGGCATATTGTTTAAACCGAGCCATACTCCTGTGTGCTTTTGAAGCGATCCCTACCCTCAAGAACAAGAAGAGACCGACTCATGAAGTTCGAATCACTGGCCCGGACCCTCATCGCTACCTCGCTCTCCCTTTACTGTCTGACTGCCCACGCCGCGTCCCAGGCCCCGGTTGCCGCCGAGAACGGCATGGTCGTCACCGCCCAGCACCTGGCAACCCACGTCGGCGTCGATGTGCTCAAGAGCGGTGGCAACGCCGTGGATGCGGCGGTCGCGGTGGGCTATGCCTTGGCGGTGGTTTACCCGGCGGCGGGTAACCTCGGTGGTGGTGGTTTCATGACCTTGCAAATGGCCGATGGCCGCAAGACCTTCCTGGACTTCCGCGAAAAAGCCCCCCTGGCGGCCACCGCCGACATGTACCTGGACAAGGACGGCAACGTCATACCCGAACTCAGCACGCGCGGCCATTTGGCAGTAGGCGTGCCCGGCACCGTGTCCGGCATGGAACTGGCGTTGAAGAAATATGGCAGCAAACCCCGGGCGGAATTGATCGCGCCGGCGATCAAATTCGCCGAAGACGGTTTTGTCCTGGAGCAGGGCGATGTGGATCTGCTGGAAACCGCCACGGATGTCTTCAAGAAGGATGCGCGTGATTCCGGCGCGATCTTCCTTCATAACGGCGAGCCTATGCAGGTCGGCCAGAAACTGGTGCAAAAAGACCTCGCCAAGACGCTGCGGGAAATCTCCGCCAAGGGCGCCGATGGCTTCTATAAAGGCTGGGTGGCCGATGCGCTGGTGACTTCCAGCCAGGCCAACAAAGGCATCATCACCCAGGCGGACCTGGACAAGTACAAGACCCGCGAGCTGGCGCCGGTGGAATGCGATTATCGTGGCTATCACATCATCTCCGCGCCGCCACCCAGTTCTGGCGGCGTAGTGCTGTGCCAGATCATGAACATCCTCGACGGCTACCCGATGAAAGACCTGGGTTTCCATTCGGCCCAGGGCATGCACTACCAGATCGAAGCCATGCGTCACGCCTATGTCGACCGCAACAGCTACCTGGGCGACCCGGACTTCGTGCAGAACCCCATCGACCATTTGCTGGACAAGAACTACGCGGCAAAGCTGCGCGCCGCGATCGAGCCGCAAAAAGCCGGCGACTCGCAAAAGATCAAACCCGGCGTGGCGCCCCATGAGGGCAGCAACACCACGCATTATTCGATCGTCGACCAATGGGGCAACGCCGTTTCCGTCACCTACACCCTCAACGACTGGTTCGGCGCCGGCGTGATGGCGAGCAAGACCGGGGTGATCCTCAATGATGAAATGGATGACTTCACCGCCAAGGTCGGCGTGCCCAACATGTACGGCCTGGTGCAGGGCGAAGCCAACGCCATCGCGCCGGGCAAGGCGCCGCTCTCATCCATGAGCCCGACCATCGTCACCAAGGACGGCAAGACCGTCATGGTGGTCGGCACGCCGGGCGGCAGCCGCATCATCACGGCGACCTTGCTGACCATCCTCAATGTGATCGACTACGGCATGAACCTGCAGGAAGCCGTCGATGCGCCGCGCTTCCATCAACAGTGGATGCCGGAAGAGACCAACCTGGAGACCTTCGCCGCCAGCCCCGATACCCTGAAGTTGCTGGAGAGCTGGGGCCATAAGTTTGCCGGCCCACAGGACCCGAACCACATTGCCGCGATCCTGGTGGGCGCGCCGTCATTGGGCGGCAAGCCGGTGGGCAAGAACCGCTTCTACGGCGCTAACGATCCACGCCGCAACACCGGGTTGTCGTTGGGCTACTGACCATTCGAAGAGGCGAATATGATCACCGCATTGCTGATCATCGATGTCCAGGAGGGGCTGTGTGCCGGGGAGGAGGAATGCTTCGACAGCCAACGCCTGGTCCAGACCATCAACGACCTCAGCGCCAGGGCCCGGGCTGTCGGGTTGCCGGTGATCCTTATCCAGCATGAAGAGCTGGACGGCTCGCTGGCACATGGCAGCGCCGCCTGGCAGTTGGCCGACGGCTTGCTCACCGGAGTGGATGACTTACGCGTGCGCAAGACCACCCCGGACGCGTTCTACCAGACCGGCCTGCTGGCGCTGCTGCAAGCCCGGAGCATCGATCGCGTGGTGATCTGCGGGCTGCAAACGGACTATTGCATCAACGCGACCGTGCGCCAGGCCCATGCCCTGGGGTACGAAGTGGTCCTGGCCGCCGACGCCCACTCGACGGTAAACAACGGTAGCCTGTCGGCCGAGCAGATCATTGCCAATCACAACCATCGACTCGGGCGGCTGAGCAGTGCGGTGTCGCGGATCGATGTGACGCCAGCGGCCAAGATCCGCCTGTAGCCGATGCGCAAGGACTAACCCGTGGCGAGGGAGCTTGCTCGCGCTTGAGTGCGTAGCGCTCACAAAGTTTTCGGGGCGGCTGCGCCCGAAGCGTCGGACCGTCCCAGCGGGAGCACGCTACCTCGCCACTAAAGGTCATCTTTCATGGATCGTGACATCACCACGGCGGCGCACGCATTGGCGGCGGGGGACCCGGTGGCCGCGCTCAATCGTGTCGCCTTGCGCAACGATGCGCCGGCCCTCGCGCTTCGCGGCATTGCCATGGCGCAGTTGGGGGACCTGGAGAAAGCCCGGGGCCTGATGCGTCGGGCCGCTTCGGCCTTCGGCCCCAAGGAGCCCATGGCACGGGCGCGGTGTGTCGTGGCCGAGGCTGAAATTGCCCTGGCCTCCCGTGACCTGGCTTGGCCGATGAAGCGCCTCGACGCTGCCCGGGCGGAGCTCGAAACCCAGGGCGACCGGGCGAACGCCGGCCATGCGCGGACCATCGAAATCCGCCGGTTGTTGCTGATTGGCCGGCTCGACGAGGCCGAGCTCAAGCTCATCGAACTGGACCTTGCCGGGTTGCCTTTGGCGTCCCGGGCGGCCTGCGAGTTGGTGGCCGCCGGGATTGCCATGCGGCGACTGCAAGCGCAAACCGCCCGGGGAGCCGTGGAAAGAGCCAGGCAAGCCGCGAGGCAAGCAGGGATCGGCGCGTTGGACGGCGAAATCGACAGTGCCTGGCGGATGCTGCTGACGCCCGCAGCGCGGCTGATCGCCCGAGGCGAAGAGCGTTTGCTGGTGCTCGAAGACGTGCAAGCCCTGCTGGCCGGCTCGGCGCTAGTGGTGGACGCCTGCCGATATGGCGTCAGTTGCGCTGGCGTCCAGGTCGCCCTGGCCAGGCGTCCGGTATTGTTTGCCCTGGCCCGCGAACTGGCCCAAGCCTGGCCTGGCGATGCGCCGCGGGACGTGCTCATGGCCCAGGCCTTTGGCTTGCAATTGACGGATGAGTCCCATCGCGCCCGGTTGCGCGTCGAGATGGGGCGGTTGCGGGCCGCGTTGCGTCCAATGGCTGACCTGGTCGCCACCCGGCACGGTTTCAGGTTGGTGCCGCATCATGCGGGCGAGGTTGTGGTCCTGGCGCATGTCGTCGAGGAACCCTACGGGGCGGTGCTGGCGCTGTTGGCGGACGGAGAGGCCTGGTCCAGCTCGGCCCTCGCGCTGGCCTTGGGCACCAGCCAGCGCAGTGTGCAACGAGCCTTGGAAGTCCTCGCGGCTCGCGGCAAGGCGCAGTCGTTCGGTCGTGCAAGGGCCCGCCGCTGGACGGCGCCACCGATGCCTGGATTCGCGACGGTATTGTTACTCACCGCGCTGCCGTTCGAGGGTTAGCATGCAATCACACCCACCGATGAGGCGATGTGAGATGAAACGTTCAGAAGCACAGATCCTGCGCGAATATGGTCCGTTCCCGGGCGTCGATTGCGTGCACGGCGTGAGTCATGACGGCGAGCACGTCTGGTTCGCCTCGGGCGAAAAGCTGCACGCCCTCGATCCCGCCAGTGGCCAGACCGTGCATTCCCTTGATGTTCCAGCGAACGCTGGCACCGCGTTCGACGGTCGGCATCTGTTCCAGATTGCCGGCGACAGCATCCGCAAGATCGATCCGCGCACCGGCCAGGTAGTGGCGACGATCCCGGCGCCCAACAGTGGTGACGATTCAGGCCTGGCCTGGGCCGAAGGATCGCTCTGGGTCGGTCAGTACAAGGCGCGCAAGATCCTGCAGATCGATCCCTCCGACGGCAAGGTTCTGCGCACGATCGAATCCAATCGCTTCGTCACGGGCGTGACCTGGGTCGATGGCGAACTGTGGCATGGCACTTGGGAAGAGGATGAAAGCGACCTGCGGCGCATCGATCCGCAAACGGCGCAAGTACTGGAAAGCGTGACGATGCCGCCGGGGATCGGCGTGTCGGGGCTCGAATCCGATGGCGCGGATCGGTTTTTTTGTGGCGGGGGCGGCAGCGGGAAGGTGAGGGCGGTGCGTCGGCCGGTTTGAGGGCAGGCCGAGTTTAGTCTCTGAAATACCGCATTTGTGGCGAGGGGATAAAGCCCCTCGCCACAATAAGGTCCAGCTATTGTCTCAAGGCGCGCCAAGCACCATCGTCCAGTAAACCCCCGCGTCACTGCGCGAATCGCTGGCGGACGCGGCGCCCATCTGGGTGAACATCGGGTTCATCAGGTTCGCGCAATGTCCCGGGCTGGCGAGCCAGTCGCCCATGGCCTGGCTCGGCGAGCGTTGTCCGGCGGCGATGTTCTCGCCCAGCTTATGTCCGCGAAAGCCGGCGCGCCTGGCTCGATCGGACGTGGAGCGACCGTCCGGGTCGCGATGGGCGAAATAATTGCCACGGGCCATGGCCCGGCTATGCCCGAGAGCGGCTGATCCCAGTGCGGCGTTCCAGCTCAATGGGCGAGCCGCGGCAAAGCGCTGGCGTCCACACATCCGCGGCTTGGCCCTGGCGGCGTTGACCTGCGCCAGCAACGTCTTGTCCGGCGCACCCGCATCGCTCACTCGCATGCCGCCCCCTATGGGTTGTGCCAACACCACGCGCCACTCGTCACCGACCCGATTGATGCCGATATCAGCGTACCGATTGTCCAGCAGCGCCGCGCAATGCTCGTCTGCGAGCATTTCCATCGCTTCGTCGGCGTCCCGTGCATCGGTCAGGCGAATGCTGCGCACCTCGCGGGCTTGGTAGCCAACCTCCTTCAGTGCGTCGCGCAGTCCGCCACGAAAACCGATCGGCAACGCCAGGTTCGAGCGCAGTACCAAAGGTGGCGCGGCGCGCGACTTTCGCCAGTCGCACCGTTGGGACTGGCTGCGGTAATCGTTGATAGCGCTCACCAGTTGCCCTTCACCCCGGGCATGGGCCGGGCTGGCGAGGAGAGAAGACAGGATCGTGAGGCACAGCGAAGCGAAACGGCGAGAGCGAACAGGATGGCGCATGGGACGAACGGCTCGGGAGGAAATTGCCTTGACGCCAGAACGGCGCCGGTCAGCCCTGGATGTGTTTTTCAGGGCTGGGGTAGGACTGCGGGTTTTGGCACTAGTTTCAGAGGTCGAGGACATTAATCCTCAGTTCACACAGCCCCCGTGGCGAGGGGATAAATACCCTTGCCACAATAATATTTGCGCTTGATCACTTTGCGGCTTCAGCCACCGGCGCCTTGACCCGCTCTACCTTGCGCCAGGTCAGCAACACGATGCCGGCCACCACGATCGCGCCGCCGAGGATCTGGCCCGGGTTGAGCATCTGGTCCAGCACCAGCCAGCCGATCAGCAAGGTCGCCAATGGTTCGATGTTCATCACCGGGGCGTTGCGCGGCATATCCAAGCGCGGCACGCACATGAACAAGACGATGAAGCCAGTGCCATAAAGCACCATCAGGGTGGCTAGCGCGAACCAGCCGGTGCTGCTCGCGGGGAAGTCGAGGCCTCCGGGCAGGGCGCCGGTCAGGCCGGCGAGGTTGACGCTGCTGAACACAATGAAAATCGTTAGCAGGCTGCGCACCGAACCGCGCACTTGGGACAACTTGTGGTCGGTGATCCACAAGGCGCACGCGAAGACGCACGCGGCGCAAAAGGCCAGGCCAACCCCCAGCAGCCATTGCGGGCCGACATCCGCCTGGGACGCCAACCGCGTCGGCACTTCCAGCACGAATACCAGGCCCACCAGGATCATGCCCATCAGCGTTGCGGTACGAGCAGTGGGGCGCGGGCCGCCGAGGGCCCAGGTCAACAGGGCCAAGAGGATCGGGAATACATTGCCCACCAGCAGGGCCAGCGCCACCGGCACCCGCGCCACGGCGGAATACAAGCACAGGCTTTGGGCGCCGATCAGCAGGCCTAACGCCAATTGCCAGCGCCAGGCGCCGGGCGGCAGTCGCAAGCTCTGGCGTTGCCACAACACCATCGCCGCCAATACCAGCAACGTCCCGCCCGAGCGCAGCAGGATCGCCAGCAACACCCCTGCACCGTCATCGAACGCCGCCCGCGCGGCGACATGGTTGCCCGCGAAGGCGCAGCCCATGCAAAGCAGAATGAGCACGGCGATGGGGCGTGGGAAAGGAATGGGAGCATCGGATGCGGCGATGGAGCGGGTCATGGCAGGAATCTCAAAGATGTACCACCGCTGCAGCGAGGCTTCGGTGGTTGATTTAGTAGTTATAGGTTGTCGTACAACATCGGGCTTTGTACCGGATCAAGCCGAGGGAGACAAGCCATTGGTCTGCGCTCGAGCAGTTCTTGGCAGATGTTCGCAGACCCTTGTGGCAAGGGAGCTTGCTCCCGCTCGGCTGCGAAGCAGTCGTCAGCTCCATCAGCCCAATCAATTCCAGACAGGCACACACGCCCCGACGATTTGCTGTACAACAACCTCAACGCTGTGTTGTTTCCGGCACCGATCCCCCTGAGTTTCCTGCGGAGCAACCCATGCGCCTGGCTGATTTCATTGTCGACAACATCGAACCGATCCTCCAGGCCTGGGAGGACTTCGCCAGGACTATTACGCCGGCTTCCATCGGCATGGATTCGATTGCTCTGCGTGACCATGCCGAGCAGATGCTGCGAACCATTGCCGTCGACCTGCGCACCTCTCAGACAGCTGAGGAGCAGATCGCCAAATCCCAGGGCGAAGCGCCGGCGGCAGAAGCCGAGACGGCGGCAGAGACCCATGCCGTCATTCGTCAGTCCTCCGGTTTTACCGTGGAGCAGATGGTCTCGGAGTACCGCGCGTTGCGCACCAGCGTGCTGATGTTGTGGATGCCCCATGCCCAGTTGGACCAGGCGCAGGCGATGTCGGATGTGATCCGCTTCAACGAGGCCGTCGACCAGGCCTTGGCGGAATCGGTGGTCAGTTACTCAGGCGCTGTCGATGCGGCGCGCAATATCTTCCTGGGGATTCTGGGACATGACCTGCGCAGCCCGTTGGGCGCGATCCTGCTGAGTTCCGAAGTGCTCCTGCGGGCGGGCGATCTGCCCGCCAAGGCCACCAAGATTTCCTCGCGCATCTATACGAGCGTCAAACGGGCCAACAAGATTGTCGGCGACCTGCTGGACTTCACCCGTACCCAGCTGGGCTCAGGCATACCGGTGCAGCGCTTCAACGGCGACCTGGTCGCCGCGTGCGAAGGCATGGTGGAGGAGGCGCGGGCCTATCATCCCGAAAGCAGGATCCTTTTCGAGCCCCACGGTCCGCTCGAAGGGCTGTTCGATCCGGCGCGGATGGAGCAGGTTTTTTCCAACCTGATCGGCAACGCCGTCCAGCATGGCGCAGAGGGCGCGCCAATCACTGTATCGCTTAGCCGTGAAGAGGATGACGCCGTCATCGCGATCAACAACCAGGGCAAGCCCATCTCAACGGACGCCATCGCCAGCATCTTCAATCCCTTGATCCGCCAACTTCGCAGTGGCGACCAGCAATACGGCCCTACGGCCGGGCTGGGGCTGGGCCTTTACATCGCTTCGGCGATCGTCGCGGCTCACCAGGGGACTATCGAAGTCCACTCGAAGGCGCGCGGAGGTACCACGTTCACCGTTCGAATCCCGCTCCATCCCGAGTGACAGGTGCGGGTGAGAATCCTACTTGTACGATGTCCTATCAGAGAGTAAAACAAACGTCCCCGTCCAATAATAATTAACGGAGACGTACGATGGATGCTTCGCAACCTGCAACCGCCGATCAGGGGCGCCGGATCTTCCTGAAAAAATCCCTGGTGGTCTCGGCCGCCGCCGCGACGCTTGGAAACCTGCCCGGGCTGGCCCAGGCCGAACCTCTGAGCCAGCGCTATCCAGACCCCCTGGTCAATATCCTCGACCCCAGCTTCATGGACTTGCGCATCTTCAACGCCAGCGTCGAGAAGCTCGCCAGCGGCTTGCGGTGGGCGGAAGGGCCGGTATGGATCGGCGACGGTCGCTATCTGCTGGTCAGTGACATCCCCAACAACCGCATCGTGCGTTGGGACGAAGTCACCGGTGGCTTGTCGGTGTACCGCGAGAACTCCAATTTCTCCAACGGCATGTGCCGCGATCGCCAGGGGCGGTTGCTGGTCTGCGAAGGCTCGACCACATCGACCGAAGGGCGACGCATTACCCGTACCGAACACAACGGCACGATCACCGTGCTGGCCGACAGTTTCGACGGCAAGCCGTTGAACTCGCCCAACGACATCGTCTGCAAACGGGATGGCTCGATCTGGTTCACCGACCCACCGTTCCAGACCGGCAACAATTATGAAGGCCACAAAGTCACCCCGGCGCAGCCCCACGCGGTGTACCGCATCGACGGCGAGACCGGCAAGCTCAGCCGGGTGATCGACGATCTCGCTGGGCCGAACGGCCTGTGCTTTTCACCGGATGAAAAAATCCTCTACGTGGTCGAAGGCCGGGCCAAGCCCAACCGTCTGGTCTGGGCGATCACCGTCAAGGACGACGGCACCCTGGGCGAGCGCCGCAAGCACATCGAAGGGCTGGACTACGCGGCCATCGACGGGATCAAGTGCGACGAGAGCGGCAACCTCTGGTGCGGTTGGGGCGGGAACGGCGACCCCAAGGCCGACCTGGAAAAACTCGACGGCGTTCGGGTGTTCAACCCCGAGGGCAAGGCCATCGGGCACATCTCGTTGCCGGAGCGTTGTCCCAACGTCTGCTTCGGCGGCAGGGAGGGCAACCGGCTATTCATGGCCGGTAGCCACTCCTTGTACTCGCTGTTCGTGAATACCCGAGGGGCTACATTCGCCTGACCAAAGAGCAACGTCTCTCAGTGAGTCGAGCACCTGTTTTGTGGCGAGGGAATGAAACCCCTCGCCACGATATTTTCGTACAGTCATTGGACAGAGGGCGTCCTGGACGCCCTCGACTTCAGCCCAACTTCACGTTCATGGTGATCTGCGCCGTGAGCATCCAAGGTTCATCGGGAACTACTGGCCCAAGCGGCGTGGCGCTCCATCAGCGCTGAATGAGCGTCATAGCGGGCAGCTCCACAATTCCACGGCCGGTTGCTGTGCGGAGGGCGGCCCCAGCCAATGGGCCATCGGCTCGCAATGGCCGCCATCACACAGCTGGTAATCACCGGCCTGGGGTGTGCGGCCGAGCTTCAACGGTTGCAATGGCGGCAGCGAGCGATGGTAGCGCCAGCTGCCGTGCTCCAATCGTGCGCCTTCGGGAATTTCCATGCCGGCGCCGTTGCCCTTGATCCTGGCTTCACCCAGGATCAAGCCCGTTTCGGTGACTCGATAGTCTTCTTCCCAGCGGACCTTTTCGATGGTGTGGTTCCAGGCCAGCGTAAACTCGCTGAGTTGAAGTTGTGCCCAGACCACGCCGGACAGGCCCAGGCACAAGCCAATCACGCCAAGGCTCGCCCGACGCGCCGCGCACGCCAGAGGTGCTGCCCGATCATCAGCGCACCCAGGACGAAGCCGATCTCATCGGTCAAGGGCAGGGCAACCACCAGCATCGCACCAGCGGCAAAACACATCAGGCGCTCCCAAACCGGCATTTTCTGCTGCAGGTAACCGGTGGACGCCATGCCCCACAGGCCCACCGCCAACAGCGTCTTGACCAACATGTAGGCGGTCATCCAAAGATTGTCGCCCTGGAGCATCAGCGCCGGGTTGTATACCGTCATGAACGGAATGACGAAGCCGGCGAGGGCGATGCGCACCGCCCAGAAGCTGATCTTCAGGCCGCTCTCCCGGGCGATGGGCGCGGCGGCGAAGCAGGCCAGGGCGACCGGCGGGGTCAGGTCGGCGAGGATGCCGAAATAGAACACGAACATGTGCGAAACGATCAGCGGCACGCCCAGTTCCAGCAAGGCGGGCGCGGCAATCGAGCTGGTGATGATGTAGTTCGGGATGGTCGGGATGCCCATGCCCAGCACCAGGCAGGTGAGCATGGTCAGGAGCAGTGACAGGAACAGGTTGTCCTTGCCGATCGCCAGGATATAGCCGGCGAACGTGGACGCCACGCCCGTCAGCGAAACCACCGCGATGATGGTGCCGACCAAGGCGCAGGCGATCCCCACCGGAACGGCGTGCCGGGCGCCATCGACCAAGGCGTGCAAGCAAATGACCAGGGTTTCCCGGGTGCCTTTCATGAACCAGCACGCCACCACCAGCAGGCCGATCACCGCAAATACGACACCGATACCCAGCCGGAAGAACCCGACGCAAAGAATGCCCAGCGCAACCCAGAATGCGCAGCGCAAGGCATAGTTCGAGACTTTGAGAATGATCGCCGAGCCGAGGATCACAATGGCCGTCAGCGCCAGCCCGACCATGCCGGAGAACAGCGGCGTGCGACCGGAAAACAGCAAGTACACCAGCACCCCAAGGGGGATCAGCAGGAACCAGCTCTCCTTGACCGCAGCCCAGGCACTCGGGCACTGGTCTTTAGGCAGGCCCTTGAGGTCGGATCGCTTGGCTTCCAGGTGAACCATCCAGAACACCGAACCGAAATACAGGCACGCGGGTATCAGCGCGGCCTTGGCGATTTCCACGAACGGCACGTTGATGGTCTCGGCCATGATGAACGCCACCGCGCCCATCACCGGCGGCATGATCTGGCTGCCCATGCTTGACGTCGCTTCCACGCCGCCAGCGAATGCGGCCTTGTAGCCAAAGCGTTTCATCAGCGGAATGGTGAACTGCCCGGTCGTCACCACGTTGGCAATGCCCGAGCCGGTGATGGTGCCCATCAGCGCCGATGACACCACGGACACCTTCGCCGGACCGCCCAGCTTGTGACCGAACAGGCCCATGGCGAAATCGGTGAACAGCTTGATCATGCCGGCCTTTTCCAGGAAGGCGCCGAACAGGATGAACAGGAAGATATAAGTGGCCGAAACGTAGGTCGGCGTGCCGTACAGCCCTTCGGTGCCGAACGACAATTGATTGATGATTTGATCGACGCCGTAGCCGCGATGGGCCAGGTCGCCTGGCAGGTGTTCGCCGAACAGGCCATAGGCCAGGAACAAGCCGCAGATGATCGGCAAGGCGATGCCCATCACACGCCGTGCCGCCTCGAACACCAGCACGATCAGGACGACGCCGATCACCATGTCGGCGGTCGTCAAGTCGCCTGAGCGCTGGATCAGGTCGGCCTCGAACACCCATTGATAGGCCGCCGTCGCCATCCCCGCCAGTCCCAACACCCAGGCCAGGGGCTGCCAGGGCCGTTGCTTGCCATGGGCCGGGTAGCTCAAAAACACCACCCACAGCAAAAAGCCCACATGCACCGCCCGCAGCACGATGCTGGACACGGGTGAGAAGGCCGCCGTGATGATCTGGAATATGGAAAACAGCAACGCCACGTAGAACAGCGTCTTGGGCCAGTCCCGCGGGTCCGTGGCGATGCCGTGCTGGTCTTCACTCATGAAATGCCTGCCTGTTGTCGACGTGCGAAGGTCAAACGCGTTGCTGCAACGGCGGCGCGCGCCGTTGCAGTGCCTGGGGCTACAGCGCGCCCACTTCCTTGTAGTAACGCTCGGCACCGGGGTGCAGGGCGATCGGCAGGTTTTTCGCGGCGTTTTTCAGCGAGATGTCCTTGGCCGCCGAGTGGGAGGTGCCCAGGCGGGTGAGGTTGTCGAACAGCAGCTTGGTCATCTGATAGGCCACTTCGTCCGGGACGTCCGCGCGGGTTACCAGGATATTGGTGATGGCGACGGTGGGCACGGCGTCGGCCTGGCCATCGTAGGTGTTGGCGGGAATCATGGCGCTCTGGTAGGCCGGGTTGCCGATCTTTTCCACCACGTCGGTGGGAATCGACACGTAGCTCAACGCCATGGTCGACGCCAGGTCACGAATCGCCGCCATGCCAAGGCCGGAGGATTGCAGGGTGGCGTCCAGTTGCCGGTTCTTGATCAAGTCCACCGACTCGGCGAACGGCAGGTATTGGACCTTCATGTCGCTGTAGCTCAGGCCGGCGGCCTTGAAGATCGCCCGGGCGTTGAGTTCGGTGCCGGATTTCGCCGCGCCGACGGAAACGGTCTTGCCCTTGAGGTCGGCCAGGGTCTTGATCCCCGATTCCTGGCTGGCGACGATCTGGATGTAATTGGGGTAGGCCCCGGCAATCGCCCGCAATTTGGTCAGCGGCGCCTTGAAACCGGCGTCCTCCACGCCGTTTTTCGCATCGGCCACCGAGTCTCCCAGGGCCAGCGCCAGCTCCCCGCGCCCGGCTTGCAGCAGGTTGAGGTTTTCCACCGACGCCTTGGTGGCCTGCACCGATGTCTTGGAATCCTGGATGCCGCTGCTGTAGATCTGTGAAAGCCCGACGCCGATGGGGTAATACACACCGCTGGTGCCGCCGGTCAGGATGTTGATGTACACCGGGGCCGCGTAAGCGGTGGTGGTGACCGCCAAGGCTGCAGCGGCGGCCAGGAGGGTGAAGCGCTTGTTGACTCGCATTGGGAACTCTCCGTCTTGTTATGGCTTTATGCAGAGTCTTTCCACTGTAGTCGAAACGGGCTTGATGGCGAATAGGCAGATACCGGTATGTCCGATTAAACAGCGTAGCTGCCTGGCGCGGCGCTACTGCCGCGCACGGTCAGTTCGAACGGCAACCGCACGTGCATCTGGGCGATAGGTTGTTTCTCGATCAGCGCGATGAGCATTTCCACCGATTTGTGGCCAAAGGTTTCGGCCGGTTGGGAAATGGTCGTCAGCGGCGGATCGCAATACGCGGCGAACGGAATATCGTCGAAGCCCACCAGGGAGATGTCCTCGGGCACGCGCAAGCCCATCTGCTTGATGCGCTTGAGTGCGCCGATGGCCATTTCATCGTTCTCGCAGAACAGCGCGGTGGGGCGATCGGCCAAGGCCAGCATCGTCCCGGCACCTTCGTAGCCGGCCTTGAGGGTGAAGTCGCCGTGGCAGACCAGTTCAGGGGCAACGGCGATACCGGCCTTGTGCAGCGCGTCCTGGTAACCGGCCACGCGGTCGAGGGTCAGGGGGCTGCTGCGCGGGCCCTTGATGATGCCGATGCGTCGGTGGCCGAGTCCGATCAAATGCTCGGTCATGGCTCGCGCGGCGCCGCGGTTGTCCAGGCTGATGGTCGGGTAGGGCGCGTCCTTGACCACTTCGCAGGCGTTGACCAGTGGCAGCGCGTCAGTGCCGGGAGGCAGTGAGACAAAGGGATCGCTGGCGCGCAACTGGATCACGCCGTCGGCCTGATGGGCGTATACCAGCCCGGCGAATTCCTGCTCGATGGCTTCGCGGCCCTGGGTGTCGCACAGCAGCAGCCGATAGCCGGCCGCTTGCGCCGCTTGTTGGGCGCCGCTGATGACCCGGGCGAAAAAAGTGTTGGCGATCTTCGGCACGAGAATCACCAGGTTGCCGGTGCGTCGGGAGCGAAACTGCACCGCCATCAGGTTCGGTCGATAACCGGCCTGCTGCACCGCTGCGTTGACTTTGTCCCGGGTCTCGGGCAACACCCGCTCCGGGGATTTCAGCGTTCTGGACACCGTTGCCACCGACACTCCGGCCAGCCGCGCTACTTCACGGATATTGGACAAATTCACCTCGATCTCGCGCCTGGAAACCAGGCATGACGGCGAGCTTACCGCAGGTTCGGCACCTGACAAACGCTCAATGGCATTGCAAGGGGTTTGACACGGGGCAAAACCAAGCCTAGATTCGCGTCATGATGTAACCGGTTACATCATCGGTCCGAACAGAAGAGAATCGCGATGAATCCTGTAGCACCAAAAATAAGAATGGGCTTCGTGGGTGGTGGGGAGGGCGCGTTCATCGGCCAGGCCCATCGCCAGGCCGCGGGTCTGGACGGCGGTTTCGAGCTGGTGTGCGGCGCGTTCAGCCGCGACCCGCACAACAACCGGCAGACCGGCGCGGCGCTGGGGCTGGCCGCCTCGCGTTGTTATCACGATTGGCAACAGATGCTCGATGCCCAGGCGCTGCTGCCGTTGGATCAGCGCATGGAATTGCTGGTGATCGTCACGCCCAATCACCTCCACGCACCGATTGCCAGCCAGGCATTGAAGGCCGGTTTCCACGTGTTCAGCGAGAAGCCCGCCGCGCTGAACCTCAAGGAGCTGTTGGCCCTCAAGGACGTGTTGCAAGGCAGTCGCTGCCTCTACGGCCTGGCCCATACCTACCTGGGTTATCCGATGGTCTGGCAGGCGCGGGAGATGGTGCGCTCGGGCGTGATCGGCCGGGTGCGCAAAGTGTTTGTCGAATACCCCCAAGGCTGGCTGAGCCAGGATGTCGCCGCCCAAGGCAACAAGCAGGCCGAGTGGCGAGACGATCCGGCCCAGTCCGGCTTGGGCGGTTGCATCGGCGACATCGGCACCCACGCGTTTTCCCTGGCGGAGTTCGTCGCGGATCAACCAATCCAGCAGCTCTGCGCCACCCTCGGCACCCATGTTCCGGGGCGGCAGTTGGACGATGACGTCGCAATGTTGTTCAAGATGAAGGACGGCGCCAGCGGCGTGCTGCTCGCCAGCCAGGTTTGCACCGGCGAAGAGAACCCGCTGAAAATCCGTGTCTACGGCGACAAAGGCGCACTGGAGTGGCGCCAGGAAGAACCCTCGAGCCTGATCCACCGCGCCTTCGACCAACCGCTAAGCATCCTGCGCGCCGGTGTCGGCCAGCCTTGGCTGTGCGAAGCGGCGACCCAGCGCATGCGTTTGCCGGCAGGGCATCCGGAAGGTTATCTGGAGGCCATGGCCAACCTCTACGGCGATTTCGCCCGGGCCATTCGCGCCCGTGGCGA
>Ga0307405_10000242_pt1 | contig 19901 bp, 17 predicted proteins | sample 322Cmetagenome_2_FD_203311 | JGI IMG/M metagenome (GOLD analysis project Ga0307405, IMG submission 203311) | Maize rhizosphere microbial communities from greenhouse at UC Davis, California, United States - 322HYB-C-1 | ecosystem: Host-associated > Plants > Roots > Rhizosphere > Soil | place...
CCTCGATGACCGGCGTTGGATCGACTGCCTCCCCGCGGGCCCCGGCGATCAGCGCGCGCAGCATCAGCTCCTGCCCTGCCTCATAGCGGGCGAACGGATTGGGATCGGATGCTGCCAGCCGCTCCAACTCCCCGGCCTTGCGCTCGACCTCGATCAGGACAGGCGCCGAGAAGTCGCGGTTGATCGACAGGATTGGGGGCTCAGTCACGCCTTCAAACGTCACTTCTTCGGCAGCGCGGTCGAGCAGGATCAACCGCTCCTCGCACAGCGAGGCGCCGCTCGCGGCACCGATCAGCGCGGCCTTGAGCGGGAGAAGCATCGGCTGCTTGTCCTGCTGCCCAGGCGTCGCCGGAATCGATTGCGACAGCTTGAGCGTCGCCGTTCCCAATGAGGCATCATGCTCGACGCGGGCCTTCACCTTCGGCGTCCCCGCCTGGCTGTACCAGAGGCGGAATTGGCCGAGGTCGATGCCGCTTGCATCCTCCATCGCGGTAACGAAATCCTCGCAGGTGACCGCCTGCCCGTCGTGTCGCTCGAAATAGAGGTCGCTGCCCCGGCGGAAGGCCTCCTCGCCCAGGATCGTCCGCATCATGCGGATCACTTCGGCGCCCTTGTTGTAGACGGTCGCGGTGTAGAAATTGGTGATCTCGATATAGCTTTCGGGCCGCACCGGATGCGCGAGCGGGCCAGCGTCCTCGGGGAACTGCGATGCGCGCAGCACCCGGACATCATCGATCCGCTTGACGGCTTCGGAGCCCATGTCAGCCGAAAAGCTCTGATCGCGGAAGACAGTGAAGCCTTCCTTCAGGCTCAGCTGGAACCAGTCGCGGCAGGTGACCCGGTCGCCCGACCAATTGTGAAAATATTCATGCGCGACAACGCCGGCGATGGCGTCGAAATCGGCATCGGTGGCCGTGTCCTGATCGGCCAATATGTAGCGCGAATTGAAGATGTTGAGCCCCTTGTTCTCCATCGCGCCGAAATTGAAATCGTCGACCGCGACGATGTTGAACAGGTCGAGGTCATATTCCCGGCCGTACGCCTCCTCGTCCCACTTCATCGCCGCCTTGAGGCTGGCCATGGCGTGAGCGGTGCGCGGCAAGTCGGTTTCGCGTACCCAGATTGCGAGGTCGACCTTGCGGCCGCTCATCGTGACGAAGCTGTCGCGGTTGGCGGAAAGGTCGCCCGCGACCATGGCGAAGAGGTAGCTGGGCTTGGGGAATGGGTCCTCCCATTGGGCCCAATGCGTGCCGTCATCTTCGTCACCGCTCGCGACGAGGTTGCCGTTGGCGAGCAGGACGGGGTAGCGCGCCTTGTCGGCACTCATCCGGACGCGATAGCGCGACAGCACATCGGGCCGGTCGGGGTGGAAGGTGATCCTGCGGAAGCCCTCGCTCTCGCACTGGGTGCAGAGAATGCCGCCCGAGGCATAGAGGCCCATCAGCCTGGTGTTGGCGGCGGGTGAAATCTCGACCTCGGTTTCGATGGTGGCTTCGTCACCTTCGAGATCGATCACCAGCGTACCACCGTCCATCTTCCAGCCTGGCTCGGTGCCGTCCGCACGCACCGCGATGGGCGCAAGTTCATTGCCCGCGAGCCGGAGCGGATGGTCATGCTGCCCATTTCGGACGACCTTCAAGGTCGAGCCTATCCTGGTCCGCTCGGGATCAAGCTCAAAATCCAGCGACACTTCCGGCACGAGCCAATCAGGCGGGCGGTAATCCTTCCGATAGATGGCGACATGCTCCGGCGAGGTCGGAGCTTCGGGGTTCAGCATGACGTCGGACATGCTAACGGATTAGGCAGCGTCGGGCGCGGTCACAAGGGTCGGACGCCTCCGCCCGGCCAGCGCCAGCAGCATCCCGCCGATTGAAAGCACCCCGCCCGCAACGGCTAGCGCGCTCCAGCGATAGCCTTCAAACGCGGTCGACAGGCTCATCGCGATGATCGGGACGAGAACGCTGGAGTAAGCGGCTTTGCCCGGCCCGATCTTGCGAACGACCGGGAAGTAGAGCGCGAAGCAGAGCACCGAGCCGGCGAGCGCAAGATAGAGCACGCCGAACAAGTAGCCGGGGCGCGGATCGAAGGTTGGCGGGCCGGCGACTGAGAAGGCAATTATTGCATCGAGCACCGCGCCGATGGCCATCGACCAGGCGAGCAGGGCGAGCAAAGGATGGCGCATCGCCTCCTTGCCCGCCTGATAGACATTGGCGGCGGAAGCGCCGAGAATCCCGACCGCGGTTAGCGCGAGGCCCGCCGCGATCTGGCTTGCGCCGGCGGTGCTGCTGCGAAGCTCGTGAAGGAACAGCATCCCTACACCAATGACCGCGGTCAGCCCGGCGAGCAGGAAGCGACCGCTCGGCTTCTGGTCAAGAAACGCCCAGGCCAGGATGCTGTTGGGGATAAGCAACAGCGCGAAGGCGGTGGCGATCACGCCCGAGGTGATGAAGCGCTCGGCGAGGTAGACGCTGTTGAAGTTCACGCAGAATTGCGTGATTCCCAGTACGACGGCCGCGAACAGGCCGCCGCGGTCGAGCTTCAGCGAGTGCCCCTTGAACGTCGCGAGCAATGCCATTGCGATCGCCGCAACCGTGAACCGATAGGTGACCGACCATTGCGGCGGAACGACGCCCAGCTGGTCACGGATGACGATCCAGGTCGATCCCCAGACCCCGGTGAAAATCATGAAAGGGATGAGGATCGTCGCGTCGATACGCGCCCGCCCGAGATCAGCCCGGTTCAAAGCGCTTCGATCGCCGCGGCGAGGCGCGCCACCGCTCCCATGTCCTGGTCCCAGCTGGTGACCAGCCGCACCTCGCCCGGCGCCCAGTCATAGAAGTCGAAGCCCTGCGCGCGGATCGCGGCCGCCTCTTCGGCGGTCATGCGGACGAACAGCTCGTTGGCCTCGACCGGATAAACTAGCCGGTTACCTGCCGCCTTCGCCAATGTGGCGGCGGCTGAATTGGCGGCGCGTGCGTTGGTGAGCCAGAGGCCATCCTGAAGCATCGCCAGGATCTGCGCGGCCGAGTAGCGCCCCTTAGATAGAAGGTGCCCTGCTCGCTTGCGCAGGCGCGGCACGACCTCGGCCTTGGCCGGATCGAAGAAGATCAGCGCCTCCGCGCTCATTCCGCCATTTTTGACGAAGCCAAAGCTCAAGACATCGACGCCCGCTCGCCAGGTAACATCGGCGGGGTCGACATTGGCGAAGGCGATCGCATTGGCGAAACGCGCGCCGTCCATGTGGAAGCTGAGCTGGCGCTGCTTCGCCACCTCGCCCAGCGCCGCGACTTCGTCCGGGCGATAGGTGAGGCCATATTCGGTCGCGTTGGTGATCGACAGGGCCGTGGGCTGGACCTGGTGGACGTCGGGCCGGACGCGGGCGCAGGCCTCCTCGACCGCATTGGGCGAGACCTTTGCGCCCTCCCCCGAAAGCAATGTCAGCTTGGCGCCGCCGGTGAAGAAGCCGGGAGCCCCCGCCTCGTCCTGCTCGATATGCGCGAACTCGTGGCAGAGGATCGAGCCATAGGGTGGGCAGATCGCGGCGAGGCCGAGGCAGTTGGCTGCCGTCCCGGTCGTCACCCAAAGCGCCCGGACCGGCTTCCCGAACAGGTCGGAGAAGGCGCCGTCGAGCCGCGCGGACCATTGGTCGCCGTCATAGGCCGTGTCGAGCCGATTGGCTTCGCTCAGCGCCTCGAGGACGGCCGGGTGTGCAGCGGCGGCATTGTCGGAGAAGAAGCGCATGGCTGACCCGCATGGCGGGCTGTTTCGCACTCGTCAATGCGGGGAGGTCCGACCGAGAATGGTGCTGCCGGTGAGGATTGAACTCACGACCTCAGCCTTACCAAGGATGCGCTCTACCACTGAGCTACGGCAGCATGTCGGTGGGACGGCGGGCCTATGGCCGAGCCTTGGCGAACCGTCAACCCGTCCTTATTGGCGTGAAGCATGGCCAAGGATGACGAGAAGGCGAAACGGCTGGCTGAAGCGCTGCGCGACAATCTGCGCAAGCGCAAGGCACAGTCACGGGATCAGAAAAAGGACCCGACCCAGGCCGCCAGCGAATAACCGCTGTCTAGCCCGCGGTTAATCGCTACCCGCGGCCCCAGGATATAGAGCGCCGCCAGCACCCAGCCGAGCGCGACTAGCCCTAACGGCTTAGCGGCGCGCATTGCCTTTCGAGCCATGCCTTGTCCTCCCCTTCCAACTGAGGCCCGATCTTCGCCAGCACCTCGGCATGATATTCGTTGAGCCAGTCGAGCTCGCGATCCGACAGCATCGATACGTCGATCAGCTTCTTCTCGATCGGAACGAACGTCAGCGTGTCGAAACCGAGCATTTCCTTGTCGCCGCCCGGCACCTGCTTGTCGACCACCAGCACCAGATTTTCGATGCGAATGCCGTACTCGCCGGCCTTGTAGTAACCCGGCTCGTTCGACAGGATCATGCCCGCCTGAAGCGGCTCGTCCCCGCCGGACTGCGAGCTGCCCACCGGCGAAATCCGCTGCGGCCCCTCATGCACCGCCAGGAAAGCGCCGACGCCATGGCCTGTGCCATGCGCATAGTCGCATCCCGCTTCCCACAGCGGCCGCCGGGCGAAGCTGTCGAGCTGCGACCCGCGCGTTCCTTTGGGGAAGAGCGCGATCGCGATGGCGATGTGGCCCTGGAGCACGCGAGTGAAGCGATCGACCATTTCCGCGGTCGGCTCGCCGATCGGCACGGTGCGGGTGATGTCGGTCGTACCGTCCTGATACTGGCCGCCCGAATCGACCAGGTAGAGCGTGCCCGGCTTGAACGGCAGGTTCGACTCCGCCGTCCCCTTATAGTGCGGCAGCGCTCCGTTGGGCCCATAGGCGGAGATGGTGTCGAAGCTAAGATCGCGCAGGTCGCCATGCTCGTGGCGAAAGCCGAGCAGCTTGTCGGCCGCGATCATCTCGTCGAGCCCGCCCTTGGGCGCTTCGGTCTCGACCCAGCGCAGGAAACGCGACACTGCCGCCCCGTCCCTCGCCTGCGCGGCCTGATGGCCACCGATTTCAGCCGCGTTCTTGATCGCCTTGGGCAGCACCGCCGGGTCGCGGCGGCTGAGGATGCGCGCCTCGCCGGCCTCCAACGCCTGAGAAATGGCCGCGACCGACCGTTCCGGATCGACCGCGACCAGCTTGCCCTTAAGCGATTTCAGATAAGGCTCGAATTCCGCCCGTTCATGCAGCCGGACGCCGTTGCCGAGATGCTTGGCGACGTCGTCCCCGACCTTTTCGCTCTCGGTGAACAGGTCTGCCGTCCCGTCTGCGTTGACCACCGCATAGGCCAGCGCCACCGGCGTGTGAGTCACGTCCGCGCCCCGAACGTTGAATGTCCAGGCGATAGAATCGAGCGCTGCCAGCACCGCCGCGTCGGCACCTTCCTTGACCAGCCAGTCGGCCATTTCGTGTCGCTTTTCGGCCGAGGATTTGCCGGCCATCTCCTCCGGCTGGACGATCAGCCGAGCTTTCGAGGGCTCGGGCCGGTCGGCCCAGACCGCGTCGATCGGGTTGCGCTTGACCGCGACCAGCTCCGCGCCCCGAGCAGCGAGCGACTTGGTCGCCTGCTTCACCCAGTCGGCGGTATGCAGCCAGGGGTCGTAGCCGATCCGCGCGCCGTTCGGCGCATTCTCCTGCAGCCATTTAGCGACGCTGCTTTCCGGCACCGACTGGTAACTCCATTCGGTCGGCGAAACCTGTTGCCGAACCTGGATCGTGTAGCGCCCGTCGGTGAAGATCGCCGCTTCCTCGGGCAGGACGACCGCCGATCCGGCCGAGCCCTGAAAGCCGGTCAGCCAGGCCAGCCGCTGCGCATAGCTCCCGACATATTCGCTCATATGTTCGTCGGTCAGCGGGACGACGAAGCCGTCGAGGCGGTCCTCCTTCAGCTGCTGGCGAAGGGCGGCGAGGCGGTCGGCATAAGACGACATAGAAATCTCCGTTCGCCCTGAGCTCAGTTTTCACAGATGTCCCCCGGACATCCGTTGGCCCTGAGCTTGTCGAAGGGCTGTCCTTATTTGTAGGCAGCTATAGGAAAGGGCAGGGCTTCGACAAGGCTCAGCCCAAACGGGGGAACGCGTTTTGAAGCCATTGGTCGCGATTGCACTGGCGATTACCGCCACCATCTCCACCCCTTCCGCCTCACTTGCTCAGAAAGCCCCCATGACCGCCAACCTCCCCGCCCCGCCCAAAGCCGAACAGCGCCCCTACAGCTATGAGCGGCACGGAATCCGGGTCGAAGACCCCTATGCCTGGCTACGCGACAAGGAATATCCGACGGTCAACGACGAGGATGTCCTCGACTATCTGAAGGCCGAGAATGCCTATTTCGAAGCGGCGATGAAGCCGCATGCCGCGCTGACCGAGCAGATTTTCCAGGAGATGAAGGGCCGTATCAAGGAGGACGATGCCTCGGTCCCGCTGAAGGATGGCGACTGGCTCTACTGGAGCGCGTTCAAGGAAGGTACGCAGTATCGCGATTGGTACCGGAAACCAGCGGCCGGCGGCGCGGAAACGCTGATCTACAGCGAGAATAAGGAAGCCGAAGGCAAGGAATATTACCGGCTCGGCGCCTTCGCGGTCAGCCCGGACGGGAAGCGGCTGGCGACTTTGGTCGACGATGACGGGTCGGAGCGGTTCAAGCTGGTCGTCCGCGACCTCGCCACCGGCAAGGATATCGAGACAGTAACCGAGGTGGGCATCGGCAATCCGGTCTGGACGAGCGATTCGAAGGGCCTGGTCTTCACCGAGGTTAACGACCAGTGGCGCAGCTACCGGGCGCGCTACCATGTCATCGGCGAGGACCCGGCCAGGGCAAGGACGCTCTACGAAGAAAAGGACGACATCGCCTTTTCAGTTGGCGTGAACCGGACGACCGACGACAGCCTGATCACCATCTCGACCGGCAACAATAGCTCGAACGAGGTGCGGCTCGTCCCGGCAGACAAGCCCGACGCACCGCAGCTGCTAATCAAGCCCCGCAAAGCGGACATGCAATATGAGGTCGACGCGGCCCATGGGAAGCTGTGGATCCTGACCAACGACGATCATGTGAATTTCCGCATTGTCTCGGCCGATCCGAAAAGGCCCGGCGAGTGGACCGAAGTCGTGGCCGGCAGCGACCGGACCTATCTTCGCGGGATCAGCGCCCACCGCGATCATTTGCTCGTCACCAGCCGGGTCGACGGCCTCGACCAACTCGTTCTCCGCGAATACGCCGGCGGCAAGGAAGAGCGCGTCCCGTTCACCGAGGCGAGCTACAGCGCCGGCTTCTCGGGCAATCCCGAATATGCGCCTGCGAGCTACCGCCTCCACTATTCCTCGATGGTCACGCCGCAGACCGTCTACGACTATCACCCCGCGACCAGGCAGCTCGAGGTTCGCAAGGTCCAGGAAATCCCGTCGGGCTACGACGCCTCCAAATATGTCACGGAACGGATGATGATCACCGCGCGGGACGGGAAGAAGGTGCCGGTCTCGATCGTCCGCCTCAAGGATTCGAAGAAGGACGGGTCGGGCAAGCTGTTCGTCTATGGCTATGGCGCCTACGGCTATGCCATCCCGCCCAGCTTCTCGACCAGCCGCCTCAGCCTGGTCGACCGCGGCTTCGCGTTTGCCATCGCCCATATCCGCGGCGGCGACGACCTTGGCTACCAGTGGTTCCTCGACGGCAAGCTGAAGAGCCGCGCCAATACGTTCAACGATTTCGTCGATGTGACGAGAGGGCTGATCGCCGCTGGTTACGCCAGGCCGGGCCGGGTGGCGGCGCAGGGCGGTTCGGCCGGCGGCGAGCTGATGGGCGCGGTGGTCAACCAGGCGCCCGAGCTGTTCGGTGCGGTCGTCGCCGATGTTCCGTTCGTCGACGTGCTCAACACCATGCTCGACGACACACTGCCGCTGACGCCCGGGGAATGGACCGAGTGGGGCAACCCGATCGAGGACGTGGCGGCGTTCAAGCTGCTGAGAAGCTACAGCCCCTACGACAATGTCGAGGCCAAGGCCTATCCGCCGATGCTGATCACCGGCGGCCTCAACGATCCGCGCGTCACTTACTGGGAGCCCGCCAAATGGGCCGCACGGCTTCGCGCGAACAAGACCGACGACAACCTCCTGCTGCTCAAGATCAACATGGGCGCCGGCCACGGCGGCAAGTCGGGCCGCTGGAACTCGCTCCATGAGGTGGCGGAGGCCTATACATTCGTGGTCACGCAGATCGGGAAATGAGCGAACTGCGCCCCGTCTTCACGCACACTATCGTCGCCCCCGCCGACGCGATCGACGAGCTGGGGCATGTCAACAATGCGGTCTGGGTGCAGTGGATCCAGGAAGTGGCGCTGGCCCATTGGTATAGCGTCGCCGATCCGGCCCATCAGGACGACTATATCTGGGTCGTGGTGCGGCATGAGATCGATTATCTCCGACCCGCGTTCGAAGGCGAGGTCCTGATAGGCAGGACTTGGGTCGGCGAAGCGCCCAAGGGCGCGCGGTTCGACCGGCACATGGAATTCGTCGGCGAGGACGGAAAGGTCCGGGTTCGCGCCGTCACGCAATGGGCGATCATCGACAAGGCGAGCGGCCGCCCGATCCGCGTGCCGCCGGAAGTCGTCGCGCCGTTCTTGGGCTGACGAATTTCCTGTCCTACAGGGCTCCGCTTTGGCAGCATGGGGTATGCTTTTGAAACGGCCCGAATCCGGAGCGCCATGCTCATGGTCAGTGTGAACATTGTGAACATTCGCGGGTTTGCGGGCCAGTGAGCCGCGCCATCCTCTACGATTATTTCCGCTCCTCGGCCTCCTACCGGGTGCGGATCGCGCTCAACCTCAAGGGCATCGATTACGAGCAACGCTCGATCAATCTCGCCGCGGGAGCGCAGAAGGACGAGGCCTATCGCACCCTGAACCCGCAGGGCTTCGTGCCGATGCTGGAGATGGACGGGCACCGCATCACGCAGAGCCTCGCCATCTGCAACTATGTGAACTCGATCGTGCCTGAGCCGCCCTTCATGCCCGCTGACGCCGCCGACCGGGCACATGTGCTTGCGCTGGCATTGACGGTCGCCTGCGACATCCACCCGCTCAACAATTTGCGAGTGCTGAAGTATCTGAAGGCAGAATTTGATGCATCCGAGGACGCCAACGACGACTGGTATCGCCATTGGGTCGCGGAAGGCCTCGCCGCGCTGGAAACGATGGCGGAGCCGCGCGCGGGAGCTTGGCTGTTCGGCGACGCGCCCAGTGTGGCGGACATCTGCCTGATCCCCCAGCTCTACAATGCACGACGCTTTTCGGTCCCGCTCGATAGCTTCCCGACCCTTCGCCGCGTCGATGAAACAGCCAGCGGCAATCCAGCCTTTGCCGCCGCGCATCCCGATTTGCAGGAGCAGCCGCGATGAACCGCGTCGATAACATCAATAAGGGAATGGGCGACGTCCGTGCCCTGAGCGCCGTCGAAATCCCGAGCCTGGAGGGCAAGGTCAGCGACGAGGAATGGGCGATCCGCGTCGACCTCGCCGCCGCCTACCGGCTGGTCGCGCATTATGGCTGGGACGACCTGATCTTCACCCATTTGTCAGCCCGCATCCCGGGACCGGAGCATCATTTCCTGCTCAACCCCTATCAGCTGATGTTCGAGGAAGTGACGGCGAGCTCGCTGGTCAAGGTCGACGTTCAGGGCAACCCGGTCGAGCCAACGCCTTTCATTACAAACCCGGCCGGCTTCACCATCCATAGCGCCGTACACATGGCCCGCGAGGATGCACATGCCGTGATGCACCTCCATACGCCCGCCGGACAGGCCGTGAGCGCCCATGAGGAGGGCCTGCTGCCTCTTACCCAGACAGCCATGCTGGTCCGCTCCGACTTGGCCTTCCACGACTATGAAGGCGTCGCCACCGATCTGGAGGAGCGCGAACGGATCGTCGCCGACCTGGGCGACAAGGGCGGCATGCTGCTTCGCAACCACGGCACGCTGGCCGTCGGCGGCAACGTCGGCGAATGCTTCATCAAGCTCTATTTCATAGAACGCGCCTGCCAGGCGCAGATCATGGCACTGTCGGCGGGCGACAAGGTCAGCAATCCGCCGCAGGGAACGCCGGAGCTTGCCGCCGAGCAGGGCATGGCAGGCCTCAAGCTGGCGGCCAACCTGCTCGCCTGGCCCGCGCTGCTGCGCAAAGCCTATCGCCTCGACCCGAGCTTCGCCACTTGAGCGCAGCGCTGACGCGAACGCTGGAAGATTTCCTATCGAACGCGGATTGGTTCGACGACCCGGCTCGTGCGCGCGAGAGCAAGGCAAAGCCCCCGATCATCGTCATAGACGACTTCTATCCCGACCCTCACGCGGTCCGCGAGATCGCGCTGGAATCGAAGTTCGCCCAATATATCCCGCCCGATCCAGCGATCGTCGGTGAGGAGCTGGCGGCGAGAAATGCCCATCGCCAGGGCCGCTGGCTGAGCAGCGCCTTCGTCATCTATCATGGCGAGACGGCTCAGAACCCCTTCCAGGGCTCTCGCCACAATCCGGAATCGCTGCTACATAAGCTGGAGGGCGTGGTCGGCGAACCGATCCGGCGGGGTAGCTGGGATAGCGGCGGGGATTATTGGAACGGCGCCTTCCACCTGGTCGAGCGGGGATTCGGCGTCGGCGAGGGCGTCATCCACCACCATTACAAGCCCGGCGACCTTGAAAACCGCGGATGGAGCGGCGTCGTCTATCTCTCGCCCGATGCCCCGCCGACCGCGGGGACGAGCTTCTGGCGGAACCGCGCCACCGGGCGGTGCGTCGCTTCCTTCAACGAGAAATATCATTTCGCGCCGTCCGAGTTCGAACTCGCCTATCTCGCGGAGAATAAGTTCAACCGCGCAGTGCTGTTCCGGGAGAATATCTGGCACCGGGTCGAGCACGGCTTTGGCGAGGGCACTGAAGCCCGCCTGACCCAGACCTTGTTCTTTGAAACCCGCTAGGCCGGAAGCCGGTCGATTTCGATCCAGAGGTTTTTCGAGAGCGCGACGAGCTCGCCCGCCTCGTCATGGATGGCGGTCGCGCTGTGATGCTTTCGTCCGTCGCGCTCGATCTCCCAGCCGGTCACCCGCAGCCGCTCGCCAGGTGCGATCGGCCGGTCGATCCGGGCCTGCATCCGCGCCAGCAACGCCAGCGGCCTCGGTTCGCCCAGCCCGAAATAGCTGGGGCAATCGAGCGCGGCCCAGATGAAGCGTTCGGCGACATGGCCGTCCTCGCCGGCGAATTCCTCGTCGGGAATCCATTCGGCGATCGCCACGTCGCGATGCGGGCTTTCCCCGGCATAGATGCAAAGGCCATCGCCCGGCTGCCGTTCCGTCCCGCAGACGAAGCAGCCGGGAATCGGATGGCCGCTCGGTCCGGGATAGGCAACCGCCGCCGCGTCCAGTTCGGCCACGTCAGGCGGCGTTGGAACGTCGAGTTCCAGCGGCTCCTCCAGCGGTCGGGCGGACGCGTAAACCCCTTCGCTATCGGACAGCGTCACATCCATCTCGTCCCGGCGGCGATGGAGCGGGGTCTCGAGCGGAACCGGCGCAAGCAATCGCACCTCGGCCGGGCCCTCGATCCACTCGGCGGCGAGCCCGCAGACGTAGCCGCCGTTGCCCGACGTCGGCGGCCCGCGGAAGCGCCGCAGCACATGGACTTCGTCAGACTGGCCGGTCATGAGCCCCGCTTTACGCGCCGATCCGGGCGGCCGCAAATGCGGTGCTTGCGAATCCCGACCTCCGCCGCTAGGGAGCGCGAGCGCTGCGGACCCGAGGGTCCTACGCCCGGTCGGGGAGTAGCTCAGCCTGGTAGAGCACTGTCTTCGGGAGGCAGGGGCCGGAGGTTCGAATCCTCTCTCCCCGACCATTTTACCTGCCTAATATTTTCAACCAGTCGTCGTGGTTGACGAACTTCTCCCGGGGCGATCCCGGGCGCGCCGCAGCGACTTCCGCCGCCTCGATGGCGCGCCAGTCGTCGAAGCTGGTGGCCTGAACGTCGCGATCCACCAGAAGCGCGTCCAGCCCCGCGCCGCCCGCCTTATCGCCGTCAGACCCCGCCGGCATGGCCGAGGCGACCTGCTCCGCCACTTCATAGCCGTCGGGGCGATTGGTTCCGATCGTCCCGGTCGGCCCGCGCCGGGCCCAGCCGACCGCGTAGAGGCCGTCGGCGATTTTCCCCTGCTCATTGGCGAATTTCCCGCCGCGCTCGTCATAGGGCACGCCCTCCATCCGCGGTGTCTGGTAGCCGATGCTGGTCACGATGAGGCCGGCGGGGACTTCATAAGTCTCACCGGTGCCTCTCGCGGCGCCCGACTCGTCGAGGATAGTTCGCTCGACGATCAAACGCTCTGCCCTGCCCTCTCCTTCGATCCGGATCGGCTTGGCGAAAAAGTCGAACACGATCCGCTTGGGCTTCGATGGGTCCGGTCCTGATGAGGCGAAATCGCGGAGGATGGTGATCGATTTGCGGTGGCCAGGCTCCAGCGCGTCGTCGGCCGCCAACGGCGGAAAGTCGGCTGCGTCGACAACCGGCGTCGCGATCTCGAGATGCCCTAGCTCGCCCAGCTCCTTGGGCGTCATCGATATCTGGTGCGGCCCGCGCCGCCCAAGGATCGTGACCGTCTCGATCGATGCTTTGTCGAGCGCTTCGAGCGCATGGCCGACAATGTCGGAACCTTCGAATTCGTGGCGGTTCTTCGACAATATCCGCGCACAGTCGAGCGCCACATTGCCGTTGCCGATGACCGCGGCATGAGTTCCGTCCAGCGGCGGCGCCAGGTCGGCGAAATCGGGGTGGCCATTGTACCAGCCGACAAACTCCGCCGAGCCGACGACTCCCGGCAAATCTTCGCCAGGGATGCCGAGCTTGCGGTCATGCGGTGCGCCGATTGCCAGAATCACCGCGTCGTAAAGGCCGGTCAAATCGGCGACGGATACGTCCTCGCCGACATTCACATTGCCGACGAACCGGACGCTGTCGCCCGCAGCAACCTGGTCATAACGTTTTGAAACAGCCTTCAATGACTGATGATCCGGCGCGACGCCGAAGCGGATCAGGCCGTAAGGCACGGGATAGCGGTCGATGATGGCGATCCGGGCCGCATCGCCATAGGCCTTGACCAGCGCCTCGGCCGTGTAAAAGCCCGCCGGTCCCGACCCCACCACCGCGAAATGCCGCATGAACGTCCCCTCCGGGGACAGTCTATTGACTGTCCCCTGCGACACTGGCGGCTAATCGGGGACAGTCAATAGACTGTCCCCTGGCTCGCTAGTCGCGCTTGTCCTCGAGCAGCAAGTCGCTGCCCTTGGCTTTCAGCATCGCTTCGATCGGCGCGGCAAGCAGCGAGAGCATGCCGGGCAGTTGGATGCGGCAATGGACCTTGGTGTCTTCGACGTCGATTTCGGCCTCCACCGCTTGCCCCATGGCATGGACGGTGAGGTTGAGCCGATCGCCGGACCAGTTGGAATCAACGTGGCTCGCACCACCCGGGATGTGATCCTGGAGCTTGTGGATGTTGGTCGCGAGCCTCCGCCGGGCTTCTTCACGGCCAAGCTTGTGAGGGAGGTCGACGTCAATCGGGCGCTGCATGGCCACGAAGATGCGACGAGCGGCATTGCTTTTCAATGAGCAGAGGCATTTGATGCGGCGATGCGTCGCTGGCTGATCCTGCTGTTGCTCCTTGCCGCGCCGGCGACGGCGCGAGCGCAGTGGGTGTTCAATCCAGCCGCCAGCTACATCACTTCGGGACAGGACGAGCCCGGCTATCGAGCCTGGATGGCGCGGGCGAACTGGCGCCCGGTCTATGTGAAGGCCTTCAACGATTACCTCGTAGCCAACGGCGTCGGCGGGGTCGCGCCCACCTGGCAAATATTGCGCACTGCGACCGATTGGCAGAAATGCGGAGCGGAGCCGTTCGAGGTGCCGCCGAGCTATGCCTGGCCCAACATCGTCGCCGCGCTGCGCTACGTCGGCTCCTATGTCGAACCCGTGATTGGGCCCGTCGAGATCGTCTCCGTCTATCGCAACGATCGCCTCAACGCCTGTGCGGGCGGCGCCCCGGAGAGCACTCACCGGACGATGGGCGCCGTCGACATGGTGCCGCTCCGCCCGGTTACCCGCTCGGCGCTGATGAGCAGTCTGTGCCGAATCCACATCGCCAGCGGACCGGTGAATGGCATCGGCCTCGGCTTCTACAAGGGCCTCCGCTTCCACATCGACGCCCGCAAGTTCCGCGAATGGGGAACGGCGGGCGCAGCGGGCGGTTGGGGCTGCACGGCCGTGCTGGCCGAAGGCGCGGCGACCAATGGGTCGCCCGCGAGCCCGGTCATAACCACCCCTACTCCACCACCTTTTGCCGCCAAAATCGTTTATCCCCCGCCGTCCGACCCGCTTTCGCCGCGGCCGTGACGCCTTGTGTTGCGGCAGTAACACACCACATGGCTCCGAAACCCAGGGGTGATAAATGGATCTAGAAAAACTGACGGACCGCGCTCGAGGCTTCCTCCAGGCGGCCCAGACGATCGCGGTTCGCGAGCATAACCAGCGCATTACGCCGGCCCATTATCTGAAGGCGCTGCTCGACGACGAGCAGGGCATGGCGGCCGGGCTGATCAACGCGGCGGGCGGCGACGGAATGGCCGCGAGGCGCGAAGTCGACGCGCTGGTCGAAAAGGAGCCCAAGGTCACCGGAAGCGGCGCGACCTCCGCGCCGGGAATCGACGGCGACCTGATCCGCTTGCTAGACCAGGCGCAGGAGATCGCGAAGAAGGCGGGCGATAGCTACGTCACGGTCGAACGCATTCTGCTCGCTTTCGCGCTCGCCAAGGGAACCGATGTGGGCCAGGCGCTCAAGAAGGCCGGGCTCACGCCGCAAAACCTCAACGCCGCCATCGACAAGCTGCGCGGCGGCCGCACCGCCGATACCCAGGGCGCCGAGGATCGCTACGACGCGCTCAAGAAATATGCCCGCGACCTCACCGAGGCGGCGCGCGAGGGCAAGCTCGATCCCGTCATCGGCCGCGACGAGGAAATCCGCCGCACCATCCAGGTGCTCGCCCGCCGGACCAAGAACAACCCGGTGCTGATCGGCGAGCCGGGCGTCGGCAAGACCGCGATCGCCGAAGGGCTCGCGCTTCGGATTGCCAACGGCGACGTGCCCGATGGCCTCAAGGACCGCCGCCTGCTCTCGCTCGACATGGGCTCGCTGATTGCCGGCGCGAAGTATCGCGGCGAGTTCGAGGAGCGGCTGAAGGGCGTGCTGGACGAGGTAAAGCAGGCCGGCGGCGAAATCATCCTGTTCATCGACGAAATGCACACGCTGATCGGCGCGGGCAAGAGCGAAGGCGCGATGGACGCGTCCAACCTGATCAAGCCATCACTGGCCCGCGGCGAGCTCCATTGCATCGGCGCGACGACCCTCGACGAATATCGCAAATATGTCGAAAAGGACGCGGCGCTCGAACGGCGCTTCCAGCCGGTGTTCGTCGGCGAGCCGACCGTGGCCGACACCATCTCGATCCTGCGCGGGCTCAAGGAAAAATATGAGCTCCACCACGGCGTCCGGATCACCGACGCAGCGCTGGTCGCTGCGGCGACGCTTTCCAACCGCTACATCTCCGACCGCTTCCTGCCGGACAAGGCGATCGACCTGATGGACGAAGCCGCATCGCGGCTTCGGATGGAGGTCGAGTCCAAGCCCGAGGAGATCGAGAACCTCGACCGGCGGATCATCCAGCTGAAGATCGAGCGCGAGGCGCTGAAGAAGGAAAGCGACAGCGCGTCGAAGGACCGGCTCGCCAAGCTGGAACAGGAGCTCGCCAACCTCGAGCAACAGTCGGCCGAACTGACCACCCGCTGGCAGGCGGAGAAGGAAAAGATCGCGGGCGAGGCCAGGATCAAGGAACAGCTCGACGCCGCCCGCATCGAGCTGGAGCAGGCGCAGCGCGGCGGTGACCTCGCCAAGGCAGGGGAGCTCCAATATGGCCGCATCCCCGAGCTGGAGAAGAAGCTCGCCGAGGCTTCGCAGGCCAGCCAGGGCGCGATGCTCCGCGAGGAAGTGACCGACCAGGATATCGCCGCCGTGGTCAGCCGCTGGACCGGCGTCCCGGTCGAACGGATGATGGAAGGCGAGCGCGAGAAGCTGCTCAGCATGGAAGACGCGATCGGCGCCAAGGTCATCGGCCAGCAGGAGGCGGTGAAGGCCGTCGCCGCCGCCGTCCGCCGGGCCCGCGCTGGCCTGCAAGACCCCAACCGTCCGCTGGGTAGCTTCCTGTTCCTCGGCCCCACTGGGGTCGGCAAGACGGAGCTGACCAAGGCGCTCGCCGAATTCCTGTTCGACGATCCGACCGCGATGGTCCGCATCGACATGAGCGAATATATGGAGAAACACGCGGTCGCGCGCCTGATTGGCGCACCGCCGGGCTATGTCGGTTACGAGGAAGGCGGCGTTCTGACCGAGGCGGTCCGGCGGCGGCCTTATCAGGTCGTGCTATTCGACGAGGTCGAGAAGGCGCACGGTGATGTGTTCAACGTGCTGCTGCAGGTGCTCGACGACGGCCGCCTGACCGACGGCCAGGGCCGCACCGTGGACTTCACCAACACCATCATCATCCTGACATCCAACCTTGGCAGCCAATATCTGGCCTCATTGGGCGAGGACGAGAACCCGACCAATGTCGAGGCGCAGGTGATGGAGGTCGTGCGCGGCCATTTCCGGCCCGAGTTCCTTAACCGGCTCGACGAGATCATCCTGTTCCACCGCCTGTCGGCCAGCCACATGGGCCCGATCGTCGATATCCAGGTGAAGCGGCTGCAGAAGCTGCTGGAGGATCGCAAGATCAAGCTGGAACTCACCGACGCCGCGCGGGCCTGGCTCGGCCGCGTCGGCTACGACCCGGTCTATGGTGCCAGGCCGTTGAAGCGGGCGGTGCAGAAATATCTCCAGGATCCGCTCGCCGACGAGATACTGGCGGGGAAGGTCAAGGACGGATCCACGGTCGACGTCGACGAAGGTGACGGAAAACTGGTGATCGAGCCCGCGTGAAGCGATCGGTTCGTACCCGAAGGAAAGCGTCGACGATGGACCTGAAGTTGAACCCCTCGCTTGACGCGGCCCGGCTGGCGGAGCGCTATCGGGAAAACGGCCGAATTCAGGTCAAGGATTTCCTGTCGCCATCCTCCGCGGAGGCGGTTCTCAACGAGTTGCAGTCCTTGCCATGGGGACTGGTGTACAACGACGGAGACCGTGTCGTCCAATTGCATGCCGACCAGGTGGCGCGGCTCGGCAACCGCGAAGCAGCCGATATCATGGATGGGATTCGCGAACGCGCGCGGAGTGGCTATCAATTCTTCTATGCCTTCTATCCGATCCTGACCGCTTACTTTTCCCCGGCAATCCAACGGCGTCCGATCTTCGAATTCTATGAGTTCATGAATAGTCCGGCGGTGCTGGATTTCGTTCGCCAGGTCACAGGGCTGCCTGCCATCAATTGGGCGGACGGCCAGGCCAGCTGGTACAAGGCAGGTCATTTTTTGAAGGCGCACACCGACGAAGCGCCGGCAGAAGCCAGGATGGCGGCTTATGTCATGAACTTTTCGGTCGATTGGGACCGGGATTGGGGCGGTTTCCTCCAGTTTTTCGACCCGGGCGGCAATATCGAGCTCGGTCTCAAGCCGGACTTCAACGCGCTCAACCTGTTTAGCATCCCCGCGCCGCATTCGGTCTCGATGGTCTCGACCTATGTGACCGCGAAGCGATTGTCGGTCACCGGTTGGTTCCGCGGGGACCAGCCGCCAGGCCCGATCGGCGTCGCTGCGAGGGGATAGGCGCTCGGATATTGTTGTCGTTACAGGCGGTTGCTAGTGGCAACGCCGGTGATCGCGGGGCAGCTTACTGCCCGGAATGGAGAATGGGTTGGCAACGGAGTTCGCAGACGAGCAGGCGAAGGAGAAGCTCAGGCAAATTGCCGAGCTCACCGAAGCCGAGCCCGCGGAAGCAGTCGATCGGCTTCGGGCATTCCTGAAGGACGACCCCCTGAACGCCGACGCCTATCGGCTCCTGGCCGCGGCCATTGGCCAAATGCGCGAAAATGCGGGCGGGGTTGTGCGAACCAATCGGTCGGCCCAGGCCCAGGCCTGGCTGATGGAGGCGGCGCGGGCTTTGCAGGCCGACGATCTGCCGACCGCCGAAATCTATCTCCGGTCCCGGCTGCTCGACGAGCCGACCGACGTCGACGCCCTTCGCATGCTCGCCGACTTCGCCGCGCGATTGGGAATGGACCATCATTCTATCGGGCTGCTCAAGTATGCGCTTGAATTGGACCCGGAATTTGTTGGGACCAAGCTAGACCTGGCCAAGGGGCACCATCTCCAAAATCGCAATAACGATGCCTTGGCACTCGTCGATGAGGTTCTGGAACAGGAACCGGGCAACCAATCCGCCCTCTATATGAAGGCGGTTTTGTTCGGCCATGCCGGGCGATTCGACGAAACGATTGCAATCTACGAAAGCCTGATTCGAGAAACGCCGGATAGGGCCAAGCTCTGGGCGAGCTACGGGCGTTCCCTGAAGACGGTCGGCAGGTCGGACGAGGGGATAGCGGCCTTCCGCCGCGCGATCGAGCTTGACCCGACCCTGGGCGAAGCCTGGTGGAGCCTTTCGGACCTCAAGACCGTGCGGCTCGACCAGGCGGATATCTCGGCGATGGAGGGCATGTTGATGAGCCGTCCCATCAACGAGAAGGACCGCTACTACATCCATTTCGCGCTCGGCAAAGCCTATGAAGATCAGCGCGCATTTGAGCCCAGCTTCAGCCATTACGCGGAGGGTAACCGGTTGCGCCGAAAGGGGCTTGATCATGATCCGTCGCGCGTCCCCGCCCATGTCGCCGCCGTAATCAGGACTTTCACGCGAGAGTTCTTCCAATCCCGGAATGGCTGGGGATCTCAGGCTGATGATCCGATTTTCATCCTGGGCATGAGCCGCGCCGGGTCGACGCTGATCGAGCAGATCCTGTCCAGCCACTCCCGGGTCGAAGGCACGATGGAATTGCCCAACCTGCCAAATATCGCGTCGGACCTGTCCGGGAATTTCGAAGGGCAAGTTGAGCGGATTTCGGCGCTTCGGCCGGAGCAATGCATCGAACTGGGCGACCGTTACATCCGTGAGACGCGTTCCTACCGGAAGACCGATCGGCCCTACTTCATCGACAAGCTGCCAACCAATTGGCTTTATGTCCCACTCATCCAGCTCATCCTGCCCAACGCGAGGATCATCGATGCGCGGCGCCATCCGCTGGCCTGCTGCTTTTCCAACTTCAAGCAGAATTACGCCCGCGGGCAGACCTTCAGCTACGACCTGAAGGACCTTGGTGATTATTATTCCGCCTATGTGCGGATGATGGCTCATTGCGACGAGGTCTTGCCGGGCAAGATCCACCGGGTCTTTCACGAAGACATGGTCGAAGACCCGGAGCGGGAAATCCGCAGGCTCCTCGATTATCTGCAGCTTCCCTATGAGGAAGCTTGCCTTCGCTTCCATGAAAGTAAGCGTGCGGTGAGGACCGCCAGCGCCGAGCAGGTCCGTCGTCCGATCAACCGTGAGGGCATCGACCTATGGCGCGAGTATGAGGCTTGGCTCGGCCCATTGAAGCAGGCATTGGGGCCGGTCCTGGAAGCCTATCCGGACGTCCCAAACTTCCCCAGCTAATCAATCGAATTAGGCGCGCGGGACAATTCCCAACCGCACGACCACCGGCCCTGGCGGCCGGTCTCCAGTCGCATGCAGCGGCATCAGGGCGGCGCGCAATTTCATCGGCTTGATCAATAGGCAAAAAAGAACCGCGGGGAATTGCTTCCCCGCGGCCCTGATTTCCGAAAACCGGCGGT
>Ga0307405_10000243_pt1 | contig 19863 bp, 15 predicted proteins | sample 322Cmetagenome_2_FD_203311 | JGI IMG/M metagenome (GOLD analysis project Ga0307405, IMG submission 203311) | Maize rhizosphere microbial communities from greenhouse at UC Davis, California, United States - 322HYB-C-1 | ecosystem: Host-associated > Plants > Roots > Rhizosphere > Soil | place...
GAGTTGAAAGGCTGGATCGCGTCCGCCGACCGAAACGGACAGCCGGGTGACGCGCTCATCGGCGCGACCCAGCTCGCCTACATCGAGGCGGCAATCCGCCGCAGACCGCGCCACGCCGCGATCATGCTGGACTCGGCACTCGCCCGGTCCGCGGCGGCGATCCCGGCGAGAGATCGACCCTACCTCTATTTCGCCGATGCCTTCGCAGCAGCCGGCCGCCCCGACCGTGCCCGTGCCGTGCTGGCGGAGTTCGACTCGGTGACGGCCCGGGGACGACATCGGGGTGTCGAGCTCCTCCGGCATCAGATTGTTGGAACGATTGAGCTCGCCGAAGGGCACGTGCAGCGCGCCATAGCAGAGTTCAGGCTCGGCGACCGCGAAGGGTGTCCGATTTGTGCGCTGCCGGGCCTTGGCCGCGCCTACGACCTGGTGGGCCAGCTGGACTCCGCGATCGCGATCTACGAGCGGTATCTCGGAAGGCCTTGGGAGCGACGAGTGGGGATGGAGCCCCAGGGTGGCTTTGCCGAGGGCGCCGTGCAACTGGTGGGGCCGGACGATCGGCACCGTGCCCACATCCTCCGCCGCCTGGGCGAGCTGTACGAGGGTCGCGGCGACCGCGCCAAGGCCGCCAGCTACTACGCCCAGTTCGTCGAGCTGTGGAAGCACTGCGACCCCGAGCTCAAGCCGCAGGTCGACGACGTGAGGGCGCGCCTCGCGCGCCTCGACGAGTCCGACGTGCCGGGCTGAGTGACGCCGCGCACGATGCCCTTCCAGACCGTCGTCCGCGACTCCTTCACCGTCGTCGGCATAACCACACGCACTGCCGACGACCCCCCGTCTGAGATCGGCCGCCTTTGGCAGCGGTTCTTCGCCGAGCAGGTGCAGACGCGCGTCCCTAACCGCGCGGGGGCCGACGTGTACAGCGTGTACACGGAGTACGCGGGCGACCACACGCAGCCCTACACCGTCCTCCTCGGCTGCGCCGTCACGCGGGTCGGTGCGCTACCGGACGGGATGGTGGCGCACACGGTGCCGGCCGCCACCTACGCCGTCCTCGCTGGCGTTCCGGGCCACCCGGACGCGATCCAGCGCGCATGGCAGGAGATCTACGCGGCCGCGCTTCCCCGGACCTACACGAGCGACTTCGACCTGTACCACGGCGACGGCCCGGGCGCCGGCACGATCGACGTTCACGTGGCCATTCGCCCTTCGTAGGCGCCAAGCGACGAGCGGCGACCGGGCAGTGTGCGCCTGCGACGGCCCCCTCAACCCTCCTCGTGCACCGCCGCGAAGTACGCCGGGAGGTCGATGACGAGCGGCGCCACGGACACCTCGGGCTGCCAGACGAGCTCCCCGTCGAGCAACTCCCCACGCTCCTCGCTCGGCCGCCACTGCTCGACCGCCCGAGCGTCCAGATCGACCACCCAGTACTCCGGCACGCCGAACTGCTGGTAGTACCGCCGCTTCGTGACTCGGTCGTACCGCGCCGTCGATGGTGAGAGCACTTCGACGGCGAGCAGCAGGGCCGAGATCGGGAGATCGTCCGACGGCCGATGCCCTCTCACGAGTGGGGTGATGAACACATCGGGCTGCACGAGCGTGTCAGCATCGAGTTGGACGTCCGCAGGTGCGAAGCCGACCCACCCGAGTTGGTGCTGTTTGACATAGGCATCGAGCCTGAACAGCAGCCCCTTGATCGCCTCCTGGTGTCGGCCACGAGGCGCAGGCGTCACGAGCAGCTCCCCGGAAATGACCTCGTACCGCGGCCAGTGCGACGGCTCGTGCTCCATGAGCTCCCGGACCATCTCTGCGGTCCAGCGCTCCTGCGGGGTGCTGCTCGGAATACGCATACTCTGCTCGGCTCTGTGACGAGGGTGCAAGAGTCCATGTCCGGAGCGTAGCGCCCCGACCACCATGGCCTGAATCATTTCAGCGCCCCGCGGTCCGAATGCATTCGGTGCTTGGTGAGTGAGCCCTCCTGCAGGGCCTGTCCCGAGCGCAGCGAAGGACTCGACCCGCGGGGCCGCTCCTGCGGGATGACAGGGGCGGCGCCGGCGTGCTACTCATGCGGGATGTCCCCCGCGCACCACCGCCGAGAGCCGAGGGCCGAGAGCCGCCATTACGGCCGTCTACCGGGCACCGCCCTCGCGCCCGGCGGTCCAGGCTCCGCTCGCGCTCAGGGCGCCGCGGCGCATCAGGGCGGAGAGCAGCGCGTACGCCTCGTGCCATGCGGCGTGCGCTTCGGGCGTGTATCGGCCGCCGAGCGTCTGGCCTAGGGCCCAGAGCAGCGCGTCGCCGACGCTGTCGTAGTGCCGGTCCTCAACGCCGTAGCCGGCGTGCCGGCGCCCGAGGGCGGAGCTCGCCGGCACCAGCTCGTCCGGCTCGTCGATGGCGCCGACGATGGCGGCGAGCATGTCGGTGAACTTCTTGCGCTGGGCGACCATGTCGGTCGCGGTCAAGAGGCGGGCCGCGTCGGGGTCGATCTCGAACAGGCGCGCGTAGAAGTGCCGCGCCACGTCGTCGCGGGCGGGCCAGGCCAGCGCCCACGTGTCGTGCACGAGCTGCCGGGTCTCTGCGATCATGGTGACCTCGCGCGTACCGGCGCTGAGGGCGACCGCCGCCACACTCGCGGACGCGGTGCGGCGGCGGTCGTCCGCCGGGTTGCTCCGCTCCGACCGCTAAGCTACCGCCCTCCCGCGCCGCCGGCGAGCGGCGGTCCGGCAGACGGCCGCGGCGTCGCAAAGCGCGGCCTCCTGCTCGGCCGCCGCGCGGCGCATGACGCCCGAGAGCGTCGCGTAGACGGCGGCCCAGGCGCCGCGCACATCGCTGGTGAATGCCTGGCCGAGGCCAAGGGCGAGCGTGTCGAGCAAGGCGCGCCCGACGGTGTCGTAGTGCTCGTCGCGCACGCCGTAGGCGGCGTGCCGGCGGCCGAGCGCCTCGACGGCCGGGACGAGCTGCTCGAGGCGGTCGAGCGACGCGACGGCAACGCTCAACATCTGCGTGAGCTTCTTCCCCTGCTCGGCCATGTCCGCGTGGGCGAACATCAGGCGCAGTGATGGGTCGAGGGTGAACAGGCGGTCGTAGAAGAGGACGGCGACGGCGGGCGCGTTCGGGGCGAGCGTCGCCCAAGTCGTCTGCACGAGGTGTCGTTCGGAGTGCAACATTGGCGTGTCTCGGTGGGAGGGCGCCGCGCGCCCGGCCCGTCGTCGGGCTGGCGCGCGGACGCGAAGGTGAGCGGTGCGTGTGGCCGGCGGCGTAGCCGGTGGTGAGCGCGTCAGTCGCGGTCCAGCGTCGGCCGGGCGGACGCGTGCGCGACGAGCGGCGGGTCGTACCAGGCCGCGAACAGCGCGAGGAGCCCGGCGACGGTGAGGACCACCATCGTCGCCGCGAGACGCTCGAGGATTGGGTACGTTGGTTCGCGCCGCATGGCGTTCTCCGGTCCGATGGACGGCTGGCCGGTGATGGAAAAGCGCAGTGTGGTTGCGAAAGCGGACATGGTTTCGCGCGTTCGGCGCGGGGACGGGCTCATTGCGGCGCCGGCGGCTTCCACGCGGGGCGGGTGTCCGAGGTGCGGCCGGCGAGCGGCGGCGTGGTCGGGGTCACCTGCGCCACGTTCGAGCCGTCGAGGTTCATGGTGAAGACTCGGTAGCCCTGCCCGGCCGAGTCGTACGAGTCGAAGGCGATTTGCTTCCCGTCGGGTGAAAACGACCCGTGCCCACACGGGAACTGAGTGCTCTCGATTCTGACCAGGGTCGTCACGTCGGTGTTCGCGACGGCCATCCCGCACGGCGCCGACCCGCGGCCCACGATCGCGGGCGTCAACGGTTGGAAGTTGAAGAGCAGCTTGGTGCCGTCCGGCGAGTAGGCCGGGCTGCTCGCCGTGTAGCCGAGGACCGACGTGAGCGCGGTGGCGATGTGGGTGGTCCCATCCACGTTGATCTTGAACACCTGGTCGACGCCGGCCGCGCGATTGCTCGTGAAGGCGAGATACTTCCCGTCGCGGCGCCAGGCCGGCTCGCGGTCGACCGCCGTCTTGCTCGTGATGCGCACGAGGCCCGTGCCGTTCACGTTCATGACGTAGATGTCGAGGTTCGACGCGTCCTTCACGGTGCCGCTGAAGGCGATGCGCCCACCGCCGGGCGACCACGCCGGGTCGCGGTGCTTGGCCGCGCCGAACGTGCGCTGCGTGACGCCCGTGCCGTCGGCGTTCATGGTGAAGATCTGGCTGTACCCGCTCACGACGCGGACGAAAGCGACCTTCGTCCCGTCGGGGGACCACGCCGGGCGCGTGCCTTTCGCGAGCCGCTTCACGCCCGTCCCGTCGGGGTACGCCCGGTAGATGTACGACACGTTGTTGGTGTCGCGGACGAAGAGGATGGGTGGCGCGGGCGGGCAGGCCGTGATGCCGCAGCCGCCCGAGATCGCGGTGTTGGGTGCAGGCGACTGGTGGGCCACGGACGGCGCCGACGGCGCGTCTTGGCAGGCGGCGAGCGCGATGGTGCCGATGAGGGTGAGCACGTCGCGCGCGGCGATTGCTGAGCGGCGCGAGTGCGAAATGTTGAGGGGGGGCATTGTCGGTTACCGTGCTGTCGAGTGCGTGAGGGACGTGAGTGCTGAGGGGAGAAGCGGCCGAACGGACTGTCTGGCGGTGGGTCTGCGCGGCTGCGGCGTGGGGGCGCCGTACTGCCGGCGCAGGCGGCCGGCGTAGGCGCCGAGGGCGGCGTGCATGGCGGCCCGCCGGCGCTCGGGGCTGGACGGACGGCGCCGGGCGACCAATTCGCTGAAGAGGAAGGCCATCGTGTGCGTGCTGAAGAGCGAGCTCATGGCGTGTCTCCGATCTGTGAAAGCGGCGTGGCGTCCGGGACTCGCAGGCGTCTGCGACAGAATCCCCCGGCGTCTGCAGCACACGGTACGGGACGCGATGTACGCCGGATCAACACGGGATCAACTCGCGCAAGTGGATGGGTGACACGACCTTGTGGTCGCGGCCCGCGATCGGGTCGCGCGCGGCACGGTTCCTCGGGTGAGTCGCTGCGTTGCCGCGCCGAGGGGCAGCGTCTACCTTAGCCTCGGTCTCTGCACCCCTTCTGGAGGCGGCGCGATGGTGCGAATCCACGCGCTCGGCGGGCTGAGTGTACGCCGCCCCGACGGCCAACCCCTCGCCGGCGCGGCGGCCCAGCCGCGGCGTCTGGCAATCCTGGCCTTGCTTGCACGGGCCGGGCAGCGGGGGGTCGCGCGCGACCGCGTCGCGACGCTGTTCTGGCCGGATGCAGACGAGGAGCGCGCGCGCAACAACCTCGCGCAGGCGCTCTACGTCCTCCGACGGGAGCTCGGTGGGGACGACACGATCGCCGGCACGAAGGAGCTGCGGCTCGATCCATCGCTGTTGCCGAGCGACGTGGGCGAGTTCTGCGCGGCGGTGGCGAGCGGCGACCACGCTCGCGCGGTGGAGCTCTACACGGGCCCGTTTCTCGAAGGCTTCCACCTGCCGGGTGTGAGCGAGTTCGACCGTTGGGCCGAGGAGGAGCGCGGAGCCCTCGCGCACGATTACTCCCGCGCACTCGAGTCGCTCGCGCGCGCCGCCGATGCGCGCGGCGACCCCACGGCGGCCACGTGGTGGCGCCGGCTGGCCGCCAAGGACCCGCTCAACGCGCGCATCGCCGTCGGGCTGATGGAGGCGCTCGCCGCCTCGGGCGACCGCGCCGGGGCGCTGCGCCACGCCCGCATCTATGAGGTGCTGCTCGAGCAGGAGCTCGACCTGCCGCCCGACCACGGCGTGGTGGCGCTCGCCGAGCGGCTCCGCCGGGAGGCGGAGACCCCGCCGGCCCGGCTGCCGGCCGTCGAGACGGTCACCACGGGCGGGCAGCACTGGGGCGCGGCAACCGCCGACGCCGGCGCCGCGCGCGACGGCGATGGTGTTTTTCCGCCGCCAGCTGCAAGCACGGCAGTGGACGTCGTCGCTCCGCGCACGCGTGATCTTCCGGCGGCGTCGGCCGGCACGACGCTGGCCGGCGCGCCCTCCGCGGCGTCCGTGGCGTCCGTGGCGTCCGTGCTGCCAGCCGCAACCGGCCTCACGCCGCTGACTCCGCCGGCACCGCACAGTGTCGCCAAGCGCAGCTCGCCGGCCGAGGTGCCCGGACGCCGGCGGCTCCCGACTCGCGGGCGACTCGTCGCCGGCGCGGCGCTGATCTCCCTCGCCGTTGTCGCGGTCGTGGTGACGAGCGCTCTGCGCCGCCGGGCGCCGGAACCCATCGTGCCTGGCGCGGCTCGGCGGGTCGCGTTCGAGGTGGCGCTCGAGCTCGACCCCGCGCTCTCGCCAAACGGGCGGGTCGTCGCGTACGCCGCGAACGCCGGCGGCACCATGCGGCTGTACGTGAAGCAAGTCGCGGGGGGGCGGGCGGTGCCCGTGACCGAAGGGCTCCCCGGCTTCCATCGCGCGCCACGCTGGTCGCCGGACGGCACTCAGCTCGTGTTCCAGGCCGATGGAACGATCTACCTGGTGCCCGCCTTCGGCGGCGTGGCGCGGACGCTCGTCAAGCCGCAGTCGCCCGCGCGCTGGGTCGGCTACCCTGCGTGGTCGCCGGACGGCAGGACTTTGGCGTACGCGCAGGACGGAGTGCTTTACACGCGCGCCGTCGCGGGTGGCACGCCCCAACCGGTTCGCGGCGCACCACCCGAACCCCACTCGCTGGCGTGGTCACCGGACGGCGAATGGATCGCGCTCGTGACCGGCAACCCGACGTTCGTGATCGGCGCGGGCCCCTGGGGGAGCGAGGTCAACATCGGCAACACGGGACCCAGCACGATCTGGGTCACTCCCGCGCGCGGGGGGGCGCCGGTCCGCATCACCGACGACCGCTCGCTGCACACCAGCCCGATCTGGCTGCCTGGCGGACGGACGCTCCTCTTCGTCTCGAACCGGGACGGCGAGCGCGACGTGTACCGAGTCGACCTCGGCCCCGACGGTCGCCCGCTGCGCGAGCCCGAGCGCGTGACCGCTGGGCTCCGCGCCCACACGATCTCGGTCTCCGGCGACGGACGCCGCCTGGCCTACTCGGTGTTCACCAACACGTCGAACGTCTGGGAGCTCACCACTCCCGCCGCGGGGCCCGCGCCGGCGCCCGAGGCGCACCCGCTCACGAGCGGCAGCCAAGTGGTCGAGGGGATGGACCTGTCGCCCGACGGGAAGTGGCTCGCCTTCGATTCGGACCGGGACGGAGACCAGAACATCTACAAGGTCCCGAGCGACGGCGGCGACGCGCAGCAGCTCACGAGTGCCTCGACCGACGACTTCATGCCGGCGTGGTCGCCGGACGGCCGCGAGATCGCGTTCCATACTTTCATCGGCGGCACACGGCGCCTCAGGATCATTCCCGCGGACGGCGGTGCGGTGAGCCCGGTGACGCCGACCCCACGCAACCAGCGCTTCCCCGGGTGGTCGCCGGACGGGACGGCACTCGTCTTCGCCTCCGACGCGACCGGGACGATGGAGCTGTATACCGTGCGACGGCGGCCCGACCGGCGGTGGGGTGCGTCGCATCGCTTGACGTCCGCCGAAGGGCTGAACGGCCGGTGGTCGCCGGACGGGCGCCTGATCGCGTACACCAGGGAAGACGGGATCTGGACCATCGCCCCGGACGGCGGGCCGCCGACGCAGGTCCTTCACCTCGCGCCATCCGACAACGCGTCGGTGGACGTGGTGCAATGGGGCCGTGACGGCCGGACGCTCTACTATAAGGAATCCGAAGGCGCCGGTCGCTCGAGCATCTGGTCCGTGCCGGCGGCCGGCGGGACGCCGCGCCTGCTCGTGCGCTTCGACGACCCCGAGCGCCCGTCGATCCGCCCCGAGTTCGCGACCGACGGACGTCGGTTCTACTTCACCCTGTCCGAGCGCCAGAGCGACGTGTGGACAATGGAGCTCCACAAGGGCCGCGCGCGGCGGCGGTGATTGCCGGCGCTCGTCGCGACCGGACGATCACCCGCTGTTGATCCGCGGTTGAGGTGTGCTTCATCGGGCCGCGTAACGTGAGTCCCAGCCGATCGACGCATTCGGCGGCTCGGCTGGATCCAACTCACGACACTCGACTCGAACGGAGGCTCACATGTTCGCCAGCATCACCCGTGCGCTGCGGTCGCCCGCTGCCCACTCGCTCGCCCCCTTGGCCCTCGGCGTGGCACTCGCCGCCTGCCAGGACGCCCGCACGCCGAGCGCGCCCGAGGCGCGCGCGGACATCGGCCTCGCCTGCGGCGCCATCCTGTGTCGGCCGGCTCCGGCGAAGATCCTGTTCTCCCGGTACGTGGACCGCACGTACATGATCTACCGCGTCAACCCCGACGGCACCGGGCTGACATTCATCGGGCAGGGCAGCCAGCCGACATGGTCCCCCGACTTCAAGAAGATCGCCTTCACACCCACCCCCCTGGGCGGCGGGATCTACACGATGAACGCCGACGGTACGGGGAAGACGCAAATCACCTTCGGCCAGTACGACACCGAGCCCTCGTGGTCCGCGGACGGAACGACGATCGCCTACGCGGGCCGGAGCAGCACCAGCTACGACATCCACTACGTGCCCGCGGGCGGCGGTCAGCCGACGCAAATGGCGGTCAACGACCTGGCCGACGAGCGGTCCCCGAGCTGGTCGCCCGACGGGACGCAGCTCGTCGCAACGATCTTCACCCCGAACATCGGCAACAACCTGATCGTGCTCGACGTCGTGGGGAACGGTGGGCACGTTCTCTCCGGGGGGCCGGTGCCGAAGCGCCAGCCGACGTGGTCGCCGGACGGGACCAAGATCGCGTTCATCATCAACGTGCCCGGCGTCTCGGGCTGCGGGATCATGGTCGTGAGCCCGAACGGCTTCGTCGACGACGGACTCGGCGCGACTCCGTTCGCGGCGCCTGTGCAGCAGTGCGGCTCGCCGAGCTGGTCCACCGACAGCAAGTCGCTCGCGTTCAGCATGCGGTTGCCGAACGGCATGTCGGCGATCGGCCGCGCGCTGCTCGACGGCAGCGGCTTCAAGCAGGTCACCTCGGGCTTCTACGTCGACAACTACCCGTCCTTCAGCCGCAACTGACGGGCTCGGGACGTCGGACGTCGCCGGGCGGGGCGCAGGTCATCGCGCCCCGCCCGGCGATCGTTTCGCTCGGCCGGCAACCCTCCGCCGGCCTCGCCGTGTCTCACGGAGTGCACGACCAACAGGCGCTCACCCCTCCCCCTACCCGAGGCCGTATGCGTTTCACCACGCTCCTCGCCGGCACGGTCGCCGTGCACGCCCTCCTCGCCACCGCGGCCGGCGCCCAGACCCCGAGGCCCCGATCGGACGACGACCGCGACGACCGGCCGACGCGCGTGTTCGCGCGGGACGACAGCGACCGCGCGGTCCTCGGTGTGAACACGGCGTCGTCGAGCAGCGAGCGCGACACGCTCGGCGTGCTGATCACGAGCATCACCCCCGGCGGGCCGGCCGAGAAGGCCGGGCTCGAAGAGGGGAACCGCATCGCCGCCGTCAACAACGTCAACCTGCGCCTCGCCCCGGCCGACGCCGGCGAGCCCGACATGCGGGGGATGGCCGCCCGCCGGCTCTCGCGCGAGATGCAGAAGGTGAAGCCGGGCGGCGACGTCGAGCTCCGGGTCTACGCCAACGGCGCCTTCAAGACGGTGCGCGTGAAGACCGTGGCCGCCGACGAGCTGCCGGGCCGTCGCATGCGACTCACGCGCGCCGAGCGCCGCGACGAGTGGGAGAATCGCGCCGTGCTCGGCCTCGGGCTCGGCGGCGGGGGGAGCCGGCGCGACACGCTCGGCATCCTCATCACGCGCGTCGAGAGCGACGGGCCGGCGGAGAAGGCCGGCATCGTCGAGGGCGACCGGGTCATGGCCATCAACGGCGTCGACCTGCGCGTGTCGCCGCAGGACGCCGGCGACGAGTGGGTGAGCAACGCCAAGGCGAACCGCTTCCGTCGCACGATGCGCGACGTGAAGGCGGGCAACCGGGTCGAGCTCCGCGTCTACTCGGGCGGCCAGACGAAGACCGTGCCCGTCACGGCGGTCCGGGCGGGAGACCTCTACAAGGACGAGCACGGCGGCATGTTCCACTTCGGCGACATCGGCGAGGCGCTCATCCCGCCGATGCCTCCAATGCCCCCGCACCCGCCGATGCCGCCCGAGCCCCCGCTGCCGGCAATGGCGCCGCTCGTGCACATCGCGCCGCGCATTCGTATAGCGCCGTACGTCGACGAGTACACCGAGGACTTCCACGACGACGACATGGACGTGGATTTCGACCTCGACTTCGACGTCGACCTCCAGGCGCTCGAGGATCTGGGCGAGGAGCTCGGGGACGTCGGGGCGCGGGCGGGCGAGGCAGTCCGTCGGGCATTCGAGGGGAGCCGCGCCGCATTCAACGGTGCGCTCGACGACGCGGCCGACGCACGCGACGCGGCGGCGGACGCCGCCGAAGCGGCGCGCGAGGCGGCCGCCGAGGAGCTGCGGGCGCGGCGCGACGCCCGGCGTGAGATGCAGCGCGAGCTGCGGCGCGAGATGCAGCGCCAGCGCGACGAGATCGAGCGGCAGCGCCGCGACGGCTCCGTCCGCGCGGCGAGCCTCGACGACATGACGTTCCTGGTGGATCCGGCCCCGCTCGCCGCGCTCGCCGACGGGGCCACGCAGCTCGCCGACGGCGCCCTCACGCTGGCCGGCGGCGCACTCGCCTCGCCGGGCGACCTCGGCGACATCATCGTCGACGGGGCGGGCCCGGACGAGGGCTTCGGCTGGGGCTCGGGCTGGGGCGACGGGGAAGGGGGTGGGGACGGCGCGGTGATGACGGCGTCCGGCCACGGCTCGAGCTACACGCTGCGCCTGCCCGGCCTGCGGCTCACCAAGGTCACGCCCGACCTCGCCTCGACGCTCGGCCGGGGGAGCGAGAGCGGCCTCCTCGTGCTCGAGGCCAGCGACGCCTGGGACGACCTCCGCGCCGGCGACGTCCTGCTCGCGGTCGACGGCACGCCCGTCCGCCGCGGCGACCGCGCCGCCATCCGCTTCGACCGCGGCCACGACAGCCGGGCGACGGTGCTGCGCAAGGGGAAGCGGGTGGAGGTGAGCGTGGAGGCGTGGAAGTAGAAGTGCAAGGAGTAGGGAGTAGGGAGTAGGGAGTAGACCTACTCCCTACTCCCTACTCCCTACTCCCTGCTGTTGAAACGCCGGTCCCATGAGGATCGCGTTCAGCACCAGACGGTCGAGCGCGCGCCACCAGCCGCGGAACATCGGCTCGTTGTTGAAGAGCACCACGTGCCCATCGCCGAGCGGCTCCTCGATGAGCAGAGCGGTCCCGCGGAGCAGCCGCTCGGTGTGGTTGGGAAAGGCGAAGCCGGCGCGCAGCAGCTTCCCTTCCGCCGGGAAGACGGCGACGTTGTTCCCGTCCTTGGAGAGCTTGAGGAACGTTCCGCCCTCGAACATGACGGTGAGCCGCGGGCGTTCGTAGCCCTGCGTGAGCCAGTGGGTGCGGTCGAGGACGACGTCGAAGTGGGCACCGGGTGCGCCGGCGGGCGTGTCGTCCGTCGCCGAGGGGCTCGTGACGGCGAGCAGGTCGTCCTGCGTGCGATCCGGGAGCTGCTCGCGCCGGCGGCCGGCGGCCGCGGCCGAATCCCCGCTCGGCGCGGCCGGCTTCGCGGCGCCCGTGCTGTCGCGCGTCTCGCCGAGGGCGCGGGCGCTCGTCAGGTTCACGCTCTCGCGCGCCGCCCACGCCGTGGCGCCGCCCATCGTGATCAGCGTGCCGCCAGACCGGACCCATTCGCGCAGCCGGTCGGCGCCCGCCTTGCCGAGCCGGTCGGCGAGCGCACCGGGCGAGGCGTCGGGGAAGATGATGACGTTGAACTTGGCGAGGTCGCCGCCGGTCAGATACCCGAGCGAGATCGGGGTGAACCGGATGCCGTAGCGCTGCTCGAGCGACCACCAGAGGGCGCCGTACCCGGTCTGACTCACCCCCTCGTCCCCGACCAGCGCGACGCGGGGAGCCACCAAGCTCACCGTGGCCTCCGAGCCGATGCCGTAGTGCGCCGTGTCGGTGAACGCCGTGTTCACGGCGCGGACCTCGACGCCGCTCGCGCGCGCGAGCGTATCGATGCGAGCGTGCAAGGTCGTGTCGTTGCGGCTGACTCGCACGATGTAGGCTCCGCGCGGATAGCGGGTGCCCCCGGCTTCGACCGGCTGCGCGCTCGTGGCGACGCGGTACCCGCGGGCGAGCAGGTGGTAGGCGAGGCGCGCTGCGCCGTTGCGCTCCGCGCCGAAGACGTACGCGGAGCGCGCCCGCCCGCCGGTGATGCCTGACGGGACGTCGACGGCGAGTCGCTGCACGCCGGCGTCGCCCACGCCGTCGCCCGCCGGCTGCCGGCCGGCGCCGGCGACCTGCGGCGTCGGCGCCGCGGCGGCGGGAAGCGTGAGGAGCTCGCCGGCCACCGGCGTCGCGTCGTTGGTCCAGTACGCCTCGACGCCGAACGCCACGGGGAGTGACCACGCCGTCACGTCGTAGAACTCGTAGCCTTCGCGCGACGCGTTCGTGCCGCGCCGCAGGTTGCGGCGGAACCGCTCAATCTGAGTGCGCGCGAACGCGGTGTCGAGCGCCGGCGCGGGCTCGAGGAACGACTTGGCCACCTTCCCCTGCGGCTGCGCCAAGTCCACGACGTACGCCCCGGCGTCGAAGCGCCGCGCGCCCACCGCGTCGTCGGCGTAGGCGTGGGCGCGCGACGACGCGAACCCGCCGGTCGCGCGCCGCACCTCGATCCCGGCGCGAAGCAGCGTCGTCACCAGCTCGGCGGCCGCCCCCGGGTCGCTGCCGGGCAGCAGCACGACGCGCTTCATCGCGCCCGCGCGCCCCTCGGCCACCGCCCGCTGCCGGAACGCCACGTAGTCGCGGACGCGCTCCGCCTTGCGCTCCGCCGTGGTCTGGATCGTGGCCATGGCGGTCACCCAGTGCTTGGCGACGCCGTCGCGGTGCGAGAGGAGCGACCCGTCGTCGCGCCGCCACAGGATCCCCTTCCACCCGCCGCCGTCGGTCTCGTACGTCATCCCGATCGCGCCGGTGAGCGACGGCCAGCTGTCCCAGTAGAACGGCCCATAGAAGTCGAACACGTCGCGCGAGTAGTACATCCACCCGTAGCGGTCGAAGGCCGCCGCGTTCCCCCGCCCATAGATCTCCATCCAGCGGAAGAACTCGGGGCTCAGGTTCTGGTTGGCGGGCGCCGCGGTGGGGGGAAAGAAGTAGTTCGTGGTCTGCCCGTGCTGGTCGATGGCGACCATCGGCGGCCAGCGCAGCATCCCTGCGACGAGGGCCCGGGCCTCGCGCTGGGTGGTGGTCATCACGTCGCGGTTCATGTCGAACCGGTAGTGGTTGAAGCGCCCCTGGATGGACCACGGCTCGTCGTGCTCGTTCGCCCCCGGGTCGGGGTCTTGGACGCTCACCGAGTTGTACCACACGGTAAAGCGCTCGTGGCCATCCGGGTTCGTGCTCGGGTTGAGCACGACGAGCACCCGCCGCAGCGCCTCGACCGTCGCCGGCTCCTCGCTCGCGGCGAGCTGGTAGAGCGTCTGCATCCCCGCCTCGAAGCCCGGCGACTCGTTGCCGTGCACGCTCTCGTTGATCCACACCACCGCCGGCGTGCGCGCCGCGACGGCGTCGAGCTCCGCCTGGCTCGCGTCGCGCGGGTCGGCGAGGCGGGCGAGGTCGGCCCGGATCGCGTCGAGCCGGGCGATGTTCTCGGGCGACGAGACGAGATAGAGGCGCATCGTGCGCCGCTCGGCCGTGCGGCCGATCTCCTCGACCCGCACGCGGTCGCGCGCCGCGTCGGCAATGGCGAGGAGCACGCGCTCCTGGGCGGCGAACTGGGTGTTCGCGTCGCCCACGCCGTAGCCGAGGAGCGAGTCGGGGCGGGGAACGGCCGGCCGGTACGGGCCGCGGTCGTAGAACGTGAAATTCCGGGTGTCGGGCGCCGAGTCGCGGACGGCGCCATTCGCGACGCCGGCGGACTGGGCGTGGAGGTGGAGGGGTGCGGCGCCGGCGAGCACGACGGCGAGGGTGAGGCGGAAGCGCATGCGTGACGTGTGCGGGAGGGGACGGCTGCGGTGCGGGAAAGATGCGGCAGGGAGTGGGGAGGGACGAGTAGACCACGGCGACGCGGTCCCCCGTCCCTCCCCACTCGTCCCTAGAACTCGATTTGCGTCCCCAGCTCGACCACCCGATTCGGCGGCAGGTTGAAGAACTCCGTGGCCGAACGCGCGTTGCGGGACATGACCGCGAAGAGGCTCTTCCGCCACCGCATCATCCGCGACTTGCCGGTGGGGATCAGGCGCTCGCGTCCGAGATAGTAGCTCGTCTCGGCCGGCTTGCAGACCAGGCCGAGCTTCGCCGTGCGCGCCAGGACGTCGGGCACGTCCGGCGTCTCCATGAAGCCGAAGGTCGCGATCACGCGGTAGAAGCCCTGGCCGAGCGGCTCGACCTGGATCTGCTCGTCGTCCTCGACGTCGGGCACCTCGGCCGACTTGATCGAGAGGAGCACCACCTGCTCGTGCAGCACCTTGTTGTGCTTGAGGTGGTGGAGGAGCACGACCGGCGCCCCGTCCGACGCGGAGGTCATGAACACCGCCGTGCCGCTGACGCGCGGCGGCTTGCGGCGCGCCACGTCCTCGAGGAACAGGTTCATCGGCAGGCCGCCGCTCGACAGGATCTCACGCAGCATGTCGCGCCCGCGCTTCCACGTCGTCATGAACACGAAGACGAGCGTGGCGACGGCGAGCGGCACCCACCCGCCGTGCTCGATCTTGATCAGGTTGGCGGCGAAGAAGCCGACGTCGATCGCGAGGAAGAAGACGAGGAAGGCGCCGGCGCGCAGCCGCGACCAGTTCCAGTGCTTCCTCATGATCTGATAGAAGAGGACCGTCGTGATCGCCATCGTCCCCGTGACCGCGACGCCGTACGCGGCGCCCAGGGCGGTGGACGAGCGGAAGGTGACGACGAGCAGGAGCGTGCCGACGGCGAGCAGCTTGTTGACCTCGGGGATGTAGATCTGCCCCGCCTCGCGCGCCGACGTGTGGACAATGTCGACGCGCGGGGTGTAGCCGAGTTGCACGGCCTGCTGGGTGAGCGAGAACGCCCCGGAGATGAGGGCTTGCGAGGCCACGATCGCCGCCAGGGTGGCGATGACGAGCAAGGGGAACACGAAGGCCCCCGGGGCGAGCAGGTAGAAGGGGTTCTCCACCGCCTGCGGGTTGCGGAGCAGGAGGGCGCCCTGGCCGAAGTAGTTGAGCAGCAGCGCCGGCAGCACCAGGGCGAACCAGACGATCCGGATGGGCTTCCGGCCGAAGTGCCCCATGTCCGCGTAGAGCGCCTCGCCACCGGTGATCACGAGCACTACGGCGCCGAGCACGATGAACGAGCGCAGTGGGTGGCTCAGAAAGAACTGGGCGGCGTACCACGGGTTGAGGGCCGCGAGGATCTGCGGCTCGCGCCCGATCTCCATGATGCCGAGCACGGCGATCGTGACGAACCAGACGAGCATGATCCACCCGAAGGCGCCTCCGACCTTCGCGGTGCCCTTCTTCTGGAAGAAGAAGAGGACGGCGATGATCACGAAGGCGATCGGGATGACGAAGCGGCTCATGGTCGGCGTGGCCACCTCGAGGCCCTCGACGGCGCCCAGCACCGAAATGGCCGGCGTGATGATCCCGTCGCCATAGAGGAACGCGCCACCGAACAGGCCGAGGGCGATGAGCACCGCCCGAGATCTCCGCTCCTCCGCGCGGTGCTGCCGTTGGAGCACGAGCGCGAGGAGGGCGAGCACGCCACCCTCGCCCTTGTTGTCGGCGCGGAGGATGAAGCCGACGTACTTGACGGTGACGATGAGGATGAGCGCCCAGACGATCAGCGACAGGACGCCGTAGACGTTGACCAGGTTGGGCACGAGCCCGTACGCCGGCTTGAAGCACTCCTTGATCGCGTACAGCGGGCTGGTCCCGATGTCGCCGTACACGACCCCGAGCGCAGTGAGCGAGAGGACCGTCAGGCGCTTGCCGGTCGGGTTCAGCTCGGCGTGGTGGCGCGGCGGGTGGGGGCGGGACGCGGTGGGTGCGGCGCGTGGGGCCGGTGGCGCCGGTGGCGCCGGTGGCGCCGGTGGCGCCGGCGGTGATGCACCGGACGGCGGGGCGGGGGGCGCAGTGCGCGGGCTCGGAGGCTCGGCGTCCGCGGGGGAGACACTGGCCGGCGCCGTACCCGTGCCGGTGGCGCCGGATGATCGTGCGGGCTCTGCGTTCATCTATGTTTTCAGGGCGCGGGCCCTGGCGGATGACTGCGTGAGTGACGCGCCGTGGTCGCAGCCGCGTCGGCACTGCTCGAGGCTGCGTTCACGCAAAAACGGGTCGTGGAAGTCCGCGACCCAGTTGGAATCTATGCCAGCGCCGTGCCGACCGGCGGGGGTTGGCACCCTGAGGCGGGCTCAGCTGGGAGGCGAGGCCGGTCCGCCGTGGCTACGGCCTGTTCACCCGAACGCGTGGTACGACGGTCGTTGTCGCCCGGGCGGAGAGGCGCAAGTAGCGATCGAGAAACGCCACGCTCTCCGTCCAGCTCTCGCGCGCCTGCGGCGTGTCCACGCGGCTGAAGGCGTGCCCGCCCGGCGGGTGGTGCCACTCGCGATAGGTATACAGCCCCTTCGTGTCCATGCCCGCGGCGACCATGGAGTCGCGCAGGTTGTGGTTCTCTTGGATGAACACGTCGTCGTCGTTGTCGGCGGCGTGCACGAGGAGCGGCGTGCGCAGCTTGCGCACGTGTGCCACGGGCGAGCGCTCGACGTAAGCCTGCGGGCGCTCGGCCAGCGTACCGCCGAAGCCGGGCTGCTTGGCGAAGATCTGGGCGTAGCCGGCCGAGTGCGATCGGATGCGCGACGGCAGGTCGGCCACGGGGACGTGGGCGACCGCGACGCTGAACCGCTCGGGGCGCCGGAAGATCGCGTGCAGGGCGATGAAGCCGCCGTGACTCCAGCCCATGATGCCGACGCGCGACGTGTCCGCGTACGGCACGAGCTGCGCGAGGAAGTCCACGGCGGCGATCACGTCCTCCACCTCCTTGCCACCGTAGTCGATCGCGTCGTAGTGCCGGCGGCCGTAGCCGGTGCTGCCGCGGTACTCCGGCACGATGATGACGTACCCGCGGCCGACGAGCGCCCGCACCTGCGGCACGTAGAGGTCGTCGAAGTCGCCGTGCACGCCGCCGTGCACCAGGATGATCGCGGCACGACGCGTGGTCGTGTCGCGCGGCGCGAACAGGTAAGCGGGGATGATCATGCCGTCCGCCCCCGCGTACTGCACCTTGCGCACGAGCATCTCGCGGCCGAGCTGCTGGTGGAACGACAAGTCGGTGAGCTGCTTGAACAGTACCTGCTGGTCGAACTCGTCGAGCGCGGGTGCGGCGGCCGCGGCGGGCACGCTCGACGACGACGTGGCGGCTCCGGCGCTGGCGGGTGCCGAGTCGCGCACGGCGGCGGGCGGCGCGGCGGTGCGGGTGCGCGGGCCGGAGGCGCAGCCGACCGCGAGGAGCGCGGCGGAGAGTAGGAAGCGCGGGTGTGCGAGCGATTGTGTTGGCATGCGTGAGCTTGCGCGGCCGAGTACAGACCCGCAAGGCGCGAGCAGGCGGCGGAGAGGTCCCAATTGATTTAAGGATGGGTCCGGTATCGGGCACATCGCTTGCTAGAAGGGTACGGTACCGTCCATACCGGACGGCATTGCCGTCAAAGGAGGTAGCATGGCTGACCCCAACGATCGAGACCTCATGAGCCGTGGCATCGAGAACTCCGCTGAAGGACAGGCGAAGGACGCGAAGGGAAAGGTGAAGGACGCCGCGGGCGGCCTCACCGGCGACACGAGCCTGCAGGCGGAAGGGAAGCTCGACCAGGCGAAGGGCAAGGTCCAGGACGCGGCCGGCAAGGCGCAACGCAACGCGGATCCCGACCAGCGCTGAACGCCTCCGGAATAGGCGCCGACGTGTGACGAAGTGACAGAGGCAGTGCCGGCGGCCGCGCGGGAGTGTTCCCGCGCGGCCGCTTCGTGCGTGCGGCTCACTTTCGGTTGGGCCGGCCGGGCGGGCGCTCCTTCGCCGTCCTTCATGGAATCTTCACGCGCCCGTCATCGCCGGTTCACGCCGCGGTCGCCACTTCCTCACGCAGAGCTCAGCGACCGCTAATCGACCCGCAATCGCCGCGTAAGGTGACGCCTCCATCGTTCGAAGGGCCCGGCGAGGTGGGCCCGCCGGCCCAACGGCAGCAAACGACGGAGGCGCGATGTTCGGGGAACTCTTGGAGTCGACGCCGCGCAAGGCGCGGCGAGGAAAGGTGGCCGCGGCGAGCGCGGTCGCCCACGCGGCGGTGGTGTTCGCGGTGGCGGTCGGGACGAAGAGCGCGGAGGCCGGACTGCCCGACGAGGCGAGCCCCAGGGACACGATCCAACGCTGGTACGTGGCCAGGCCGGCGGACCCAACCCCGACGACCACGGCTCGCGGCGCGGCGCCGCGTCCAACCTCGCCGCCACGCTCGCCGGTCCCGCCGATCACGATCGTCGACGGCCTCCCGCCGATCCAGGTGCGGCTCGGTCCGACAGGCCACGTGGGGCTCGACGATCCGACGGAGCTCGGGCCGGAATCCTCGCCGCCGGGCGCGATCGGCGGGGGCGACTCGCCCGCCGGGGACGGCGTATTCCCGCTCGGCAGCCCGCTCGTGGACAAGCCCGCCATCCTCGCGCCAGGCAACGCCCAGCCGCAATATCCCGAGCCGCTCCGCCGCGCGAGCGTGGCCGGCACGGTCGTAGTGGAGGTCGTCGTCGACACGGCGGGGCGCCCCGAGATGGCGACGCTCCGCCTCGTGCGGAGCGATCACGAGCTCTTCGCTCGGGTGGTGCGGGCGACGCTGCCTCGTATGCGGTTCGTGCCCGCGGAGGCGCGCGGCCGGAAGGTGCGGCAGCTCGTGCGGGTGCCGTTCGCGTTCGAGCTGGAAGGCGCGCGCTGAGGCCGAAGCCGAGGCGGAAGCGGAGGCGGAAGAAGCGAGAGCCGAGTGCCGGAGCGCTCCTACCGAGTGCTCCCGGCCGCCGTCGCCGCGCGCACGATTCGCCCCTCGGGCCGCACGTCCACCCGCCCCGCCAGCCGCTCCGCGACGTGGGCCAGCAGCAGGTCCACGGTGCGGGGCGCGGCCGCCGCGCGCCGGCAGGCGTCAGCCGCCTCGGGCACCTCGTACCCGTCACCGTGCTCGCACGCCGGGTAGGCGGGCATCGCGACGCGCACCGTGTCGCCGGCGCCGATCCTGCGCCCGTCGCGGCGCTGAAGCTCGCCCACGACGCGCCCGCGCGAGGGACGCGACGGGTCGTAGCGGAAGCGGACGCCCGAGACCTGCAGGAACCCGCCGTGGCCGTGCACGCCGTCCGAGACGCTGTGCTCGAGCAGCTCGCGCAGCCGGGCGCCGGTGAGGGGGAAGGTGACGGCGCGCGTCTCGTCGGCGAAGAGAAAGATGGACTCGAGCTGGTAGTTGGTGATGGGGCCGGCGGCCAGCACGTCGTCCAGCCGCAGCCCGCCGGAGTTGATCAGGGCGACGTCGGCGCCGGTGCCGACGCGCATCGCGTCGGTCACCAGATCGCCGAGCGCCGACTCCTGGGAGCGGGACAGGGCGTCGCGCGCGTCGAGTGGCACGACGGCAGTGGCGACGACGCGCTCGGGGCCGAGGCGGCGCACGAGGCTGTCGGTCCAGGCGCGGACCACGCGCTGGGTGGTGGAGTCGAACGCAAGGCGGCGGTCAACCCGCTCGAGGCGGGCGTCGGTAGTCCAGCCGCCGCCGGCCGGC
>Ga0307405_10000245_pt1 | contig 19804 bp, 14 predicted proteins | sample 322Cmetagenome_2_FD_203311 | JGI IMG/M metagenome (GOLD analysis project Ga0307405, IMG submission 203311) | Maize rhizosphere microbial communities from greenhouse at UC Davis, California, United States - 322HYB-C-1 | ecosystem: Host-associated > Plants > Roots > Rhizosphere > Soil | place...
CGCGCGGCATGGCCCGGGTCCATCCATTCGGAATAGTGCTGCCAGACGTCGCCGACATGCGTGGCGAACGCGATCTCGCCGCCCGCGCTTTTCGCGTTCTCGCCCACCCAGCGCATCTGCTGGTAGAACTGGTCGACCCCGTCGATCGGAAAGCCGGACCACTTCTGATGCCGGTAATCGACATAGTTCTGCGTATCGGGGATCATGGCGACGGTGAATTCGCCGCAATCGCCCTGCCGGTAGTCGGCCGCGCCGGCCGTCGCCGCGGGAAGAACGGCCCCGGCCAGAAGCGCGGCGCCAAGTCGGGTCAGAGTTCTGCGGATGGTCATGCGAAAGCGCTCCCTTGCGTTATGGGCAGAGGTATCAGTTGCTGACGTAAGGGCCGAACACGGCCTTCACGCGCCGCTCCTCGTCCGCGTCGTCGAGCACGAAGACGCGGTAACTTGCTCCGCCCGGCGCCACGCGGATGACGACGTGGCCTTGCGTGCTCGCCGCGTCCTCGATGCCGTAGGTCGTCCTGAAAGTGGCGGGTGACACGTTGGTGACGAACACGTCGCGCGGCCCGGGCCAGGTCGCCTGGGAGGTCATGCGCTTGTAGGTGTTCACCGCGGGATGCCCCTCAGCCCGGGACGCGACGACGATTACCCGCGGGCGCAGCATTCCCAGGAAGGCGGCGCTGTTCGCGTCCCAGCTTCCGTGATGGTTGGCCTTCATCGCGTCGACCGGCCCGCTCGCTTGCGCGGCCGGAGTTTCGACGTTCTTCCACGCATCGGTGGAGGAAAGCGTCTCGTCGCCGGCAGCCGACAAGTCGCCGCCGGTGAAGTAGTCGAACTTCCCGTAAGTGACCCGAACGGCGATGCTGAGCTTGTTCTCGATCGGGTAGTCGCCCGGAGAAAGGCTCTCGATCGACGGAAAGAGCGCGCGCGTTTCGGAGCCCAGACCGGTCCAGACGATGCCGTTGGCGATCAGGTTGCGCACCTCGAACTGCGGGTAGGCGTCGGGCCGGCGCAGGAGCTGGATCTGGTCCGCGCGGCCCGGTTCAAAGCGTTCGACCTCGAGGCCCCGGTTCTTGGTTTGCCACTCGAGGAACTGGCGATAGTTTGTGACCGTGCGGCTCTTCAGCGGCTTCGGATAGGCATAATCCGGCCAGCCCCGATCGATGATCTTGCCGATCGGCAGATGCTCGGCAACTTCGGTGATCCCGCTCAGCCGGTAGTCGCCCTCACCCGACCGCGGTGAATCCTCGACGATCGCGCCCATGTGGTCGCCGTGGAAGTGCGACATCAGGGCGTAATCGATCGTCCGCCGCGACGGGGGCAGCACGTGCCGGACGTATCGCGCCACCCACTCGCCAGGCGGCCGCGAGGCGTCAGGCCTGGTCGGAAGCGAGAATGGCGGCTTCTCTACCGTCTTGCCGCTGGCGTCGACCAGCAGGTTGGTGCCGTCCGGAAAGATGAGGAACGACGCCTCGCCCCGGCCGGTGTTGATGTGATGAATGTCGAACTCGCCCTCGCTCCAGGCGGGAAGGCTTTGCCCGACTTCGACCTCAGCAGGCGCGGTCTGCGCGCCCGCAGGGCCGGCAGGCAGTAAGCCGAGCGCCAGAATGATCAGCGGTTTGACGGTCATGGCCTTTCCTGCGGGCTTGCGGCGCGGGGCGACTAGAAGCGCGCCCTGACGCCGATCGTCCCCGACGTGCCGTTGTTGACATAGATCGCGCTGTGGTCGCCCAGCGCCCCGCTCTCCGCCAGACTGCCCGGCACCATGACGTTGAGCGGTCTGGTCAGCAGGTTCCGGACGGAGAAGAACGCCTCGAACGTGCGGTTGATCTGATACGCGCCGGAAAGGCTCACATCGAGGCGCTTGGCGAACCATGACGGCGTGGTGCTGCGGTACTTGTCGCCCGTCCAGATGCCGTTGACGTAGAGCCGCACGGGCCCCTTCTTGTAGGAGAGCGAAAGCGTGCCGACCTTGTCCGCGACCCGGACGATCGGCTCCTCCGGCTTGTTGTACATGAACGATCCGCGGACCGAGAGGCCGTCAAGCGGCGACGGCAGCCATGTCATCGCGTGGTTGAACTCGATCTCCACGCCGCGGATGTTGACGGCATCGCCGCTCACCGTGTCGGTCGTGATGAACGTGTAATCCTCGTAGAGCGGATTGGTGTTCCCGAACTCCTCGGCGGTCAGTTCCTGTTCCTGGAACAGGCCCTTGACCTTGTTCTGGTAGAAATTGACGGCGACCATGCCGACGGGCTCGAAGTACTGGGCAACGCGAATGGAATAGTTGTCCGAGATCGCCGGCTCGAGATTGGGATTCGGTGCCCGAACGATCATGTCCTCTTCGTTGACGCGCCACACACCCGCGAGAACCGCGACCTCGGGCCGGGTGATCGTGCGGCTGTAGCCCAGATGGATTTCGGTATTGTCCGCCGGAAGAAATTTGAGCGAGGCGCTGGGGAAGAAGAAGTCGTAGTTGCCCTTGCGATCGACCATCGGCCGCGTGAGGTATTGGTACTGCAGGCCCTCGATCGTTGTCGCACGATCGGTCGAATCCGACACGGTGTAGCCTGCCGCTTCGACCTCGGCCGGTGTGAGCGGATCGAATTCGCGCGCCATGGTATCCGTTCTTTCCCAACGGACGCCGGCGCGGAACTTCACGTTTGCCGCCAGCTCCGCGGTGCCCATGACATAGGCTGCGGTCGTCTTCTCCTCGAAGTGGCGCTTGTTGGCCACGTTGGCGTTGTACCACTGGGTCGCCGTTTGCGTGTGCTGCCAGTGCTCGGGATTATCGAGGAACATCTGCCCGAGTTTGTAGGGACTCGGCATGTAGAAGAAATCCGATCCCGAGATGGTCGCGATCGTGGCGCCGGTGTCGCCATAGGAAAGCTGGTTCGAGCTCTGCACCGCACGGAGCAGTTCCTCGTTGCTCAGCGGACCCACGTATTCATAGAGATTGTTGTCGCTCGTATTGTCGAAGTCATAGATCGCATTCCGGATCTTGAAGCCGGTCTTGAAGACGACAGGCACCGGACCGAGGTCGGTCATCCAGGCCAGGTTCGCGGCGCCGCCCAGGTACTTCACCGAGGCGAAGCTCCCGTTGCCGCTGCGGATCGTCGGCGTGCCCGACAGGTCGTACGACGCCGGATCTCGCCAGTCCGGGCCGCTCACCTGGCGGATGTCCCAATCCTGGTGGACGAGATTGTCGCGCTGCATGGAGAAATTGCCTTGCGACCGGATGTCGTTGGTGAAGCCGGCCACGGCCCCCTTCCTGAGCGGATCGTACTCGCTCGTCGATTTCGAGTACGAGAAGTTGCCGTCGATCGTGAGCGTATCGGTCTGGTACTCGAAACTCGGCACCAGGTTCTGGCCCTCGTTGATCTTGTAGGTCGAGGTATGGCTGATCTCGTAGGAATAGGCGTCCGCGGGATGCAGCGTGGTGAAGTCGAGGGTCGGGTCCCCGTCCACGCCCAACGAGCGAGCCCCGGTCGTGAAACGGGGCGTGGATGAATCCTGCCACACGGTGCTGCGGTTGTAGGACGACTTCAGGGACAGGATGAGATTGTCGGTCGCCTTGAAGTCGACATTGAGCGCAGCGGCAAAGCGCGAGGTCTGGCGCGGCGCCATCTGCAACTGCTGGACCGTGATGGCGAGCGGTTCGGAGCTGACGGCGGTCGGATCGTAGTTGCGGCTCGATGTGAGTTGCTCGCGCTCGATATAGGTGTTGGTCTGGCTCACGCTCGCGACCACGCCGAGCCGCCGATCGAAGAATACGTCGGAATACTCGATCAGGCCGTTCGGCAGGAACTTCTTCCCGTCATGCCCGCCGTCACCGGGTCCGGCATTGCTCTTGCCGTCCCACATGTTCGCGTGCGTGGCGCCGCTCACCTGGACCTGGATGCGCCGCCCGCGGCGATCGAACGCGCGCTTGGTGCGGATGTTGATCGTGCCCGCCGGCGAGTTGGCGTCGACGTCGGCGCTGGTCGTCTTGGAAATCTCGATCGAGTCGATCCCGGCCAGCGACAGACCTTCGAAGCTGGCCGCGCGCGAAGTGTCGGCCCCGTTGTTCGCGTCCGCCGAAGCGAGACCCACGCCGTCCAGAGTAACCCCGGTCATGGCCGCCGGCAGGCCGCGAAGCTGGACGTTGACCGCCGAACCGGTCGTGCCGTCCGTGTCGACGCCGGTCATGTACTTGATAAATTCGGCCGGATTGCCGTCGGCGATATCGCCATAGGATTCGACCGACAGATTGTTCTTGATGTCCATCGACTGGCGCTGATCCATGATCGCGCGCGCGTCGCCTTCCAGAACGCCGGCGGCGGTGACGACGATCTCCTGGCCGGCGCCAGCTTCCTCCCGCGTGGAGTGCGTCAGCTCGACATCGTGCCGCACCGCCCGGCCGGGGCGAACGTCGAGAGTGGACGTCAGATCCCGGTAACCCGTGTAGCTGACCGTGACTTCGACCTGCCCTGCCGGAACATCCGAAATGCGATACTCGCCGCGCTCGGCGGAGGCGGTCGTCCGCCTGCGTCCATCGGCGGTCTCGACGCGAATGATCGCGTTGCGCAGATATTCACCGGTCGCGGGGTCGAGCACTTGCCCCTCGATCACCCCCTGACCGGCCGTCTGCGACTGCCCCGAAGAGGTGTCCGCCCGGCGGGCGCTCGACGCCGGAACCGACGGGTCCTGCATCCGTGACGCGGCGCGCAGGATCACTACGCCGCCGTCGTACGATGCGACTTCCAGGCCGCTGCCTTCCAGTAGCTGTCTCAGCGCGATCCGGGGCTCCATGGCACCCGCGATCCGGCGAGACCTGAGATGTTCGATGCCGGTCGCCGGGGCGACGATCTGCAATCCCGTCTGGCGGCCGAATGCCGAAATCGCCGAAGGCAGGCTCTGCGCCGGAATGTCGAACGTCACGGCCTGCGCCATTGCCGGCGACGAAGCTGCCACTGCCACTGCGGCAACGCCGCAGCTCAAAACGGACCTGAAGTACATCGTCGCGCCCCCGAATTTGTCTGAGCGATTGCTGTTCGGAGGCTGGATGAGGGGCGGCGCTGTTTCCGCCACTGCGAAGAGAAAAAATTCTGCGGCGCGTCAGCGCCGGTCGAGGCGTACGCCGTCGGCGGTCGGTATTGCCTGAATGCCCAGGCTGAGCGCAGCCGCTCTTGCGAAGCCCAGCGGATCGCTGGTGGAATAGACGCCCGTCACCTTCATCGCGCCGACCGCCGGATCGGCGATGACGATCCGGCGGTCGGAATAGCGCGCATATTCGGCCGCGGCCCGCGCCAGCGTCATACCCTGGAGATCGATGATTCCCCGGCGCCAGCCAATCGACCGTTCGAGGGCCGCGTGCGACAAACGTTCGATTCGAAAGTCACCGCGCGGCGAAACCCGAACGCGCTGGCCGCGCCTCAGACTGTGCGGGTGAAGCTCGCCGGCTGCCCCGACCTCTACATGGCCTTCCAGAACCGCCACTTCCACCGCGCCGTCGTCGAAGCGCCGCACGGAGAAGCTGGTGCCCAGCACTCGGATGCGCACATCGCCGGCATGGACGACGAAGGGCCGGTCCCGGTCCCGGGACACGTCGAACAGCGCCTCCCCTTTCACCAGATCCACCTGGCGAAGCCGCTCCTCGAAACGGGGTTCTATGCGGCTGTCGGTGTTGAGCGTGATGGCCGAACCTTCCGCCAGCGCGATGCGGCGCGTGTCCCCCTTTGCCGTCACCACGGCCGCACCGGCGGAGAGCGCTCCGAACCCCACTGCCGCAGCGACCGATGCTGCCAGAGCCGCGCCGCCTGCGAACAGGAAATGCCTGCGCTTCAATGCCGGAGGCGGCGACGGGCGTGCTTCCTCGAAATCGTCGGGCGAAAAGCCGGGCCCCAACGCGGCGGCTCGGTCGAAATGAGCGTTGACCGCCAGCGCGCGCGCATAGGCGCCCAGCCGCCGGGTGTCGGCGCCGAGCCACTTCTCGAGCGCAGCCTGCTCATCGAAGGACAGATCACCCCGATCGGCCTTGGCCGCCCAGGATGCCGCACTGCTCTCAATTTCGGAGGCCGATTCCGGACGTTTCTGTTCTGGCGCGTTCGTCTTCACATGCTTTTGATGCCGGGATTGGTGAATTTCCGCCATAGGTGATTGCATTTGCAAGAAGGCGCAGTGCCTTCCCCATGTGTTTTTCTACCGTGCTTTCCGAAATGACCATGCGGTGCGCGACCTCCCGCTGGGAAAGCTCGTGCACCTTCCGCAGGGTAAAGACCTCACGGCATTTGGGCGGCAGCGTCGCGATGAAAGTGGCGATGCGTTCCAGTTCCTGCCGCCCGGCGGCGATGGCATCGGGACCGGGCGCATCGCAGGGAACCTCCAGGCTCTCCATGTCCGTCAATGCACTGAAGGAAACGACCTGCGACCGCCGCAGCGCCATCAGCACGACGGACTTCGCCACTTCGAACAGGTAAGTTCGCGGATTGCGAATATGGCCGACGCAGCCGAGCCCCGCCAGGATGGCATACGATTCCTGAACCACGTCATCGATATCGAGACCCACCAGCGGACGACGCGAAAGCCAGGTACGCAGCTCGCCTTCGTGCGGCAGAATCCGGCGCGCAAGCCACTGCGTACGGTCGTGGGAGGGCATAGTCATGCGGCGCGCGTAGGAGCGGCATGTTACACATTGGGTTCAGATGCGTGACAGAAAAGCCCATGAAGGACTTCGGTCGACTTGCATGCACCTTTCCACCCTAATGAACGGCTGCTTCGGCCGTCACCGGAGACGCCTAAGCCAGCGGACCTCGAGAATCGGTGCCGTTCGCGGAAGGGCTACCCTCCTTTCATCTGCGCCATGGTCAGCTTCGGTTTCTCATCTGGGCCGACTGTAAAGACATCGCGCCATTCCGGGTGTTTTTCATATCGGGCGCGGACATAGGGGCAGATCGGAATGATCTTGAACCCACGCGCCCGCGCATCAGCGACGAGGTAATCGACCATCGCTGCCGCGACGCCGGTGCCTTTTAGCGCATCGGGTGCGCCCGTGTGGTCGGCACTGATTTGATCCGGACCACGATGCGTGAAGGTGATCTCGCCTTCCGCATCGATCCCTGCGACCTTGCCGACATATCGGCCGCGTCTTTCGCCATCTTCCAGAGTGACGGTGATTTCGGGCTTCTCATCGGGCATAATCGCGATCCTCCGGAAAGGGAGTGAACTCTTCGTCGTCGGCATCCGGCAGCTTCATGCGCCCCTGCTTCCAGTCTTCCTTGGCTTGTTCGATGCGATCTTTCGACGAGCTGACGAAGTTCCACAGCATGAACCGCTCGCCGATGGGATCGCCGCCGAGCACCATGACGGTGGCCGCCTCCCTCGCGATAACAGGCACGTCCTTGCCCGGCTCGAGCACGGCCATCTGCCCTGTGTGCAGGACCTGACCCGCGATCTCCGCAACGCCGGCGGCAACGTAGACCGCGCGTTCCTCGTACTCCGCGGGCAGAGTCCGGCTCGCGCCCGCATTCATATCCCAGTGCATGTAGAATTGCGGGCTGTGAACCTTCACCGCCGATCGCATCCCTTCGGCGCTGCCTGCGATCAAACGGCCGCGTAGGCCCTTCTCCTCCCATGTGGGCAAGTCGGCGGAGCCTTCGTGGTGGTAGAATGCCGGATCGGCTTCCTCGTGCTCGGTCGGCAGGGCGACCCAGGCCTGAATGCCATGCATATGCGCCCCGTGCTCGCGTGCGTGATCGAAGCGCTCGGAATGCGTGATCCCGCTGCCGGTGACCATCCAGTTGACCTCGCCCGGGCGGATATCCTGCGTCACGCCCAGGCTGTCGCGATGGGTCAGGGCGCCATCGTAGAGATAGGTCACTGTGGAAATGCCGATGTGCGGATGCGGGCGCACGTCCATCTCGCGCGGGAAGCCCGGAGCAAGATCCGCAGGGCCCATGTGATCGAAGAAGATATAGGGCCCGACCGTGCGGCGAGCATGGAAGGGCAGCACGCGGCCCACCTCGAAGCCGCCGCCGAGGTCATGCGTGCGTTTGTCGATAATGCGTTCGATCATTCGTGATTTCCTCGATCCAGCGGGTCGTTTGATGGGTCAATCGGGCAAGAGTGTGACGGGTGTGGGCAAAAGTGCCCGGAGAGATCGAACTCTCCGGGCACGATTGATCAAGCCGGGGCGAGCGCGCCGAACTTGCCCGAGTTGAACTCCGCGATCGCCTCGCGGATTTCGGCCTCCGTGTTCATGACGAAGGGGCCGTAGCCGAACACGGGTTCGTCGATCGGCTCGCCGGTCATCACCAGCAGCATGGCGTCGCCATCGGCCTTGATCGTGACGCCCTCCCCATCTCTGGAGAGCCGCGCGATCTCGGCCTCGCCCACACCCTTGCCGTCGATGGTGACGTGGCCCGAGAGCACCGCGATCATCGTGGTGTGGCCATCGGGCAGGGGCAACGTGACCTCCGCACCGGCATCGAGCCGAACGTCCCACAGGTTGATCGGCGTAAAGGTGCTCGCAGGCCCCCTCGTGCCGCGGAAATCGCCCGCGATGATCCGCGCGCGACCACCGTCGAAAGTCACTTCGGCGATCGCGTCACGTGTGATCGCCTGGTACTTGGCCGGGGTCAGCTTGTCCTTCCCCGGCAGGTTGACCCACAACTGCACCATGCGGAAGGGGCCGCCGGTCTTCGAATAGCCGGGCGAATGGAACTCCTCGTGCAGCACGCCGGATCCGGCGGTCATCCACTGGACCTCGCCCGTGCCGATGGTGCCGCCACCGCCGGTGGAATCGCGGTGGCTGACCTCGCCGTCATAGACGATCGTCACCGTCTCGAAGCCCTTGTGCGGATGTTCGCCCACGCCGCGCGGATGACCCGTCACGGGCTCGAAATTCCACGGTCCGGCGTAATCGAACAGGAGGAAAGGGCTGATCGCCGAAGTATCGCCCTGATAGCTGAACAGAGAGCGCACGGGGAAGCCGTCGCCCACCCAGTGAGGGGTGTCGTTGCGCAGAATGGTGTCGAGTGTCTTCATGGCGTTGACCTTTCGAGGGGGCGCATCATCTGCCTCGCCCCGAGGCATTGCTTTCGTGTTGGACGCAACATATGTATGTGCTGACATGACAGCAAGTACGATCCAAAAGGATACTGCAATGAACCGGCCCGCGACCGCAGCGGAAGGCTGGCACTGCCCCGCAGAACGGACGCTTGATTTCCTCTCGGGCAAATGGCGCCCCATGGTGATCTTCTGGCTTATGGAAGGCCCGCTGCGCTTCAACGAGCTGCAGCGGCGGCTCGGTGCGATTACCCATCGCACCTTGTCCAAAACGCTGAAGGAGATGGAGGCGGACGGCTTGGTCCAGCGCAAGGACTACGGTGAGATTCCGCCCCGCGTCGACTACTCGCTTTCCGACCGGGGCCGCAGTCTCGAACCGGTTCTGCGGGCAATGGAAGAGTGGGCGCAGGCCCAGGCCGGAGGAAATCGAGGAGACCGGTGATGAGCGACAATGCCGAGTGGCCGGCCATTCCTTTCGCGCCATGGAAGGACACTTGCGCTGCCTTGCACCTGCAAACGCAGATCGTCGGCAAGTACCGGCTGGCTCACACGCCCTGGGTCAATCACTCGTGGCACGCGACGCTCTACGTCAATGCCGACGGGCTCACGACCGGGCTGATCCCCGACGGTCCGGGCATCACCGTCCAGTTCGACCTGCAGCGCCAGCGCCTCGTCGCGTCATGCCCGACCGGAAAAAGCGACGGCTTCCCGCTCGAACCGATGTCGATCGCTGCATTCGACAGCAGGTTCAAGAAAACGATCGCGGCGCTCGGCGGATCGCCGGAATATCATGGCTGCCCCAACGAGTTGCCCGACCCGATTCCCTTCGCCGAGGATACCACCGCGCGGCCGTGGGATGCCGATGCCGTGTCGCGCTTCCATCGCGCGCTGGTTCGGATCGACGCGGTGTTCAACGAATTCCGCACCGGATTTCTCGGCAAGGTCAGCCCGGTGCATCTGTTCTGGGGCAGCTTCGACCTTGCCGTGACGCGCTTCTCGGGCAGATCGGCCCCACTGCATCCCGGCGGCATTCCCAACCTGCCCGACGCCGTCACGCGGGAAGCCTACAGTCATGAGGTCAGCTCCGCCGGCTTCTGGCCCGGCGGCGGCGGGATCGACGAACCCTGCTTCTATTCGTACGCCTATCCGACGCCCGACGGATTCGCCGAACGGCTCGTGAAGCCGGAAGCGGCAAGGTTCGACAAGAACCTGGGCGAGTTCGTGCTGCCCTACGAAGCCGTCCGCTCCGCCACGAACCCACGCGAGGCGTTGCTGGAATTTCTGGCATCCACCTTCGACGCCGCGGCAGAGCTCGCGGATTGGGATGAAGACCTGACCTGCGCAATCGGCCGGAAGGGCCGGCCGCGCCTTATTGGTTAGGGCCAACCGGCTACCGGCCGCGGGGCGCCGCCCCACAAAAAATCGATACGCGTCATGCCTCCGCAATGAATCCGCAAACGAGGCGTAACAACTCTTCCCCACCAGCGCCCTCGTTCACATCGGAACAGCCACGAGGGGCACAGCGGCACTATCGTCCAGAGCGATGTCGCCGCTGACTTCGGCTGCCGGATTTCCTTCCCGGAATCCGGCGTGCCGGCGCGCGCATACCGCTGCCGGCGAAAGTCGCTTCGCCGCCCGACTGGCGTGAATTCCAGGGGGAATGAGCGAAAAATGAAGAGTACCGTCAACGTCCGCGCCGCGCAGCTCCTTGCCGGGGTGGCCTTCGCCGCACTGTCCGCAGCACCCGCCTTCGCGCAGACTGCGCCCGTGGTCGAAGCAGACGCATCGGCCGCAGCCGAGGCCGAAGCAAACGCGATCGTCGTCACCGGCTACCGCCAGAGCCTGCGGGAAGCGATCGACATCAAGCGCGAAACGATCGGCTTTTCGGATTCGATCGTCGCCACCGACATCGCGGATTTTCCGGAGCAGAACCTGTCGGAGGCGCTGCAGCGCATTCCCGGCGTGACGATCGAGCGCGAAAAAGGCCTCGGCACCCGCGTCAACGTGCGCGGCCTGCCGACCGAGTTCACGCTGGTGACGATCAACAACCTTGCCACCGCGTCCGGCTCGGGCGGTCGCGACGTCGAGTTCGACATCTTCGCGTCCGAGCTGATCCAGTCGGTCACCGTCCAGAAATCGCCGACCGCATCGGACGAGGAAGGCGGCATCGCCGGCTCGGTCAAGATCAGGACCGCACGCCCGTTCGACAATCCTGGCCTGCGCATGGTCGGTTCCGTGGAAGGCGCGTACAACTCGATTTCCGAAGAGATCGATCCGCAGTTCTCCTTCCTTGCGAGCGACACCTTCGGGGACTTCGGCGTGCTTCTTTCGGTGTCGAAGGGGCAGCGGACCAACCGCACCGATTCCAACTCCGGCATCAACTTCCGCCCCATTTCGCGCTGGACCGACCGCGGCGACGCGCAGACCGACCAGGCGCTCGAGGTGCTCGAGCGAGACGCCGGCATCGTGTTCGACGACGTCAACGACGGGAACGAAGTCGACCGGGTGGTCTTCCTCGACAAGGTCGGCGACCGGATCTACCTCAACGATCAGGACAAGCTGGGCTTCTCGGGATCGCTGCAATATCGCCCCAGCGACCAGTTCAGCGTGACCTTCGACGCCTTCCTCGGATCGTTCGACACGGTCGAAGACGAATACGACGCCGCCGCCTATTCCGCGTCCAGCCGCTCGACGCTCGGCATAATCCACGATTACGATGATACGACCCTGTTGGAGCACGGCATCGTCGTCCTGCGCGACGTGTCCTACACCGCCACCCAGCACGAATTCCTGAGCAAGGAACGGATCACCGAGACCGACTACCGCCAGTTCGGCGGCGAGATGAACTGGGAAACCTGCAACTGGGAAATAGACCTGCTCGCCGGTTACTCCGGTGCGAGCAAGTCGCGCGACAACGCCAATCTGAAGCACGTCGCCTACGCCCCGTCGCGCACCCGCTATACCGAAACCGGCGGCGAAACGATCCCGAGCGACGATCCGAACACGATCGACATGTACAACTCGCCCGAATCCTATCTCTTCGAGGCCTACGAGACGACCTACGAGGAGATCGAGGACGACAAGTACACCGCCCAACTCGACGTCACCTACAATTTCGACAGCGTGCTGAAGCGCATCAACTTCGGCTCGCGCTACACCAACAAGACGACCGAGCGTCAGTACGGCGAGGAGAAAATCCAGGGGCCGACGCGCGGCGACACGTCCTACGTCAATGAGCGGACGCTGGCAGACAGCGAGCTCGGCTATGTGACCGATATCGTCGGCGGCAAGGACTATCAGGCGCGCGACCTCGACTGGCGACAGATCTCGAACGACTACGCGCGCGATTTCTTCCGTCCCGAAGGCTTCCTCTCGCCCTTCGACGACGGCCAGTTCTACCGGGTGAAGGAGGAGACGATCGCCGCCTACGGCATGGCCGACTTCGAGTTCGACATCGCCTCGATGCCGGTCTTCGTGAATGCCGGTGCGCGCTACATCAAGACGACCGTGCGCTCCTCGGGCTTCCATCAGGTGCAGAACCCCGACGGCTCGACCGGCTACACCGACGAGCCCGTCTCGAGCGAGGGCAGTTACGAAAAGGTCCTGCCGTCCTTCAACGCGCATATCGAACTGGCGGACGACCTGCTGGTCCGCGCGGCCGCCTCGCAGACGCTGATCCGCCCGGCGCTGACCGATCTCGCCTACAAGCGCACGGCAAGCTGGAACGATTTCCGCTTCACCGACGGCAACCCCAGCCTGAAGCCGACCTATGCCGATCAGTGGGAAGTCGGCATCGAGAAGTATCTCGGCAGCGACGGCCTGCTCGCCGCGTCCTACTTCTGGAAGAACATCAAGGGCGTGGTGCAGAACGAGCTGACCGGCGTGGTCGAGGACGTGACCAAATACAACGCCAACGGCACGATCGACGGGGTTTACGACTTCGACGTCTACCAGCCGGTGAATGCCGAGGGGTCGTACAAGGTGAGCGGCGTCGAGCTGGTCGCGGTGGTGCCGTTCTGGTGGTTCCACGAGTCGCTGGAAGGCTTCGGCGTGAACGCCAACTACACCTTCCTCGACAGCTCGCTGACGGGCGAATCCGATCTCGACATTCCGACCTCGCCGATCGGCCTGTCCGACAACACCTACAACGCGACGCTGTTCTACGAACGCGGCCCGTTCGCGGCGCGTGTGTCCTACAACCACAAGAGCGCCTATGTGGAGCGGATCGAGCGGAACATGTATCCGGTCTACCGCGATGCTTACGGGCAGGTCGACCTGGCCGTCAGCTATCAGATGACGGGCAACTTCCGGGTCGAGCTCCAGGGCATCAACATCACAGACGAGGCGACCACGGGGCACACGATGGATCCCGCCTTCCCGACCACCTACGAATTCTCGGGAAGCCGCATCAGCCTGGGCGTTCGCGCCCAGTTCTGATCGCCCGACCGGATTGGGGCGCCCCTCTCGGTGGGAGGGCGCCCCAATTCACTCCGAGGGATCGTCTCACAAGCTTAACATGGGCCGCCTATCGGCGCGGCAGCCGGCGAGATCTCGGCCATCTCCGTTACCGCAGGGGGGGTAAAGACATGTTCTGGCTGAGCGCCATTCTCCTGATGCTCGATCCCGCGCCGGCTGCGGCAGAAGATCCAGTGAAGATCAACGATCTGGTGATGGTCGGCACGCACAACAGCTACAAGCTGGCGATGCCGGACGAGCGCATGGCGCGGCTGCGCGAGCACGACCCGCAGGCCGCGGACTCGCTCGATTATGCGCACCGGCCGCTGACCGAGCAGCTCGATGCGGGTGCGCGGCAGATCGAACTCGACGTCTATTACGATCCGCACGGCGGGCATTTCGCTGACCCGGCGCTGAGGCGCCCCGGGTTCAAGGTCCAGCACATTCCTGGCCTCGACGACCGCACAAGCTGCCCGACGCTAGTGCAGTGTCTTACCATCATCAAAGACTGGTCGGACGCCCACCCGGACCATGCGCCGATCCTCGTCATGATGAATGCGAAGGATAGCACCGGCGATGCCAACCCGATCATCGAGGCGCTGCCGTTCACCGAAGCCGCCTTCATCGCGCTCGACCGCGAGATCCGATCGGTGCTCCCGGCGGACAAGCTGATCGTCCCTGACGACGTCCAGGGGAGCTATCCGACGCTGCGCGAGGCGGTGCTCGCCGACAACTGGCCAACGCTGGAGGCGGCGCGCGGGCGCCTGATGTTCGCGCTGGACGAAGGGCCGGAGAAAGTTACGCTCTATCGCGGCGACCGCATGTCCCTCGAAGGGCGAGTGCTGTTCGTTAATACCGACGAAGATTCGCCCGCGGCGGCCTATCTCACGCTGAACCATCCGATCCAGCAGACCGAGCGCATCCGGCGCGCAGTGGAGGCGGGTTTCATCGTGCGGACGCGCGCGGACGAAGGCACTGTTGCCGCGCGGACCGGCGACACGCGCCAGCGCGACGCCGCCCTCGCCAGCGGCGCGCAATATGTCTCGACCGACTACCTCTGGCCCGATCCCCGCTTCGGCACCGGATATCGCGTCGGGCTGCCCGGTGGTGCCGCCGTCGTCTGCAATCCGGTGAGCCGCCCGCAGGGCTGTGGCGCCGATCCGCTCGAAGCGCCCACGCGCTGACCACCTTTCTCACATCACACGTCAGGATACGCCGATGCCGCTTCCGCTCCGCCGCCCTTCGATCATGCTGCTCTGCGCACTCGCCGCCGTGCCCACCTCGGGCCAGGACCGGGCCGCAGCGCCCGAGGCCGATCCGACGCGCGCCGCGCAAGGCGACCTGAGCGTACCAGCGGGTGCGCGCCGCATCGGCGACGACCTGACCGACCACTACCGCGACCTGCTGGCAGAGCGCGAAGTGCGCAACGTGATCCTGCTGATCGGCGACGGCATGGGCGATTCGGAGGTCACGATCGCGCGCAACTATGCCGAAGGCGCCGGGGGCGCATTCAAGGGCATCGATGCGCTACCGGTCTCCGGCCAATACACGCACTATGCCCTCGATCGCGAGACGGGGAAGCCCGACTACGTAACCGACTCCGCCGCTTCCGCCACCGCCTGGGCCTCGGGCGTGAAGACCTACAACGGCGCGATCGGCGTCGACATCCACGCCCGGCCGCATCCGACGCTGCTCGAGATGGCGAAGGCGGCGGGCCTCGCCACCGGCAACGTCACCAGCGGGGAGATCGAGGATGCGACGCCGGCCGCGCAGGTCGCGCACGTGACCCAGCGCAAGTGCTACGGCCCGGTGGCGACGAGCGAGGTGTGCCCGGCCAATGCGCTCGAAAACGGCGGCGCCGGGTCGATTGCGGAACAGGCGCTGGCACTGCGACCCGACGTGCTGCTGGGCGGCGGCGCGGCCACGTTCGCGGAGGTCGCCAAGGTCGGGCCGTTCGAGGGCCGCACGCTGTTCCAGCAGGCCGAAGCGCGCGGTTACGCGATCGTGCGCGACGCGGCGGAGCTGCGGGCGGTGGGCGAAGCGGACCAGCGCCAGCCGCTGCTCGGCCTGTTCGCGCCCGGCGTCATGCCGGTGCGCTGGACGGGTCCGAAGGCGTCGTACCACGGCAATCTTGACCAGCCGCCCGTCCGCTGCGCCGACAACCCCGAACGAACCGAAGCCCTCCCGACGCTCGCCGTCATGACCGAGAAGGCGATCGAACTGCTGAAAGGCGACCCGGACGGCTTCTTCCTCCAGGTCGAGGGCGCCTCGATCGACAAGCAGAACCATGCCGCCAACCCGTGCGGCCAGATCGGCGAGACCGTCGATCTGGATGAAGCCGTGCAAGCCGCGCTCGCCTTCGCGCGCGCCGACGGGCACACGTTGGTGATCGTCACCGCCGACCATGCGCACACCAGCCAGATCGTCGGCAACGGCACCCGCGCACCGGGGCTAACGGCTGCGCTCAGGACGCACGACGATGCCGTGATGACGATCAGCTACGGCACCGCCGAAGAAGGATCGCAGGGCCACACCGGCACGCAGCTTCGCGTCGCGGCATACGGCCCGCGCGCGATCAACTTCACCGGCCTGACCGATCAGACGGATATGTTCTACATTATCCGTGACGCGCTGGGTCTCACCGGTACGGCAGAGGACTGACGCGGCCGGCGGGCTACCGAGTGCCCATCCAGAGACGCAGTTCCGCAAATATCCGCTGACGGAGGATGACGGCGGGCCCCGAGCGGACTATCGCGCCGTCATGCGCAAGTTGCCCAAGTTCCCCGCCCTGCTCGCGCTCGCCGGACTGGCGGGCTGCGCGACGCATGAACCGATCGTGACCTCGCAGGGCGCCTTGCCGCCAGGAGGGACTTACGGGATTCTTACCCGAGACGCCCCTCCTCACATGCAGGACCTCGTCTCCCAGCAGCTCACCGTGCTTGGCTTCGAGCAATCCGGCGAGCCCGCCTATCTCGTTCAGATCGGCGCGTTCGATCGTCCTGCGACGGTCGGAGCGCTCGTGCCCGACCCCGACGAGCAGCAATGGCTCCGCAGGCCCTGGCTCGGCAGTCGGCAGGTCGTACGCGGCGTGACGGTCAGTCTGACTGAAAGCGGGAGCGGACACGAGATCTACCGCTCGACTGCCTCGGTCAGGAGCGGCGCGGACGACGTACAGGAACACCTGGAGCCGCTCATTGCGACGATGCTGAAGCCTCGTCCTCGGCAGGATCCTCCAGCGGCTCACTGAGCAGCGGAAGTCCAAGCACGAAGGTCGAGCCGGCCCCCACCCGGCTTTCGCAGCGGACCCAGCCGCCGTGGCGGACCGCGACGGTGTGGACCTGAGCGAGACCCAGACCGACGCCGTTCCCCTGCCCTTTCCCCGGCGCCTGCCGAAACCGCTCGAACAGGACGGCGAGGTGATCCGGCGCAATGCCCGGTCCTTCGTCGGCGATCGCGCAGGTCGCCATTGGAACGCCCTCCTCCTCGACCACGTCGATCGAGCAGCGCAGACCTGCGCAGAGCGGACTGTGATAGACCGCGTTGTCGATCAGGTTCACGACCGCCCGGGTCAGCAGCGAGCGTTCGCCGGCCACGAAGAGCGTGTCGTCTTCGCCCGCCAGTTCGACTTTCAGATTCTTGGCGGTGATGCGGGGCCATAGCTGGTCGAGTGCATCGATGAGCATGTCGGCGACGTTGACCGGCTCCGCCTCGTAGGGGAGCGATTCCGCGCGGGCGAGCTGGACGAAGCCTTCCGCCAGCGCGATCGTACGCCGGGCGTGGTTCTCGATCCGTCCCGCGATCTGCGGGTCGATCCGCTTTCCGTCCGTGTCCGTGAGCAGCGCGAGGATAGACGTCTGGGGCGAGCGCATGTCGTGGGAAAGGAACTCCAGCATGTCCTCGCGCTGGCGCTGCGCTTCCCACAAGGTGGTGATGTCCGTTGTTCGCACGACCCAGCCGAGCAGTTCGCCCTGCGCGGACCGGCGCGGCGCGACGCGGATCTCGAAAGAGCGGCCGCTGGCGGAGCGCGCGCGATAGCGGCCCGGCTCTTCCGGCACTGGCCAGGGGGGCAGATCGCTTCCTTCGGGCTCCAGCCGCCCTTCGGCGACCGGAATACGCTGGAAGCGGGCATAGAGCGCAGGCAGGCTCCGCTCGTCTGGCGCAAGCAGCAGCTCCTCCGCAAGCGCTTCAGCTTCGGCATTAGCGAGAACGATCGCGCCGCTCCGATCGGCAATGAACACCCCGTCGGGCAACTGGCGCAGGCTCTCGGTCACGAAGCGGCGCAGGTTGCGGCTCTGCCCGATGGCATCGTTCAGTAGCGCCATCTGCCGCGACACGGGATCGGGAGCGGACGGCAGCGGGCCTGCGGGAGCGAGCACGTCCGGCTCCGCGCGAAAGCGCTCGAGTTCTTCGATCATATAGCTGTTCGCGGCTGCCAACCGCCGCCAGCCCCACAGCGGATAGACTACCGCGAGAGCGGCCAATCCCGGCACAGGGGTCAGCCACAGGCGGAACTCCAGCAACGCCGCCGCCGCTGCCGCGAGCAGGAGGACGACCAGTCCGGCGATCAGCGCGAGGAGACTCCAGGGCTGCAGTACACGCAATGCGATCAGCAGGATCCAGAGCGGCACGAGTGCGAAAATGGCCAGCGGCCAGAAGCCCGCCTCCGCAATCGTCCGGTCCGACAGGAGACCATCGAGCAGGTGGGCCTGGACTTCGATCCCCGGTAAGACGCCGCCGGGATTGCCTCCGCCCGTGGCATAGCGATCGCCCAGCCCCTCCGCCGTTGCGCCGACGAGCACGAGCCGGTCGCGCAGCAGTTCGGCCGGCACTTCCCCGCGCAGAATCGACGAGGCGCCGATCGTCGGAAAGTGCCCGGCGGAGCCGGCGAACGGGATCAGGAGCGGCCGCTCGCCTTCGCCTGGCAAGCCGGCAGAGGGATCAGCCACGCGCTCGATCAGCACCATCAGATGGGGCCAGCGACCCCGCTCGTCCCCCGCGATCAGCCGCGCGCGCCTGACTTTCCCGTCGCTGTCGAGAAGCAGATTGACGTGCCCGATCGCGGCCGCCGCATCGCGCACCGCAGGAACGGGCGGGATGACATCGAAGGGCGCGCCATTGGTGCCCGGCGCGCGCATCAGCAGCGGAACGAAGACGCTCGCCGGACCGGCCATGGTGCGCCCGAGGGCGGCGTCTCCGGCTTTGGGATTGAGGAGCAGAACGTCGTAGGCGATGGCGGTCGGCTGCGCTTCGGCAAGCTTCTTCACGAGTTCCGCCTGCACGTCCCGCGGCCAGGGCCAGGCCCCCGTTTCGCGCGTGCTGTGATCGTCGATCGCCACGATCAGAATGCGCGGATCGGGATCGCTGCCGTCAAACTGGAGGAGGAGATCATAGAGCAGCGTGTCGAGCCGCTGCGTGGTTCGGTCATGGACCAGGAACAGCGCGAGCGCCGAGGACAGCAGCGCGACGAGCCACCACTCGGCGGCCAGGCGCCGCAGCCCGGTCCGCCTGATCATTGGTCGGCGCTGATGGTCAGTCGTTCGGTCGGCGACCAGTTCTCATGCACCTCGCCATCCAGGAACTGCAGCGCCATGACCCGCCAGTAGTAAGTCCCCGGCAGTAAGTCGGTCACCACGAACTGCTGTTCGGTCAGCCCCACTTCGTCCACGATCGGATCGGTCCCGTCTTCCTTGCGCGAGAGCTGGAATCGGTATTGCCGTTCCCCCTCGCCCATGACCCTCCAGCGGAAGAGGTACTGGCGGTAGCCGGCGGCCTGAGACTCGGCGACGGTGCCCGAAATATCGTTCAGTCGCCGCTGGAAGCCGTAAGTCTCGTACATCCCCTCGAGGCCCCGGCCGTCAATCGCAGCCACGCGCACGAACCAGGTTCCATCGTCGACCGGCGGCAGGCGGACTTCGGTCGCCTGCGACGTGGCTTCGGCCACGACGTCAAGGAATCCTGCGTCCTGCGCCACCTGCACGTGATAGGCCTCCGCCCCCGCAAGCGGCTCCAACTCGAACACGAGCTCGCGATCGTCTTGGATCTCGCCGGGGAAGGCAAGGCGCGGTGGAGGAAGCAGCGAGACCGGCGCGCTCAGCTCCGCGCCCGCCGCAACCGCGCCGAAGCCGGCGGGAAGGTCGCGGCTCGTCTCTCCCGCGCCCGACATGGTCACTTCGCCCGAGAGCGTCTCGGTCGCCGCGCGTTCGGCTGCTGCGTCGTAGCGGACCCGGAACTCGGTCCCGCGCACGGCCGAAACGCTGATCGGCGTCGAGATGCGAAACTCGTCCGCTTCGCCGAGCGGCGAGACGACC
>Ga0307405_10000246_pt1 | contig 19781 bp, 21 predicted proteins | sample 322Cmetagenome_2_FD_203311 | JGI IMG/M metagenome (GOLD analysis project Ga0307405, IMG submission 203311) | Maize rhizosphere microbial communities from greenhouse at UC Davis, California, United States - 322HYB-C-1 | ecosystem: Host-associated > Plants > Roots > Rhizosphere > Soil | place...
AGAGGGTGACGAGATCGACCTGCTCGCGGAGGCGGGCGCTGAAGGCCTCGACGGTCCGGGTGGTGTCGACGTGGCGGCGGTTGAAGCGGCGGTCGACCAGGGACTGGACCCGGCGGCGGGCCGGCTGGAACAGCGCCGCCACCACCAGCGTGGCCCCGGCCACGGCCAGGCTGGACTCCCGCCCGAGCAGCCGGCCGAGCCCGAGCACCACCACCGCGTAGCCGCCGCCCAGCAGCACCGTCAGCAGCCCGTAGGTGAGGGTGCGGCTGACGATCCGGTCGATGTCGTAGAGCCGGTAGCGCAGGATCGCCGCCCCGGTGGCCAGGGGCAGCACGGCCACGCTGATCCCGATGCCGGCCCGGAAGATCCAGCCATCGGTCTCCTCGACGACCAGGGCGGTCAGGGCGACGGCGAGCGCCAGTGCCGCCAGCGCCGCCCCCAGGGCGAGCCAGCGGAGCTGCAGACGCTCCAGCCCGCCGGCGCGGCGGAACCGCAGCAGCAGCGACACCGCCCCGACCACGAGGCCAGCGAGGACGAGCAGGGCCCCGACCGGGAAGAGGATCGCCCCCGCCCCGTGCTCCAGGGCGTCGACGCCGATCGGGTTCCCGATCTCGGGGTACTCGGGGTACAGCGGCCGTGACGCCAGCACTGAGGCGAGGAAGGCCATCACCAGCCCGGCCGCGGTGATCCTGGCCCACCAGCGCCAGCGGGGCGACGGCAGCGTCCCGGTGGGGGAGAGCAGCAGGATGAAGCCGGTGCAGGACAGGTAGAGGAGGACGCCGCCGTTGGCGATGCCGGCCAGCCAGCTGGCCCCCGGCAGCGTCCCCGGCCGGGCCACCAGCCCATAGCGGGTGTAGGAGAAGGAGAACCCGGCGACGGCGATCGACAGCCCCAACGCCACCAGCAGCCAGCCGACCCGGTGCCCAGGCCGGCGGGTGGCCACCAGCGCGCCCACGCTGGCCGCGCTGACCGCGGCCACCAACGTGGAGAAGTCGCCGCCGGACAGCAGATAGGCCAGCTCCGGGTAGCCGGCGCGACGCAGCAGGGTGTCCAGCCAGAGGCCCGCACCCAGGCCGGCAAGGGTAAGCGCCCACAGCCCCCACGCCACCCCTCGGGCCCAACCCGTCCTCGGCATCGCCACCTCACGGCCTCGTGCGATCGCGGGGGCAGTCTGGCCGGTCTCCGTTCCGGGACCGTTACGAACCGGCGCCGGTGAACCCGGCGACGACCTCGCCGAGCAGGCGGTTGAAGGTGGCCGGGTCCTCCAGCATGAGGAAGTGCCCGACCCCGGGCATGGCCACGACCGTCACCCCGTAGCGGCCCAGCGACTCGGCGTCGGCGGACCGGGACACCGGGTTGATCGCCACCAGCGGCACGGTCAGCCGCTCCAGGAGGGGCAGGATGCGGGCGCCGTTGCCGACGGCGTGCTCCATGGCGTCCAGCGCGACCTCGGGCGGCGCCGCCGCCATGTCGGCGGCCACCCATTCGAGCAGGCCGGGATCCCCGTCCGGTCCGAACAGCCGCCCGACGAAGGCCCGGGTGGCCGCCGGGAAGTCCTCCCGGAACGGGGCCACGAACGCCTGGATCGCCTCCCGGGGCTCGGGCTCTCCCAGGGTGCTGTAGGTGTCCACCAGACCAGGCCGAGGACCTGACCGGGCCGGCGCAGGGCCGTCTCGACGATCACGTCGCCGCCCATCGAGTGGCCGATGAACACCAGGTCGCCCAGCCCCAGCTCGTCGACGACGGCCACCACGTCCTCGCCGAAGGCCGGCATCGTCCATGCCGGTCGGCCGGCGCCCGACGCCCCGTGTCCCGCCAGGTCCACCGTGACCACCCGGTGCCGGGCCGCGAACGCGTCCACCTGCCCGCGCCAGTAGCTCCGGTCGCAGGACCAGCCGTGCACGAACACCAGTGCCGGCGACCCCTGGCCGCGCACCTCGTAGCGGACCGGAACCCCGTCGCTGGACGCGACGATCCCCTCCATCACGCCTCCTCCAAAGCGGGTCGCGGGGCCTAGACTGGGCGTGGAAGCCGCACAGCGGAGGCACCGGTGACGCTGCTCGTCAACCTCATCATCTTCGGCGCGATCGCGCTCCTCCCGCTCGGGATCTCGTTCGTCTTCATGCGGCTCAGACGGAAGTTCAGCTCCTACTCCTGAGGCGGGCCGGCCCCGGCGGCTCGCCGCTGCAACCGATCGTCGGGCCGCCGTGTTCCAGTGGTGACGGCAGCGACCCGGCGGAGGAGCTCAGCGATGCACCTGCACACCACCACCGTGCCTACCCCGGTGGGCCCGTTCACCCTGCTGGTCGGCGGCGACGGGGTCTGCGCGGCCGGGTTCACCGACCGGCCCGGAACCCTCCAGCGCCGCCTCGACCCACGGCGCCGGGCGGCCACCGTCCGCCGGGTCCCCGACCCCGGCGGGGTCGCCGGACGGGTCCGCGCCTACCTGGCCGGCGAGGTCGGGGCGCTGGACGACGTCGCCGTGGCCCAGCCGGGCGACCCGGCCCAGCAGACCGCCTGGCAGGCCCTGCGGAGGATCCCGGCCGGGGAGACGATCAGCTACCGCCAGCTCGGTGACCTGGCCGATCTGGCCGACCCGGCCACCGATCCCTTCGGCGCCCAGGCCGCCGGCCGGGCCTGCGCGAGCAACCACGTCCCCTTGATCGTCCCCTGCCACCGGGTGGTCCGGGCCGACGGCCGCCTCGGCGGCTACGGCTGGGGCGTGCCCCGCAAGGCCTGGCTGCTGGACTTCGAGTCGACAGCGCGGGCCCAGTCGGCCTAGCGTCTCGGGGACTGGACAAAGATCGATCGGGAGGGATGTCGACATGGCCATGGCCGACCGCCAGGCGCACACGCTCTGGGAGGGGTCGCTGATCGGCGGCAAGGGCGACACCGAGTTCGCCAGCAGCGGCATTGGCCGCTTCCCGGTGACCTGGGCGGCCCGCACCGAGAGCCCCGACGGCAAGACCAGCCCCGAGGAGCTGCTCGCCGCCGCCCACGCCACCTGCTACGCGATGGCCTTCTCGAACTTCCTGGCCCAGGCCGGCAACGCCCCCGAGCGCCTCCACGTCACCTCCACCGTCTCCCTCGACCCCAAGGAGGGCGGCGGGGTCGTCGTCACCCGCTCGGCGCTGGAGGTCAACGGCGTGGTCCCCGGGTACGACCAGGACGGGTTCCAGCAGGCGGCCGAGGAGGCCGAGAAGGGCTGCCCGATCTCCAACGCCATCCGCGGCAACCTCGAGATCACCGTCAAGGCCACCCTGGAGTCCTGACCGGCAGGACCAGAAAACACGGCAGAACTACGTCATATTGCGCATCCCTCCACGAGCGCGCAGCCACTAGCCTTTGCCGCGCCCGGGGCCGGTCTGTCTCGCCTGCGTCTGGAGTGGGTCCGCCATGCGTATCGCCGCCCGCATCCTGCCCGTCGTGCTCGCCACCCTGCTGCTGGGCGGGCTGGTCCTGCCGGCCGCCCAGGCCGTGCCCTCGGCCACGCCCATGGCCGGCACCCTCCAGTTCTACGGGGGCGAGGTCCGGGCGGTGGCCCAGATCGGCACCACCATCTACGTCGGCGGCAGCTTCACCGGCGTCGGCTTCGGCAGCCCCACCATCGCCCGGGCCAACCTGGTCGCCATCGACGCCACCACCGGCCAGCTCGTGCCCACCTTCGACCCGCGGGCCAGCGACGACGTCAACGCCCTGCTGCGCAGCCCCGACGGCACCCGCCTGTACGCCGGCGGGGTCTTCAACAACGTCCGCGGCTGCACCACCTGCGACCGGCTGGCCATGCTCGACCCGGTCACCGGGGCGGCCAACCCCGCCTTCGGGCCCCAGCCCAACGCGGCCGTGCTCAAGCTCGCCCTGGCCGGCAACACCCTGTACGCCGGGGGGACGTTCTCGACCGTCCACGGCCGGCGGCGGGTCCGGCTGGCCGCGGTCAACGCCACCACCGGGGCCGTGGGCGCCATGGCCCTGCACGCCAACGGGGCCGTCCGCGACCTGGCGATCAACCCGGCCGGCACCACCCTGTACCTGGCCGGGTCGTTCACCACCCTGGGCGCGGCCACTCGCTACAACTTCGCCTCGATCGCGCTGGCCTCGCGGACCGTGACCGCCTGGAACCCCAGCATCCACGCCTCCGGCTGGGGGGTCGCCCTCTCGCCCGACGGCGGGACCGCCTACCTGACCACCGCCGACGGCAACGAGACGGTCTGCGGGGCGGGGCACGAATCGGTGATCGCCATGCCGTCCGGCACGGCCGGGACCCCGCCGGTGCTGTGGCACAACGGCGGCGCCCCCGGCTGCCCGTTCAACTCCGGCGACATCAACGCCGTCGAGGCGACGGCCAGCGCCGTCTACATCGGCGGCCACCTGACCAACCTGTGCACGGTCAGGAACACCTCCTACACCGTGCGCTGCCCGGGCGCCCTGACCGTCCGCAGCCACGTGGCCGCCCTCGACCCGGCCACCGGCGTCCCCCTGTCCTGGAACCCGGGGGCCACCGGCGTCCGCGGCGTCCTCACCACCGAGGCCGTCGCCGCGGGCCTGGCCATCGGCGGCGACTTCGCCGGCGCCGGCGGCGCCACCCACCAGGGGTTCGCCCTGTTCCCGGGCACGCCCTAGCCGAGCGGCATCGCCAGCAGCAGGGCCTTGTCGCCGGGCCACAGGTCGGGCAGCTCCCGGGCCGGGACGAACCCCACCGAGCGGTAGAACGCCCGGGTGCGGTTGTAGCCGTCGTCGACCCCGGGCTCCGCCTCCAGCGGCCGGATCAGGCGGCCGTTCCCCGACAGGCCGTACTCTCCGCCGCCGCCGACGCCGCGGCCAGGGAATTCGATGGCGCGGGCCGCGGGCCCTCGGCATGCTGCCGTCCGTGCCCAGGAACTACTTCGACGAGCGGGTCGCCAAGAGCTACGAGGCCAGATGGCCCGAGCTGTACGAGCCGGCGGCCGTCGACCCGGTGGTGGAGTTCCTGGCCAGGCTGGCCGGGGACGGGGCCGCCCTGGAGCTCGGCGTCGGCACCGGCCGGATCGCCATCCCGCTCAGCCGCCGTGGGGTCCGGGTGCACGGGATCGACCTGTCCCCGGACATGCTCGCCGAGCTGCGGACCAAGCCGGGCGCCGAGCGGATCGGCGCGACCGTCGGGGACTTCTCGACCATCCGGGTGGACGGGAGGTTCCGGCTCGCCTACCTGGTGCGCAACACGATCATGAACCTGACCACCCAGGACGCCCAGGTCGCCTGCTTCCAGAACGTGGCCGCCCAGCTGGAGCCGGGTGGGTGCTTCGTGATCGAGGTGGTCGTCCCGGCCCTCCGGCGGCTCCCCCCGGGCGAGACCGTACGGGCGTTCGCCGTGACCCCGGCCCATCTGGGCTTCGAGGAGCTCGACGTCGCCACCCAGATCGCCTGGTCCCACCACTACTGGATGCTCGACGGCCGCGCCGAGACCGTGTCGGCACCGTTCCGGTACGTCTGGCCGTCCGAGCTCGACCTGATGGCCCGCCTGGCCGGCCTGACCCTGCGGGAACGCTGGAGCGGCTGGAACCGCGCGCCGTTCACCAGCGACAGCACCCAGCACGTCTCCGTGTGGGAGAAGCCTGTCGGCGGGTAGGGCTAGAGTTTCTGGGCGGAGGAGCCCCACATGCGGAGGGGAGATCGTGACCACACTCCAGAACCGGCCGAACACCGCCCTCCTGGTCGTCGACGTGCAGAACGGCGTCGTCGCGCAAGCGCACGAGCGCGAGGCGGTCGTGGCCAACGTCGGCAGCCTGGTCGAGCGGGCGCGGCAGGAGCAGGTCCCGGTCGTCTGGGTCCAGCACTCCGACGACGAGCTCGAGCGGGGGAGCGAGGCGTGGCGGATCGTCCCCGAGCTGGCCCCGGGCGAGGCCGAGCCGCTGGTCGAGAAGCACTACGGCGACTCCTTCGAGGACACCACCCTGGAGACGGTGCTGTCGGACCTCGGAGTAGGGCGGCTGGTGGTCGCCGGCGCCCAGACCGACGAATGCGTCCGCTCGACCCTCCACGGCGCGTTCGTCCGGGGCTATGACGCGACCCTGGTCAGCGACGCCCACACCACCGAGGACCTGTCGGCCTGGGGAGCACCTCCGCCCGACCAGGTCATCGCCCACACCAACCTGTACTGGAGGCACCACTCGGCCCCGGGCCGGACCGCCGGCACGGTCGAGACCAAGGACGTCGACTTCGGCGCCACCCCGTAGCCGGGTTGGCCAGTTGATCACGGGGCCGAGTTGGTGCTGGACGCCTCAGGGTCGTGATTCGCCGCGGGCCCGCGGCGGCTGGTTCACCGGTGGCGGCCCTGGATCCATGCCGCCACCGTCACCGCCAACGGCGACCAGTCGGAACCGGCGGGCCCGCCGAGCAGCTCCCAGCCATGGCCGGCGCCCTCGGCCAGCACCACCAGCCGCTTGGCCCGCACCGGAGCGGCCTGGTACAGGCGCCGGATCGTGCCCACGCTGACATACCGGTCCCCCGGAGCGACGGCGAACAACACCGGCACCCGCAGGCGCCGGGCGGCCGCCAGCGAGTCCAGCCCCGTCCAGCTCCCCTCCCCTGAGAGATCGACCACGGCCGCCACCGGCGGGCGGATCGAGGCCGCGACCTGCAGGGCCACGACGCCACCGGCCGAGGCGCCCACCAGGGTGACCTGGCCGGCGCCGTGGGCGCGGGCCCAGGTGACCGCGGCCGTGGTCATGGCCGGCCACTGGTCGGCCGGGTCGCCGGGTGGGCATCGGGAGGCGCCGTTGCCGCACTGGCTGAACAGCAGCGAGCGCACGCCTTTGGTCCTGGCCAGCCAGTCGGCATAGGGCCAGAAGCCGCAGAGCCCGGTCGGGCCGGCCTGGTGCACGAAGACGGCGGTGTCGGGGCCGGTCCCGACCACCGCGGCCAAGAGCTGTGCTCCTCCCGGGGCGGGCAGCCAGAAGCTCTGGGCTGGGGTGGTCGGCCCTCCGCACAGCTCGGCCGGTGGTGGCGGCGCCGGGGTCGCGGCCGAGGCCGAGGTGGCCGTGGGGGGTTGTGACGGTGCGTCGGTTGTGCAGCTGGTCAGCATGATCGACAGCGCGATCACGACCGGCAGGAGGCGACTCGGATTGGCTGAGATCCGCACGGGTCGCGACACCACCTCTCACCGCCTTCCGCCGACGAGGCGCCTGCCACCAGGACTGCGAGCAGTCCGTCCCACGAGGGCGATACCGACCAGCACGATACCGGTGCCGATGAGCAGGTGGGCGGCTGCTGGCTCGCCGAGGAAGACGATCCCGAGGACGACGGCCACGACCGGCAGCAGGTAGGTGACGGTCGAGGTCGCGGTGGGGCCTTCGTCGGTGATGAGCCGGTAGTTCAGGACGTAGGCGGCGCCGGTCCCCAGCGCGCCGAGGATGCTGATGGCCGCCAGGACGGCCGGGGTGAGGTGGACCGGGTGCAGACCGGCGACCGGCGAGGCGAGCACCAGCAGCCCGGTGGCCGCGGTGAGCTGGGCTGCCGAGAGCACGAGAGGGGGCAGTCCACGGCCGGCAAGCCGGCGGCCCATGTAGACGTAGCTCAGCCCGTAGCTGGCCGCCGCGCCCAGGCAGGCCAGCGCGCCCCCGACGGCGCCGGGGCTTGGCGCGTTCCAGGGGGCCAGGATCACCAGGGCGCCCGCGAACCCGACCAGCAGGCCGACCAGGCGCAGAGGGGTCAGCTGGCGTTCGGTGCGGGCGGCGAGCCCGATCCCCAGCGTCCACAGCGGCGTGGTCGCGTTGAGGGCGCCGGCGAGGCTGGAGCTGACCGTCTGCTCGCCGATGGCGAACAACAGGTAGGGGACGGCGTTGCCGACCACCGCGGCGACGGTCAGGTGCAGCCAGGTGGTCCGGTCCCTGGGCAGCCGCAGCCGGCGGACGCGGACGATCAGGAGCAGGATGGCGGCGCCGAGGACCAGGCGGACGAGCACGAGCTGCACCGGGGAGAGGCCGTCCAGGGCGAGCTTGATCCACAGGAAGCTCGATCCCCACAGCAGGGCGAGCAGGGCCAGGCGGACAAGGCTTCGCGGCGCCATAGAAGGCTGTCCTCCTGGAACGATGGTGGAGCGGGTGACGGGAATCGAACCCGCGTCACGAGCTTGGAAGGCTCGAGCTCTGCCATTGAGCTACACCCGCGTGTGGGGTGAGCCTAGCAGGGCGGCCGTGAGAGATTGCGCGCGGCGGGTCGAGCGGGGAGGTGCGGGCCATTGCGGGCGGTGGCGGTAGGGCTGGTGGGAGCGGGGCCGTGGGCGGAGATGCTGCATGCGCCGATGCTGGCCGGGGGGCCGGAGACGACCCTGGCCGGGGTGTGGGCGCGGCGGCCGGAGGCGGCGCGGGCGCTGGCCGAGGCGCACGGGAGCCGGGCCGTTGGCAGCCTCGAGGAGCTGTGGGAGGTCTGTGAGGCGGTGGCGTTCGCGGTGCCGCCGGACGTGCAGGCGGAGCTGGCGACCTCGGCGGCCCGGGCGGGGAAGCACCTGCTGCTCGACAAGCCGGTGGCCCTCACCGTCCCGGCGGCCGAGGGGCTGGCGGCGGCCGTGGCCGAGGCCGGGGTGGTCAGCCAGATGGTCCTGACCAACCGGTACTCGCCGCGGGGGCGGGCGTTCCTGGGCGCGGCCGAGGGGTTCGAGACGGTGGGGGCGCGCTGCGCGTCGCTGTCGGGGGCGCTGCTGGCCGCCAGCCCGTTCTCGACCCCCTGGCGGCGGCGGCACGGGGCCCTGCTCGACGTCGGGCCGCACCTGTTCGACCTGCTGGAGGCGACCGTGGGGCCGATCGAGGAGCTGTCGGGGCGGGGCGACCCGCTGCGGTGGGTGTCGCTGACCTGCCGCCACGCCGGGGGGCAGGTCAGCGAGGTCTCGATGTCGCTCTCGCTGCCGCTGGCCGAGACCGTGTTCGAGTGCGTCCTGTACGGCCCCTCGGGGGCGCTGGCCTTCCGGCGGGCGCCCGACCCGCCGACGGCCCTGGCCGAGCTCGTGGTGGCCGGGGCGACCCTCCGGCGGGAGTTCGCCGAGGCCGTGACCAGCGGGATCCCCTCGGCCCTTGACGTGCACCGTGGCGTGGCCCTGCAGCGGCTGATCGACGTCGCCGCCCGGTCGCTCGGCTGAGCCAGGCCCTCAGTCCCGTCGATGTGGCCAAACGGTGACACGACCGAGAGCGAAGCGTACCGAGCAAGCCGCCGCATCGTGACCGACCGGGCGCACGCTGGCGGCAGCGTCGCAGGTGGCGGCGCGGCAGGTGCACAGGAGAGGAGCCGTCAATGTCGGCAACAGCGCCGGATGCCCCCTCGGGGCCGCCCGCGGGCCGCCGGCGTCGAGCGCAGCTCGTGCTGGTTGCGAGCGCGCTGGTCGTGGTGGCCGCCGCCGTCGGGACCAGCCTGGCCATCGCCACCCGGCCGATCCAGCGCCCGGACGTCGCCGAGGGCCCCGGGTCGTCGGTTGGCCAGCCCGCCGTGGCCGGCCAGCAGGTCACCAGGGCGCCGGCCGCGGCCGACGCCGGCTCGGCCCCGGCGGGCACCGGCACCCTCGCCCTGGACGACGGCGACCACGACGCCTACATCACCCGCGTCGACGCCGCCAGCCACCGCATCGTGGTCGACGTGGTCCAGGTCTTCCACGACACCGAGGCCGTCAACGAGGCCGTCGCCGACGGCAGGTCCCCGGCCGAGGCCAAGATCCTCACCACCTGGGTCCGCAACGAGAACCCCCGGCTGCGCACCCTGCCGCTGGCCGGCGACGTCCAGGTCGAGCTGCGGGACGTCTGCGGCGAGGGCGGCGGCGACCGCGACGCCCAGCTCACCCGGCTGGCCGCCGACGCCCGCCTCAACGGCACCTACTACTACACCCTGACCGTGGACGACGGCACCGTCGAGCGGATCCAGGAGCGCCTGGCCGTCAACGCCTGCTGAGCAGGGCGGCCCCGGCCCAGGCCCGCCGCAATTCGGTTTTCAGCCGGGGGGCGGCGCCGGTACGGTCGAGGGATGCGCGAGCTCCCGCTGGCTCACCCCGGCGTCCCGGACCTGCGCTCGCCGACCCGCTTCCTGCTGTGGGTGGCGCGCGGGCAGCTTGGCATGCTCGCCGTCGGGTCCTGCTACGGGGTGGTCTGGATGGGCACCCTGGCCGTGGTCCCGGCTCTGGTCGGCCGGGCCATCGACGTCGGGGTGGCCGGCGGCGACCTCGCCGGGCTGGTCCGGTGGTCGGGCCTGATCCTGGCCGCCGGGGTCGTCAGCGCCACCGCCGGCATCCTGCGCCACCGGACCGCGGTGGTGAACTGGCTGACCGCCGCCTACCGGGTCCAGCAGCTGCTGGTCCGCCAGGCGGCCAGGCTCGGCGGCTCCCTGCCTCGGCGGGTCCCCACCGGCGAGGTCGCGGCCGTCGGCTCCCACGACGCCGAGCGCATCGGCGCGGCCATGGACGTCATCGCCCGCCTGGCCGGGGCGATCGTGTCGTTCGTGGTCGTGGCCGTGCTGACCCTGCGCGCCTCGACCGCCCTGGGGCTGCTGGTGGCGGTAGGGGCGCCGCTGCTGTCGGTCGCGGTCGGCCCGCTGCTGCGGCCCCTGCACCGGCGGCGGTCCCGGCACCGCGAGCTGGTCGGCCGCCTCACCACCGTCGGGGCCGACACGGTCAGCGGGCTGCGGGTGCTGCGCGGCATCGGCGGCGAGGGGGTGTTCTCCCGCCGCTACGCCGCCGCCTCCCAGGAGGTCCGCACGGCCGGGGTGGCCGCGGCCAGGGTCCAGTCGCTGCTGGAAGCGGCCGAGGTCGCCCTCCCGGGCGTGCTCGTGGTCATCGTCACCTGGCTGGGGGCCCGCCTGGCCGCTGCCAGACAGATCGACGTCGGCGAGCTGATCGCGTTCTACGGGTACGCGGCCTTCCTGCTGCTGCCGGTGCGGACCGTCATCGAGGCCGCCGACAAGTTCACCCGGGCCCATGTCGCGGCCCGCCGGACCGTCGAGGTCCTGGTCCTGGAGCCCGAGCTGGCCTCCGGGTCATCGGCGGCCGAGCCGCCGCCCGGGGTGCCCCTGGTCGACGGCCCCAGCGGCCTGGTGGTGGCGCCCGGCCGGCTCACCGCGGTCGTGGCCGGCGTGCCCGAGGAGGCCGTCGCCATCGCCGACCGGCTGGGCCGGTTCGCCGACGGCGACGGGGTCCGCCTGGGCGGGATCGACCTCCGCGACCTGCCGCTGGAGGTCGTGCGCCGGCGGGTGCTGGTCAGCGAGCACGACCCGCGGCTGTTCACCGGCCCCCTGGCCGCCGAGCTCGACCCGACCGGCTCCGCGCCGCCCGAGCGGGTCCGGGCGGCTATCGACACCGCCTCCGCCGCCGACGTCCTCCAGGCCCTGCCCGACGGGCTGGCCACCGAGGTGGCCGAGCGCGGCCGGACCTTCTCCGGCGGCCAGCGCCAGCGCCTCGTCCTGACCCGGGCCCTGGTCGCCGACCCCGAGATCCTGGTCCTGGTCGAGCCGACCAGCGCCGTCGACGCCCACACCGAGGCCCGCATCGCCGACCGGCTGGCCGCGGCCCGGCGGGGCCGCGCCACCGTGGTCTGCACCACCAGCCCGCTGGTCCTGGACCGCGCCGACACCGTCGCCCTGGTCGCCGGCGGCCGGGTCGTGGCCGAGGGCACCCACCGCGACCTGCTCGACACCGAGCCGCGCTACCGCGCGGTCGTCACCCGAGGGGAGGAACCGTGAGCACCGCCACCGCCACCGCATCGGCCGCGCCGGCGGCCGCGGCCGCCGGCCTGCCGGTGGCGACCGCCGCCCAGGTCCGGGAGCGGGCCCGGGTGGTGGCCCGCCGCCACCGGGGCCGCCTGGCCCTGACCGTCGGCCTGCACGCCGCCGCCGCCCTGGCCGGTCTGGCCAGCCCGGCCCTGCTCGGTCTGCTGGTCGACGAGGTCACCGGCGGCACCACCACCGGGCGGGTCGACCGGATCGCCCTGGCCGTGCTGGCCGCCCTGGTCGCCCAGGTCGTGCTCATGCGGGTGGCCCGCCTGGCCTCGCACATCCTCGGCGAGCGCGTCCTGGCCGAGCTGCGCGAGGAGTTCCTGGACGGCGTGCTCGCCCTGCCCCTGGGCACGGTCGAGCAGGCCGGCACCGGCGACCTGCTGGCCCGCTCCACCCGCGACGTCGAGGACGTGGCCGAGACGGTCCGCTTCGCCGTCCCCGAGACCCTGATCGCCGCCGTCACGACCCTGCTGACCATCGGGGCGGCGGTCGTCGTCTCGCCCTGGATCACCCTGCCCTCGGTCCTGGTCGTGGTGCCGCTGCTGTGGCTGTCGACCCGCTGGTACCTGCGCCGGGCCCCGGCCGGCTACCTGCGCGAGATGGCGGCCTGGTCGCGGCTGACCGGCGGGATCACCGAGACCGTCGAGGGCGGGCGCACCATCGAGGCCCTGCGGCTCCAGCGGCGCCGGATCCGCCGCACCGACGACGACATCGCCGAGCAGTACCGGGCCGAGCGTTACACCCTGTACCTGCGCACCGTCTTCTACCCGGCCATCGAGAGCGGCTACCTGATCCCGGTGACGACCGCGGTCCTGGCCGGCGGCCTGCTGCATGCCCAGGGGCTGGCCACCGTCGGCCAGGTCACCGCCGTCGCCCTCTACATGCGCCAGCTCGTCGAGCCCCTCGACGTCCTGCTGTCCTGGCTCGACCACCTCCAGGTCGGCGCCGCCGCCTTCGCCCGCGTCCTCGGCGTGGCCCACGTGCCCGCCGACCGGCGGGCCACCGGCGCCCGCCCCGCCGGCGAGCGCCTGGCCGCCCGCCGGGTCCGCTTCGCCTACACCGAGGGCCGCGACGTGCTCCACGGGGTCGACCTCGACCTGCGCCCGGGGGAGCGGCTGGCCGTCGTCGGCCCCAGCGGCGCCGGCAAGTCGACCCTCGGCCGCCTGCTCGCCGGGGTCAACGGGCCCCGGACCGGGTCGGTGAGCGTCGGCGGGGTCGACCTGGTCGACCTGCCCCTTGACGAGCTGCGCGGCCACGTCGTCCTGGTCACCCAGGAGCAGCACGTGTTCGCGGGCACCCTGCGCGACAACCTGATCCTGGCCCGTCCCGGCGCCGACGACCCCGCCGTGGCGGCCGCCCTGGAGGCGGTGGACGCCCTGGCCTGGGTCCAGAGCCTGCCCCAGGGGCTGGACACGGTGGTCGGGACCGGCGGCCACGCCCTCTCGGCAGCCCAGGCCCAGCAGGTCGCCCTGGCCCGCCTGGTCCTGGCCGACCCCCACACCCTGGTCCTGGACGAGGCGACCTCGCTGCTCGACCCCCGGGCCGCCCGCCACCTGGAACGGTCGCTGTCGGCGGTCCTGGCCGGCCGCACCGTGGTCGCCATCGCCCACCGCCTCCACACCGCCTCGGACGCCGACCGGGTGGCGGTGGTCGAGGACGGCCAGGTCACCGAGCTCGGCACCCACGCCGAGCTGGTCGCCGCCGACGGGCCGTACGCCACCCTGTGGCACCGCTGGCGCAACGAGCCCGCCCCGGCCCCGACCCGGTAGATCCGGGTCGGGCGACTTGTGCGGATCCCGCCCTCCTTGGTTGGATTCGCCCGACGGCGCCCGGCTCGACCGTGACCGCTGGGTGCGCGAGCGCCGGGCCGAGGCCTATGTCGAGGTCTTGGCCGTCCTCGGCCGGATCGCCACCTACGTCGCCGAACCGGGCAAGCGGCCCGACCCCTTCGAGGCCGTACCCGGGGAGCAGTGGCGCCAGTTCCAGGCCCGGGTCGAGGCGTTCGCCACCACCGCGGTGCTCTCCCTCCGCGACTCCCTGCTGACCGCCTGGGAGCGCTACCGGACGGCCACGGCCGCGGCCGCCGCCGCCAGGAACGCCGAGGAGGCGGCCATCCACCGCAAGGAGGCCGACGGCCACCGGGCCGAGGTCCGGACCCGCTACGCCGACCTCATCTCGGTGGTCCGCGAGGAGCTCAAGCAGGGCGGCGACCCGTGGTGGCGCCGGATCGGGTCCCGCGGGCGCACCAGCGCGCCGGGCTGACGGCGGGAAATCCGGTTGCCGGCCGGGCGGCCGTCTGCTGTGCTGCCGGCAACGCCGACCGAGAACCGCCAGGAGACCGAGATGCCACCCGCGTTCATGTCCGCCCGGACGGGCTCCGCCCCTGCATGCGAGGACAGAACGCTTCGTGGACACCGTGAACCTCGGGATCCTGGCCCATGTCGACGCCGGTAAGACCACCCTGACCGAGCGGCTGCTGTACGCCGCCGGGGTCATCGACGAGATCGGCAGTGTCGACCACGGCAGCACCCAGACCGACTCTCTCGACCTGGAACGACAGCGCGGCATCACCATCAAGTCGGCCGTGGTGTCGTTCGTGGTCGGCCACACCACCATCAACCTGATCGACACCCCCGGCCACCCCGACTTCATCGCCGAGGTCGAGCGGGTGCTGAGCGTGCTCGACGGGGCCGTGCTGGTCGTCTCGGCCGTCGAGGGCGTGCAGGCCCAGACCCGGGTGCTGTTCCGGGCCCTGCGGCGCCTCGGCATCCCGACCCTCATCTTCGTGAACAAGCTCGACCGCGGCGGCGCCGACGCCGGGCGGGCCGTGGGGGCCATCGCCGAGCGGCTGACGCCGGCGGTGGTGGCCATGGGCTCGGCCCACGACCAGGGCACGCCGGCCGCCGGGTCCCGCCCCTCCGGCCCCGAAGACCCGGCCTTCACGGCCCGGCTGGCCGAGCTGCTCGCCGACCACGACGACCGGCTGCTGGCCGACTACGTCGAGGGGGCGCCGGTCCGTACCGCCGGCTCCGCCGGGAGCTGGCCGCCCAGGTCGCGCGGGGCCTGGTCCATCCGGTGTTCCTCGGGTCGGCGATCACCGGGGCCGGGGTGGCCGAGCTGACCGCCGGCGTCACCGAGCTGCTCCCCCCGGCCGGGGGCGACCCCGGCGGCCCGGCCGCGGGCACGGTGTTCAAGGTCGAACGGGGCCCGGCGGGGGAGAAGGTCGCCTATGTGCGGATGCGCTCGGGCACGGTGCGGGTCCGGGACCGGCTGCGGTTCGGCCCGGCCGCCGAGGACAAGGTGACGGCCGTCAGCGTGTTCGAGCGGGGCGCGGCCGTCCCGCGGGCCTCGGTCGCCGCCGGCCAGATCGGCAAGCTCTGGGGCCTGCGGGCCGTCCGGATCGGCGACACCGTCGGCGGCTCGGCGGGCGCCGACGACCGCCACCACTTCGCCCCGCCGACCCTGGAGACGGTGGTCGTCCCCAGCCGACCGGCCGACAAGGGCGCCCTGGACACCGCCCTCACCCAGCTGGCCGAGCAGGACCCGCTGATCAACCTGCGCCAGGACGACCGGCGCCAGGAGCTGCTGGTGTCGCTGTACGGCGAGGTCCAGAAGGAGGTCATCCAGGCCACCCTGGCCGGCGAGTTCGGCCTCGAGGTCGGCTTCAGCGAGACGACCACCATCTGCATCGAACGCCCCGTCGGCACCGGGGCCGCGTTCGAGCTCATCGGCGTGGACCCCAACCCCTTCCTGGCCACCGTGGGGCTGCGGGTCGAGCCGGCCCCGCCCGGCGGCGGCGTCCGGTTCCGGCTGGAGGTCGAGCTGGGGTCGATGCCGTACGCCTTCTTCCGGGCGGTCTCCGAGACCGTGCACGAAACCCTCGGCCAGGGCCTCTACGGCTGGGAGGTCACCGACTGCACGGTCACCATGACCCACTCCGGCTACTGGCCCCGCCAGAGCCACGCCCACGCCACCTTCGACAAGAGCATGTCCAGCACCGCCGGGGACTTCCGCCTGCTGACCCCGCTGGTCCTGATGCAGGCCCTGGAGCAGGCCGGGACCCGGGTGGAGGAGCCGGTGCACCGGTTCCGGGCCGAGCTCCCGGCCGACACCCTCGGCCCGGCCCTGCCGGTGCTCGGCCGCCTTCGGGCCGTCCCCCGGACCACCACCATCGCCGGCCCCACGGCCGTGGTCGAGGGCATGGTCCCGGCCGCCCGGGTCCACGACCTGGAGCAGCAGCTCCCCGGCCTGACCCGCGGCGAGGGCGTGGTCGAGTCCGCCTTCGACCACCACGAGCCGGTCCGGGGCACCCCGCCGACCCGCCCGCGGACCGACCACAACCCCCGCGACCGCAAGGAGTACCTGCTGCACGTCACCCGCCGGGTCCCCGGTCCCCGGCAGCCGGGTACGATGACCCGGGAGGAGCCGTGATGAGCTGGACCGCCGCCGACATCCCCGACCAGTCGGGCCGGGTCGCCGTGGTGACCGGCGCCAACGGCGGGCTCGGGCTCGAGGTCGCCCGGGAGCTGGCCCGTCGGGGCGCCCTGGTCGTGATGGCGGCACGCGACCAGGCCAAGGCCGCCTCGGCCCGGGACGCCATCGTCACCCGGGTCCCGGCCGCCGAGCTGCAGCTGCGGCCCCTCGACCTGGCCTCGCTGGCCTCGGTCCGCGAGGCTGCGGCGGCGGTCCTCGCCGGCCACCCCCGCGTCGACATCCTGGTCAACAACGCCGGCCTGATGGGCATCGACGAGCGGCGGACCGAGGACGGGTTCGAGATGCAGCTGGGCGTGAACCACCTCGGCCACTTCGCCCTCACCGCCCTGCTGCTGCCGGCCCTGCTGCAGAGCGACGGCGCCCGGGTGGTGTCGGTCACCAGCACCGGCCGGCACTTCGGCCGTCCGGTCGACCCCGGCAACCCCCACCTCCACGGGAACTACGACCCCTGGCGGGCCTACGGGCAGTCCAAGCTGGCCAACCTGCACTTCGCCCTGGAGCTGGACCGGCGGTTCCGGGCCGCCGGGTCGCCGGCCAGGAGCATCGTCGTCCACCCCGGGTTCACCAGCACCGACCTGCAGGCCCGCAGCGCCCGCGAGACCGGCGGCCCCAGCCAGCGGTTCTTCCACGCCGCCGTCCGCCGCTTCGGGATGACCCCGGCCCAGGGCGCCCTCTCCCTGCTGCGGGCGGCCACCGACCCGGGCGCGGTCGGCGGCGCCCTCTACACCCCGCGCTGGGTGAACTGGGGGCCGCCGGTGCGCCGCCCGATGTTCGGGCGCTCCCGCAGCCGGGAGGCCATGGGCTCCCTCTGGGAGGTCTCCGAGCGCGAGACCGGGGTCAGCTTCGACCTCGCGGCCACGCCGTGAGCTACGAGCGGGTGAACCGCCGGTCGGGGATGAACCACAGCACGGCCACGGCCACATAGCAGCCGTAGGCGATCCAGGGGCTCACGAAGGCGAGCCCGACCCCGGCCGCGTACAGGGCCAGCGACGCATAGCCCTTGCGGTCGGACCCGATGGCCGCCGCCACCGCCGAGTCCGGGCCGTTGGCCCGGATCAGCGCCCGGGCCAGGACCGAGTACCCGAACCCGGCCGCCAGGGCCGCCGCGCCGTAGGCCGCCGCCGGCAGCGCGTGCTGGTACTCCTCGCGCAGCCACTCGGTCAGCACCGGGATCAGCGACAGCCAGAACAGCAGGAACAGGTTGGCCCACATGGCCGCCCCGCTGATCCGCTCGGCGGCCCGCAGCAGGTGGTGGTGGTTGTTCCAGTAGATGCCGATGATCGTGAAGCTCAGCACGTACACCAGCAGCCCCGGCAGCCGCGCGCGGACCGCCTCCAGGGTCACCCCCTCCGGTGCCCGCAGCTCCAGGGCCATGATGGTGATGATCACCGCCATCACCCCGTCGCTGAACGCCTCCACCCGGCCGGTCCCCAGCTCCAGCGAACCGCCCCTGCCCTCCCGGTTCCTCATCTGGTCGGCCGCGGTCTAGCCGGGGTAGACGATCTGCTGGACGGCCCAGCGGTTGCCGTCGGGGTCGGCGAAGAACACGAACCGGCCCCAGGGGAAGTCCTGGACCTCGCCGACGTCGACCCCGCCCTCGAGGAGGCGGGCGCGGGCGGCCTCGATGTCGGAGACGACCAGCTGCAGGCCGGTCACCGACCCCGGCGGGGCGTCGGTGACCCCGGTCCCCAGGGCGATCGAGCACGCCGACCCCGGCGGGGTGAGCTGGACGAACCGCAGCTCGTCGCTGATCTTGTGATCGTGGTCGGCGTTGAAGCCGACCTGCTCGGTGTAGAACCGCTTGGCCCGGTCCACGTCGGTGACGGGGACGGCGACCAGCTCCAGCTTCCAGTCCATGGCCACGTCCTTTGTGCGCGGGCCGCCCACACTACCCCGGTCCGGGGACGGGCCACCTCCCGGCCCAGGGGCGCGCCCGCTCGAGCTGGGAGGCCAGCCGCAGCAGGGTGGCCTCGTCGCCGAAGCGGCCGAGGAAGTGGACGCCGACGGGCAGCCCGGCCGGGTTCCACCACAGCGGTACCGACATGGCTGGGGCGCCGGTGATGTTGGCCACCACCGCCGGGAAGCCGACGAGCAGGTCGTCGCGGGCGAGCAGGTAGTCGGCGGCGGGCAGGCCGCACTCCACCCGGGTAGACCTTGCCCAGCTCGAGGACGAGCCCCTCGACCAGGCCCGGGCGGCGCTGGTCCGGTTCGTGGCCCGCGGCGCCGAGGCCGGCGAGTTCGCCGTCGACGACCCCGAGCTGACCGCCTCGTTCCTGCTCGACGGCCTCCACGGGCTGCTCATGCGCTCCCTGCACGACGACCGGGGCCGCCGCGCCTTCGTCGGCGCCTCCTGGTCACTCTGCGACCGGGTCCTCGGCATCACCCGCTGAGTCGCGCAGGTCCCACAGGGCGACCCCGCGCCCCGCGACCCAGGAGGCGATCTGGGTGCGGGCGGAGAAGCCGAGCTTGGCCAGGATGTGGGCCACGTGGCTGGCCACCGTGGCCCGGCTCAGGTACAGCCGGGCCGCGATCGCGGGGTTGGACAGGCCCTCGGCCACCAGCTCGGCCACCTCCAGCTCCCGTTCCGACAGGGGGCCGGCGCGGGGCCGCCGCGGCGGCGGGGCGCCGAGGCGGCGCAGGACGGCCGCGGCCCGCGCCGCCTGGGCGTCGGCGCCGATGTCCTCGCCGAGGGCCGCGGCCGCGGCGGCGGACGCGGGCTCGCCGAGCAGCTCCCCCCGCCAGGTGCCGACGACCGCCGCCAGCCACGGCCATCCCGCCGACCGGGCCGCCGAGGAGGCCTCGGACGCCAGCCGCGGGCCGGGGGAGCGGCGGAACCGGGCGGCCGCGTGGGCGGCCTCGTAGAAGCGCGCGCCGGCGGGCGACGGCGCCCGCGCCAGCAGGTCCCCGGCCTCCTCGTCGCGCCCGGTCCGCAGGAGCGCGTCCACACCCAGCGGCAGCAGGGCGGGCCCGCCGGCCAGGGTGTGCCAGCAGCCGGTGCGCCACAGCTCGACCGCGATGCCGAGGTGGGCGGTGGCGTCGGCGTGCCGCCCCTCCTCCCAGGCCAGCCAGCCGAGGGCGGCGGCGCGGTCGGCCCGGTGGTACTCGGTCGCGGCCGCCTCGGTGGCTGCGCTGGTCCCGTGCAGCAGGCCGCGGGCCGGTTCGCGCTGGCCACGGTGCAGGGCGACCAGGGCGCGGTTGAGGTCGATCCAGGGGGCGGCCAGGGGCTCGGCGGCCCGGGCCCGGGAGCCGAAGCGGACCAGCAGCGACTCGGCCTCATCGGGGTGCCCTTCCATGAGCTCGAGCAGGCCCGCCAGCACCTGGAGGTCCTGGCCGGTGGCGCGGGCCCCGGCGCGCTCGGCCGCCCGGAGCCCCTCGTCGAGGTCGTGGCGGTCCCCGCTGTGACAGGCCAGGTCCCACCGGGCCAGGGCCTCGCCGTCCAGGATCCCCAGCTCGCGGGCGTCGGCGGCGTTGGCCCGGAACGCGGCCACGGCCGCCGCCCGGTCGCCGCCCAGGCGGTAGTCGAGGTGGACCCGGAAGTGCCGCGCCCACCACAGGGCATGGCGGTC